>Ga0302326_10002053_pt1 | contig 49864 bp, 37 predicted proteins | sample Palsa_T0_3_FD_202264 | JGI IMG/M metagenome (GOLD analysis project Ga0302326, IMG submission 202264) | Peat permafrost microbial communities from Stordalen Mire near Abisko, Sweden - Palsa_T0_3 | ecosystem: Environmental > Terrestrial > Soil > Palsa > Peat permafrost | place: Sweden: Abisko...
AAACGACGCACTCCAGCAGTCCGTCAGGCAGGCCCCGCATCCCGTTCATCAGAGAGGCATGACCTTGCTCGACGAGACTACCGCCCCCAACTCCGATTCCAACACCGCCCTTGCGACTGAACCCGAGCCCACCGCGATTGCGGCTCGTCCACACGCCAGCGAAAGCGCCGCTGCCGCCGAATCATCGGATGAGCCCGGCTTTGCCGCGCACGACGCTACCGCGCAGGACACAACCGCTCAGGAAATAGCCGAGCACGAGGCATCCCAGGAAGACAAGCCTTCCGGCGAAGACTTCGCCTCCGCGCTCGAGACTTTTACCACCGAAGCCGAAGAAGCCGCAGCCGGCGCCGACCGCGTCATCAAAGGCACCGTACTCAAGCTCACCAGCACGCATGTGGTGGTCGACATTGGCGCCAAGTCTGAAGGCATGTTGCCGCTCGCCGAAGTGCTCGACCACGAAGGCAAGCCCAAGGTAAAGCCCGGCGACGAAATCGACGTGATGCGCGACAAGGGCCAGACCGAGGAAGGCTACATCAACCTTTCTCATCAGAAGGCGCAGCGCATTCACGCCTGGGACGAAATTGAGAAGGCCTACCACGACAAGAAGCCGATCAAAGCAGTCGTGATCGAACGTATCAAAGGCGGCCTCACCGTCGACATTCTCGGCGCCCGCGCCTTCCTGCCCGGTTCGCAGGTGGATGTCCGCCCCGTCCGCAACCTCGACGGCATGAAGGGCCAGACCATCGAAGTCGCCATCATCAAGCTCAACAAGAAGCGCGGCAACATCGTGGCGTCACGCAAGGAACTCCTCGAGGGCGAGCAACTCGAAAAGCGCTCAAAAACGCTGGAGCACCTCGAAGAAGGCGGAGTGCTCACCGGCGTAGTAAAAAATCTCACCGAATACGGCGCATTCGTCGACCTCGGCGGCCTCGACGGCCTGCTCCACATCACCGACATGTCCTGGGGACGCCTCACTCACCCCCGCGACCTGGTCAACGTCGGCGATCAGATTCAAGTAAAGGTTCTCAAGTACGACAAAGAAAAACAGCGCGTCTCCCTCGGCTTCAAGCAACTCACTCCCGATCCCTGGCTCGACGCCGAGCATCGTTACCCCGTGGGCGCTCATGTTAGCGGCCGCGTCATTAGCGTCACCGACTACGGCGCGTTCGTCGAACTCGAGCAAGGTATCGAAGGCCTCGTCCACGTCAGCGAAATGACCTGGTCCAAGCGCATGAAGCATCCCTCGAAGCTGGTCAACGTAGGCGATCAGGTCGATTGCGTCGTGCTGAACGTTAATCCCACCGAGCGCCGCATTTCTCTCGGCATGCGCCAACTGGCCGCCAATCCCTGGGATTCGCTGCACGAAAAATTTCCCGTCGGCATGACGGTGGAAGGCCGCGTACGCAACCTCACCGACTTCGGCGCATTCCTCGAAATTGAAGATGGCATCGACGGTTTAGTCCACGTCAGCAACCTGAGCTGGACGAAGCGCGTAAAGCACCCGTCAGAAGTTCTCAAAAAAGGCGACCGCGTAAAAGCCATCGTGCTTGCCATCGAGCCCGACAAGCGCCGTCTCTCTCTCGGAGTCAAGCAACTGCAGCCCGACATCTGGGAATCGTTCTTCGAGACTCACCACATCGGCGACGTCGTCCACGGCAAAGTGCTGCGCGTAGCTGCATTCGGCGCATTCGTCGAAATCGCCGAAGGCGTCGAGGGCCTGTGCCACAAATCCGAAGCGGTCGATGGAAACGGCCAGCCCATGACCCTCGAGCCCGGCTTCGAACACGATTTCAAAATCATCAAGATGAGTCCCGAAGAAAAGAAAGTCGGACTCAGCATCCGCGCCGTCGGCGAAGAAGCCTCGCGCATGGAAGTGGAAGCCTACAAGCAGCCCGTCTCCAGCACCAGTTCCACCATCGGCGAACTGATCAACTGGAAGCGCGCCAGCAACGAAAGCAACTAAGCTCACTCCATCACCAACGCACTGTCATCCTGAGCGAAGTGGCAGGTTCGCGCACAGCGAGCCTGCTACGCAGTCGAAGGATCCCTATAAGCTTCTCTGCTCCACGTTCTCCGCGCGGTTTACCCTGTGTCCCCCCGTGGTTGAAGAATTGAATACACCACCCCGGTTTGGCCCGCCCCCACACCCTGTTCTAGAATCATTCGTCCCCTCGAACTCATCTTTAATACCGAGGTCTATTCCTTTGCCCGAAACTCTCTACGACATCGCCATCATCGGCAGCGGCCCTGCCGGCTACACCGCCGCCATCCGCGCCGGCCAATGGGGCCTGAAAACTGCGCTAATCGAAAAAGACGGATTCCTCGGCGGCACGTGCCTCCATGTCGGTTGCATTCCGACCAAAGCGTTACTCTTCAACGCCGAACTCTGGGACCACCTGAAAGACGCCAAAGAATTCGGCATCGAAGGCGTGGACGCCCGCAAGCTGAACTGGGCCGCTATTCAAGATAGAAAAAGTAAGATCGTCGCCAAGCACGCCAAAGGCCTCGAGTTCCTGATGAAGAAAAATAAAGTTGATACGGTTAAGGGTTATGGAAAACTTACCGGCTCCGCGCAAAACGGCGTGTTCACCGTCGAGATCGTCAACGACAACAAAGCTACCCACCTGAAAGCGAAGAACGTAATCTTGGCCACCGGCTCCGAAGCCCGCATGCTTTCAGGCCTTGAAGCCAACGATCGCATTCTAACGAACATCGAAATCCTCAGCCTGAAAGACCTTCCGAAATCCTTGGTCATCGTCGGCGCAGGAGCAGTGGGAGTAGAGTTCGCCTCAATCTACCGCTCGTTCGACTGCGAAGTGACCATCATCGAAATGCTGCCGCGCCTGGTTCCCGTCGAAGACGAAGAAATATCCAAAGAACTCGCCCGCGTCTACCGCAAGCGCGGCATCAATTTCCACACCGGCGCCAAAGTCGACAAAGTAGAAAAAACAAAAGCGGGAGTCGCTGTCACCATCACCGTCGACGGCAAGCAGCAAAAGATCGAAGCCGAAAAAATCCTGATCGCCGTCGGCCGCAAGCCCCGCACCGAAAACATCGGACTCGAACGTACCAAAATCAAGCCCGACCGCGGCTTCATCAAAACTGATTCCTGGATGCAGACCAGCGACCCCGGCATCTACGCCGTCGGCGACATTGTGCTCGGCAGTCCGCAACTGGCGCACGTCGGCGCCATGGAAGCCATCGTCGCAGTCGCGAAAATCGCCGGCAAGCCCGGCAAGCCAATCAACCCCGAACACATCCCCGGCGCAACGTATTGCCATCCCGAAATCGGCAGCGTCGGCCTAACCGAGACCCGCGCCCGTGAAGCCGGATATAACGTAAAGATCGGCAAGTTCCCCTTCACCGCCAACTCGCGCGCCTCGATCGTCGGCCAGCACGAAGGCTTCATCAAAATCGTCAGCGACGCCGACTACGGTGAAATCCTCGGCGTCCACATCATCGGCCCCCAAGCCACCGAATTAATCGCCGAAGCAGTGGTCGCCATGGAACTCGAAGCCACAGTAGAAGATCTAATGTGGACCATCCACGCCCACCCCACGCTAGCCGAAGCCATGCTGGACGCCGCAAACAGCGTCTACGGAATCCCAATCAACGCATGAAACTGATAGCCGCGGATCATAAGATGAACGTGAATAAAACAAAAAGTCTTGTCATCCTGAGCAAAGCGAAGGACCTGTGTAATTCCACGGCGCGCCCGGCCCCGTCGCCGTTGGAAAGATTTGGGTTAATCCGCGAGAATCCGCGCAAATCCGCGGCGAAAAGCCTTTGATCTCCGTCCTCCAACTCGGCACCATCGACTATGCCACTGGCCAGCGCCTTCAGCAGCAGCTAGTCGCCCTGCGTAAAGAAAACAAAATCGGCGACGTCCTCCTCCTGTTAGAACACAAGCCGGTAATCACGTTAGGCCGCAACGCCAAAGCCGCCAACGTAATCGCCTCCCCCGAACTCCTCGCCCAGCGCGGCGTCGAACTCTTCGAATGCGACCGCGGCGGCGACGTCACCTTCCACGGCCCCGGCCAGCTAGTCGGCTACCCAATTTTCGACCTCCGAGCGCACGCGGACTCCAATTCTCTGTCATCCCGAGCGGAAGAGAACGATCCGCTTGCGGATCGTTCTCTGCAGTCGAGGGACCTTGCGTTACCCGCGCGCAAGCATCTCGGCGCAGTAGATTTCGTCCGCCGCCTCGAAGAAGTCCTGATCCGCACCTGCGCCGATTTCACGATCGAAACCAAACGCATCCCCGGCCTGACCGGCGTCTGGACGAACCCCACCCCTTTGTCATCCCGAGCGGAACAGAACGATTCGAAGAATCGTTCTCTGGAGTCGAGGGACCTTGGGTTTGCGGGCGCCACCTCGAACCCAGCCCCCGAAGCCAAAATCGCCGCCATCGGCATCCACATCTCCCGCTCCGTCACCTCCCACGGCTTCGCCCTAAACGTAAACCCCGATCTCACCTTCTTCGACCTGATCATCCCCTGCGGCATCACCACAAACCCAGTCACCTCCATGCAAAAAGAACTCGGCAAAGCCCTCGACATGACCGCCGTCGCCGAATCCATCTCCCGCAACTTCAGCAAAGTATTCTCCACCCAAGTCCTCTGGATCGAAACCCTCGACGCGCTGCTGGGTCAATCGGTCGGGGTCCCGATGAAGCACCCAGACGAGCTACGCGCGTTGCATCAGGAAGATGCATTCTGGAGCTGATTTCCTTGGAAGCTTCCCCATACCGAGAAGCGGTCGAAGAGTATGGCTTCGCCGTCATTCCAGAAGCATTCAAGGAGGCCCGGCTCACTCAGTTAACGGAAGATCTTACGCGGTCGACCTTGCGTCGCAGCCGCGCCGGGGTGCGGCACGTTATGAGAAATGCTGCGGTCGCTTCGCTAGCATCCGAGCCAAAACTATTTGAAATCGCGCGCAGCATTTTAGGCGCAGGAGTCTATCCGTTCCGAGCAACAATGTTTGAAAAAACAACGGATGCTAACTGGCTTGTGGTCTGGCATCAAGACACAGCGCTCCCACTGCGGCGTCGAGAGGAGACACCGGGTTGGGGACCGTGGTCCGTTAAAGAAGGCGTGATTTACGCTCATGCCCCGGCAAGCGCTCTTTCTCAAGTGCTTGCCTTACGTGTTCATCTAGACGACTCCACGTCGCGGAACGGGCCGTTGCGTGTGTTGCCGGCAACTCACATGCTAGGCGTGCTTAGCGACGACGCAATCCATCAATTAGCGCAAGACATTGTCCCGGTAGAATGTTGCGTCCCGCGAGGCGGCATCGTGGCCATGAAGCCATTGGTCGTTCACTCTTCGTCCAAGTCGCAGTCGGAATGTGCGAGGCGAGTTCTGCACATTGAATATGCAGCCAGCACAGCCATTGCCGGAGGCCTTGAGCTAGCTGTAGCTTGAGCGTTCGGATCTAAGCGCTGTTCGAAAGCAAATGCGCCTCGGTCGGAACGCCGCACTAGCTCTTTCCTTTCACTCTGCGATAGCATTGAAAATCGCGCTCGCACTCGGTCTTCACCATGGCAACAAAAAAAAAGAACTCAAAGCATCACCCCAACGGCAACCGCCCACGCAATGGATCACGTCCCTCCACGTCCCGTGGAGGGACGAACGCCCTCGTCCGTCCAGTCGAGCGCAGCTCGACCGGCTCTCCTAGCCAGCATCTCCGCAGCTACAGCATCCCCGATCTCCGCCTCGAGCACCCCAACCTCTCCGTCCGCCAAGTCGTAGTTAAGGAAAACGAGAAGCACAAAGACGCCCCCGACCACGTCCGCTACGAAGTCACCGGCAATCTCGACGCCCCCGTCCCGCCCATCCGCGACTCGAAATATCTGAGCAAGCAACAAGCCATCGAGATCTACCGCTTCATGCTGCTCAACCGCAAAATGGAGGTCGCGCTCGAAAATCTCTACAAGCAAGGCAAAGTCGTCGGCGGAGTCTATTTCGGGCTCGGTCAGGAAGCCTGCTCCTGCGCCTCCGCCTACGCGCTCGACAAAGACGACTGGTTCGCGCCCATGATCCGCAACCAGGGCTCGCTTCTGGTCCGCGGATTCGCCGCCCGCGACACCATGATGCAATACATGGCCAAAGCCGATTCGCCCACCCGCGGCCGCGATGGCACCAGCCACTTCGGCGACATCGAAAAACGCAACATGGTCTCGCCCATCTCCATGCTCGGCGATTTAATTCCCGTGCTCTCCGGCGTCGCGCTGGGCGCGCGCCTGCAAGGCCGCAACGTCGCCGTCATGACCTACATCGGCGACGGAGGCCAATCCACCGGCGTCACCTACGAAGGCATCAACTTCGCCGCAGTACAAAATCTCGGTCTCGTGCTCTTCATCGAGAGCAATCTCTGGGCCTACTCCACGCCGTCCGAAATGCAATACCGTTGCAAAGACCTCGCCGAACGCGCCATCGGATACGGCATCCCCGGCATCATCGTCGACGGCACCGACGCCTGCCAGGTCTACGACGCCGCCCGCGAAGCCGTCGAGCGCGCCCACCGCGGCGAAGGCCCCACCCTGATCGAAGCCAAAATGATGCGCATGAAAGGCCACGCCATCCACGACGCCGCGACGTACGTTCCGAAACCAATGTTCGATTTCTGGAAAAAACGCGACCCGATCGCGAGATTCGAGAATTATCTGGTGAAAGAAAAAAAGTGGCTGACCGCGAAAGAAAATGCAGAACTCATTTCAGAAGTAGAACGGGTCATAGAAGAAGAAAGAGAAATCGCCGTGAACTCCCCGATGCCCACGCCGGAATCCGCCGAAGGCGGCGTCTACTGCGAAGAAGGCTGCCACGAAATCAAACCGAAGTACGGTATGCCAAAAGTAAAAAAGGGAACGGGCGCATATAAAGCAACCGAAGCAGCGGTGCATCTGAAGTAGGGTGCCGTCTAAGCTCCGACGTAGTCTAGAACCGATCCAGGAGCAGCGCCGGTAAGTCGGTTGTGCATGATAATCGCTTCTCGTTCCGACATGCCTGCAATCAAGTCCACCACGATACGGCGACAATTCTTTTCCCAATCCCCGTCGGTATTTTCCAATGCCTCGCGGAACCCGGCCGGGAAAATGCTCAGGTTTCTCGACCGCGCAGCATCGCGGAAGATCTCATAGAGACATGATACGACTCTGCGCAATCCGTGCTGTTGAGTCGCTAAGCTCGGTTTCCCGATGACGTAGTACCACGTCAACTGCTTCCACATCCAAACCTCAGCTTTTAGGACAGAATCAAATTCAAGCGGGCAAGAGTTCTTGCTGGTCGGCTCTCTTAGTTCTGTTGCGTTGATGTACCTGCCGATCAGAACCGCTGTCACGCTCCGCAGGGCAGCCCGCAAGTTCCGACTACTGGAATAAGGTTCGCTTAGGGGGATGGAGCTAACAAGCTCCGAGAAACCCTCCCTCACCAAATCCCACTTTAATTCCTTACCTTTGTATCTCGATCCGGCGAACGTCAAAAATCGGTCACGCTCAGCTGGATCGTTCTTCAGCCGGTCAATAGGGATTCGTCCAGCACGATAAAAATCCTCAATGTCGTGTACGGCATAGGTCACATCGTCAGCCCAGTCCATCAACTCCGCTTCTATGGTTCTAACTTTTTCCGAATGCCCTTTGCGAGCCCAATCGAACACGTCACGATCTGACTCATAAGAGCCCCACTTCTCCGACTGCTCTCCGCCGGCACCTCGTAGCCATGGGTACTTGAGGACGCCATTCAACGTTGCCCTGGTGAGATTGAGGCCAGGATGATATGAGCGACGCAACGCAAGCCGGCTGACAATTCGGAATGACTGTGCGTTCCCGTTGAATCCGTCTTTGATATCGTCTTGAACTAAGAGCCTGTCAAGTTCCTCTTCGGCAATATGTCCAAAAGGAGGGTGGCCAAGATCGTGAGCAAGAGCGGCAGCTTCGGCAATATCCGGGTCGACCCCGCCTAACGAGCGTGCGACTTTCGGCTGCTTCCTGAGGAGTTTCTCGGCGGCGCGTCTAGCGAGCTGCGCCACTTCTAGCGAATGTGTGAGGCGATTGTGAAATACATGTCCCTCATGAGCAGAAACCACCTGAGTCACGCCAGCAAGCCGACGGAAGGCTGAGGTGTAGAGAATTCTGTCTCTATCGCGTTGTCCATCAATGCGATTGTCCGGCGGGCTATCCGGGTAGAAACGCTCGTAACGAGGATCGGCTTTTTTCTTTGCCTTCTTATGTTGGACCAAGCATGTCCTTCCGCGTAAGCCGGAAGGGAATGTCGCTCAGGACTTACGACGAAGCGTCCTCTGCTGAGACAAGGCCAGTTTCCCCTCAGAAATGAGTCGCCAGATCGCTGCTAGAACTACATCCTGAGTCCAATCAGCATTCCCCCGACCCGCAGCAACTTGCTCAGCCAAGGCTAGGGGCTTATAGTCCTCGCCTGGCTGAGTGACATCCAGCACTGCCTTTTCAATTTCGGTCTCTTTTTGAAGAATCGCTGCGTTCATAACAGGGCCCTTTCTGGGCAATCCTCACGCGGGGGAACGCGCAGGCAACGAGTACGATGCACTTTAATGTCCTGGGGGATGGAAGTCAATGTGGAAAAAACCTCGGTGCCAGACTCGACACCCGTATTGGGACAACAAACCCAATTAAACCTCTGATAACATTTTAACTCGCCCCTATGCTCCTCACCTACCTCGAAGCCATCCGCCAGGGAATCTGGGAAGAAATGGACCGCGACCCTTCCGTCTTTTGCCTCGGCGAAGACATCGGCATCTACGGCGGCGCCTTCAAAGTCACCGACGGATTCATCGACCGCTTCGGCCCCGAGCGTGTCATCGACACTCCCATCGCGGAATCCGCCATCGTCGGCGCAGCCTTCGGAGCCTCGCTCACCGGCATGCGTCCCGTCGCCGAATTCCAGTTCATGGATTTCATCGGCTGCGCCTTCAACCAGATCACCAACATGGTTGCAAAAACGCACTACCTCTGGGGCGCGCCCGCTCCGCTCGTCCTGCGCGGCCCCAGCGGCGGATACGTCCACGGCGGCCCCTTCCACTCGCAGAATCCCGAGATGTGGTTCGTCCACAATCCCGGCCTCAAAGTCATTTGCCCCGCCACGCCCTACGACGCCAAAGGCCTCATCAAAGCCGCCATCCGCGACAACAATCCCTGCATTTTCTTCGAGCACAAATATCTCTATCGCCGCATCAAAGGCGAAGTCCCCGCCGATGACTACGTCGTCCCCATCGGCAAAGCAAATATCGTCCGCGAAGGCCGCGACCTCACCATCATCACCTACGCCGCCATGGTCCACACCGCATTAGAAGCCGCCGACATCCTAAGCAAAGAAGGAATAGAAATAGAAATCCTCGACCTCCGCACCGTCTCGCCGTTAGATCGCGAAGCGATAGCAGCCACAGTAAAGAAGACAAACAAAGTCATCATCCTCCACGAACACTCCCGCACCGGAGGCCTCGCCGGAGAAATCGCCGCCATCATCAACGAAGAAGCCTTCGACGATCTCGACGGCCCCATCGTCCGCATCGCTGGTCTCGACTCGGCGATCCCGTTCTCCCCGCCCCAGGAAGAACACTACCTGCCAAAAGCGGAAGACGTAGTCCGCGAATCCCGCCGCCTGAAAGCGTATTGAATGTCGACGCTCCAATCGCCACAGAACGCGAAGGAACGTCTGACTCGCGCGATCCATTCTTTGCACGGCCTAAGTTGCGGCGACGCATTCGGCGAGCGATTCTTTCTTCATCCAAAAGTGGCGCAGTCTCTAATCGCACAGCGCACCGTTCCTTCTCCGCCTTGGCGCTACACCGACGACACGGCCATGGCGATTGCCATTACCGAAGTCCTCGAAGAGCACGGCGAAATTCGCCAGGAATCTTTAGCGGAGACTTTCGGTAGAAACTTCTTGGCTGATCCTCATCGCGGCTACGGGGCTGCCATGCACGGCCTGCTTCCAGAATTGGCGAGCGTTCCATCCGCTTGGAAAAAATTGTCTCCGGCCCTGTTCAGGGGAGGAGGCTCCTTCGGCAACGGAGCCGCAATGCGGATCGCTCCTCTGGGTGCCTACTTCGCCGATGATATTGCCAAATTGACCAAACAAGCGGAGCTCTCCGCAGTTATCACTCATAGTCATCCCGAGGGAATTGCCGGCGCAATCGCCGTCGCCCTCGCATCCGGGTTGGCGTGCCGATACAAAGACGCGCCAACCGGATCACGAGAGTTCTTGAACGAGATTTGCGATCAGGTGCCGGAGAGCGAAGTTCGTCGCGGCATCTTCACCGCCCTCGCACTTCCATCCGAGGCGACGGTCGAATCTGCGGTAGCAGCCTTGGGAAATGGCTCAGAAGTTAGCGCGCAAGACACAGTTCCCTTCGCGCTCTGGGCCGCCGCGTCCCATCTTGATAACTATGAGGACGCATTGTGGACGACCGTCAGCGGCCTGGGAGATCGCGACACGACCTGCGCGATCGTCGGAGGTATCGTCGCGATGTCATCCGGCGTCGAAAGTATTCCGCCGTCCTGGATTCAAGCGCGTGAGCCGATACCGGCTTGGTTCCTCCATCCCAGGCCACGCCAAAACTAGCGCCCCACCCACTCCTTCTGCCACAATAGCCATTCCGGAGGCTCCATGGGCAAGTTCCTTCTCGGCGTCATCGTCACTGTTCTCGTCCTCATCCTCGGCGGACTCGGCATCGCCATGCTCGGTTTCATTCCCACCACCGCCAACGTTCCCCCGTCGCACCTGGAGCAGCATCTGGCCAACACCGCGATGGACGCCTCCATGGAACGCCACGCTCCCCACGTCGCCAACCCGCTCACGCCCAGCGACCAGAATCTGATCGACGGCATGAAGCTCTACACTATGAACTGCGCCCTCTGCCACGGCACCCTCGACCGCAAGCCCGCAGCTCTCGCCAAGAATTTTTATCCGCCGGCTCCCAATCTCATTTCCGATCCGCCCGACGATCCCGAGTGGCACATCTTCTTCACCATCCGCACCGGCTCCCGTCTCACCGCCATGCCCGCCTGGGATGGCGTCCTCTCCGAACAGGACATGTGGAAGCTAACCTCGTTCCTCTCCCACATCGATAAGCTCCCGCCCGCCGTCCAGGACTACTGGAAAAACAGTTTCAACACAGCCCCAGCCGCCTCTGACGAAAAAAAAGAAGAAGACAAGAAAGAAGGCCACAAACACTAGAAGCCATCTCATAAGCGGGGTTGGAAAGGGGACGGGAAGGGCACGACTTCAGTCGTGCCGATCAAGACCACAAATGATGCGGGCTTCAGCTCCTGAGGTTTGGCTCGCGCCCTTACCGCCGAGGACTTAATCGATGGCGTCTAGACAGTTAGAGGTTCTCGAGCAGCCGAGCCCGAAAACCGGTATGAGTTCTTCCTCTTAAGTAACGAACCTTGGACCGTACGTTTCCACCACCAATCCCCCACCCGCTATAATATGAAGTTTGCGTGCGGCCCCATCTCTTCACCCGTGGGCCTGCGGAAGGAAATCATGCCGACTGACATCATCATGCCCCAGATGGGCGAGTCCATCGTTGAAGGCACAATTACCAAGTGGCTGAAGAAACCCGGCGACAAAGTGCAGCGCGATGAACCTCTGTTCGAAATCTCCACCGATAAAGTAGATGCCGAAATTCCCGCCCCCGCTTCCGGCATCCTGCGCGAAATCAAAGTCGCCGAAGGAACCACGGTCGGCGTGAACACAGTCGTCGGCACCATCGCCGCAGACGGCGAGGCCGCCGCAGCCGCTCCCCCCAAAACAGCCCCGGCGCCCGTCGCGCCCGAGAAAAAGCAGGAAGAGAAAAGAGAAGAAAAGAAAACCGCTCCAGCCCCAGCACCCGCCCCCACACCCGCCGCAACCTCGGCCCCCGCGGAAGAAGACGACGAAGCCCGCTCCTCCCCGCTCGTCCGCAAAATCGCCCGCGAGCACGGCATCAGCCTCTCGCAAATCACCGGCTCCGGGCTCGGCGGCCGCATCACGAAACAAGACATCATGGCCTTCATCGAGCGCCAGGGATCACAAACTGCCAGTGTGGGGACTGACGCATTCGTCCGTCCCGCCGAGCGCAGCGAGGCGCAATCAGCACCGGCTTCCCCGCCAGCAGCCGCCCGCCCCGCAACCCCCACTCCCGCCCCCTACCCCGGCGATCTCGTCCCCATGACGAACATGCGCAAGATCATCGCCCAGCGCATGATCGAATCGCGCCGCACCAGCGCCCACGTCCACTGCATGTACGAAGTGGATTTCACCCGCATCGTCACCCTGCGAGCCAAGCAAAAAGCCGGATTCGAGCAGCGCCACGGTGTCCGCCTCACCTTCATGCCGTTTTTCGTCCGCGCCGCCATCATCGCCCTGCAGCAGTGGCCCATCATCAACGCATCGCTCGAAGGGGATAACATCCGCTACCACCGCGGCATCAACGTAGGCATCGCCGTCGCGCTCGACTGGGGACTCATCGTTCCCGTCCTCAAAAACGCCGGAGACCTCAACTTCCTCGGCCTGCAGCGCGGCATCACCGACCTCGGCGAGCGCGCCCGCACCAAAAAACTCAAGCCCGAAGACATCGAAGGTTCCACGTTCACCGTCACCAACCCCGGCCAGTTCGGCGCCGTCTTCGGACTGCCCATCATCAACCAGCCCAACTCCGCTATCATGGGCGTCGGTGGCATCACGAAAATGCCGCTTGTCGTCACCGATAAAGAGGGCAACGACTCCATCGCCATCCGCTCCGTCGTCCATCTAACGCTGGGCTACGACCACCGCCTCATCGACGGCGCCGTCGCCGACCAGTTCATGGCCTTCGTGAAAAAAACCATGGAAACCTGGAGCGAAGAAATCGGCTAGAAGGCCGGGATTGTTAACCTTGGGCGCCCCATTTTCCGTGCGCCCTTCGCACCTGAAAGCCTGCCCTGAGCTTGCCGAAGGGTGGGCTTCCAATCCTCCCGCAGCCCTACCCCTGAGCACTGACGGCTGGTCCCTGACCACCGCCTTTCGTCCAAGCCGAGGCATTCATACACAGCACCACTCCATCAATGATCTGCGAGATCCCATTCTTGAACTGCTCCGGATTCACAATCTCCCGCGCCGCAACCGCGTCCGACATCGCCAGCGCATTTTCCAAAAATGTCATCGCAGCATCTTTCTTCTCCGCGCCGGATTTTCCCCCGAAAAGCCCCTCAATCCCGTTCACCAGTGCGGGAACAAACGAAATCCCGCGCAATAACTGCTGCAAGAAGTCCATAAATATTTCTCCTCGATTGATTGTTGTAAGAGTGCCGCAGGCTGGCGCTGATCTCATCTCGTCCACATTCGGGAAGGGCACGGCTTCAGCCGTGCCGCCGTCGATTCGGACGAACGCGGGCTTCAGCCCATGGGGCTTCCTTTTCCTTCGGTAACATTTGTGAGTCCAGATCGCGCCTCTACTTGAACCAATACTTATGCAGCGCGATCACCAACCCGATCGTCGCGCTGATGGCCGCATTCACCACGCGGTTATGCAGGCTGTTCCGCATTTCGCTTTTTTCCAGAGCCTCAATCTTGTTCTCCGACGCTTTCACCCGCCCCAACTGGCCATTGCCCACCAGCGTGTCCATCTTGGTTTCGAGGCGCGCTAACTTGTCCAGCACTTCCCGCTGAAACACTTCATCAACCATCCGCATCGCCAATAGTTCTTTCCCTGTAAATTCCATAACCATGTCTCCTGATCTTCCAAAGCCCTAAAGCGGATACCCCACCGTAATCGCCGCGCCCACCGGAACTCCCGCCGTATCCGCAATCGGTACCACCGTGCCGTGGTAATACGTATCCGCTCCCGGCGTCATCCCCGCATCGTCCACCGTCAACGTCACCAGCGCCGGATACCTTTGCCACACCTGCACCGCCGGCGGAGTATCCGCCGCAACGTTCCCCAGTCCCGCCGTCGGCCCAAGAGCATACTGTGGCCATTCCACATCCGTCGAACTCGCAATCGCCAGGCTCGACGCGTAAAAATGGCAGTATGAATAATTCGCCGCGCCCGGCCCCATCGACGCTCCTCCATCGGTGCAGCCAGAGGCAGTGCACGTGGAGTCCACCCTCCCGGTGTTATCCACCAGCGCACCGTCCCGGTTGGCGTAGGCCTTGTCGTTGATCAGCGTAATCGACGTTCCCACTCCGTTAAAGGTGAAGCCGTCGATCCGGAATCCGTCATAGTTCAAGTGCGCTTCGTCGTTGTAAAACCTGATGTCGACCGGCTGCGTGCTCTCATTCACATAAAATCCCAGCGGCTGCGTTCCCTGCGGAATCATCGAGTCCGCTTCCATGTTCGCGAACACCAGGTGATCGCTCGTCCCCTGCACATACACGCCTTCATCGTCGAACCAGTTCACCAAAAAGTGCTGAAACGTCAGCCACGCCTTCCCATTAACGTTGATCACCGGCACGTTGCTCAAAGCCATCGGCACGATCGGCGCGTTGTAATAAGTCGCGGGATTTCCTGACGAATAAACGTACAAGTACCCACTCGCCAGATAAAAATCCCACTTCGCCGTCAAATTCGCCGAAGATGCAATCGGCTCCTTGTATCCCCACACCGACCCGAACAAACAAAAGTTCACCGTCGAGTAACTCGACGGCACCGCAGCCTTCCACGCGTTTCCGGTCACGTTGATCCACGCCGACGTCGGCACCGCGTAATATCCTGTCAAGTTCGGCGCCGGCCCGTTGCCATAGGCGTCAAACGCAATCGGATTTCCCGAAGTCCCCGAAGAAGGCGGTATAAGACTCTCATTCCAAACATCTCCTCGCCGGAACAGAATCGAATCCCCCGGCTGAAACGTCTGCGCATTCACATGTGCAATCGTCTGCCACGGAGCCGTCGACGCCGTCCCACTGTTGCTGTCGCTCCCTGTGCTCCAACTGACGTAATAAGTCGTCGCCGCCGCAACCGATCCAAACTCAAGCACCAGGACGATGATGACCAGCGCCAGTAAAATGAAATTCCGCTTCATAGAATTCCGTGACCTCTCAACAACCCACGTAGAGACAGCCGCCTCGGCTGTCCGGTTTTCCCACCACCGCTCGTGTGCAGCGAACCCTTCACCGCACCACAATCTGCTCGCACCCGCCTCGGTACGTCACCCGCGCGCTTTTGCACTTCGGCGGGCTCACCCGCGCATCGCACTGCACCAGCGTGATCTGCGACGCGCACGTCACCGGAATCACCATATTCGGCAGCACCGCCCGCGCCGCCCTGCGCTCGCAACCCACGCCAGTCAGCGCCAAAGCGGCCGCCAGAAAAATGAACTCGCGCACACCGCACCGCCAATCTCCAATAAAAAAGGCCACCGGCTCCAGCCGATGGCCCACGTCCAATCACTGCTCCCTAACCCCTGACCACTGACCCCTGCTCCATCCCCCACCACTCTGTGCACACAACCGAACCAGTCACCGCCAAAACCAGACGGCTCAATACTGCAGCCCGGCGTCCGGCGAAACCGCCGGACTCTCCGGCGTCATCCGCACCTCCGTCATCGCCGGCGCTGGCAACTGCCCGCCGTCCACCTCCGTGCCCCCAAACACCGTCACCGCCGGATTCCGGTCGCTCTGATTAAATGATTGAATCGTCGCCGGTTCTGCTGCCTCTGGATTGATCGCACTGCTCATAAATGTCTCCTCCCGAAAATGAAGCTGCCAATTCTGTCCGCGAACCGCTCGTTTTAGTTCGTCATCTGATACGTCACTGCCGCCGTCACGTTTGCTGCGCCTGTCGTACACCCCGCCGCAGCCGTCGTCACCCGCAGCCGCAAGCCATGCCCCGAGGTAAATGTAGTGCTGCCAGTAACCAGCGTCTCCTGGCTCGTGCTCATGGTGATCGAGTAACTCCCCACTTCCGCCGCCGCGGTCCCGTCCCAAACCTGTACCACGGGAAATGTCGTGCATCCTGACGGCGCCGTCGAAGCAAACAGATCGAACTGCGTGATCGTTATTCCCGCCGGTGCCGTCCAATTGCAGTAACTCACGCTCGCGGTCGTAGTCCCGCCAATCGGACAACTGAAGACCAGCTGTATCTCGCTCTTCACGTATGCCGTCGTCGCCAACTGCGTCGAGTTGTTCCCCGCTGTCGCCGTCGGCGCCGTCGGCGTCCCGGTCAATGCCGGCGAAGCCAGCGCCGCCGCTCCCGTCACTTGCCCCACCGAGTAATCTCCGCTCGCCGCCGTCACCGCCCCGCTTCTTCCAAATGCAGAAGTCACCGGCGACGCCGTCGAGTTGTTCGGCGCGTCCAGCGATGCCCTCACTCCATACGTCCCCAGGGTGCCGTTCGTCGACTCCACCCTCCCAATCACCTGCACGCCCGTCGGCCGCGTCGCACCCGCATCGTGGCAATCCCCCGCATTCGTCGTGCTCGCCACCACAAAGTCTCCCGCCGTCGTCGCTCCATCAAACGAGCAGGGAACATATCCGCGATACGTGATCACCGCATTCAGCGTAGTCCCCGATCCGTTGCTCACCACCCCGATCACGCCATCCGTCGCCGATGTCCCTGCCTTCACCGCGCACGCTGGTGTCGCGCCGTTATACACCGCCAGAAAATTCAGCGACGTCCCCGTCGTCCCGTCGTTACACAACTCAAAATTCTCACGTCCTTGAGTCAGCGTATCGAGTGACGTCGCCGCATAGATCGTCTGCGGCGCAAGCGTGGTCGACCCGATATTGATCGAATTATTCAGGAACGGTTTCAGCGTGCTGGTCGAGTCAATCGCCCACCGGACGCTCGATCCAATCCAGAACCCTAATCCCGGGGCCGATCCCGAACTCGAGTTCTCGCTGCGTAACACCGCCAGGTTATCCGTGCCGTCATATCCCAGGGATGTCCGCTGCCAGGTCGATGAATTCGTGTAACTCGAATACACGTGAAACGCCTGCGGATTCGCCGTCGTCCCGCCCACCACATACTCCCCCAGGTCGTTCGCATCTTCCTGAAATAAATTCGAAAAGTACGAACTCGTCCCAGTCGTCGCCACCTTCAGCGGTGTCCCCGCGTTCGCCGAGATGTAGAAATTTCCGTCATTCGAAATTCCCAGCGACGAGGTCCCCGACGGCGCCGCTCCCATCGCGCTCCCCGGAACCGGAGAATCCACCATCCACGGTCCTGCCACCATCAGCTGTCCATTCACCGTCACATTCCCGCTGAAGGTTCCCGCCGCCGCCGAAATTCCACCAGTGCCCGCGTAGTTCAGCGTGGTTCCGCTGTCGCTCAGCGCGCTGTCTCCGCTCACCGCCGCACCATTGCCCGGATACACTGCCACCTGCGACGCGGTCCCGCTGTTCACCGTCCCCGATCCCGACCCGCCGCCGCCGCAGCCCGTGCACACTCCCGTCACCGTCAGGTTCCCGTTGACCGTCACCGGCTCGTTGAACGTATGCCCCGACACCGAAAGTTCTTCCGTCCAGTTGTTGCTGGTCCCGCCCGGATTGTTCGGCAGCGCTCCCACATACCAGTCGAAGACTCCGCTCGCTGGAACCCGGTTGTACAGCCCCGTCCCGCTGTTCTCCACTCCGGTCGCAATGTCCCCTACATCCCATTGCGGACGATTCACTCCTCCATACACGCTGCCCACCACTCCACTGCCGTAGTCCAATTTACTTCCCAGCGTCTTTGCCGGATTCGAATCCACCCACGTAAACGCATCTCGCGGATACGTCCCGCCCCCGATCAAATTGATTCGTCCCTTCAGGTTCGTCCACAATCCGCCATCCGCCGTCTTGTTCCGGTCGGGCAGCAGCAGTCCCCACTGTGCATACCCGCCTCCGTTGTTGCTGAACGCCGTCAGCATCGGATTGAACGATCCCCCGGATGGCAGACATCCTCCCGGCGCAATCTCATTGTCGAAAATCGACGCGAACGTATTCAGCCATCCTCCCATTACTATCAGGCACGCTGGTTCGCCCTGGTACGTCGCGCTGCTGTTCAGCACGATCCCTCCCGGACTGAAGCTGTCAAACGGAAAATATCCCGATCCCGCGCCGTCGATTCCTGTGTAGGGCGTCACCGCGCTCGGAGTCTGCACGTTATCGGTGAATGTGCATGCCCCATGAATGTCGCAAATCGTCGCCGGAGAAATGTTGGTCGCCACCAGGCACGTTGGGTCGCCGTTCACTCCATCGCAGACGTTCGGGTTCGGAACGATCCCCGGAACCCCCGCCAGCAGCGCCACCCGGTACAGTTCGAAGTTGATCGTCTTCCCGCTGAGTGCATCCGCCGTCACCCACTTCACCGTCACGTTGTTGGCATTCGGATTCGTAACGCTCGCCGTTCCCAGCGGAATCGGAACCGTCTTGATCCCATCGGTCACATCCATGATCGACAGGTAGTACGCCTGCAACTGCCCTCCCGGTGTGCCCGCCACGGTGAAGGCCGGAAACTCGTTGACCCCGTCTCCATTTCCGTCCACGGTTAAGCTATAGCCCTGCACGATCATGTCCGCCGCGCCCAGGCCCACGCCCAGCGAGTTGCTCAATCCTCCGCGTTCCCGGTGCACCGTGTTCAGTACGGCGTGCTCCAGACTCCCGCCGCGCTTGGTCGACATAAAAATCGCATAGTTTTGGAAGCCCTGGCATACCGTCGGCCCAATCGAAAGATCGTTCCCGTCATACCATTCCGTGCACGTTTGGTTCGTGCCTCCGGTGAAGGTCGTGATGCCCGCATTGAACGTATTTGGGCCGGGACCAAACAATGTCGCTCCGCAAAAATCGTTGTCGCATCTCGTCCCGCCCAGCATGTTCAGGTTGGTCAGGGTCTCGGCCTGGTTATTGTCGTTCTGCACCACGAACCCGTAGCCCGCATTTCCCGTCCATCCGTTGGTCATGATGTTCGAGATCACCGAGTTCTCCGAATTGTCTTCGATGTAAGACGTCGCTCCATTCGAGAGCGTGTATCCAGTTCCGTGCGCCGCGAACGCGCTGAGCCCCGGCGTGGCCGGCACAATAATGATCGTTCCATTCGTCGCTCCCGGCGTACACGTCCCTCCGGTCACCTGAACGAATTCCCCCGGCCCCGGCGCCGCAGCCTCATACGCCGTGGTCACCAGCCCGCCGCTGGTTCCGTTCAACCAGAGAATCTGATTCGGAATCTTCGGCCAGAAGCCTGCCGGGCACGTCGGAATCTGCAGCGTTACGTTCGTGCTTCCCGCCGTAATCGTCGATGGTGCCGCCGGCGCCACATCCCAAAACACCATGCTCGCGCTCGGCCGCAGCCAGAATCCATCCATCACGTTGTCAAAATACAAATTGGAATTTCCACTGGCCCATCCCAGGGAGTTCGTGTCCCCCACGTTAATGCACGACATATTTACCGTGCACTCAATCAGGCTCGATCCCGAAAGCCGCCCCATACTCGTCTGCCAGTAGAGCGGAGCCTTCATCGTCGTCACCTGGTTCGGCGTCAGCTCCACCCACGTGTTGTTGCCACGCACGGTGTCGTAGCGCACCTGGTTCGCGTCCACTACGGCTTCCTTGATTCCGCCCGTTCCGCTCTCCAGCGCATACCCCGCCGCGTGCGCGTACGCTACCGAAAACGTGATCGTCCCGGAAGCCGAACCCGCCGTGCAGTTTTCTCCCGTGATCAGCACCGGCTCGCCCGGCTGTTGCGCGTCTCCCGTCGCCGAATCCACATAGATCCAGTGGTTCGAGTTCGTTCCGTTGATCGTATTCAGAAATCCCTGCGGACACGGGGAGAGCGTCACCGTCACCGCCCCCGGCGACAGCGCCGCCGGAGTCGTCGGACTCTGTTTCCAATAAAACTGATCCGCCATGCGCTTCTGCCCGATACGGTTCGCCGTGAATACCGCGCTCGCGGGTTCCGCGATCGATTGCGTGGCGCTCGGCGTCGTGCTCACATTTCCGCATGCGCCCCAGGTCTGGTTGCCGTACAAGCACACAGTCGCGCTCGTCGTGCCCGTCCCCAACTCGCTCGTCGGCACTCGCCCTGACACCAGATCCGCCTTCGTCGCCAGCCCCGTGTCTACATATTGTTTCGGAGCCGCCTGCAACGCTGCCACCGGACTTCCACTCAACGTCAGCGGCCCGGTCATCGCTCCGCCCGCCACCGGCACAAAGTTGCCCGCTCCCACATTGCTCACCGCGTTGTCCACGTATCCCTTGTTCGCAACGTCGCCGGCGTTCGCGGGAGCCGGCGTATTCGGCACCGCGGAAAATGTCTTCGTGCCCGTGATCGTCTCCGCCGTGGCCAGGTGCACCACCGCGTTGTCGTTCGCTTTCCCGGCAATCGCCGTGTTCACGTACTGCATCGAGACCGGCTGCGCCGCCGTGCCCGACCCCGGCGTGGTCCGCACCGTCGCCAGGTTCGCCGGAGATGTCGTCGGCACCAGCCAGTACTCTGTCCGCGTCGTGCCATCGTTCAGTTGATAGACCACCGTGTAATACATACCCGCCGGTGTCACCCCAACATTCGGCACCAGCGTCGTGGTCAACTGGCCGGCCGTTCCCAGCGTCACGTTGTTCACCCCCGCGGCGATCGGCGTTCCGTTGGCCAAGAGAAACGCGGGCCACGTAATCACCAGCGTCCCCCGCGCGGGCGTCCCATCCGCGCGGTAGACGGTGTCGCTCACTGTGGTCACCGCCGGGCCGCTCTGCGGCGCCGGCGCGGCCGCGGCCCGCAAAACCAGAATCCCGAACACCAGCGCCAGCCCACCAGCCAACCGCCAAAGCGGGCGCCGTCTCGCGCCCATCTCGCCCGCGTCAAACATGATCTCCTCCGTCATCCCTCTTCGTACTTGTGTGTCGTACCGAGCGAAACGCTCACTCTAAATGCTCTGTCATCCCGAAGCGAAGCGAGGGACCCCTATAGCTATCACTGCTCTCAAGTCCCGCCACGGTTTTTGTATCTCCCACCGAACCCGCGGACGCACCACCGCGCCCCACGCTCCGCAAAGAGCATGCTCTCTCACTCTTAAAAATTTTCCAAGAAAATCCGGAGCGCGCCGATTTTCCGCGCTCTAGGAGGCTCTCAGAGCCCCCACCCTACAGGCTGTCATCCCCTCTTAACTTTGTCATCCCGAGCGAAGCGAGGGACCCCTATAGCCACCACCCCCCACGGAGTTTCCATGACGGCCGGTTCGCGTGACACGTTACCCAAAAATCAAAAAGTCGAAAATCGAGAACCCTGCGGCGTCAGCCCTTCCAGAAAATCTTCCACGCTGCGCACATACACGTCCGCAAAATCCGCCACCGGACGCCGCTTCTCGATCAACGCCATGGCATCTTCCACCGTCCATCCCATCGACCCCAGCAGCGCCAGCGCCATCATCGGCGCGCGGTGGACTCCGGCGGCGCAATGGATGAACAGCTTCGCCGCGGGTTCTTCCAACGCGATCCTGGCAAAATCCACACCTCGCTGAAACAGTTCCCGGGGCTTGTGATCAAAATCGTCGTCCGTCGGATTCCACAACACTTCGATCCCGGCTTCTTCGCCCAGCGGCGTGTCGTCGAACTCGATCTGCATGTCGATGATGTGCGTCACTCCCTCGCGCACCACCTTCTCCATGTTGTCCGCCGTCCAGATTCCGCCTCCGACCGCAATCCGGTCGGTCAACCACGTAATGTCCATTCCCGTCCTGTGTGCCGCAACGTATACGAAAGGCCTTGAATAAGACTCGAAAATCTCAGTCTGTCATTCTGAGCGAAGCGAAGAATCCATCGCAGTCCCACACCACCCGCAGTTCTAAGGGAGTTCCGCTCCTGCTGCAGAATGAGGCCCGAGCGCCCCGTGGCTTCATTCTACGACACTGTCTCCCGCCCTCTCCGCAGTCGTCCCTTCCTCACCCTGAGAACACTTCTCGTCAGCGCTGGTTCCCGAATCTGCGCCGCTTGGTTGGTTCGTCTGCCCAGCTCCCGCGGCCGCCGGGCTGGAGTTGCTGGAATCCGCATCCTCGTCGTCCTCATTGTCGTCCTCATTGACGATCGGACTCTCCGGCAACTTCAAGTTGCGCATCAGCGTGTGCGCCAGCGACTCCTTGTCGGGCTTGGTCTCGCTGATCTCCGTCGCGGGATACAGTCCGGTCGCTTCGAACAAATACTTTACCGGCGCCAGTTGTCCCTTCAGGCCTTCCCCCATCACCGCTCTGGTAAGAGCGGCGGCATTCGTTCCCACAATGCTGCTGATCTCTTTCCTCACCTCAGCCAGGTCGACCGGCTGTTTGTCTTTGGCTGACGATGATGACGACGAGGACGATGTCGATGACGAAGTTGTTGTCGTCGTCGTGGTTGTCGTTGTCGTCGCCGCTTTTTTCCCCGCCCGATTGCTCTTTCCCTTCGCTTTTTCCTTTGCCTTTGCTTTTTTCGATGTGCTCGACACCCGGACCCCCATGGCACCCACGGTGGTTCCGGCAAGAATGCTCTCTGCCAATATCTCTTGCCGCAAAACGCAGAGGGCGCGCCCGCAGGCGCGCCCTCTACCAGAGAGTTCTTTTTTCTCACTCTCTATATTCAGAATATCAAATTGCAAAGGTGGATGTAACATGGTTTTCAACTTTTTATTTCCCATCTTCACAATCACTTAGCAAAAAATCGGTGGCCTCACCCCCTTGACAAGTTTTTTCCACAGGCAAAGTTGCAGCTCCCGAAGATGGATTTTCCGCAGGTGCGGCCAGAGGAAGCGCTTCCAGCAATCCCACGCGAAGAAGAATATCGGCCATGCGGTCGAGAGCCTCCGTCAGATTGCGATGAATGGTCATTCGGGTACAGCCGAACAGGCGCGCCGCTTCATCGTGGTCATGGCCCTGCAAAACCACGCGCGCCAGAATCTGCCGCGACAATTGGTCCAGCCGATTCAGGCACTTCTCCATGTCGTGCACAAAAATGGCCCGGTCTTCGAACGTGGTCACGCTATAGGAAGTAACCCGGCTGCGGAAGAACTCGCCGCCCAGGATTGACGGGATCCGTCCCGTTTCCAGCGCGTAACGCATGTAGCGTTGCAGCATGGCCGCGGTGCGTCCGCGGTAGACGCGCCGTCTGCGTTGCTGCTCATAGACATCAGCCTCGTGAGCGGTTTCCTTAAAGAGCGGGTCGTTGGCCCAGTCCGCGTCCGCATCGGTGGCGCTGCCAGTCGCATCGCCCGCCTCTGCCGTTTTTTCCACCGTTCCCGGAAACTGATGCAGCGGAAGATGTTGCGGCGAATGTTGTGGCAGGTGCTGCGCCACTTCTTGCGTGGAATATTCAGCGGGCGCAACATCCGCGTCGCCAGGACCTTTCGCCTTTTCGTCCCGTTGCCCGACCAGTCGTAGAGGCGGAAGCGGTTCTGGCTCATCGGACTCAGCCGCGATCCAGGAAATGATTTCGGTCATGCCGCACCGCCCGCCGCCGCGATCCGCATGGCGAAGCGTGTCGCGGCCGCAGCCATCGCATCCAGATCTTCGGAATCCGAGAGGGGCGAATCTGGCTCGTTAGAATCTGGCTCGGTCGGACCGGCGCAGTCGCCGAGCGTGCTGCGCCTTCCGACGGGGAGGATCGGACGGCGCGACGGGGTTTTTGAAACCGGGAGCTCCGCCATCTTGCGCAGACAATCGTTGCAATAGACCTGCCCGCCGCCACACTCCCGAACTCCCAGCCCGCCACAACCTTCGCAGTACTTCAGTTCTACCCGCTGTTCGTTTTTCGCTTTGCTGGTGCGATCGTTTTTCATAATTCCTCTTTTCGTGACGCATCGGTCGTGATGCGTCAGTGGTTTTCGGTTGCGAACAACAAAAAAGCCCTGCGCCGATCTCCGCGCGGAGCGGAAATCGAACGCAGGGCTCGTTTCGATTACGATGACCTGCTTGAGCTATTTAGTTTTCAAGGCCGCGGAGGTCGCGGCCCCGTTACTGCCGAACATCACGATCTTTGTTGGCCAGATCCTCCTATTCTCTAGAGCTTCGAGCCCATCTCGCCGTCAGCGCCATGGGCGTCATAGCGCTGGCGGAAATAGCCTTCCTCGTAGCCCGACTTGAGAACGCGTCCGTTTTGCACAACCACGCTCACGCGTCCGGTAAACTGCAGCGACAGCAGCAGCCGCTCCATGGCCGCGGAGAGCACTTCGGCTTCCCGCACTTTGCGGCGGAATTCGACGAAGCCCTTCTCCTCGTTGACGATGTCTCCGTTGCTCATCACTTCTTCATCCCTGAACCGGAAATGTGTTTGATGCTGCGCGATGGTATAGCTGGTAATTTCCTCAGTCAAGGTTGAGCTACCAAACGGCCTGTGGAAAACGCTCTAAATGAGCGTCTGCTATGGACACCGGTGCTATACTCCAAAGCTATGAAATTCCGCGTCTTGCAAGAAAATCTCCGCAAGATTCTGTGGGAGCGCATCGAGGCCAACGAATTAACCGGGCTGAGACTTGCGCAACAAACCGGATTCAAACAGGCGCACATCTCCAACTTCCTGAACCGGAAGCGTGGTTTGAGCCTGGAAGGGATGGACAAAGTCATTGCGGTGCAACATCTTTCGGTGCTTGACCTGCTGGATCCCGCCGAGGTGAACAAGCGCGCCTCGATCCTGCCGCCGAGCGGCGATGAGTTCGAAAACATCCTGCAAGTCGACGGGACGGTCGCCGCGACCCAGCCCCTGATCGCCAGCATGAACGTGAAGAAGATCCTGAAATTCAAAAAAACTTTCCTGCGCAAGCTGCGCGCGGAGAGCGAAGGCGGCCGCGGGATCTGGGAGCGGTTCGTGTTGATCAAAGTCGACAGCCACGACGGCGTGAGCATGTATCCGCGGCTGACGCCGGGAGCGACCCTGCTGCTCGACCGGCATTACAACTCGCTCAAGCCCTACCGCAAGGGCGAGTTCAATCTCTACGCCGTGCGCAAGGACGGAACCTGTACGGTGAGGTACGTGGAAGTCGCGGGCAACCATCTGATCCTGCGTCCGCATAGCCAGACGCATCCCATCGAAGTGATTGCTATGGATGAAGGCAAGGGCTCCTCCGATTATCTGGTGGGGCGCGTTTGCCACGTGGGCCTCGAAGCTTAATTTCAGCGGCTAACGCCGCATGCGAGGCCGTGCGAGGATCGCAGCGCGAAAGCGCTCCCTTACACAAAAGAGAAAAGCCACGAAGCGTCAAACCGCAAAAGTCAAAAACCAGAAAATCAAAACCAGAAAGTCAAGAGCCGAGCTGCGCTCGGCGGACCCTTCGACGTCGCTCAGGGCAGGCTTGCAAGAGTGCCCGTCCCCACATGGGTTGAGCTTAGGGGGAGATTCTCCCGCAGCAAACCGAGCCGCTGGCGACTTGCGTCGCCAGCGGCAGAGAGAAGGGGGGAGGGAGCCTGATGCTAGAACGAAAACGGCGGAGCGGCGCACGCACGGGAGAATTGTTACGAAAAACGAACAGAACGAGGGCCGGATTGCCTCAGGCGCTGAAGCGCCGATCGGTTGGGACGGGTGACGGCACGAGTGAATTCGCGCCCTTCCCGTTCGCCCCGGGCGTTCGTGGTCCGGACGGGAGTAGCCCCGGCGTAACCTGGAGGCGCCGGTCTCTGCCGCTATAATCGCGAAAGTGGCAACCACTACAGAAATTTTGAGCCGCGTGGCGACGCGTCCTACATGGGCGGAAGTGTCTCTCGCGGCGTTGCGGGAAAATTTTCGCGCCGTGCAGAAGCACGTGGGAGCGGGGGTGACGGTGTGCGCGGTGGTGAAGGCGGATGCTTACGGACACGGCGCGGTGGAGTGCTCGCGGGCGCTCGAGGCAGAAGGCGCGAGCTGGCTGGGAGTGACATCGCTTGACGAAGCAATTCCGCTGCGCGAGGCGGGCGTTCAGGCGGACATTCTTTTGATGACTGGATTCTGGCGCGGCGAAGAAAGTGAGATTGTGCGGCTGCGCCTGACTCCGACGGTGTGGGAGCCCTGGCATATCGAGGCGATGGAAAAGGCGGCTGCGGCTTTGGGCGAGGCGCGTCATGCCGTGCACTTGAAAGTGGATACTGGCATGGGGCGGCTCGGCGTTGCTGTCGGGGAACTGCCCGCAGTGCTGGCGGCGTTGCAGGCGGCGAAGCACCTGAAGCTGGGAGGATTGTCGACTCACCTGGCGTCGTCCGAAATTCTGGACGCGCCTTCGGTAGCGGACCAACTGCACAAGTTCGAAGAAGCGCGGCGCATGGTTCGCGATGCCGGGATGACTCCGACGTTTGTGCACGTCGCGAATACTGGCGCGGTCATCTCACGCCGCGAAGCGCCGGGCAGTATGAACCGGAACGCGGTGAACGTGCATAGCATGGTGCGGCCGGGCATTGCGCTCTACGGATATTATTTGCCGTTTCAGCGCGCCGGGCGCGAAGTGAGCGGCGGCACGTTGCGCTTGCCGGTGAAACCGATTCTTACCTGGAAGACGCGCATTCTTTCTCTGCGGAGTTTTCCGGGCGACCAGGCTCTCGGTTACGGCGCAACGTATGTGACAAAGGCGCCGGCGCATGTTGCGGTGCTGCCGGTAGGGTACGCCGACGGGTATAACCGGCAGCTATCCAACCGCGGACGTGTGATTGTACGCGACCACTATGCGCCGATCGTGGGCCGCATTTCGATGGACCTGACTTTGGCCGATGTGACGGGCATTCCCGGCATTGCGGTCGGAGATGAAGTTGTTCTGCTCGGTTCTGTTGACGGGCTCAGCGTGGATGCACTGGAACACGCTGCGCTTGCGAACAGCAGTCCTTATGAAATTCTCTGCAACATTTCGAAGAGGGTGCCGAGGAAGTACGGGAGCTAAGAAGCAGTGGTCTGGGGTCAGGGGCTAGGGTCAGACTGCAGAAGTAAAACCGTCTTCTTATCTCCATAATTTTTTGGTGGCCACCACTCAACGGCCAAATGCCAAGTGCTAAGTGCTAATTGCGACCGTTGACTGCATCATTCCCAAACATGCCGTCTCCGCTTGTTAGACTAGGAGGTTGACCCATGCCTTCTCGCTACGCACATTCTCGCTACGCAGCTTCTCGCTATGCACAATGGATGTATGACTGGGAGCACCGGCTTACATCGGTGGACAATAACCGCGTGGTGCGTCCGCTGGAGTGGGGCGTGGAGTGGGCGCGGGACTGGCCTTGCCGCAACGGGATGCGTCCGGGGCAGGCGGTGGATGATCCGGCGAAATTTTTTGTGGATTTCAACCGTCGGATCGTGGCGGCGAGCGATGAGTTTTATTCTTACACGCCGCCGACCGACTTCAGGCTGGAGAAGCGCGAGGTGAAAGTTTTTTCTACGCGCGAAGTTCCAGATCCGAAGCTTGAGGCGAAGGTGAAGGGAACGTTCGCGCAATTTTTGCGTTTTACTGCGCCGGTGAAAACGCCTTATCCGGAAAACAATCTGGTGAATGCGCGCTGGTTTCCGGCACGGGGACGGCGCGCCCTTGTTCTGTTGCCGCACTGGAATGCGGACGCGGTGGCCTATGTGAGTTTGTGCAAAGTGCTGAACATGCTGGGCATTTCCGTGCTGCGGCTGAGCATGCCTTATCACGATATCCGCATGCCGGCGGAGATAAGCCGCGCGGATTATGCGGTCTCCGCCAATATTGGGCGAACGCTGGATGCTGTGCGGCAGGGAGTGGTTGATATTCGCTGTTGTTTCGACTGGCTGGAGCAGCAAGGCTACAGCCGGCTCGGGATTGTGGGCACGAGCCTGGGATCGTGCTATGCGTTTATTGCGGCGGCGCATGATCCGCGGATTCGCGTAGCTGCGTTTAATCATGCGTCCACTTATGTTGCGGATGTGGTGTGGCATGGGCAATCGACGCGGCATATCCGGCAGGGGATCGAGTCGCAGATTACGCTGGAGACACTGCGGCAATCATGGCTGGCGGTGAGTCCGATGGCGTATTTCAATCAGTTCTCGCGGTGGCCGCGGAAGTCGCTTATCGTTTATGCGAAGTATGATCTGACTTTTTTGCCGGAACTTTCGCGCGATGTGGTGGCGGAATTCGAGCGGCACGGGCTGGACCATAAAGTGGTGGTGCTGCCTTGCGGGCACTACACGATGGGCGAGGCACCCTATAGTTATATGGACGGATGGCAACTGGCGTCGTTTTTGCGGACGGCGTTTGACTGAGACAAAAAGGTGACGGCCATTTCCAGATTCGCCGGAGTCATTACCTGGTTGGGAGTCGGGCTCTTTGGGCTCGCGAGCTTGCTTTCTGTTTGCAGCCGGGCACAATCGGTAACGATGAGCGTTCCAGAAATAGGGCCAGAGAAAGCTGGCGACAAAATCATTATTGATACCGATGTTGGCGACGATGTGGATGATGCGTTTGCTATTGCGCTTGCGCTGCGCAGTCCGGAGCTGGAGATTCTCGGCATTACCACGACTTTCGGGGATACAGAAACTCGCGCCAAGCTGGTGGACCGGCTGCTCGGGGAAGTTAACCGGCTGGATATTCCTGTTGCTGTCGGTTCACCTACGCGCACTCCCGCCAACGATCATTTCACGCAGCGGCGCTATGCTGAGGGCGCACACTTCGCGCGGGTGTCGCATCCCAATGCGGTGGATTTTATTCTGGAGCAGATCCGGCGCTATCCGGGACAGATTACGCTGGTCGCGATCGGGCCGCTGATGAACGTAGGGGCTGCGATCGATAAGGATCCGGAAACTTTTCGCAAGCTGCGACGGGTGGTGCTGATGGGCGGATCGATTTATCGCGGCTACGGCGATATGGGATATTTTCCACCGCATGGGCCGCAGGCGGAATGGAATATTTTGAACGATATTCCTTCGGCGCAGAAACTTTTCGCTTCGGGTGTGCCGCTGTATGTGATGCCGCTCGATTCGACGCAATTGAAGCTGGACGAGGTGCGGCGGGCGATTTTGTTTCAGTCGGGGACGCCACTGACCGATGCGCTAACGCTGCTTTACCACGAGTGGGGGCAGGAAACGCCGACGCTTTTCGATGTGATGACGGTAGCTTACATTTTGAATCCGAAACTTTGTCCGGTGCAGGCGATGCGGATTCGCGTGGATGACAAGGGCTTCACGCGGCCGGAGAACGGCGCTCCGAACGCGCAGGTTTGCCTCGATTCGGATGCGGAGGCATTTTTCCGGCTTTATATCTCCCGTGTGGGCGCACCGTAGCAGGTAAAATGTGGTTGTGGAATCTGAGCCTGCCAGCAACGTTAGGAACGAGATCGTCGAGCAGCGGCGCGGCGAATTCTTGATCAGCACCGATCCTGCGCGGCTTGATCTGGATGTGATCCACAATTTCCTGACGAACTGTTATTGGGCCCGGGGAATTCCGCGCGAGGTTGTGGAACGGTCGAATGCGCGGTCGCTGTGCTTTGGCGTTTATGATGAGAATGGCGCGCAGGTGGGCTTCGCCCGCGTGATCAGCGACTTTGCGACCATCGCTTATGTGGGTGATGTGTTTGTGCTGGAACCGCATCGCGGGCGCAGGTTGAGCAAATGGCTGATGGAGTGCATCACGCAGCATCCTGCGCTGCAGAATTTACGGCGCTGGATTCTTACGACCCGAGATGCTCACGGGCTCTACGCGCAGGTGGGGTTCACGGCGGTGAAGTTTCCGGAGCGATACATGGAACGTCATGATCCGAACGTTTACGAGAGGCCTTAGGAAATCGACATGATGAATTCTTCTACGCGAATGTACTTGCCGCTGTACGAAAACGATCCGCAGATTGCGGCGGCGATTGACAACGAAGAACGGCGCCAGCACGAAGGGCTTGAGCTGATTGCGTCGGAAAATTTTGTGAGCGAGGCCGTGCTGGAAGCGGCGGGTTCGGTGTTTACCAATAAGTATGCGGAGGGATATCCCGGCAAGCGCTATTACGGCGGCTGCGAGTTTGCTGACGTGGTGGAGAACCTGGCGCGAGACCGCGCGAAGCAATTATTTGGCGCCGAGCACGCGAACGTGCAGCCGCACGCGGGATCGCAGGCGAACATGGAAGCTTACGCCTCGGTGCTGCAGCCGGGCGATATTATTCTTGGCTTGAACCTGGCGCATGGCGGACATCTGACGCACGGACATCACCTGAATTTTTCGGGGAAGACATACAAAATTATTCCTTACGGCGTGACCAAAGAGACGGAGACGATTGATTACGACTCGCTGGAAAGAATTGCAGAGCAGGAGCGCCCGAAGCTGATTATCGGCGGGGGCAGCGCTTATCCGCGGATTATTGATTTTGCGCGCATGCGGCGGATTGCGGACAAAGTGGGCGCGCTCTTTCTGGTCGACATGGCGCACTTTGCGGGGCTGGTGGCGGGCGGGGCGCATCCTTCACCGGTGCCGCACGCGCATATTGTTACTTCGACGACCCATAAAACATTACGCGGGCCGCGCGCGGGGATGATCCTTTCGAAGGCTGAGTTTGGAGCGGCGATTGATAAAGTGGTGTTTCCGGGGATGCAGGGCGGACCGCTGGTGCACATCATGGCGGCCAAGGCGGTGTGCTTTCACGAAGCGATGCAGCCGGAATTTCGCGAGTACGCGGCGCAAGTTGTCGCGAATGCGAAAGTGCTGGCGCAGACTCTGGCGGAGGAAGGATTCCGGATTATTTCCGGCGGGACGGACACGCACTTGATGCTGGTGGACGTTTTCTCGAAAGGGATGCTAGGGAGCGAGGCCGAAAAAGCGCTGGGCGACGCGGCGATCACGGTGAACAAGAATGCGATTCCGTTCGACACAAATCCGCCGATGAAGCCTAGCGGCGTGCGGATTGGCACTCCGGCGCTGACCACGCGCGGCATGAAGGAGGGCGAGATGCGGCAGGTGGGGCGCTGGATCGCCGAAGTGCTGTTGCATCGCGCCGACGCCGGCGTGGCGGGCAAAGTGCGCGGGCAGGTGCTGGAACTTTGCGAATCGTTTCCGTTGTATGCGGGGCGCAGGGCGAGAGCGCAGGCGGAAGTCAGGACGTAGGCGCCGCGGGCGGTTCCGTTTGCGGAAGTGCTGGGTCCTTTCCATTTCGCTTACACGCTCTCGATGGCACCTTGCATTCTCTCCCGAGGGCTGTAGTTGAAACTCCTCGTGAGGCCGCTGGTGGCGCAGGCTGGCACGGGGTCCTTTGACTGCGTTTGTCGTTCGCTTTGCGATCGGCAACTTCGCTCAGGAAGACAAGCTTTTTTGGCTTGATCTCCGGTCCCCGTCCGATCCCTCATTATTCATTTTGTATTTCCGCTTGGGTTCTGTGGTTAAATTCCTTCCGTGAAGATTGCCATTGATGTCCGGCGGATGACGGAATTTGGTGTAGGGACTTATATCCGCAATGTGGTGCGGACGCTGGGGCGACTGGACCGCGAGAATAAATATCTGCTGATCGGGCCTTCCGCCAAGGTCGAGGAAATCGGCGCTCTGCCGCCTAATTTTCATGGTGTCCCGCTTCACCAACCGGAGCGTTCGGTGAAGGGGTGGTGGGAATTCCGCGCGGTTCTGCGGCGGCTCAACTGTGACCTGCTGCATGTGCCCAATGTTTTCTCGGTGCCGCGCGCCCTGCCCTGTCCTTATGTGATGACGGTGCACGACATGCTGGAACACATGTCGCTCGGCCGGGAGCGAAACAGCCTGTGGCGATCGGTTCACTTTCAGCTAACCAGGCGGGTGCTATGGGGCGCGGCGCGGATTTTTGCGGTTTCGAATTTCACCAAGACGGAAATGGAAAAACTGTTTGGGATTCCATCGGAACGCATCGAAGTCGTGTACAACGCCATTGATGAGCGTTTTCTGCACGGGCATGCGAGTGCGGCTGACCGGGAATTGATTGCGAAGCGGTATCAGGTGACGTATCCCTTTTTGCTATACGCAGGGCGGGTGAGCGCGCACAAGAATGTTGTGCGCATGATTGAAGCGTTCTCGGCGTTGAAGGGCGAACTGGAAAAGGAAGGAGCGTATCCCGACCTTAAGCTGATCATTATCGGGGACGATCTTTCCGGCAATCCCGATTTGCGGCGCACGGTGGTGCGCAGCGGGGTGCAGAATGATGTGCGCTTTCTGGGATTTGTACCCATCGAAGTCCTGAGAATTTTTTATGACGCGGCGAAGATATTTGTGTTTCCGTCGCTGTATGAGGGATTCGGGCTGCCTCCGCTGGAGGCGATGGCGCACGGGACGCCGGTGGTGACGTCGAACGTGTCGTCGTTGCCGGAGGTGGTAGGAAACGCGGCGGTGCTAGTGAATCCGGAGAACGTGTTTGAAATTATGCGGGCGTTACGCCGCGTTCTGCTCGATCAAGGCCTGCGCGACCGGATGAAGGAACGCAGCTACATGCAGGCGGGAAAATTTTCGTGGGAGAAATCGGTGCGGCGAATTCTGGAGGTCTACCGGCAGGTGGGTGGCGCGGCGGGAAGCGGCGAACAGCCGAGCCCGAGATCTCCCTCGGGCGAAGCAGAGAAACTCAGCAGCGGTGTGGCCTAGCTGGCGCTTTCACCCGAATTCTATCCGTCCGTGGTAGCAGCGACAGGGAGATTTTGACCGCAAAGGTCGCTAAGAAAAGCCGCGAAGGACGCGAAGAAAATCAAGCCTAATGCACTCCCGTTGCTCGATAGCCGGCGCTACTTGAGCAGCGGCTGGCCGGGAGAACCGACAGCGAGTTTGTGCAGCTTGGCGGTGTAGCGGTCGCGATCGGCGTCGGTTTTGGCCGCGGCCAGGCGCTTGCGCAGGTGAACGATTTTTTCGTTGCGGGTACGGCGCCGGCGAATTTCGGGACGGCGGCTGGGTGCGGACATGGGTGAACTCCTGAGCTAGATTTTAGTTTCTGGAATTTCGTGGCAGGCAGACAGCAGAAGCGCCGGATCGCCGCCTTACGATTCACTTACCAGAAGAGAACAATCCATGATATCAAGTCTGAGCCGGTTTTTCTGGGTGCTGGAGAAAAAGCTTTTAACCGCTAAGGACGCTAAGAAAAGCCGCGAAGATCGCAAAGAAAAGCAGGGTCGCGAAGAAAGAAGAAAGCGGGTCGCGGGGGCGTGCTGGACGGTGCGAGTGATTCGCTAATCTGGTTTGAAGCACAACTTTGATCGCCGATGAACATTCTTGATCTTGTAGTTGGAAAACCGATCTCGACCAGCGACGAACGCGCCGAGCAGATCGGTCCGGCGCAGGGCATTCCGATTTTTGGTCTTGATGCGCTGAGCTCGGCGGCTTACGGGCCGGAAGCGGCACTCAGTCTTCTGATGCCCCTGGGGCTGCTGGGCGTTCACTATATCGTGCCGATCAGCGCGGCGATCATCACGTTACTGGTGATCGTGTATTTTTCCTACCGGCAGACGATCGCGGCGTATCCCTCGGGTGGCGGCTCTTACACTGTGGCGCGGTTCAACCTGGGCGCGCCTGCGGGATTGCTGGCGGCGGCGGCGCTGCTCGCGGATTACATCCTGACGGCGGCGGTGGGTATTTCCGCTGGTGTGGGCGCGTTGATCTCGGCGGTTCCCTCTTTGCTGCCGCATACAGTTTCGCTGTGCGTGGGGATTCTGATCGTGATCACGATTCTCAATCTCCGCGGCGTGCGCGAGGCCGGGACGGCGTTTGCGATTCCTACGTATCTGTTTGTGGGCACGATTCTCATTACGATCGTCGCCGGGATTGTGCGGGTGCTGATGAGCGGCGGACGTCCGACGCCGGCTGTGGCGTTGCCGGCTCCTCCCCCGGTGACGGCGGTCGTAAGCTACTGGTTGCTGCTCAAGGTTTTCGCCAGCGGGTGCACGGCGTTGACGGGCGTCGAGGCGGTGAGCAACGGGGTGAAAGCTTTCAAAGAACCGACGGTGAAGAATGCGCAACGCACGCTCACCGTGATTATTTTTCTGCTGGCGGTGATGCTGGCAGGAATTTCTTATCTGGTAAGAGTGTACGGAATCGCGGCCACCGATCCGGGCGCTCCCGGCTACCAGAGCGTCCTCTCGCTGCTTACGGGCGCGGTTTTCGGCAAAGGCATTTTTTATTATCTGACCATGGGGTCGATTCTTGTGGTTTTGTCGCTCTCGGCGAATACGGCGTTCGCGGATTTTCCGCGGCTCTGCCGCGCCATCGCGCAGAATAATTATCTGCCGCATGTTTTTGGATACCGCGGAAGGCGACTGGTTTATACGTATGGAATCGTTATTCTGGCGGCGCTGTGCGGCGGCGTCCTCATTCTTTTCGGCGGGGTTACCGATCGACTCATCCCGCTTTATGCGGTCGGCGCGTTTCTGGCTTTCACGCTTTCACAATCGGGCATGGTGATGCATTGGTGGAGGCATCGCGGCACGCATTGGCTGAAGAGCATGCTGGTAAATGGCCTGGGCGGGCTGGTCACTGGAGTGACCACCTGTGTCGTGCTAGTCGCGAAGTTTGTGGAAGGCGCGTGGATTACTCTGCTTTTCATTCCGGTGACGATTAGTTTATTTACGGTGGTTCGGCGCCACTACCACGCGGTGAAGATGATGACCAGTTGCAGAGTCCCGGTGGACGCCGAGGGTCTCAGCCAGCCTCCGATTGCTGTGATTGCGATTGATCGGTGGAGCAATATCACGCGGCTGGGTATTGAATTTGCAGCGCGGCTTTCGCCGGACGTCATCGCCTTGCACGTCGACCCCAGCGAGCACTCTGAGTTGCTGCAGGAAGACTGGGATCATTACGTGGAAAAACCGTTTCGCGCGGCGGGCAAGGAACCACCTAAGCTGCATATTTTGCCGTCGCCATACCGCTTCGTCATTATTCCGATTGTGCAGTTCGTTCTTGATGTTTCGAAACAGAATCCGACGCGCAGCATTATCGTGGTGATTCCGGAACTGGTGGAGGACCGGTGGTATGAATATTTTCTGCATAACCAGCGGGGCCGGCTTCTGGAATGGGTGCTGCTGGCGCGGGGGAATGAACGGATATTTACGGTGAGTGCGCCTTGGTATGTGGGGCGACATCATTAGGGTTCGTGCCGCAAGCGGCCGCATTCGCTGCACGTGGTGTGACAGCGCCCGCCGGCGCTTCTGCCTCTTCATTCGCTTCGTAGGGTCCCCTTCGGCTTCGCTCAGGGCAGGCTCTCGCCGCGCCTTCGGGTCGGTTCGGGATGACATCTCCAATTTCTTAGAGGGTGTGTTCTTCCTGCACGCATTTACGGAGCGTGGCCTGAATCATTTTACATACTCGCCGTTGTGGACTTCGTATTCGACGCGGAAGGATTTTTGCGCCGTGCGGTCCTGCCAGCCGTTTTGCGCGATGAGTTCGTGGGCTTGCGCGAGGCGTTCGGAGGGCATGGGGTGGGAGCGGAAGTAGCCTTCCAGGCTTTGCATGGCGAGCTCCGAGATTTCCTGCTCGGGGCTGTGCGCGTGGATCACGTATTCTTTGTGCAGCTTGGCGCATTTTTCAAATAAGGTGACCGCGCCGTAGGGCGAGTAGCCGGAGAGAACCGCCAGGCGCAGGCCTTCGCGATCGGCCTCGAGTTCTTCGTCCTTGGTGTAGCCGGCTTCCCAGACCTGAAGCGGGATTTGCACGAGAGCACCGACGACGTCGAGTTGCAGATTCTTGAGGTGCGCTTGCACCTGCACGCGCTCGGCACAGTGATAGTGATCGATGTGTTCGATTTCGTGCGAGAGGATGAATGCCAGCTGATCTTCGCTGGTCATCAGGTTGAGCATGCCTTCTCCAACGTAGACATGGCCACCGGGCAGGGAGAATGCGTTCATCAGGTTGCGGTCGGGAAGAAGATAAAAGGAATACGGGAGACGGCGATGCGCGCGCTGCCCGAGCGCGAAACCTACGCGCTGGATATAGCGCTCGTAGGCGTGTTCTTCAGCGGTGAGTTGCGCGGTGACCGCGTAGCGCTGGGCGAGTTCGTTGCCGATGGCGATCTCTTCATCGTCGGAAAGGCGCGTGAATCGCATGGGGGTGCGAGTGAGGTCGCGTTGCGCGTCGGCTACCATGTCGACGACGGCGTTGGCGGAAACCGCGATGGGCCGCTGATGGCGCTGAGTGTAGTAGAGCGCCGCGAGGGCTACGAGCAACACAGCGACGAACGCGGCGGAACGTTTCATAGGTACTGGCGAATCTTTTCGCTGTAGCGAGTGTAGAGGAAGGATGCGAGCAGGATCGCGCCGCCTACCATGATCAGCGTGATGTAACGGTCGCGCGCCTCCAGTCGCCACATATCGATGAGAACGATTTTAGCGAAGCAGGCCAGAAGGAGGATGAGTCCGGTCAGGCGGAAGCTGCGTTCGTTGATGGCAAATGCGCCGAGCAGAATCAGAAAACCTTCGATTCCCCAGCCTACGGTGACCATGCCGGCGCGCAGTTGCAGGGCGAGCAGAATCGTAAGCAGGACGACCGGAGCGAAAAAGAGGATTTGCTCGGGATGCCTTATGAAGGGACCGATCCAGCGGCCAGAAGGCTTGTCACGATAGCGATCGCGCAGCAGAAACGCGAAAGGTAAACACGCGAAGAGCACAGCCACGGCCGAACCGAGGACGGCGTAACGTCCGGTCCAGGTGCCGGCGGTGAAATAACTGGCGTCAAAAAGATTGTGGACGATGCCGCGGGCGCAGGCCCCGACGGCGAGAAGCAATCCCTGATAGAGAAAGATGGGACGGTCTGGTTTGCGACGGAGCATTGTCGGACTGTCGTTTTTCTGGCCATCGATTTTCGGATCCATTTTTGGATCTGTCTTTGGCTGTTCCAGCCACAGCGAAACCCCCAGAAGAATGAAGACCACCACGGCCCACGCGGTCACTACCCAGACGTGCGTGAATTCAAAATAGAGCAGAGCGACGATGCTGCCGGTTCCGAGGCAGGCGAGGAGTTCGTCGAAGTGAAGGCGCTGGTCATCTTGCGCGTTCTTGTCGTCCGTTTCCAATTGTGAGTAGACAAAAAAGATGATAAGCGCGATGGGGAGCACGGTATAGGTGCGATCGCTCCAGAAGTTTCCGGGATCGCCGGCCGTGAGATTGACGAAGAAGATGCGGGCGAAGGCGGCACTGAGCGCGACGTACGCCTGAAAGCGGAACTGGCGGTCGTGGCGCACCAGTCCGTATTCGAACAGCAGCAGACCGAACACGGCCCAGCCGACGGCCACGCTGAGCGCGGGCAATTCGTACCACACCAGCAGCGAAACCAGGGCGGAAGCGGCCCAGGAATAAATGTGATGGAACTCGCGCTGGCGCCACACCTGCGGCATGCGGATCAGGTACGACAGTGCGTAACAAATCGCGGCGACAATGGAGAGCGAGAGAAGGCGGACGCTGACGCCGTGCCAAGTGTCGGTGACGTAAAGATTCACTGTGACACTTCGCAGCATGGTGATAGAGGCGAGCGCGTGCGCCTGCCAGCGCAGTTCATCGAGCTTGAAGCGGCGATCTACGAGCGCGAGAACTAGAGCGAACGAGGCCCACACTGCGGCCAACCATCCGGCGGGAGATTCATACCACGCCAACAAAGCAAGCAGAGCTGTGCCGGCGGCGCTGATCAGAAATGGCGAGATTCGGGAATACGATTCGTTGAGCTTGATGGGCTTGCGCGAAATGGAGTAGAGCCCGGCGGCTACGATGACAACAGTCAGCAGACGCACTGAGATGTGCGGCCAGTTCGGGCCAGCCCAGAACAAAAACTCTCTGTCGAACGCGTAGTTGTACGTGTAAGTGCGTGCAATGGCGAGAAGCGCGACGGCGTCGGCTTGCCAGGCGAGATGGCGATAGCGAATCCAGCGAGTGGAATGGGCGAGGGCGACGGCGAAGATGATCCAGCCGACAGCGACCCACGCGGTGGACAGCGCTTCATTCAGGCCCCACACGACCAGACCCGCAGCGACCCAGGTATAGGCGATGGCAGCTGCGTGGGCCTGCTGCGAATCGTTACTGCGCGGACCGTTGTTGCGCGGAAGGACAACGCGCATGCGGTTGGCGACCCAGTAGGCGCCGACGACGACGGGCAGAGCCGCGAACGTGTGAACGGGAATCGTGCCCCAGCGGTGCGCGGCCAGAGGATCGGCGGTGACGGCAAAGAAAACCGCGAGCGCGGCGACGGCGTGCGTGTGCCACGTCAACGGGCGATATTGCAGGCGATGTCCAGCTTCCAGAAGCAGGATTGCGAATGCGATTGCGGCGAGAGGCTGCCAGAGGGCAAGGACTTCGAAATAGATCAGCGCTGCGACGAGGAATGTTCCGGCGGCGGAGAATAGTCCGCGGAGAACGCTCAGGTCGATGTCGCCGCTGTCGCTCTCGCTTCGATCGCTAAGGTACGCAGTCGCGTAGAAAGCGGCGGCGAGAAGAGGCAGAGAAAGCAGGCGCATGCTGATGTGCGCGGGCAGCAGGACGTCCGTGTGAAGGTTGACGGCAAACACTCTAAACATCGTGAGCGGCGCAATCACGCCAGCATATTGCACGACCAGGTGCAGGCTGCGGAGCTTGCGCTGGAACGCGGCGAGCGTCAGCATGATGGCGGCGAAGCCCAAAGCAGTCCAATCATTCGAGCAGAATGCCCAGACCGAGCTGACAGCGGCGAATCCGCCGATGTAGGAGTGAAGCGCGAGGAGTGGAGCGTCAGGGGAATCCTGAAAAAACTTTGGCCAGCGTCGCCCGATCAGCAGGGCGTTGGCATAGAAGACGACGGCGCAGAGGCCGAACATCACGCCTGCGTCTAACAACAAGTTTTCATTCAAGCGGCGGGCGGCCATGAGTTGCATGAAATCGAAGCCCGCCAGACGCAACCCGACGAGCAGTCCGACGATCAGTCCGAGCCGACGGAAGACCACTTCGCTCGCGACTGCGCCCGCAATCAGAAACACTTCGGCACCGATCAGCCACAGGATGGCTACGTCGTTGCCCGAGTAGTGAAAGGGAACAGCCGCAACCATGAGCGCCGCGCCCAGCACGGTCAGCACGACGAACGCCTCGCGACGGCGCTTGATCATGGGAAGCTGGCCGAAACTGAATTCCATTGCGCCAACGACGAAAAGAGCGATCCACGCCAGCTCGGGCTGCACCGACTGAAATTTCAACACGCCGAGCAGGAGCAGCGTGTTGAGCAGGGCGGCCGCGGTGGAGATGTGCTCTTCAAACGGATTCTTCGGCTTGCGGACAACATAGGAGATGCGATAGGTCAGCCAGTAGAAGAAAAGCAGAAGAGTGCTGACGTGATAATCCGGGAAGGCCTGATGCAGCGCGCCTTCCGGACCGAGCAGACGATAGAGCCAATAAAAGTGGTTGAGAAAGCTGGAGAGGATGCCGAAGATCTCGAGCTCGTACCATCCCATGCGGATGACGACTGTGACCAGCCCGATGGCCAGAATCAAGCCCGCGGACAGGCTGTAAACCTTGTCCTGGCTGAGGGTGACGGTGAAGTAGCCGAGCAGAAACGCGAGGCCGGTCACCAGCTGCGAACGATAGCGCAGCGTGTTCACAACCATGACCGCGGCCACGGCAAGCATCAGGACGAGGTCGAGCACTTCCGATTGCACGACCTTCATCGCGGCTACATGATTCAACGCGTAGGTGGTGAAGTAGAGCGTGGCCCATCCGCCGCCGATCAGGGTGTAGCCGAGCACGCGGTAGCGATCGCGCTTCTCGACGAAAATTCCTCCACCGAGAAATGCAAATGAGACGGTGTAGAGCAGGACGTCTTTGAGCTGGGGCCCCAACTGGCGAAACTCGTAGATGCCGAACGACGCTATACCGACCACCAGCAGGACGATGCCGATTTTGTTCAGCCAGTTCCTGCCCAGGGCGTCTTCGATAGCGGACGCCGACTGGATGCGGTGCTGCGCCTGTGACGACGACGCGGAGCGAAGTGGCGCAACCTGTGGCGAAGCTGCGACTCGCGCGGTCGCGGCCGGTGGTGTGACTGGAGGCCGAGGCGGAACATTTGGAACATCGACATAGCGGGGCGGTCGAGGCGGGATTACTGGTGGTTGCGCCAGCGTGGGCGTCTGCGGCGGGACAACGGGTGCGGGCGGCTTCGGGTCGACGGGAGGCGCGGCTATGGGTGCGGTCGGCGTTGGCGCTGGCAGCTTCGGTTCGATGGGCGGCCCGGGAACCGCGGGGGGAGCTTTCTGCAATTCACTGGGAGCGGTGACGTTGGGAGCGGGAGCCACTGGAATTGGCGGCGCAGCGGGTGGCTTCAGGACCACCACTGCCGGCGGCGTGACGGGCTGCTCCGCCTGAGGAATGGTCGCAGAAATGCGCAGCGGCGGTTCAGGATGAGGCTCGGAAGGTGGTGCTGTGACGGGTGGTAACGCGGCCAGTTGACGCCTGAGGTCAAGCAGTTCACGATGCAGAGCATCGTTCTGCTTCGCGGCGAGTTCCGTCAGCTCGGCCAATCGCTGGCCAAGCTTGCCCTGCCGCCAGAGAGCATAAATCGCCAGCGGCGCCGCGCCCAACATTAACACCACTAACAAAACTAACGGTACGACTAGGAGCTCCACCCGTGGCACTCTCCCGTATGTACGCGGTTCTGTTGGCCCAATACTAAGGGGCCATATTAGAACGTCCGGAGCCGCGAGTCTTGCTCTTTATTTTCGCCGCAAACCCCTCCTGAAAACCTCCCTGCAAAACCGGAGGTAACCAGCGTTCTAAGGGTTGCGATAGGAAATGCATGAGGTCCGTGACAGAATGTGCGTGAAGTTGCGGATTCGCAATAGCTTATTGACCTTTCTCTTTTTCTTTATCTATCGGTGTTTGGCTATCGTGTTTGTCTAATCTATGAGCGAAGCGAGCGTTGCTAACGCGGTCGAGCACTCTACATCCACAGCTGCAGAAAACCATCCTGCGGTCGCGGGGCCCTGGCGCCGCGGCTTTTGGTCGCTGGTTGCGACGCAGTTTCTAGGAGCGTTCAACGATAACGGTCTCAAGCAGTTAGTGATTTACACCATCCTCGGGATGGGGATCGAGCGGGCAAGTCGCGACAAGCTGGTGCTCGCGGTTGGGGCTTTGTTCTCGCTGCCGTTCATTCTCTTCTCCATGACCGGAGGGTTTTTTGCCGACCGCTTCAGCAAACGCACCGTCACAATCTGGACCAAGTTTTTCGAAATTGCGGTGATGGTCCTGGCCATTGGCGGGTTGGGCTGGCAGAACCTGAAGCTGGAAATGGTGGCAGTGTTTCTGGCGAGCACACAGGGTGCGCTCTTCGGGCCTTCGAAGTATGGCTTGCTGCCGGAGTTGTTGCCGGAATCGCGACTCTCCTGGGGCAACGGCGTGCTCGAGCTCGGGACATTTCTGGCGGTGATTGCCGGAGGATTCTCGGGAGGCTGGCTGGCGGATGTTTTTCACGGACGGCAGGAATGGTCAGGACTGATTTTTCTAAGTCTGGCGATTCTCGGGCTGCTATTCAGCGTAGGAATCGCCAGAGTGCCGGCCGCGGACCCGGGCAAGAAATTCCGCGCGAATCCGATCGGCGATCTTTGGGTGCACGCACAGTTGATCCGGAAGGATCGCGTTCTTTTTCTCGCGGTTCTTGGCAATACGTATTTCTGGTTTCTGGGAGCGGTGCTCACTGCGAACATTGTGTTCTACGGGAGTGATGTGCTGCACATCACTCCCACGCACTCGGGGATTCTTCAGGCTGCGGTTGCGATTGGGATCGGACTGGGCAGCCTGGCCGCGGGATATGTTTCGGGCGGCAAGGTCGAATACGGACTGATTCCGCTGGGCTCGGTTGGTATGACCGTGTTCGGCATTCTGCTCTCCGGGCCGGGGCTTTCATTCAATCATGTTCTCGCGCTGCTGGCGGCGCTGGGATTCTCCGCGGGATTCTTTGCGGTTCCGGTCAACGCGCTGATTCAGCACCGTCCCGATGAAAAAGACAAAGGCGGTGTCATCGCGGCGGCCAACCTGCTCTCCTTCGTTGGCATTGGCGGGGCGGCGGGAATTTACTACGTCTTCCAGCATTACCTGCACTTCGGGCCGTCCACGATTTTCTTTTCCGTCTCGCTGGTTACGGTAGCGGCAACAATTTATGTGCTCTATCTGCTGCCCGATGCGCTGCTGCGGTTGCTGTTGTGGATTGCCACACACACTTTGTACCGGATTCATCTCGAAGGCCGCGAGAATGTTCCGGCGAAAGGCGGAGCGCTGCTGGTCCCGAACCACGTCTCCATGGTGGACGCGGTTCTGCTGATCGCTTCTATCGACCGGCCGATTCGCTTCCTGATGTTCAAGGGCTCCTACGATCACCCGCTGGTGAAGCCGTTCGCGAAAATCATGAAGGTGATTCCGATCTCGGCGGAGCTTCGCCCGCGGGAGATGATTGCGTCGCTGCGCACCGCCACGCAGGCTTTGAAGGACGGGGAAATCGTCTGCATTTTTCCCGAAGGCCAGATGACTCGGATCGGGCAGATGCTGCCTTTTCGGCGAGGCATGGAGCGAATCATGAAGGGCGTGGATGCGCCCGTGATTCCGGTAAATCTGGGCGGCGTGTGGGGTTCGATTTTCAGCTTCGAGCGCGGAAGGTTTTTGTGGAAGCTGCCGCGAAGGATTCCGTATCCGGTTTCGGTCACGTTTGGCAAACCGATGCCGCCCACCACTGGGCCGCAGCAGGCGCGGCAGGCGGTGCAGGAACTCGGAGCCGAAGCTTACAAGGCGCGCAAGCGTTATATGCGGCCGCTGCATCGGTCGTTTGTGCAGACGGCGCGGCGGCATCCCTTTCGCTTCGCCATGGCCGACGGCCGCACGCCCAAGCTGGGTTTCGGCGGAGCACTGACGCGTACTGTTTTCCTGGCGCGGCGCCTGCGATCGGTTTGGCGCGATCAGCCTATGGTGGGCATTTTGCTGCCGCCCTCGGTGCCGGGAGCGCTGGTGAACATGGCGGCGCTGCTGATGGGAAAAATTCCGGTCAATCTCAACTACACGGCTTCCGATGAAATTCTGGCTTCATGCGCCAAGCAATGCGAGTTGAAGACGGTCATCACGTCGAAAGCTTTTCTGGAAAGAGTTCCTGTGCGGCCGCCTGGGGAAGTCGTCCTGCTGGAAGATCTGGCACAGAATCCGGGCACGCTGGAGCGGCTGGCTGCGGCGCTGATCGCATGGTTGTTGCCGGCGCGGCTGATCGAAAAATCGGTTGGAGCGGGACGCAAAGTGACGCTCGATGACATCGCGACGATTATTTTTTCGAGCGGCAGCACCGGCGACCCCAAGGGCGTGATGCTGACGCACTACAACGTAGCTTCGAATGTCGATCAGCTGAACCAGGTGTTCATGCTGAATCGCAACGACAAGATCCTGGGCATTCTGCCGTTCTTTCATTCATTCGGATTCACGGGGACGCTGTGCTTGCCCACGGCGATCGGAATGGGAGTGGTGTACCATCCGAGCCCGCTGGATTCACGCGCGATCGGGGCGCTGGTCAGCGAATACGCGGTTACGTTTCTGCTGGCGACACCAACTTTTCTGCAGACTTATATGCGACGCTGCACGCCGGAAGAGTTTGGCAGCCTGCAATATGTGATGGCGGGGGCCGAGAAATTGCCGGAGCGGATTGCCGTGGCGTTCGAAGATCATTTCGGAATTCGCCCGCTTGAGGGCTACGGCTGCACCGAATGCGCACCCGTGGTTACGGTAAACACGCGCGATTTCCGCGCGGCGCAGTTTCGGCAGGTGGGCGCAAAGCGCTCCAGCATCGGACATCCTCTACCCGGAATCAGCGTGCGGATTGTGAATCCGGAAAGTTTCGAGCCGGTTCCTCAGGGCGAGACGGGATTGCTGCTGGTGCGCGGCCCCAACGTGATGCTGGGATATTTAGGTCGTCCCGAAAAAACCGCAGAGGTTCTGCGCGACGGCTGGTACAACACAGGGGATATCGCCGCGATGGACGAAGATGGATTCGTCCGTATCACGGATCGCATGAGCCGGTTCAGCAAAATCGGCGGAGAAATGGTTCCACACATCAAAATCGAAGACAAGCTTCACGAAATCTTGGGCGCGGCAGAGCAGACTTTCGCCGTGACCTCGGTGCCGGACGAGAAGAAAGGCGAGCGCCTGATTGTGCTGCACACTCTGCCGGAGGACAAATTGGAAGCTTGCCTGGCGCAGCTGGGCAAATCGGATTTGCCGGCACTGTGGAAGCCCCGCGGGGATCAGTTCGTCCGCGTCGAGATTCTTCCCTACCTCGGTACGGGCAAGCTCGACCTGCGCCGCATGAAGGAGATCGCTGTCGAAGCTGCAGTGAGTGAGGCAAAGTAAGCGACGCAGACGCGATGCGGGCACTCAACCCGACCGCGCTGTCGCAATCGCTTTCACCCGCCGGAACTCTTTCTGACTCATCGTAAATGTACTTACAGGCTGACAAAGTCTCGTCACAGTTAAGTCGGCAAAGTTATCCTGGATCGTTTTCCGGAGCAGCCGTAGCAGCTTCCGTTCCCAAATGTTCCCATGATAATCTGTAAGTTGTTGTAGGCGCGTAGCTCAGTTGGTTAGAGCGCTACCTTGACACTAACGCTAGACCTAGTCTTTTCAAGGACTTACAAGAAGCAGGAAGCCGCCCAGGTCCTTGCTAAGTCCTTTAAAATCAGTACCCAAAAAATCAGTGTGGATCAACTGTGGATTAGGAATTTGCACTACCAGTTGGGCAAACTTGCACCACAATTCGGGCATCTGGCTACCCATCTGAAGTAGCACTCTTGAAATTTTGCACCAAGAATTTGGCATACATCTACAAGGGTGCAGTGCGGATCGACTGTGGATCAAAACAGTAGCGCAGATCGTTACGCCTTTATCGTGACGCTGGCATGACCTTCTCCTAAGTATGTGTGGCCGTTACCGACTCTCTCGCCGCAAGCAATTCATCGCCGACCACTTCGACGCCACCGGCGAAGACGATTGGGAGCCGCGCTACAACATTGCTCCCACCCAACCGGTTCCCATCATCCGGCAGCATCCGAGAGAGCCACGCCGCGAACTCTCCCTTGTTCGCTGGGGCTTGATAAACGGGCCTTACGATGTGTTTCATGGGCTAGAGCTGTGGGCCTGAGGCTGCTGCCTGTATTGCTATTATTTTCAGTATCCAGGGAGACGTTTTCCCATTGGGATTCGTGCAAAGAACTGAAACCCCTGTGGAACCTGCAGGCGTGACTCCACTGAGAATTAGGCGAACGTATGGCACATCAATGCTTGTGCCTTGTCCCACCATGTAGTCCAGTTTTGTTGATCCAGAGAAGAGAGTGCAGGCTGCGCCAGAGCCGTATTCCCCGGAAAACGTGAGAGTAGCGGTAGTGCCCCAAACCCCTTCTGGAAGATTAAAAGGAACACACATTGACCCACCTGTGTTCCCCGGCCCTGTCCCGTTGATGCCCGCGCCACTTCTGACAAGACTTTGAATAGTGTTTGAAGCGTTCTCCGAGCGAGGGAGAGTTGGCCTTTGCGTAGTAGAGCCCAATCCACAACTTGCGCTTTGAGAGCCACCTGGGTTCAAGTCGGATAGTGTGCCTCCGAACGAGCAATTATCCAAAGTCTCAGAAGAACTAAACGTGGTGCCGACGGGCAAAACGTCAGTTGTGCAGATGAAATTGGAAGAACCCTGAGAAGACACTAAGGCACCTTGCAAATTGTAGAAAATACTGCCATCAGCCAGCACAGGCACTGTCCACGCTGCAGAAGTGAACGTTCCTGTGTAATTCACGTAGCCAGGAGCCACGATGGAGAACGTTCCTCCAGATCCGAACATCGCTCCAGTTTGTGAGTCGCCTGAGGTCAGTATTGCTGTATTGAGAGACATTGTGCCGAGGTTGGCCGTTGTTTGTATGCCATCTATCACCACAGCCGTGATGGGAGCGTTTACAACTTGCAGTGTGTCCTGCGCAGTGAAAGTGATGGCTTCATCTTGAGTAACATCTTGGCTAACAACCTGGGTTAATGTTTGAGCTTGCATCACAGAAACACAAGCCATAAGGAACAGAGCGATTGTCAACCGTTTCATTGTGCGGTCTCCTTAAGATATGGGTCTTTAATAAACAGGCCACTCTAAGGAGGTTAGACAGAACTCCACGCCGTGCACATCGCCCCTAAGTACCTTTTGGCATATTTATTTTTGGGCCGTCACCAAAGAGATACAAAGCTTCACTTCGGGAACTCCCTGATAGCTTTTTGGTGAAGTGAAGAAAGTGGGAGTCACGCCTGCGCGAGGCATGAGGGCATGGTTGTTCCTGCGCCATGCAGACCTCACACGCTTACTTTTCCCTACTTACTGTTTTGATTTCTGTCACGAGATCCGAATGAATGTCAATTTGGGCAGCCCGGCGCTCGTCAGCGTCCGCGCTAAACGGGGGCGATGTCATCGACGTGGAATGCACAGCGGTCGGCAAATTCCGCAACTGGGCAACTGATTCGGAATGATGTAAGAGGTCACGCCGGTCGGGCAGCGTGAGCGGGCTGACCGGCTTGCTGCTCTAACGCCTTCAGCAGTTCAAATTCATCCAACCTGGGAACCACTGCGTCGGCACACTCAACCACGCCCTCGACCAAAGTCTGGCCCTTGCCAACCAGCATACGCCGGTGTGGGTTGTTCGTAATTCGTAACGAACTCGGCATTGGCCAATCCGTTACCCATCCTCGTGCCATACTCACGCGCCCGAAGCGCAAGGAAGAGAATGGCGTACATCGTGGTCGTCGAACACGACACCAAACGGATCGTGCTAATCCCCACCGAGATAACGGATGATCCACAGAAGGCAATCGAGCAAGCAAAGATGGAGAATCCAGGGCCGGGATATGATTGGGAGAACGCGACGGTCGGATACGTTCCCGACGAGTGGGACCGTTAACCGCCGCCTTACGACGCGACTTCTACGCGGTGAGCGCACGGGGCAACAACGTCGCGAATGACGATGCAGAGTGCGCAGCGCCCGTGGAAGTGGCGCAGAAGCAGGCGCGGCTGTGGCGAAGGGACAGTACCGGACTCGGCATGGCCGAGTGCAGCGGAACAATAAGGCCTGATCATAAAGCGCGTGAGAAAAAGACGGGACAAACGCACGGATTGTGGATGGTGTATACAGACGGCAAGGTGGCTGGTTCTTAGCCGTCACAACGTAACGAGACTTCCTGAACGGCGTCGAAGAACCTCTTGAGGTCAACGAGAGGAACGCCTGTTTCCCACCACGGGTGTTTGTCTCTTAGCCTAAGCCCCCTAGCCTTGCCAATCGGAGCAGTTACGAAGAGGTCCTTAAAGGCGTCGCCTTTTTCATTGACTCGTGCAACGAGCGTTATAAATTGACACTCTTCCAGGGGAGGTTGCACGAGCCAGTAACCATAGCCGTGACTTCGACTAAGGGGCGATGCAAGGACCGAAATCCGTCGCCCGTCGTGCGTAAGGAGACAAGCACGATGGCGACCTCCACGGCTCTCAATCGAAACCCGCTTCGGATCGAGGTCAACGACTGCCCTCATAAGACCATCGCGTAATCTCGGTATTGAGCGTCTCTTTGCAAGCCATCCCCCACTCCAGAATCCGGCATAGCCTATTCGTTCGTAAGCATTACTCAGGGCTCCGAAACGAACCCGGTACGAATTAGCGCATGGTGTATTCGCGGCACGCTCCACGAGGTCAGCCGTAATTCTGCCTTCCTTGGTGAGGATGGCGCGAAGAGCGTTGAGAAGGTCATCGTCCGATTTGTTTCGTGGCGATTTCGCATCGGTCGAGTCGATGATGCGCCGTGCCTCTGCCTGAGTTCCCGGCTCGATCAATGCTTCAAAAACGCCGCACGCCACAGTCCATTCAGATTTCGGCTTCCGAATGGGATTCGTATATAACCTTTCACTGTAGCGGCCGAAAACATTAGCGCCACAATACTTCTCGCTCGTAAGAATTGTCCGAATTCCGCGAAGTTTCCATTCTGACCCGTCGAGATACTTGGTGCCGCGTCGGTTCAGTTCGCGAGCGATGTCCGTAAAATTCATCCGTTTCTTGATGAACATTCGATATATGTCCTGCACACACCGTACTTCCTTGGCTGGACCACGAACAAGAATGATCCGGTCAGTCGTGATGCTCTTTCTCTCGCCATCGGCTAAGAGCTGCTTTGGACTTCCATCGGCTGCCAGCAGCAATCGTCTCAGACCATAGCCCGGTTTTCCTCCTTGTCGAAATCCAAGCGCTGCGCCTCGTCTGTGGCCCGCCAAGATCTTAACTCCCAGTTCACGACTGTATTCGCCCGCCATTGCCCGTTTCAGAGCCTTCATGATTAGGTTTGGGAAGGAATCGTCATTTGAGAACGGTTCGGCGCAATAATGCACAGGTACGCCAGCGGACTTGCACAAAAATTCGTAGTATGCGGATTCATCGGTGTCCTGAAAGCGTCCCCAACGACTAACGTCGTACACTAGGATTGCCTTGTAAAGTGCCTGCCCTTGGATCACATCTTGAATCAACTTCTGAAGTCCCTTGCGTTTCCGAAACACCACTCCCGACGTTGCCGGATCAGAGTAGGTGCTAACCACGCGCATCCCGTGGCTATCGGCGTATTCCGCAATGGCTTGGGCCTGGTTCTCTACTGAGTACTCCTGGCGATCAGTTGACATTCGCAGGTATTGAGCAGCGGAAATTGGAACAGAGGCTGACACCGTAGGATGGTCCTTTCCAACGACTGCCCCTTCACTGTACACAGGCAGGTGTCCTACTGCAAAAGTAAACCAGAGGTGCGGGCATTCCTGCTAGGAGTAAACTTGGACCACAGAAGGGCCGGAAGCGCTGGACAGCTTCAGGGAACTTGCGACCGCGATTCTACAGGCTCCGGACAAAAAGAAAAAGAAGCGCTGCGCGCGTGGCCGCCAACGTAACCCGTTTTTAACCAGGTGAGGAGAGTCCACCGCAAGCACCAGGCTTGGTATGGCCTAAATGTGATGGCCGTAGGGCACAGTCGTGCCATTCACTCCAAGTAGGGACTGTTCTATTCTGTGGTTGAGCAGCACTTGGGGGAGGGCTGATCGACATTCGCTCCTGACTCGAACTGAGTCTGGGGCGTTTTGTTTTGTACGACACCGGTCAGCTTGGGCGCGCCTTCTTTTGTTTCTGCATCCGTGCTTCTTTCCGCTTCTGCTTGTATTCCCGGAGACGTAGATCTTCAGGGCTCCCATAGGTTTTCTTTACCCACATTTCCAGACCTTTCCGATGGAGTGACTGAATGGTGGACCACTTCTTTTCGTTCCTGAAGATGAAAGGGACCCAGAGTTTTTCGGCGGCTGGCTTTATTGGAATACCGAATCTCGTATCGCAGGCCGCTTGGTAATTCACCCAAGCGTACAGGTCTGCCGCTTGGAGTCCTGGCACTTCTTTGCGTGATCGGAAGGAATAATGCCCAGAAAAGTGAGCTGGATAAACTGCTTCAGAATAATCAATAGCCTCTTGAATATCCCGCTTTTCCTCTTTCGACGCAGTGTCAAAAATATACTCCATCGGAGTCGCGTGTTCGGATGCCCAGTCGTAGCTTAATCCGAGAACGCTGGAGAGTGCCCATACATAGTGCGATTGACTAACACTGAGCCACATCTCTTTCGGAACCACTTCGTTATAGTCCTGCTTGTGAATGCCGATGCTAAATGCCTTAACCGAATACTTGAAGATGATCTGCTGTGCGCGCAGCAGGGCACGCTCCGAGTGACCATCGTCCCAGTCGGCAAAATCCGAGTGGGGATTGTGCGCTACGCACTCCGAAGCATGCAGCTCTCGAATTTCCTCTTTCTCTAAGAGGGCATTCCATTCCCGCTCAAATGCCTCTAGTCGCCTCGAAGGAAAAATGATTCCCGCTGCGATTGCAAACTTATGCTCCGGCGCACTTCCGCTGTCATCGATGTAAATAGAGAACACGCCAGGCACCTTTAGCAACTGCGCGTTAGGCTCCGCTCTTAGCCTTCGCCCACCTTGCCTTCTGCGCTGCCGCCATCTTCCTCCGGCTCGCTGCCGTGACCGTGCGCTTCGTGCTGCTGCCGAGCGCTGCCAA
>Ga0302326_10002054_pt1 | contig 49852 bp, 47 predicted proteins | sample Palsa_T0_3_FD_202264 | JGI IMG/M metagenome (GOLD analysis project Ga0302326, IMG submission 202264) | Peat permafrost microbial communities from Stordalen Mire near Abisko, Sweden - Palsa_T0_3 | ecosystem: Environmental > Terrestrial > Soil > Palsa > Peat permafrost | place: Sweden: Abisko...
AACATCCCAACACAAGAACACCCAGCCGAAGCGAGCGCGAAGATCGTCAGTCGAAACAGGCTGCACAATTCTCGATGCAACCCAAGGTCAATTTTCTGCGCAGACTGCATTTCGACCACACTTTCATCACCACTACCGGCGGCGCTACAGCAACTCAAGAATCGCGAGGGCCGCTTGCTTCGTCCGCGTGCTCTTATCTCCCGCCGGTCCGACGCATGAAGGACATCCCTTCTCGCATGCGCAGTGCACGATCAGCTCGCGAGTCTGCTGCAGCAGCACCTTGTGAATGCGGAACAGCGGCTCGCTGAATCCGATGCCGCCCGGATAAGCGTCATAGATATACAAATTGGGCTCGAAGAATTCCTTCAGCTCGCCGCGAGCCGCGAGTTCCAAATCCGTGGCTTCCGCCGGCTCCTGCCAGTCCGGATCGATCCCCGCCGTCGGCGGCCTTTCTCCGATTGCCGTTCCCAGATCGCGCCGGTCGCACATCAGCAGCAGGCAAGCCATTGACTCCAGCGCGTAAAGCAGCCCTAGCATTCCCGATTGCCGATCGGAAAGCGCGAAGGGAAGCGCCTCGACCAGCGGGCGTTCCAGCGTGATCCAGTACGAAGTGGTGTGCATCTCGTTCTCAGGCAATTCGAGTTTCCCTGCACCGATATTTTCGTTGGTGAAGAATTTTATTTTCTTGAAGCCAATCACTTGCGAGCGGACCAGCACATCGCCATGCACCTTCGCTGCGTGCGCGGTCACGCGCTCTTCCTCGGCCACCTCCAGCACGCGGACCTGGGTGTAGCGGATCGCATCGGTGTAGTGGTCCACGTTCACACGTTTGACGTACGCCTTGCGCTGCGTGAAATCGAGACGCTCCACGTGATATTGCTGCCCCTGATGAATGTAAATCGCTTTGGGATGGACGGTGGTCAGCGCGCTGGAAAAATCCACTTCGCCAATCACTTCCGGCTCGCCGCTTTCGCCGTCATCGCCGTTGCTCACGTCCCCACCGCGCAGATCGATGATGATGAAATTGTCGGAGGTCACCGAGCGCAGGCTGACCGTGTCCGCCGGATAAGCTTCCTGCACCCAGTGCCAGTGATCGCCGCTGCGATGCAAGAATCCGGCATCGGCCAGCCGGTCGCACATCGCCGGCAAATCGATCTCGCCCATTTTTTCATCGGGCGCGAGCGGCAACTCGAACGCTGCGCACTTCAGATGATTCACCAGAATTTCCAGATTGTCCGGCTGAATGTAAGCATGCTCGGGAGTGCGCCCGAAAAAATAATCGGGATGCTGCACGATGAATTGGTCCAGAGGCGAAGACGAGGCAACCATTACCGCGCAGGAAGTCCCGCTGCGGCGCCCGGCTCGTCCAGCGCGCTGCCAGGTGGAGGCAATCGAGCCGGGATACCCAGCCATCACCGCCGCGTCCAGCGAACCGATGTCGATGCCCAGCTCCAGCGCATTGGTCGAGACCACGCCGCGAATCCGCCCGTCGCGCAGCCCGCGCTCGATTTCCCGGCGTTCGCCGGGCAAGTAGCCGCCGCGATATCCACGAATGGGTTCGGCGCCGCCGATGGGTGCAGGATGCGCTTGCCGCAAATAAGTCAGCAACACTTCGGTATGCAAACGGCTGTTGGCGAAAACGATGGTTTGCAGTTGCCGCGCCAGTAGTTCCTTGGCGACGCGGGTGGTCTCATTCAGATAGCTGCGGCGAATGCCGAGATTCTTGTTCACCACCGGAGGATTGTAAAAAACGAAGAGCTTTTCCGCGGCAGGCGCGCCGTTTTCTTCGAGCACCTCGACGTCCTGTTCGATCAAGTGCGAGGCGAGCTCGCCCGGATTGGCAATCGTGGCGGAGCAACAAATAAATTGCGGATGGGAGCCGTAGAAATTAGCGATGCGCCGCAGGCGCCGCAGCACGTTCGCCAGATGGCTGCCGAAGACCCCGCGATAGGTGTGCAGCTCATCGATCACGATGTATTTCAAGTTTTCAAAGAGGCGAGTCCACCGCGTGTGGTGCGGCAGGATGCCGGTGTGCAGCATGTCCGGATTGGTGAGCACCAGGTGCCCGCGCTCGCGGATCGCCTTGCGCGCATCGGCGGGAGTGTCGCCGTCATAGGTGAAAACTCCGAACGCGTCTTCCAGGCGCGGCGCCAGATCCTGCAGTTCGGCAAGCTGGTCCTGGGCGAGCGCCTTGGTCGGGAAGAGATACAGCGCCCGGGTATCGGGATTTTCGAGAATCGCATTCAGCACTGGCAAGTTGTAGCAGAGCGTCTTGCCCGAAGCCGTGGGGGTGACCACCACCACATTCTTGCCGGCATGGACGCGTTCGGCCGCCGCAGCCTGGTGGGTGTAGAGATCATCGACGCCCTTGGCCCGATAGACCGCCGCCAGTTCGGGGCGGACCCATGCCGGGGTGGGGGCGAACTGCGCCGCCCGCGCTGGGATCTGCTTGATGCAAGTGAGCACCTCGCCGGCAGGGTATTGCGCCGCCAGCCGCTGCACTGCGTCCCGCACCTCGACGCCGGCATCGCGTCGCACCCTCGCGATTGCCGCGCCAGTGGCCTTGCCGGCCGCACCAGGGGCGCTGATGCTGGCCTGGGCATCCGCAGCGCCACCGAGGCCGGTAGCGCTCGCATCTACCGCCGCCCCAGCGATGCCTGCTGTTCCCGCGCGCTCAGGAATAGACATAGCCATGCCCACCTCTCCAATTTCGCCTTTTGTTCGCTGAGACTACCACGCGCCGCGCGGGGCGCACAAGATTAGTTTCGCGCATTGTCAAAGTAGTCGTCGTGGCTCCGGTCGTCTTAGGCAGTCGCCGACGGAACCCCCCGGATCGGCGGGCGCGAGCCGTCCGATTTTTCCAGCGCGAAGGAAGCTGACGCGTCGGGCCGTTTGTTCTTTGACGGCGCGAAGCGCCGTGGTCTGCGCCGCGGTCGTCAGGCCCGATTGTTTAATAAAATTGCTAGGTGGAGGGCGGTGCAGGCTTGTCGCGTGTCACCTTCCTTGCAGCGCACGATTTGGTACGAACTATGCAGTGGACGTCCATGCGCCGCTGCGACGTGTGGAGGCTTTGAGCCCAATTTCTGGCTATCTCTCACTTTCCGGTCACGGAATTTCTTGGTTGGCTCGAATCGATTGGTTCCAATCCAATGGTGAGTCATCGGAGCGAGGGATGGCTCCTTTATTGCGCGGGGGGGGGCGGGGCTGGCGTGGCTTCAATGGAGGCTCGGAGGGCTTTGGTTACTTCGCCGGCGATGTCGTCCTGGACCATTAGGATGTCGTCCAGGGGGCGATCGTAGGTTTCGGACCAGACTACGTAGCCGTTGTCGGCGCGAATCAGGCGGGCGGCGACCCGTATTCTGGCGCCGGATTTGCGGACGCTGCCGTCGAGTACGTAAGCGACGCCTAGCTGCCTGGCGACGTCGGCTATGGTTATTTGTTTGCCTTTGAAATAGAACGAGGAGGTGGGAGGGGGTACTCGAAGGCCTGGGATTTTGCTGAGTTTGTCGATGAGTTCCTCGGTCATGCCGTCGGCGAAGGGGCCGTGGTCCATCCCTTCGGTGAGGTCGAGGAACGGGAGAACGGCGATGGATTTCTGGGGCTGTGACTGTGCGGCGACCGCATTGGAGGGCGAGGCTGGGCGATTTCTGCTTGCGAGCTTTCCGTGGAACAGAAACGCCACGACCAGCGCGACACAAAGGGCCGCCCCTGTGGCCCAGATGACAAGGGTACTGAGGCGGGGGCGCTGGCTTGGCGCCGGCGCAGGGACGGGCGCCGTAGTCGCCGGAGACGCTGCGGATGGAAGTCCGTTGTCCGACCTGCGGGAAGGGTTTGTCTGGGCGATGGGTTGATCGGGGGACTGATTTGGCCAGGGGCTGACCGGCACTACCATCCGGTACCCCAGGCGCGGCACGGTGGCGATGTAGGTGGGTTGCTTGGGGTCGTCGCCGAGCAGACGGCGGAGCGATGCGACGGACTGGTACACGGAGTCTGGCGTGACGATGACTCCGGACCAGACCTGGTTGAGCAAGTCATCGATGCTGACGACTTCGCCGGCGTGGTCGGCGAGGCACAGGAGCAAGCGCATCGTGCGCGCCTCTACCCTGGCGGTTTCCCCGTCTCGGGAAATCTCGCCGGAGGTCGGATTGACGCACCAGGCGCCGATGCGAAGCGTTGTCGGGGTTGGGCGCTCCATAGGGCAGCGAGTATTATCCTCTGTTTTTGAAAAGGGAAGCGGTGCTCGCGAATTATACCAACCCTGTGCGGGACATGGCGGCGCGGAGCATCCCGGCCGGTGTTGCGGTGGCGGCGCTACTCCGGCGCTGCGCTAGAGTTGCTCCAGCCGCCACGGCCCATGGCGGCGTGATTTCAGAAGTATTCAGAGCGTTTCAGGCCAAGCTTCAGGACTTCTCGATTCACCATGCGTATCATCCACTCGCGCTCGGTTCTCGACCGACTGGATTGCGGACTGCGGCTTGCAAACAACCGACGGCGAAAGAGGAGATTTCGGATGACTACAGATTCAGCATTCAGCCCAACCGGGAAACGAAACGCCCTATTGGCGATCGCAGTGGGCGGCGGGATTGCCGGGGTTGTGGATCTTGCGCAAGCTTGCATCCTGTTTGGATGGGATATACCGCTCGCGATCGCGGGCGGGTTGCTTGGGCCGCAGGCTTTTCGGGGAGGTGCTGGCACCTATGTGCTGGGCGTCTTCCTACACTTCTTTATCGCGTGCTCAGCGGCGGCGGTTTACTACGGGGCAAGCCGCAGGCTGGCATTTTTGACGGAGCACCCGCTGGTGTGCGGTTTGTTCTTTGGCGGCGCGGTGCAAGAGGTAATGAATCTTGTGGTCTTGCCGCTTTCGGCGCTGCACGCTCGGGGACCTTATCAACTTCATGACTTGATTCAGGGGTTGCTAATACACATGGTGGTGGTCGGGCTACCGATTTCGTTTAGCGTGCGATGGTTCGCGAAATAGACGTACTTGCCGGCTGCGCCGCTGATTTTCGAGGGGTTGATGGGTGGGATTTTCGGGGCCGGTGGGACGGGCGCTCTGGCCGCATCGCGGAGCGCGATGTGGCCAGAGCGAAGGAAGCTGGCGCGTCTGGCCGTTCTTTTTTTCGCAGGGCGAAACGAGCCGTGATGGTGCGCACTGGCGGTGGGCGCCGACATTGCCCGGAGGCGGTCTGTCTGGCTGCGGCGTTGCAGGGTCGAAGGGGCGGGCGTTCTGGCACATCGCGTGACGCGATATGACCAGAACGAAGGAAGCTAACGCGACCGGCCGTTAGTTCTCTTGCACGGCGCGAAACGCGCCGTCGGGTTCCCACCGTCGCCGGCGACGGTGGGGATGTGTTTGGGTGGCGGCGTGCTGAAGCGGTGCGACGCTGGCACCCCGCCTAGAGCTGACGGGCGGCGGCCCGTCACATTGGCCCGAGAAAGCCGAGCACGGCCGTCGATCAGTGGGCTAGGGATAGGGACCAGACGAAGTCTCGCGGGGTGTAGCCGTCGGGAATCGGGGCCGGGGCACCGATGGCGAAATTCGGGTTGGTGGGTGGCCAGCCGGGGCTAGCGTGGATAGGTCGCGACAGGTGATGCAGGAGGAGACTTTCATTTTTGCCGGATTGCCGGCGTTATCGCCCTCAATGATGGAATTGCCGAGCCTGGTCGGTTTGCCATCGGCGTCGAGGAAATCGATTTGAACGCCGTCCAGGCGATAGTTTTTCCGCTCGGGAGCGAGGTTTGCCTGGGTCATTAGATCGGAAAGGGATTGGGTGAGTCGGGTTGCGGCCCCGGACGTGGTGGGGGGATTCGATCCCCATTTGTCGCGGCATCCCAGAACGACGCAGCGCTGGGGGTTGGTGACATCGTTTTGTGGTTCGAACGTGGCCCATATCCACTTATCGATGAGCCTGGAAGTGAGATGAATTCCACCGAGGTCGTAACACACGGAATTGACGGTTTCCAGGTGGACTCCCTGCGGCGGATTTGCGCAAGCCGGGAGTTGAATCCAATCGGCGTTCACCTCCACGCCCGGCGCGGGGAATTGAAATGTATTTCCCGCTGTTACAAATTGCGCTTGCCCTTGCAAGGTCATGAGTTTCTCGGTGGTAACGTAATTCTGAGCGTCGGGGTTGAGGCGGGCTTCCTCACAGATGGTTCGCTTGCTCCAGGTCTTGGTGTTGCAGTCCTCGTCGGCCGACTCCGGCAAGAGGATGCGGCCGTTCTTGGTCCTTTTTTTCTCCCGCAAGAGCCGCGCCAAGGGGCTCATGTGGAAGCTGGGACGCTGTCCGCTTTCCAGCGCAACGACGGAGCCCGACGGCGTGTATAGCTGAGTCTGTTCGATCCAGTTTTCCCAAGTCACGAACGGATATTTATCGTTGTTCACCGGGCAGGTGGAGGCCACGAACAGCCGCCAGGCCGTTTCATCGGGGGTGGAAGCGACTTCCGCGGGTGGGGTGCAGGCTGGGGAGAGCGAATTTTCAAGGGCCGCGTTGGCGGTGGGGCCAGCGACGGAGTTGTGAGGCGCTGGCACCAGGACCAGAATGACCGCAAGTAGGCTTAAGGTGGCTGTTATGCACAAGAGTCGCATGGTGATGCCTCCCGAAATTGAAGCGAGCGGAATGGGCGGGTGACGTGGGATCAGCTAAGGGGTCAGCCCGAGTGTCCGCATCAGAAGGAATCGGCACGAAGGCCAAATAGTTTAAAGAAATCGCCGGGTGGAGAGCGGTATGACAATCCGGAATGAGCGGTTGCGCGGCTGAACTGCTGGGGAGTGCCGCACGGACGGGCACACCCCAAGATTTGGCTGGTTAGGGAAGCTACCGACGGCGCTGGCGATCAGGAGAACGTTGGGCGCGCCAAGCTCTCCCAGATCCATACTCCTGCCGTAGCTATCAACAGCGTGCCCGAAACGACGGCAAGGGTGATGATCGGGCGGCTGAGCTTTTCGATGCGCGCAACGATCTCGCGCTGCTCGGCGGCCATCATGTCGCCCGAGGAGTCGAGGAAGAGCTGATCCTCCTCGCGTGTCTCGAGAGTGCTGCGGTAGATCCAGATGAAAATCAGGAGCGTAGTAACAAAGGCCCAAGCTACGGCGAGCGCCAGCAGCGTGGTGTGAATCATCTCGATGCTCATGGTATAGACCTCCCAGACCCGTGGGGGCTAAGGTCAAGGAGCGGCCCAGCACGGGCCATTGGATCGAACTCTTGGGCGGAGTATAGCGAAACCGCTGGCAGGAATCCAGCGATGTTAGTTCAGTAATTTGGGATGGAGAAGGAGAGCCCGATATTGGCGATGTTGCTACGCGGGCGCATGGGCTGATGGGGCATCCGCGCGGAGCGTTTGCGGAACCTGACTGCTGGCGGAGACGGAAGTCTATACGCGTTTTGAGAACAAACCACTACTGGAGCCCTGCGGACTTGACACAGGTGCCATTGCGCCGCTATAGAATGGGGATGGCCCAAACCTACATGATTTTTGATTTCGGTACGAATGAGGAGTTGGCGCAACAGGCGCGCCATAAAATCGAGGGCTGGAAGCAGGGATTCCGGCTAGGTGAAAAGATGTCTATGAAGTTCCATCGCGTTGCGGCGGAGGCTGCGCCGGACGGCGGGAAGGCTGCGAAGAAAGGCAAAGAAGGAAAAGAAGCGAAAGAGGCGGCGGATCACGTGACTCTGCTGGTGAAGCTGGCGTTTTCCGATCACGAGAAATTGTCGTATCAACGATGGCTCGACCGTATCCCCACCGAGGAGCCATTTCAGAGCGCGAAGGGCGAGGTGGTGCGCGCCGGCGACGGACCCGAATTCGAAAAGGCCGCCGAGCGCTTCGACTCGTTGGATTGAGATGTGAACTGGCATAGGAGCTGACGAGCGGGGCTAACGCCGGTTCGCCCCGGCGATTTTCGAAACAGGAATCGGGCTCGCGCTTCCCGTTCTCGGGCCTTCCGCGATTCGTTTATACTGAAACTGGCGATGCGGTCCCGGGGCTGAAATAACCTCTCCCGGCCGCGAAACGCCAAGGGTGGATGATGTCGTCCTCGACGCGGACCAAATCAGCCAGATTCGATACGGCAAAATATGGCGGGCTGGATCGCGATGCACTGATCCGCATCTTCCGGATGATGCAAATGTCGCGGCGGCTGGACGATCGGGAAATCCAACTCAAGCGGCAGAACAAGATCTACTTCCAGATCAGCGGCGCCGGGCACGAGGCAATTAGCGCGGCGGCGGCGATGGTTCTGAAGCCCCGGCACGACTGGATTTATCCTTACTATCGCGACCGAGCCCTGGTGCTGGGCCTCGGCGTCTCTCCCTTGGATATGTTGCTGCAGGGCGTCGGCGCAAAGGCCGATCCTGCTTCTGGCGGGCGGCAGATGCCGTCCCACTGGAGCGCACCCAACCTGAACATCGTAACGCGGTCCTCACCGACGGGAACGCAATGGCTGCAGGCGATCGGGTCGGCGGAAGCTTCGCTGTATTTCGAGAGATTTCCGCGGGCATTGGAAGCGGCGAAAAGCGGGGAACACGGCGAGTTTGCCAACGACCACCCGGATGCGGTGACCTACGTTTCCGGCGGCGATGGCGCGACCAGCGAAGGAGAATTCTTCGAGGCGCTGAACGCGGCGTCGTTGCTGAAGCTTCCGGTGCTCTTCGTGGTGCAGGACAACGGCTACGCGATATCGGTTCCGGTGCAGGTGCAAACGCCGGGAGGGAATATTTCCAGCCTGGTGCGGAATTATCCCGACCTGCTGGTGGAGGAGTGCGACGGCACCGAAGTGCTGGAAAGTTTTGCGGCGATGGAGCGCGCGGCGGGATATTGCCGGGCGCGGCGCGGGCCTGCGCTGGTTCACGCACACGTCACGCGGCCGTATTCCCATTCGCTTTCCGACGACGAAAAGCTATACAAGCCCACGGAATTTCGGGAAGGAGAGGCGCAGCGCGATCCATTGCCGAAGTTCGGGTTGTTCCTGGTGCGCGAAGGGATATTGGATGAGGCGGAAGTGGAGCAACTGGAAGCGGAGGTAGATCGAGAAATCCTGGAAGCGACGGATCGAGCGCTGGAAGCGGAGCTGCCGTCGCCGGATTCGATCTACGTTTCGATTTATTCCAATGAAGTGGATCCCACTGACGCCGCTTTTGCAACCGAGCCGAAATTAATCGGCGCATCGAAGACCATGGTGGAGATGGTGTCCGCGACGCTGGCGGATGAGATGGCGCACGACGAGCGGGTGCTGGTGTTTGGCGAAGATGTGGCCGACTGCAGCATCCCCGACCATATGGAGAAGGTGAAAGGGAAGGGAGGGGTATTCAAAGCGACTGCGGGCTTGCAGCGCCGATTTGGTTCCGAGCGGGTGTTCAACACGCCCATCGCGGAGGCCGCAATCATCGGGCGCGCCATCGGCATGGGCACCCGCGGGTTGAAGCCGGTTCCGGAAATTCAGTTCTTCGATTACATCTGGCCGGCGATGATGCAAATGCGATCGGAGATGGCCACGCTGCGGTGGAGGTCGGCGGGCGGATTTAAATGTCCGATGGTAATTCGCAGCGCGATTGGCGGCTATTTGACGGGAGGCGCGATCTATCACAGCCAGTGCGGCGAAGTGATCTTCGCGCACCTGCCCGGGCTGCGGGTGGTGATGCCGTCCACCGCGCTCGATCTTTGCGGGCTATTGCGGACGGCGATCCGCTCGGACGATCCGGTACTTTTCCTGGAGCACAAGCATCTGTACCGCCAGCCGTACAATCGTTCGGAGTATCCCGGCGCGGACTTTACCATTCCGTTTGGCAAGGCGCGGGTGGTGCGCGAGGGGAGCGATGTGAGCATTATTACGTATGGAGCGGTGGTTCATCGCGCGGAGGTGGCGGCGCAAGAGCTGGCGCGGGAGGGAATTTCTCCGGAGATCATCGATTTGCGGTGCCTGAGTCCTTACGACTGGGGCGCGATCGAAAATTCGGTGCGGAAGACGAATCGGGTGATTGTCGCGTATGAAGATACACGCTCCTGGGGCTACGGAGCGGAGATCGCGGCGCGTATTGCGGATGAGCTGTTCGAGGAGTTGGATGCGCCGGTGCGGCGGGTGGCGGCTACCGACACGTTCTGCGCGTATCAGCCGGCACTGGAAGACGTGATTCTGCCGCAGTCCAAAGATATCGTGCGGGTGGTTCGCGAGTTGAGCGCGTTCTAAGTGAGCGAGACACTGCGGGCTCGCGTTGTACGTGGAACTTTAGGGGACTGCGGTACGTAAGATGATATGGGGAGTGACGGGAGTATGTCCGGCAGGTAGTAGGGAACTGCGAGGTTTGGAGGAAATTTTATGCAATGTACACATTGTCAGAGGGAAATCGCGGCGGAATCGAATTTCTGTTATTTCTGCGGAGCGGCGCAGCCGATGGCGGGGCGCGCACCGAGGCCAGTGAGGCGGCTTATGAGGTCGTCCACCGACGTGAAGCTGGGCGGAGTGTGCGCCGGGTTGGCTGAGTATTTTGAGTGCGATCCCACGTTGATGAGGTTGGGCTGGGTAGTGCTAACGCTGGCTAGCTGCGGCTTTCCGGGAATTATTGGTTACATCGTGTGCTGGATTGTGATGCCAGTGGCGCCCCGGGCGCTTCCCGAATCGACTAGCTCGCCCACGGTGGATAGCGCTCGCGCTGTTTAGTAAAAACTGCCGCGGCCACAACCGGGAATGGTTGTGCCACCCCGCAGGGCGGTGCTGAAATTCTGGGTGGATCAGTCTTCTCGTTTGGATCGGGAACGGCGCGAGGATTTGCCGCGCGTCCCAAAAATTGCGTAGTCGATCGAGAGCATACCCGCGCCGGTGGTGGCTAGCGCGAACGTTGCAGCGGCCAGTGCCAGCGGCAGCTGGTATCGCGGCAATTGATACAATCCCGCGGCCGGCAGATGAACCCGGCACAACGCCACCACCATCTCTCCGGCCAAGAGCAGAGCCGCTAGTCGGGTGAAGAGGCCGATGAAGATGAGCGCTCCTCCGAAAGTCTCGAGCATTGCTGCGATCACCACGAAATACGCTGGGAATCCATATTGAGCGAAATCCTGGACGTATTGGTGGGTATGGGTGAGCTTGGGGAATCCGTGGTAGATGAAAATCATCGCCAATGCGCAACGCAGGCCAAGCAGCCCCAGCGGCTTTAGTTTGTCGAGAAGTTCCATCCCATCTCCGTTTTAACGAGCGCATTCTACCGCCGTTGGCTCGTTCCGCGTATGATGTAAAATCACAGTCGCGAAAGCAATCGGGAAGACTCCCCTGAACCGCAAAATCGCAATCATCGGCGTTGTGCTGCTCGTGGTAATTCTGGGGGCGGGCTGGCTGATTTGGCCACGCCGTCCGGTGCTGGGTGTGTCGTATGTGAACGGCCGAAGCGCCACGCTGTGGAGCACCACCGCGCAAGTGCGGGAGGCGACGGCGACGCTGGCGTTCGGCGACCGGCTGGAGATTTTGGACCGTGACGGCAATTTCGCGGAAGTGCGCACCGCCAAGGGCTTGGAGGGATGGGTGGATATGCGGTCCCTGGTGCGCTCGGAAGAGTGGGACCAGGCGATGGCGCTGCTGGCCAAGGCCAAACAAATGCCGATCGAGGCGCGCGGCCATACCAAGGCGGTGGGCAACCTGCGCACCGAGCCCAAACGGCAAGCCGACCGAGTGCTGCAGCTTTCCCGCGACGTTCCGGTGGAAATGCTGGAGCGGCGGGTGGCCGACGTTCCGGTGGCGAAGAGCGCGGATGATGCGGAAGAGAACGAAGACGCGGAGCCGCGGAAAGAAGATTGGTGGCTGGTTCGCGCGACGCCCCAGGGCCAGGGAGAAATCGCGGGGTGGGTGCTGGGAAGGTTCCTGGAAGTGGACCTGCCGTCGCCGCTGCCCGATTATGTGAGCGGGGCAGGGATTCATCCGGTGGGATGGTTTGTTCTGGGGCAACTGCCGGATTCCAGCGGCGGAGTGGTGCCGGAATATTTGGTCCTGGGGACGCGCGGGACCGAAGGCCTGGATTGCGATTTCACGGTTCTGCGGGTGTACACGCCGCTGTCGAAACGGCCCGGATACGGGACGGCGTTCGTGGAGAGCAATGTGTGCGGACACCTTCCGCTGAATTTGACCGCGGCTACCGGTACTGGCGGCGAGGCGCTGTTTCAATTTCGCGCGACGGACGCTACGGGCCGGACTAGCGATCGGAAATACGTGGCGCGTGAGACCAGCGTGCACCGCGTGAATGAAGAAGTAGCACCGCGGGTCGCTAAGGCTCGACGCTCGGCAAAACCTCGATGAAACCGCAGTGCGGCCGCAGCAGTGCTGCGATTCGAAGCACACCATCCTGATTGCAGGGCAGGCTCCATCCGGCGTTTGTGCGCCAAGAGAAATTCGCGAGGTCACCATGGCCATTCATTTAACGGAAGGGGAGGTAAAGTCGGTGCTGACGATGCCGATGGCGCTGGAGTATGTGGAAGAGGGCTTCCGCCATTTGGCTGCCGGGAATGCCACAGTGCAGCCGCGCCGCCGGTTGCACGTTCCGGGGAAATCGTACCTGCACTACATGGCGGCTGCGGATTCCGCGAGCGGCTACATGGGATTGAAAACCTATACCAGCTCGCGCGCGGGGATGCGCTTTCTGGTGACGCTATTTTCCACGCAAAGCGGCGAGTTGCTGGCGCTGATCGAAGCGGATTATTTGGGGCAGGTGCGCACGGGAGCGGCCACCGGAGTGGCGACGAAATATCTGGCTCGCACGGCACCGGAGTTGACTGCGGGAATCATCGGCACCGGACTGCAGGCGGCTACGCAAGTGGAAGCTGTGGCTTGCGTGAGGAATCTCGAACGGGTGCTGGTGTACGGCCGGAATGCGGAGCGGCGCGAGGGTTTCGCCAAAGAGACGGCAGCCCGGTTGAAGCTGAACGTGGAAGCTGTGGATTCCGCGGAGAAGGCGGTGCGCGGCGCGGATATTGTGGTCACCATGACCACGTCCAGCGAGCCGGTGTTCGATGGCCGATGGCTGAATGCCGGAGCGCTGGTGATTGCGGCGGGCTCGAATTTTGCGGAGAAGCGGGAAATCGATGACGCGGCGGTAAATCGGGCCGAGATGATCGTGGTGGATTCGCGGGAGCAGGCGAAAATGGAGTCTGGCGATTTGATCCGCGCCTTTGCAGGGAATGAGGCTCGCTGGAGCAGCGTGGTGGAACTGGCGGACATCGTGAGCGGGAGCGTCACGGGGCGAATCAACGACGAGCAAGTCACGCTATTCAAATCGAATGGCGTTGCGCTGGAAGACATCGCGCTGGCGGGGCGGATCTACGAGATTGCCTCGGGGCAAGGGATCGGGCGCAGTGTCCCGTTGTGGGACGATCCGGTTCGCGCGGCGGTGCGGAAAGTGTAAGGGGCGAGCCCCACACAAAGCAGGGCGGGGCGTGCTTGAATTGTTCTCCCATTGCACGTACACCTATGGAAATCGCTGATCGGGAGAAATCGTGATGCCTCGAACCTCGTCTTTGGCGAATTCAGAGAAGCGACGCGCACGAGGCTCACGCCTCGGGTTTCGCGTGGATGAGCGGACAAAAAAGCGGGTCGAGAAGGCCGCGGCGCTGGAGCGCAGGAGTCTGACTGATTTTTGTCTGACGGCTCTGGCTCAGGCGACGGATGCCACAATTGCACGGCACGAATCCATCGTGCTTTCCGAGCATGATCGCCAACAGTTTTTTGACGTTTTGATCAACCCGCCGAAACCGAATGCGCGCCTTAAACGTGCATTCCGATCGGCGCGGGAGCGAATCGTGTCCTGATGGCGTCGGTGCGAGAGGATCTGTATCGGCTTGAGCCACTTGGCCATCATGACCGGCACGGGTTCAGCTGCGGGGTCGAGAGTCTTGACTCGTACCTGAAGAACCAAGCGTCACAGGACATACGCCGCAAGGCAGACGCAGTATTTGTCCTGGTGCCCAGTGACGAGCTAACCACGATCGCCGGGTACTTCACGCTCTGTGCCTACGGTTTGTCCTCCGGAACGATTCCTGAAGCAGCACAGAAGCACACCCCTCGTTATCCGGTGGTTAGTGCGACATTGATTGGCAGGCTTGCGGTCAGTAAGGGTAGGCAGGGAAAGGGACTCGGGTCTGTGTTGCTGGCCCAGGCGCTTCACAAGGCCTTCGAGAATTCGTCTGTGGTCGGCTCTTCGATGGTTGTCGTCGATGCGATCGACGACAGAGCGGTGCGGTTTTACGAGGCGTACGGATTTGTCAAACTGCATGGATCCATGCGGCTGGTGCTGCCCATTCGGCTGATCGCGAAACTTTAGATCGCTTAATCGATCCCGAAGCCGGCAGAGATAAGTTGGATAGGGAATAACTATGCTTGGAGGCGCTTGCGGAGGGCGTCGTGGAGGCGCTGGCGGGTGGTGGCGGGGAGGGGGGCGGGCGTGGACTTGCAGTAGATTTCTATGGTGTGGCGCGTCGTGTCTACTACCAGGCGGCAATCTTCGCACTTGGCTAAATGAATTTCGATCGACGTTTTCAGGATGGGATCGAGCGCGCCGTCTAGATATTCACTGAGTGCGATAATGATCTTGCGGCAATTCAAAAGCGTTCTTCCTTTAGGGTGACGATGAACTTCAGGCGATTCAAATGCGTGCGTCCTTCATGGCGATCTTATGGCCGCTCAATTGACTTCTTCCTTCCGAAAATGGCGGTTCAGTTTCTGGCGCAATTTGAGGCGCGCGCGCAGCAGCCGCGACTTAACCGCTGGAACCGAGAGCCCCAGGGCTTCCGCGGTCTCTTCGGTCGATAGTTCTTCGATGTCGCGCAACTGGAAAACGATTCGGAACCCTGGCTCTAAATCCGCAATAGCTGCGGATAGGATATCGCCCAATTCGGTCTGTTCGTAGCGGTCTTCGGGCGAAGGACCCCAATCCTCCACCTCCCTGGGCATCAGGTCATCCCCGGTTTCGATCTCCTGATCGAGTGAAAACTCGTTGGGGCGGCGCTTGCGGAGCTTCATCAGCGCCTGGTTGACCGCTATTCGCACCAGCCAGGTGTAGAAGCGGGAATTGCCCTGGAATTCGGCGAGGTGCTGGAAGCTCTTGAGGAAGGCCTCCTGCATGACGTCTTCGGCGTCTTCCTTGCTCTGGGTGATGTTCTGGGCCAGGCGGAAGATTTTGCGTTCGTAGCGGCCTACCAGGGTCTCAAAAGCAGCCATATCGCCCTGCTTTGCGGCAGCAACCAGGGTGCCTTCATCATCCGCAACGACGGTCGATGGCCGAGGGGGAACGGCGTCCGGCGGATCCAGTTTCGGAGTCTTCATCTTTACCAGAAGCCTAGAATACCATACGCAGAATGTGAAATACTTGAAGGTAAAGACATTGGGACGATCCGGCGTGAATCACGAGCAGGCGAACGACCAGGAGGAGCACGCATGGCCACAAGCGAGGCAGTGGAAACCAAGGAGCTGGTGAGGTATCGCGTCGAGGAAGGGATCGCCATCCTGGAAATGAACGACGCGCCGGCGAACACGTATTCCTACGAAATGATGCAGCAGCTGGATACGGCCATCTTGCAGGCGCGCATGGACGAAAGCGTCCACGTGATCCTGATGCGCGGGGCTGGGGAAAAGTTTTTCTCGGCCGGGGCGAGCATTTCCATGCTCACCACTGCGGATCCTACGTTCAAATATTATTTCTGCCTTCACGCCAACGAAACGCTCTCGCGCCTGGAACAGACGCCCAAGCTGGTGATCGCTGCGCTCAACGGACACACCGTGGGCGGAGGACTGGAGATCGCGCTGGCCTGCGACATTCGCATAGCCAAGAAGGAAGGCGGAAAGATCGGGCTGCCGGAAGTGAATTTGGGAGTGCTGCCGGGAACGGGCGGGACGCAGCGGCTGTCGCGGTGCATCGGACGAGCGCGGGCGTTGGAACTGATGGTGACGGGGCGGACGTTCAGTTTTGAAGAGGCGCTGGAATTCGGGTTGATCCACTACATCTACGAAAAGGAATCGTACTGGGAAGAAGTGATGGCTTACGCGCGGCAGTTCTGTCCGCCGAATAAAGCGTCGCGCGCGGTGGGGCGAATCAAGAGAGCGGTGGTCACCGGGTCCGAGGTTGGATTTGCGGAGTCCCTGGGCCTGGAACGCGAATTGCAGCAGCTTTTGTTTACCAGCGAGGATGCGAAAGAAGGACTGAAGGCGTATACCGAGAAGCGCCAGCCCGAATTCAAGGGAAAGTAATCGGGCGCGGCGCGGAGCAGCGAGCGGCGTGAGGCGTGAGGCGGCCCGGTATCATCCGAGTCAATTAGCTTCGGGTGAGATGGCGGGAAAGCGTCCGCTCCGGGGTATGCTGTCCTTGGGGGCAATCCAAACGATGCGAACTCTTCCCGATTTTTTGCGGCACGGGATGAAACTGATTGTGGTGGGCTCTAATCCGGGCGACCGCTCGGCGCGTGTGGGCCATTATTACGCGGGGCGCGGGAATCAATTCTGGCCGCTGATGTACGAGTCCGGGGTGATTCCGGAAGCGCTGACGCACAACGAAGACAAGCGCATCATCGAGTTCGGGATCGGCATGACTGATTTGGTGAAGCGGCCGACGCGCGGGATCGATGAGATCGAACGCCAGGAATTCGCGGAAGGCCGGGTGCTGCTGGCGCAAAAGCTGGAAGAGCACCGGCCGCGGATCGTGGCATTCAACGGCAAGATGACGTACGAGAAATTCACCGGGCGTCCGTGCAAGCTGGGTTTGCAAAAAGACAAATTGTACGACGCGGCGGTGTTCGTGCTGCCGTCGACCAGTGGACTGAACGGCGGAGCGGAACTTGCGGTGAAAATGCGGTACATGAAGAAGCTGGCCGCATTGGTGAAGCAACTGAAAGACTAGCCGGCGATCGCGAGTGTTGCGATGGATCGTGGTCGCGGGAGGGCCGACTCAACATGACCGAAGCAGCCAAGCCTGCGGTGCAGGAAGCCAGTGCGGCGGGACCGTGCGTCCTGGAAGAGCGATCGGAGGCGGTGTTTACGATTCGGCTGAACCGGCCGAACCGGTTGAATGCGCTCAGCGCGGAGATGGGGCACGCGCTGGTGAAGGCGCTCTTAAAGGCCGGCCGCGATGATTCGATTCGCGCGGTAATCATCACCGGCGAGGGACGGGGGTTCTGCGCGGGCGGCAACCTGAAAATGCTGCAGGACGCGCGGAAGCGCAAAGCTACCGCGGAATTGAAGGAGCTTTTGGAGGCCGGCAAGGAAATCATTCTGGCGATTGCGATGATGAATAAGCCGGTGATTGCGAGCGTGAACGGTCCGGCTGCGGGCGGCGGGATGAATATGGCGGTGGCGTGCGATTTCCGGATTGCTTCGGAGGAGGCCACCTTCGGCGAGAGTTTCGCGCAGGTGGGATTGTTCCCCGATTTCGGCGGCACTTTTTTCCTGCCGCGCCTGGTGGGGCCTTCGCGAGCCGCCGAGCTGTTTTTTACCGGCGAGATGGTGGACGCCAAGGAAGCGTACCGGATCGGGCTGGTCAACCGGGTAGTGGCCGCGGACAAGCTGCAGGAAGAAACCCAAAAATGGGCGATGGAGCTGGCTGCCGCGCCGCCACTAGCCCTGAGGTCGCTGAAACGCATCCTAACCAGCGACAAGCCGACTTTGGAAGCGGCGCTGGACGAGGAAAATCGCCAGCAGGTGCACTGCTTCGAATCGGAGGATGCGGTGGAAGGATTCGCGGCATTTTTTGAGAAGCGCAAACCGAGTTTTCGCGGGCGATAAATGGGCCGCCGGTTTCGCCGCGCGCGCCGTGCTGTGTCGCACTGTGCGCATTTGAGACTGGGACAGTTTCGCAGGAGGCTTTTGCATGCCAGCTTCGCGAATCAGCACCTTTGACGACTGGGTGGATTTGTTCCGGGTGTGGCGGAACGACATCGGCGTGAACTATCCCGAGATTGAAAACTTCCAGTTTGAAGCGAAATTCGGACCGACGCGATCCAACGAAATCGAATTCGGATCGTTTAAGGGGCGGTCGAAATGGCGGCGGGTGCTGGATATTCCGGATCAGCGGATCCGCGACGGGCTGATGAATTTGATCGTCTACCAGGGCGATACGGAATTCGCTTCGGTGGAGCAGCAACGTAAATTATTCGAACACTGCCCGAGCGAACACGATCGCAAATCGCTGTGCCGGGTGGTGACCGAAGAAATGCGCCACGGCTGGCAGATGTGCCACCTGCTGATCCATCATTATGGCTACGGCGGGCGGGTGGAAGCGCAAAAAATGCTGGAGCGCCGGGCGTTCGAGCAGAAGCGGCTGCTCGGCGCGTTCAATCAAATCGTCGATAACTGGCTGGACTTTTTCACCTACACCGATTTCGTGGATCGCGACGGAAAATTTCAACTGACCATGTTGAGCTATTCGGGATTCGAACCGCTGGCGCAGTCGATGAATCCGATGCTGCGCGAGGAATCGTTTCACCTGGGCACCGGGCACGACGGGATCAAGCGGATCGTGAGGGCCGAGGTGGTGCCGCTGGATATCGTCCAGAAATACATCAACAAATGGATTCCCGTGAGCTACGACCTGTTTGGCGTGGACCAATCGAGTTCCGCGCATTGGTTCTACGTGTGGGGATTGAAGGGGCGCTACGACGAAGCGCAAAACGAGCAGGCCGCCGACCTGGGCCACATGAACGAGCACAACCGGTATTTGTACTATCAGGAGTGCCTCAAGCTGATCGAGCAGATCAACCGGCACGTGCCGGCGGGCAAGACTCCGCTCTATTGCCCGGATTTGAGATTCAACCGGCACATCGGGGAGTTTTCCGGCGGGCATTTCAGCGTAGCCGGCGAGCCGTTGAGCGACGAGCTGTGGGCGGTGCACAAGCGGGAGAAACTGCCGCAGCCGGAAGACATCAAGCTGCTCAACGAAATTCAGGATCTCGAGCCGGCGTGGGTCGCGCCGAAAGGGAATATGGAATAACTGTGTCGCCTCTGCCTGCCGGAACCGCTGCCTCCAAAGAATATTCGCTGACCGAACTGATGGTGATCGCCGGCGCGCGAGAAATTGCGGACGGCGAGATGGTGTTTGTGGGCATGCGGCTGCCGATGCTGGCGTACGCGGTGGCCAAGCGCACGCACGCGCCGAACGCCATCGGACTCTACGATAACGGCATCATCCGCATGGCCGGCGGCGCCGAACCGCTGCGCACGGTGGGAGATCCTTCGAACGTTGGCGGTGCGACGCAATGCGGGCAGACCATCGATGTGATGGGTTACCTGCAGCAGGGACGGGTGCAGGTGGGATTCCTGGGCGGCGCGGAAGTGGATCGGTTTGGCAACGTGAATACTTTGTGGGGATCGCGCGGCGGGGAAACGCAGCGATTGCCTGGGTCGGGCGGCGGCTGCGACATTGCGTGCCTGGCGCAGCGAAGCGTGGTGATGATCCCGCATCAACGAGATCGATTTCGCGAACGCGTGGGGCACATCACTTCGCCGGGCTACGGCTCGGGTAATGGATGGCGGGCGGCGCATCGTCTGCCGGCGCGGACTGGACCTTCGGCGATTATCAGCAACTTGGGAATCATGAGGTTTGGGTCGGACGGGGAAGCGTTTCTGGCTTCGATTCATCCCGGCGTGCAGGTGGAGCAGGTGCTCGCGGCTACCGGATGGACGTTGCGAGTTGCTGACGCATTGTTGGATACGTCTGGGCCGAGCGCGACGGAACTTGAGGCGGTGCGCGCGGTGGATCCCGATCATTTTTGGACGCGATGACGACGACTCGATGAGCCATTCCAAGCTGACAACGATGCAAGAAGCGATGGCGCGGCATGTGCCATCCGGTTCGATGATCGCGCTAGGAACGCAGCTGGCGCAGATGATTCCGTTCGCCGCGGGCCACGAATTGATCCGGCAAGGGAAGCGGGATTTGACGCTGGTGGGTCCGGCATCGGACATTCTGTTCGATCAGATGATCGGCGCGGGATGCGTCTCGCGGGTGATGGCGTCGTGGATCGGGAATCTGACAGCGGGCGTCGGGCATTGCTACCGGCGCGCGGTGGAGCGGCAGATACCGGAGCGCGTGGATACCGTCGACTACACCAACTTTACGATGGCGCTGGCGTTGCACGCGGCGGCGATGGGCGTTCCGTTCATGCCCACGTATACCACATTTGGCAGCGACCTGGGCGCAAGAAACGGGAATTTGCGCGAATTTCCTTCGCCGGTGAACGAAGACAAACTGATTGCGGTGCGAGCGCTGCGGCCGGATGTGGCCATCATTCATGTGCAACGCGCCGATGTTTTTGGGAATGCACACCTGTGGGGGAGCCTGGGAGTGGCGGTGGATGCGGCGCGCGCAGCGCGGAGTGCGATCGTGATCGCGGAAGAAATTGTGGCGCCGGAAGTGATCGCGTCGGATCCGAATCGCACTCTGATCCCGGAATTTCTGGTGGCGGCGGTGGTCCACGAACCTTTTGGCGCGCATCCTTCGCCGGTGCAGGGCTACTACGGGCGGGACCACGCTTACTTCACGCAATACCACGAGCAGAGCCGCGAGTTGGACGACTTCGAGCAGTGGCTGCAGCGCTGGGTGCTGCGGTTGGCCGGGCGTCCGGAATACATGAAGCAGGTTGGCGATTGCCGGGTGGCGGAACTGGCGGTGCGCGAGCACGCTTACTCGGCTCCCGCGGATTTCGGTTACTAATTCCAACAGGAGAACCTGGGGCGATGGCGGAGGACATTTACGCGGAGCTTGAGACGACGGTGAAAGACGTTAAAGCGCGGATGGTTCGCGGGGATTCGTTTCTTCTGGTGGACGTACGGGAGCCGAACGAGTTTGCGATTTGCAAAATCGAAGGGGCGAAACTGATTCCGCTGCGGGAGGTGCCGACGAATTTGGCGCAGATCGAGGCGGCGGAGGATGTTGTGTTGTACTGCCATCATGGGATGAGGAGTTTGGATGCGGCGGCTTGGCTGCGATCGCAGGGGGTGAGTGGTGCGAAGTCGATGACCGGAGGGATCGAGCGATGGTCAACGGAGATTGATGCAAGCGTGCCGAGATATTAGAGTGCTCGTGGGAGGGGCTGCGGAGCGGAAAGGAGACTGATGGTGAGGTGATGGTGGAGGCGAGATGAAGGCGGAGAAAAAGGGCGGAAAGACGCTGCAGTTTTTGCAGAAGCCGTCTTGTACTACTTGCCGCAAGGCGAAAGCGTTTGTCGAGCAGTGTGGATGGGAGATTGAGTCTCGGGACTTGGGGAAGGACCGGTTGTCCGCGGCGGAAATCGAGAAATTGATCGGGGATCGCGATTACGTACCGTTTCTGAATCCGCGCAACGAGCTTTATCGCGCCAAGAAAATGAAATTGAAGCCGCCTTCGCGAAGCGAAGCGATTCGCATGATGGCCAAGGAACCGAATTTAATCCGCCGGCCGGTGATCATTCATGGCGAGCGGATTCTTCTGGGATTCGACGAAGACGCAATCCGGGGACTGTAAATCCTTCCGATGAAAATTGAATCCATTGGTGTGATTGGCGCGGGACCTGCGGGCCGGCGAATTGCATATGCGGCGGCTTTGGGGGGATTTCGCACGATACTGGAAGACGTTTCAGCGTCGACGCTCGAGCAAGGGATGGCCTACATTCGCGACACCCTCGCAGAAGGCGTGGCGGGGTCCCTGATAGCTCGTGAGGCGAGGGAAAGGGCGCTGGAGCGTCTCTCCGCGTCGACGGTGGTCGAGGATGCTTGCCGTTATGGCGACTTGCTGATCGAGGCGGTGCCGGAAGATATGGAGACCAAGCTTGAAATTTTCACGCTGTTCGACAAATTCGCGAGGCCGGGTGTGATTTTCGCCAGCAATACGTCATCGCTTTCGGTGACGGACATTGCTGCGATTACGTTTTGCCCGGAGCGATGCGTCGGGATGCATTTCTTTGATCCTGTCCCGAAGATGAAATTGCTGGAGATTGTGCGCGCGCTGGAAACTTCGGAGGAAACGGTGCAGGCGTGCCTGGAAGCCGGCGGGAAGATGGCGGAGGAAGTGGTGGTGGTGAGGGAGACATTGGGATCATTGCCCGCGAGCGCAACGCTGTGATCGGGAGCGAGGTGCTTCGTGGCTGACGCTCGCGGCGGGGGCAGCGCGGGCGCTGGCGCAGCGGCGTTGGGCAAGGTGTCTTCTGCGGTGGCCGCCCGGATCGAAATTCTCCAGGGCGATTTGACGGAGATGAGCGTGGACGCCATCGTCAACGCGGCGAACAACGATCTGCAATTGGGCGGCGGGGTGGCGGGCGCGATTCGGCGCAAGGGTGGGCCGGTGATTCAGCAGGAGTGCAATGACATCGGCAGCATTCCGGTCGGAGGCGCGGCGATTACCAGCGGCGGCGGACTGAAGGCGAAATTCGTGATTCATGCAGCCAGCATGCAGCTTGGCGGAGACACCAGCGCGAACGCGCTGCGGAGTGCTACAGCGCATAGCTTGCGGATTGCGGCGGAGAAAGGGTTGAGGACGATCGCGTTTCCTGCGGTGGGCACGGGGATTGCCGGGTTTCCTATGAAGGAGTGCGCGGAAATCATGTTGCGGGAGTGCGTGGAGCACTTGCGACGCGAATCGCCGCTGGAGAAAATATCATTTGTGCTGTTTGATGCGGACGCTACGCAGATGTTTAAGTCGGTTTGGGGTTCGATGCAAGGCACCGCGTGATTCTTCGATCGATTGTATGCATGACCGATACTGCTGAGCTGACCGCGTGAACGAATCGTCCATTGATGTGCTGCTGGAAAAAGTGCGCGGGGAGCTGGCGCGCTACGAGCATCCGCTGTTTGAGTTCTCTGCGCGGACGGAGAATTCTACGGCGGGAACCGGCGAGGTGGTGGCGGTGGAGATTCGCTTCCGGCCGGCGCGCGAAGACGTTCACAATTACCGGTATCAACTGCATGCGCGGGACATCGAGCATCCGCAGTTTCCCTGGACATTTCAGCGGCAGCTCTACGATTGCCTGCACGACTACATCATCGAGATGTTTACTTGCAATCCACAGAGGGAAAATTGATGCCTGCTGCCGCAGCAGAAAATCCGCTGGTGGAAATCCTCACCGCTCGGATTCGAGCGCAGGGGCCGCTGACGTTTGCCGACTACATGGACACCTGTTTGTATCACCCGGAACTCGGGTACTACACGCGGGTCGATGTTGCGCCACGCCGCGATTACTACACCAGCGTGGATTTGCATCCGATGTTCGGGAGTTTGTTGGCGCGGCAGCTACAGGAAATGTGGGTGGCGATGGGGCGGCCCGAACCATTTCATTTGGTGGAGGCCGGCGCGGGAACAGGGGCGTTGGCACGCTGCATTCTGGATTTCATCGGGGCGACGTTTGGCGATTTCTATTCTGCGCTCCGCTATCAGGCGGTGGAAGTCTCCGCGGCGCGGCGGGGCGAGCATGCGGCGGCATTGGCGCGGCACGTGGCGTCGGAGCGGGCGGAGTCTTTGAGCGCGCTTCCGGACGCGGTTCCGTGCGGGTGCATATTTTCTAATGAGCTGCTGGATGCGTTGCCGGTGCGCCGGGTAAGTTATTCGGGCGGCACACTGCGCGAGATCCATGTGTCGCACGACGGTGGCCGGTTTCAGGAGGTGGAGCTTCCGCTTTCAACGCCGGTGCTGGGCAGCTATTTTACGGAGCAGGGAATTAAGCTGCATGCGGAGCAACAGACCGAGGCTGGCCTGGCGGTATGCCGGTGGATTCGCGAGGCGGGCAAGCGGTTGGGAAAGGGTTTCGTGCTGACGATCGATTATGGGCGCGAGGCTCGCGAGCTGTACGACGAACGGCACATGCGCGGGACGCTGCTCGCCTATCAGCGCCATCGGGCCAGTGAGGATTATTATCGCGCGCCCGGGCAGCAGGATTTGACGGCGCACGTTAATTTTAGCGCTTTGGATTTGTGGGGCGGGCGGGTCGGGCTGGTTCGGTGCGGGTTGGTTTCGCAGGGGAATTTTCTGATGGCGCTGGCGCGGAAGAGCCATTTTGCGGAGCTGGAAGGTGGCGGCGAGGCGGATGCGGCGCGGCGGCGGTTGATGTTTAAGACGCTGATCTATCCCGAGGGGATGGGGGAGATGTTTCAGGTTTTTGTGCAGCGAAAGGGCAGTTCGGAGATGGCGCTTACTGGCTTGGAGCCGTTGTAGCTACTGTTTGGACGGAGCACTAGAAACTAGCGGCAGAGTCAAAATCCCACACACGCAAAACCGGCTGTTGGTTCCCCCCTTCAACGTCCCAAAACACCCGCCGTTCCCAAAACCGGGGAAGAGGAAGGCACCGGATACACCAAAGGCAAATACTTTTGAGGTCCGCGGACTGTGCGTGCGACGGGCTGCGCCATGTGGCACAGCTACTGGGTGGGGCGCTTGAGGGTCGGGGCGTTGGCTGGGGCGTCTTCGTCCGGCGCTTTCTTGGCGGGGGCTGCTGGGGTGGCGGCCGGGGGCGCTGCTCCGGCGGCGGCCGGCGCTTGGGGCTCCAGCGAGAAGGGATGTTGCATGAGATTGGTGACTTCGGTTTGCGCGCCGGCGGTGTCGTCGCGAAGGTTCTGGGCGCGCTGGTATTCGTTGACGGCGCGGTCGCGCTGGCCGGTCAGGTCGAATATTTTGCCCAGATAGATGTGGCTCCAGACTTCGATCCACTTGGGGTCCAAGTCGCCATCGATCGCGCTGCGAAAGGCGTTTGCGGCGGCTTGATTGTTCTTTTGGTAGAACATGGCCTCGCCCTCGCGGAAATGCGCGAGCGAGTTACTGGCTTGAACGTCGAGGGCGCGCTGATATTCCTGAATGGCCTCGTAGTACTTGCCGTCCGCAGCCAGGCCTTCACCGCGCGCCACCGAGGCGCGAACGCGCAGTTTGGCATTCGATTTAAGAATGTTGTTGTTGGGATCGAGGGTTACGCCATTCGACTTCGGCCTGCCGAAGGTCTCCAGATCAAACGCCGAGGTGGTCCCGGTAACCGAAACGGTTTTGAACTCCGGATTACCCTCGGTATCGATTTTCACTTCAACCGGCATCTGGAAAGTTTCCAAATCCTGGCGGATCTTGCCCACCACGCGGAATCCCTTGCGCACGCGATATACGATGTAATCGATCTTGAATTCGGGGATGCCAGTGGAATCCAACCACTGGCTGAAAAACGAATTCAGGTTTACATGTGGTTTCCCGGCAACCGGCGCGGGCGCTTTGGTTGTGGCTAACTGTTTGAACTCGGCGATGGTGGCGGGCTTGCCGTCATATTTCTCGTAGAACTCTTTGAGCAGGGCGTGAAAGGCTTCATCACCCAATTGGGTTCGCAGCATATGAAACACAATCGCACCTTTGTCGACCACCACCGACCGGTAGGCATCGGAATACGGCTGGAGGCGCTGCGATTGGGAGATCGGTGCGTCGCTCTCATACATCAGCGCGCCTACCGCGAAATCTTCCAGATCGTGATGCAGTCCGGTGTTACCCGCATCCTGCTCGACGTACATCCCCTGCGAATATCGCGCGAGGCCGTCGGTGATCCAGACGTCTCCCGGCGATGCCGCTAACACCGAGTTGCCCCACCACTGTCCCGCAATGGCCTGGGCCAAAATCCCGGTCTCCGGTTTTGCGGGCCATCGCCCGGCGCTGATTAGCAACAAGCCGGGAGCGGAATAACTGGCAACCGATCCGGCGGGCATCTGCGCGATGGTGAGTTCGGGTTCATGCAAGCCGCCAAATTGATCAGAAAAATAGCTGGAAATGTGGACGGCCTCGCTGGCATAGGCCCCCGCGGTGCTGGCTTGTGCTGCGGGCGTGAACACACGGACATCCTGGCCCTCGACCTTGCTGGGATTTAATTGCAGCGGGCCAGCGACAAACGTACCCACGCGCCCCGGCCTATCGCAGCGAAATGTGTAGGAGATTTGCTTGCCGCCGCCAGGCTCGGTGCCCGGCAGAGGGGTGGGCGCGTCAGCCTTGCCGGTGCCGACCACAGCGAACGATTCGGGCACCACCAGCTTGAAGACCGCGGTGTAGGTGTTCGAAGTGTAGCCGGTGAGCGGGAACCATCGCGCGGGTAGCAGTAAATAGGCCCAAGTCTTATCGACCGAGGCGAAGCGCAGGCCTTTGGTCGGGCTGTCTTCCTCGTTTCCGAGGGGGCCGCTGTAGTCGAAGGTGAGGACGACGTGCTTTCCGGTGGTCACCGCATCGGGCAAGGCAACGTGGAGATAGAGAGAATTGACCGCGTCGCGCTCGGTCGGCAGGGATTGTCCCTTTTCGTTTTTCACGGAGGTGACCTGCAGATCTTCATGGAGCTCGACGACCAGGTCGCGGGCGCCGGTGGTGGCCGTGAAATCGATCTTGGCGCGTGCGGAGATGGATTGATCCGCGGGATGCAGGGTCACGTCCACATCGTAGTGGGTGGCGCGAAAGGCCAGCACGGCCTTTGACGATTGGCCCGAAACGGGCGAACCGCTCAATGTCCACAGAGCGAGAGCTATGAGAAGGAAGATCAACGAGCGGCGCACAAGGTCCTCTTTCCGACGAGCGGTCTTCTTCTAAGATACCAGACTAGCCTATCTAGTTGCCTGTGCGAGTCTTATCGAGGCGCAGATCGGCGAGGGCCGAGGCAATGATGTCGGCGGCCCGTTCGATGGCCCCGCCCCCGCCTAGCTTCTGGCGGACTTCGGCGAGGCCAACACGCATTTCATCGCGTGCTGCGGGCTCGGTGAGTAAGCGGCGAGCCTCGGTTTCAACGTTTACCGCGGTGAAATCGTCTTGCACCAGTTCGGGCACCACGCGCTTGCCGGCGATCAGATTGGCCATGGCGATGAATGGGGTGCGGAGCATGAAGCGCATCACGAGCGCAGAGGGCCGCGAGACACGGTAGAAGACGACCATGGGCGTACCCAGCAAAGCGCATTCGACTGTCGCGGTTCCGCTGGAAACCAGGGCGCAGTCTGCCGCGGCTAGCGCGTTGTAAGTTTCGCCGGTCACTACACGGATTTTCACGCCGCTAGCTTCGCAATCCTTGGCTGCCTGGGCGGCCAGGCCGGGTGTGGCTGCCAGCACGAATTCGGGAGAGAGATCCCGATCCAGCCGTCGGCACGCATCCAGCAGGATGGGCATGTGGCGTTGCATTTCTCCTATACGGCTGCCGGGCAGCAGCACTACGATTTTACGGTTGGCGTCTATCCCGTGACGCGCGGCGAATTCATCGCGAGTGGCCGTGGCAGCGACAACGTCCGCTAACGGGTGGCCGACAAAATCGGCGGGCACGCCTGCGTCGCGGTAGATTTTTTCTTCGAACGGGACGATCACGAGGATCCGCTGCACCAATCGACGGATGGTTTTCACGCGTCCGCGGCGCCACGCCCAAACCTGCGGCCCGATGAAATAAATCACCGGAATGCCTTGTTTACGGAGCCGGCGGCCGAGGCCGAGATTGAAGCCAGGGGAGTCAACCAGGATCGCGAGTTGCGGTTTGCGTCGCGCGGCTTCCTTTTCCATGCGGCGCCAATTGCGCCAGACCGCCGGCAGCTTGGCGATCACTTCGAAAATTCCGACCACGGCCATGGAATGGTAGTCGGCGACCACGTCGACACCCGCGGCGCGCATCCTTTCACTTCCCAGGCCAAAGAGTTGCGCGCCGGTTCGGGCGATGAGCGCGGCGGCCAGCCGCGCAGCATACATTTCGCCCGAAGTTTCGCCGGCGGAGATCAGCACCACGGGAGCGGAGCCTATGGCAGGAGGCACGAGGATATGTATCCAGAGGAGAGCGGAGGGTTAGCCATTCGCTAGCCGTCTGCAGGCAGCGGGCGCAGAGCAGCGGTGCCGATGCCGGCGCCCAGTTGCGGGGCCATTTCCTGGTCTTTGTATTGAAGCTGGTACAGCCGGAAATAAATCCCGCGTTGCGCGAGCAGTTCTTGATGCGAGCCTTGTTCGCGCAGGCGGCCTTTGTGGAAAACGAGAATCTGGTTGGCGTGCTGGATGGTGCTCAGGCGATGAGCGATTACCAGGGCGGTGCGGCCCTCGAGCAGGCGGTCGAGCGCCTCGCGGATCAGGATTTCCGTGGCGGAATCGACGCTGGAGGTGGCTTCGTCGAGAATCAGGAAGGTGGGGTTGTGCGCGAGCGCGCGGGCAAAGCTAACCAATTGGCGCTGGCCGACGGAGAGAGTAGATCCGCGTTCCGTGACTTCCTGGGCTATGCCTTCCGGCAAGGTCGCGATGTAAGGGCCCAGGCCCACTTCGGCGAGTGCGGACTCCACGGCGGAGCGATCGATCTTTTCGGTGCCCAGGCGGACGTTCGATTCCAGCGTGCCGGTAAAGAGAAACGGATCCTGGAGCACGATGCCGAACAGGCGACGCAAGTTGTGGATCTCCAGCTCGCGGATGTCGACGCCGTCGAGCAGGATCTGGCCTTTCTGGATGTCGTAGAAGCGCAGCAAAAGCTGGATCAAGGTGGTCTTGCCCGCACCGGTGTGGCCGACGATGGCCAGGGTCTCACCCGCGCCGATTCGGAAACTAACGTCGCGGAGGACCCAATCGTCTTCAGCCGGCGCGTTGCCGCCGCGATAGGCGAACCAGACATTCTTGAATTCGATTTCACCGCGCGGGTGGGCAATCACTTTGGTCCCGCTGAAAGCGACGGCGGGAACGGGTTCATCGAGCAGGCGGAAGATACGCTCGGAAGCGGCGACCGCGGTCTGCAGGATGTTGAATTTCTCACTCAAATCCTGAATCGGACGGAAAAAGCGCTGAGCGAGCATCATAAACATGATCAGCATGCCGATGGGAATTGCGCCGGAAATCACTTTCCCGCCGCCCACCCAATAGAGCAGCGCGACGCCAGCGGTGCTCAGGAATTCGACCCCGGGATAAAAGACCGAGAAAGCGTCGATGGCGTCTTTGTAGGCGTCCATGTGCTGTTTGTTCAGCGCGGCGAATTGTTCGCGGGCGCGCTGCTCTCGGTTAAATAGTTGAACGATGTGCATGCCGGTGATGTGTTCCTGGAGGAACGAATTGATGCTGGCGATGGCGGTGCGGATGCGGCGGTTGGCGTCGCGGACGCGAGCGCGAAAGAAGTAGGTGAGCAGGAACATAAAGGGAAGCGGGGAAAGCGAAGCCAGCGCGAGGCGAGGATGAATGATCAGCATGGCCACGATGAAGCCGACCAGCAGAAAGGCGTCGTTGACCATGGCCACCAGCCCGGAAGCGAAAAGGTCGTTCAGGGCGTCGACGTCGGTTGTGACCCGGGTGACCAGACGGCCCACCGGCGTTCGGTCGTAATAGCTCATGGGCAAGCGCTGCAGGTGGTCGAAAATTTCCTTGCGCATGTCGCACATCGTTTCCTGGCCGACGCTCTGCATCACTCGCACTTGCAAGTATTGGAAACCGAAACCAAGAATCAGCGACGACAGGAATATGATGCTGATCCAACCGAGCGCATGGAATCCTTGCTGGTAGCCCATTTCGTGGTGTGCGACCGGCAAAATGTATTTGTCGGTGGCGATTTGAAATAGCTTGGGGCTAACGAATTCGAGCGGAGTAACCGCGAGAGTGAGCAGAATGGCGGCGGCCACCTGCCAACGGTACGGTCGCATGTACCGGGCGAGCCGCCGCAGCAAGTGGGTATCGTACGCTTTACCGAGTTTCTCTTCTTCGCTCACGCCTTTTCCAATTCTTCCTCGAGAAGCTGGCGATGATACAACTCCGCGTAATATCCGCCGCGCTGGAGCAGTTCGTCGTGGGTGCCGCGCTCGACGATGCTGGCGTCGCGCAGGACCACGATTTGATCGGCATGCCGCACGGTGGAGCAGCGGTGCGACACCAGGATGGTGGTGCGTTCGCGCATGACGACGCGCAGGCGGCTGAGAATTCGCTCCTCGGTTTCGGTATCGACGCTGGAGAGAGCGTCGTCGAGGATCAATATGCGCGGATTGCGCAGGACCGCGCGGGCCAGAGCGGTGCGTTGTTTTTGCCCGCCGGAAAGGGTGATACCGCGTTCGCCCACCATCGTTTCGAATTGGTGCGGAAATGAGGCCACGTCGCTCGAGAGGCTGGCGATTTCCGCGGATTCGAATACCGCCTCGGGCAATGCATCGGGCGAGCCCAAGGCGATGTTTTCGCGCAGAGTCTCGCTGAACAGGAACGTGTCTTGCGGTACAAAACCAATTTGGCGGCGAAGCTGCTCGAGCGGCCATTCGCGCAAGGAACGCCCGTCCAGAAAGATGGTGCCCGGCGGCGCGTCCCAAAGACGCGCGACCAAAGCGGCCAGCGTGGATTTTCCGCTGCCGGTGGGGCCGACGATCGCGAGGATCGATCCTGCCGGGACAAGTAAATTGATATCGCGCAAGACCGGAATGCCGGGCGTTCCACCGCCGGCGGTCGGATAGGCGAAAGTGAGATGGCGAAGTTCGATTTCGCCGCGCACCTGCACCACGGCCGATTCATGCGCCTGCACGCCGTCGCCGTTGGGGTGCGCCGACGCTGCTTCGCCGAGCGGGGTGGTACTGGCCGCCAGCGCAGGGAATTCGGTTTGAATGCGCGGCTGCGAATCCAGGATGTAGATCAGGCGGCCCATCGAGGCGGCGCCGCGTTGAAAGATATTGGTTACCCAGCCCAGCGCGATCATCGGAAACACCAACACGATCATGTAGGAGTAGTAACTGCTGAACGCGCCGTAGGAAATCCGATTGGTCATCACCAGCCGGCCACCCTGCCACAACACGATCAGGAAGGCCACGCCGATGAGCGCCTGCAACAGCGGGAAGAACATCGCCCAGGCGGTGATCAGCTTAACGTTTTCAGAGACGTAGTCGCGATTGGCGGTGTTGAAGCTGCGCGATTCGGCGTCTTCCTGGGCATACGCGCGGACCACGCGAACGCCGGACAGATTTTCCTGGGCCTTGGCGGAAAGAGTGGCGAGCGCGGCCTGCACCTTCTCCGAAACGCGATGAATTATCTGGCCGAAGTAGCGGACGGCGACGGCTACCAGCGGAACCGGGATCAGTACCAGCAACGTGAGCATCGGCGAGATTTCGATCATCACGGCCACCGCCAGGACCAGCGTGGCCAGGGTGGTGGCGGTGTACATGATCCCCGGACCTAAAACCATGCGCACGTTATTCAAGTCATTGGTCGCGCGGGACATCAATTCGCCGGTGCGGTTGCGGACGTAAAACTCAGGCTCGAGGGTCACCAGTTTTTCGAGTAGGTCGTTGCGCAGGTCATATTCGATGTTTCGTGAAACACCGATCAAAATCCAGCGAGTCCAGAACGAAAAGACTCCCTTCACAGCGATGATCCCTACCAACAGCAGACAATACAGGCCCAGCGAGTGCCGGCTGAAGGGTTGGTAGAAGGCAAAGAGAAATCTGAGGCTGGCGCGAAAATGCGGAGATAGATTTTTGAACGGGACAGGGCTGCCGACAAGCACGTCGGTGAAAATTCCAATCACCAGCGGCACCAGGTTGCCGACCAGGCCCATGAGCACCAAGGTCAGGATGCCCAGTGCAGACATCGCCTTGTAGCGCATGATGTAGGGAATTAAGCGCTTGAGATGGTCCCAGCCGGAAGCTTGCGCTTCGGGGGCGGGTATGTCGGGAGCCTGGGCCGTGGGACTCATTTACTGTTGCAACTCCATTTGAGGCGTCTCCAACTCAGGAGTCTCGCCGATGAAAGTTTGAAAGGTGCGATCGAGCGACTGGTAACGCTTGACCTTCGGATTCCAACGCACGCCTGTGGTGGTAATGTAACCCGCCGCAGGCTTTTGCACCGGAGTAAAATACATCACCAGGCCGGTGTCTTCGTGTTGCTCGTATTGCAGCCGCCATCCAGCCACCGGCGCTAGCGGAGCGCCTCCCAGGTATCCCTTGGGATTCTTCAGGTGCTCGTCGCACAGAAAAACCTGCTTCCAGCGGTTGTCGTCATTTTCGATGATTACCGCGCGTGATACCGATGTGCCCGGCATGTCGTGAGACGCGGCCTTCTTCAAGCGGTTGATCGCCAGCGCCTGTTGTTTTCCGTTGAGCGCCAAGTCCCCGAAGACCAGCACTTCCGTTTCCGCGCCCAGCGCGCTTTCGGCCGCATCCTGAATCGGCTGCGGGATTGCCGGCGCTGCGGGAGCGGCCGGTTGAGAGGCGGACGGTTCGGCCGGCTTGGATTCGGTATTGGATGTGGGCGAGCCTCCGCAGGACGCAAGCAAAAGCAGCCCGGCGATTGCCGCAGCCGGCGCCGCGCCCTTCGCAGCTGCGGTAAGTGACGCGCTACCGGGTTGCCAGAATCTCGTCCATGCGGGCTTCAAAATTTTCCTCTCCCTCCGACCCCAGATGCATATTTTCGACGGGCAGGTTCGATCCGATCCGGCGCACCCACTCCATCAACGTGCGAATGTTTTGCTGCGTCTTGTCCTGATATTCGCTCCGCTTCCCGGGTTTGGCTATCTCCGCGAGAAACGCGGCCTCGGCAGCATCCTCGGGACGGAGCTCGGGAGGCTTCGGAGCGGCTAAATGAAGGCCCAGCAAGCCGAGATGTCCGGTGAAAAAGTCCTCAAAGCCGAGATCGGCATGCAGGTGGCCGAATTCCTGTGCCACCCCATTATCGTACGCTGGCCCATAACAAAAGATCTCCAGCGGCTGCGATTCGGAAATCCATTTCGAGCGGTCCGCGTGATAGGTCCACAAATCCCAATACGCCAGTGCCTCGAACGCGGAATCGTCGTGCAAGCCCTCGCGAGCCATCTCCACCACGCCCTCCGCGTTCAACGGCACCGCCCGCAAGTCATGCTCGAAGAGAGGGGACTCGGTAGCGTCCACGGCACGCACGATTAGACGTTCGAAACCCGGCCTTGTCGCGGAAAAAGGTACGGTTGCCAGCATGGCGCCGAAGCGGTCGGGCATGGTCGCTTCCGAATAGTCATTACACCACACACTGAGGTAGGCCCGATTCGACATCGAGACATTATAACGGCATCCCGCCAGAACCCGAACCCTGTTCGCACGGCCCGCCTAAGGCGTTGGCAACTGGCTAAGGTCCAACCCCCCAGCCGGCCCACCTTCAGTAGAGCCGTAGCGGCAAGGCCTGCGGCAGGGCGCAGCGGATACTATCGTTACTTTGGCCCCTACATGCGGCGTGGACGCCCGTTGTCACCCGTTGTCACCGCGTTGACTTGGCCGTAAGCGCATTCTAAGATGAGCGCGCCTATGCCGGAATCCCAGCCACTGATCGGCCGGACGATTTCTCATTACCGGGTAATCGAAAAGCTCGGAGGCGGGGGCATGGGCGTGGTCTACAAGGCCGAGGACACCTCGCTCGGCCGATTTGTGGCGCTCAAATTCCTTCCCGAGGATGTCGCGCGGGACCCGCAGGCGCTGGAACGCTTCCGCCGCGAGGCTCGGGCTGCATCCGCCCTGAACCATCCTAATATTTGCACCATTTACGAAATTGGTGAACACGAAGGCCAACGCTTCATCGCTATGGAGTTTCTGGACGGGCTGACGCTGAAGCACCGCATTGCCGGGCGTCCGTTGGAAATGGAAACGCTGTTGTCGCTGGGAATCGAGCTCGCCGACGCTTTGGACGCGGCGCACTCCAAAGGGATCGTTCATCGCGACATCAAGCCCGCTAACATTTTTGTGAGCGAGCGGGGCCACGCCAAGATTCTGGATTTCGGTTTGGCCAAGGTCACGCCCTCGGGCAGCTCCTCCAGCCAGGCTGGCTCGGAAAACACGATGACCGCGGGATTCGATGAGCGGGATCTCACCAGCCCCGGCTCGGCGATCGGCACCGTGGCGTACATGTCGCCGGAACAGGCCCGCGCGAAAGAACTGGATGCGCGCAGCGATCTGTTCTCCTTCGGCGCAGTGCTGTATGAGATGGCCACCGGCACGCTGCCGTTCCGCGGCGACAGCACCGCGGTCATCTTCAAAGCCATTCTCGATAGCAACCCCACATCCGCGGTGCGGCTGAACCCGGATGTGCCGGCGGAACTGGAACGCATCATCAACCGAGCGCTGGAAAAAGATCGAAATCTTCGCTACCAGCATGCTTCCGAGATGCGCGCGGAAATGCAGCGGCTCAAGCGCGACAGTGACTCCGGACATGTCGCCGGGGCCAGTTCCGCCAAGGTGGAAGCGGCGGTGGGGCCAATTTCCCAAACCTCGTCACCGGCATCCGCTCCGATCACCGCGTCGAGCTCTGCTCGCATATCTGCCGGCGCTGCGGAGCCGCCTGTTTCGGCGAGCGGCACAGGCCCCGCGGTTGCGCCGCGCAAAATGTTGTGGAAGGTTTCGGTCCCGGTCGCGCTGCTAGTGGCGGTGTTGATTGCTGGCGGTCTGTATTTTCGCTCGGTTCACGCCGCCAAGCTCACCGAGAAGGACACCGTGGTGCTCGCCGAGTTCGCAAACACCACCGGCGATCCGGTTTTCGACGGCACGTTGAAGCAAGCTCTGGCCGTGGACCTGGACCAATCTCCGTTCTTGCGGGTGGTGCCGCCGGCGCGGATCCAGAAGACGCTCGCCTTCATGGGCCGCTCCCCGGACGAACGCCTCACCGCTGACCTGGCTCGTGATTTGTGTCTGCGCGTCGGCAGCAAAGCGATGCTTTCCGGATCGATCGCCAGCCTGGGCACGCAGTACGTGCTCACCTTGAATGCGGTCAACTGCCAGAGCGGCGACTCGCTCGCGCAGCAGCAGGCGGAGGCCTCCAGCAAAGAGCAGGTGCTCGCGGCTCTGGGCAGCGCCGCATCGAAATTGCGCGGCACGCTGGGTGAGTCCCTGGCCTCGGTGCAGAAATTCGATGTGCCCATCGAGCAGGTGACCACCGCATCGCTCGACGCGCTGAAGGCTTTTTCCCTGGGGAATGCGGAGTTCGATCGGGGCAGCTCCATGGCGTCGTTGCCCTTTTATCGCCGGGCGGTCGAACTCGACCCGAATTTTGCGTGGGTTTACGCGCGCATGGGCACCGTTTATTCGAACAGCGGGGAGTTGGAGACGGCGAAAGAGAATATCCGCAAAGCTTACGAACTGAGAGATCGCGTCAGCGAAAGAGAAAAACTTTACATCACCGAGCATTACTACGAGACGGTGACCGGCGAACTGGACAAAGAGATCGAGACTCTGGAGTTGTATCAGCGCACCTATCCCTCCGACTCCGTCCCCGGCAATAATCTCGCGGTCAGCTACCAGCAGACCGGCGAGTACGAAAAAGCCGGCGAAGCTGCGCGCCAAAGTTTGGTTGCGGACCCCAACACGGCGAGCGCGTACGGTCTGCTGGCGTACTCGTACGCCGCGGTGGGCCGCGCCGACGAGGCCCAGCAGACGATCGACAAAGCGCTCCTACAGTTTCCGAATTCAGAGGATGACCACTGGAGCGCGTTTTGGCTCGCGCTCTCGTATGAAAAGCCGGTCGAGGCTCAGCGTTTGTTAGCGTGGGCCAAGGGAAAGCCAGGCGAATATAATTTTCTCGATTTGCAGGCGCGCGCCTTGCTCAGTGAAGGGAAACTAGGATCATCAGATGAGGTGACGCAGCGGGCGATAGAAATAGAAAAAAAACAGAGCCTGCCAGAGGCCGCGTGGTCAGAATTGGGGCAATTGTCGTCGCTGCAGGCGGAGTTCGGTGCCTGCGACCAGGCTCGACAAAACGCTGCGACCATGCCCATCGGAAAAGACCGGGACGCGGATATCTTGGCGGGATTCGTGTTCGCGACCTGCGGCGAAGCGGCCAAGGCCAAGGACATCGCCGCGGACCTCGGCAAGCGCTTTCCTCTGGCTACCCTAGTCCAGAAAGTGGCCATTCCTCTGATTCGCGCCAAAGTCGAACTACAGGGGGGCTATAGCGCCAAAGCCATCGAGCAATTGCGCCCGACCGAAGCTTATCAGTTTGGCTACATCGCGGGTGGTATACCGGCCTACTTGCGAGGCTTGGCGTATCTCCGGGAAAAACAGAGTCCGCAGGCGGTGGCTGAGTTTCAGAAACTTCTCGATCACCGGCCGGCTTTCGGTGCGTCGCCATATGTATCTCTAGGGCAGCTCGGGCTGGCTCGCAGCCTCGCGCTTTCTGGAGACGCTGCCAAAGCTCGCGTTGCCTACCAGGATTTCTTCACCAAGTGGAAAGACGCAGACCCCGATATTCCTGTCCTCAAGGACGCCAAGGCGGAGTACGCGAAGCTGCAGTAGCTCATCTGGCGCTCCTCGCATCTCTCGTCCCCCGGCCCGGGCTCGCGCTGGCGATCTGAGGCGGATCCCTGTTCCTGCGATCGCCACACTCTGAGTCGTGCGCGCGACATCCATACTTTGACAGCGGACGAATTGTTGATGTCCGTCAAGTGGCAGAATCCCGGACGTGCATCCCACCGAGCCATCCACCGCACCAATCAGCCGCCGCGAAGCCATCGAGGGCATTGCGGCGGTGTCTGCGGCGCTGGTCCTGGCCGGCCATGCGTCGGCCACGCCTGCCACCGAGGAGAAACTCATGACGATTATGTACATCATCCGCTACCAAATCGATCCGTTCCGGAGAGACGGATTCAAGAAGCACACCGAGAATTTGATCTCCATCATTCCTCGATGCGGCGCTCACCTTGTGGGATATTTTCTGCCGCATGAGGGAACGAATGATGTCGCGTGGGGGATGATCGCATCCGACAGCCTGGCTTCTTACGAGGCTTACCGGGGCCGTATGAAGAAAGATCAGGAAGCGCGCGACGATGCGGCGATGATGCAGACTAGGCGGCATCATCCTCCGCGAAGAGAGAAACTTCGTGGAATTAATCGACGGGACCTTCAACCTTCCTTCGAAACTCTAGGGCACATTGCTGCACTGGAACGCAACGAGGCTCCACGCCAAAGCGGTCCCCAGGCGGCCCGGGTGCCTCCAAACCGTGCGCGGGTTCGCGCGTCGACTTACTCTCTGTTTGCCTAAAAAGCCTTGCTGGAGTCCCCCGGACGCGCCTAACATCACCTGGGCGAATTCTGGGATGAGGTGAGGCATGAAGCGAATCGCAGCAATGATGATCGTGGTGATGGGCATTTTGTTTGGCGGGCAAGCGGCGGGCGCGCAGGAATGGTCGCAGCCTTGGGCGCGGGAGCGAATCGTGAAATCGCCGCGGCACAGCGAGTGGGCCACGGTCAAGCATGACGGCCGAAACGTCGAGACGCTGGTGGTCTACCCCGAATCGAAAGACAAGCGTCCCGTAGTTCTGGTCATTCACGAGATTTTCGGATTGAGCGACTGGGCGCAGGAACTGGCGGACGAAGTGGCCGCGGCAGGCTACATCGCCGTTGCACCGGACCTGCTGAGCGGTATGGCGCCGAATGGCGGCCGAACCAAAGACTTTCCCGAAGGGGTCACCGAGGCGGTGAGCAAGCTGAATCCCGACCAGGTGACCGCAGACCTAAACGCGGCAGCGGACTACGCCCTGAAGCTGCCTGCATCGAACGGCAAATTGTACGTCGTAGGATTCTGCTGGGGCGGGGGACAGAGCTTCCGCTTCGCAACCAACCGCGGCGATCTCTCGGCCGCATTTGTCTTCTACGGGCCGCCGCCCGCCAAAGATGCGATGGCGCACATCAAGGCGCCCATCTACGGTTTCTACGCCGGGAACGACGCCCGAATCGGCGCCACAGTTCCAGACACAATCTCCGCAATGAAGGCGGCCGGGAAAACGTACGACCCGGTGACCTATGACGGCGCGGGGCACGGCTTCATGCGCGCCGGCGAAGCGCCGGATGCCAGCGACGCCAACAAGAAAGCCCGCGACGACTCGTGGATGCGCTGGAAAAGCCTGCTCGCTAAGTAATCTATTCCGAGAGATGTCTTTGAGGTTGAAACTGCCGACCGCCCCAGGGAGGACTGCCAACCAGTGGGCCGCGGCTCGCGAACAATCCGCCAAAAATGGCCAGCCAAACGCCACCGGACTTGGTTCGATACACAGAGAGCGGAGCGGAATGAGCGATCTATGGACGACGCGACAGTAACAGGCCTGATCCTCGATCTTCTTGAGTGGCTGGCGATACGCGATCGGAGTTATGAAGAAGTGATGGATGCGTGGCGTACATCGTGTCCCCGGCTGCCAGTTTGGGAGGACGCGAACGATCAGGGACTGGTCACGAATGAAGAAATACAGGGGCGCTGCATCGTTAGGCCCACACCAACGGGGCTTGACCTTCTTGAGCGGCGGCGGGTTTCAAAGCTTTGACGCATCTCGGCCGAGTGACGGAGATGAAGTTCTCGATGAAACACGATAACCACGATAGGTCGCGTACACTCACACTTTCCTGGACACTGATGGTGCCGGCCCGCGGCGTGGATGCGATTCCAAGGGACCCAGGAGGAATTTTGAGCCCGAGCGTAATCCACGAAGTCTTGGCGGAGTCTCAAGCCGGTAAGCTTGTGTTCCCGGAGGTGGTCCGCAGGCTTGTGGAAGTTGGCGTGGAATCGTACTTTTGCGATCTGGCTACTGGAGTAGGGGCCTTCTACATGTGCGATGGCAAGACTCATCTGGAGAAAATGACCCTTCCTATGGCGCCTATCGCTGAAGGGTTCTCGTCGTCTGAACTAATCGCAGCGATTCGCGGGGCTCAAACCGACGCGATTCGCTATCCGGAGTTTGTGAAGCGCTCCACCGCGGCTGGCGTAATCGCCTACTGGGCCTTTCTCACCGGCAGGAAGGTCATTTATTTCGGCCGTAAGGGTGAGTTTCACGTCGAGGAATTTCCCCGCGCAAGATCGTAAGTAACCGCTCACGGAATGCAATCGTGAGCGTCTTCGCCGAAGTGATCCACCGCGATCTACTGCCCAGAAAAGCCAGCGGTCAGCCTATAGACTGCCGCTGGGTGTCACACCGACCGCATTGACTGCCGGCGCGGTGAGAAGTACATTGTCCGCCGGCCCGCTCCACCAGACGGAATCCAGTTCAAGGTGCTTCGATGAAAATACGATCGGCTCTATCCGCGAATTTGCTCGCGCTCTGCTTTCTTTGTGGCGTTGCCGGGGGACAGCAAGCGCCCGGCCCCGGTGCGATGCCTGCGACGGCGATGCCGTCGGTGGTGCAGGTTCCACCGGAGGCGCAGCCCTCCGATCATTTCGACGCGGTCGCCGCGACCAATGCGTACCTCGCGCAGATTCCCGCCGAGGCGCGCACGCGTTCCGACGCCTATTTCGAAGGCGGATACTGGCTGATCCTGTGGGATTTTCTGTACGGTGCGATCCTTGCGATTCTGCTCTTGCAGCTTGGTTGGTCCGCCGGGATGCGCAACGTGGCAGAACGAATCACGCGATTTAAGCCGCTGCAGACGCTGATTTATTGGACGGAATATCTGGTGATTACCACGATCCTGGGCTTTCCGCTCACGGTGTATGAGGGATACAGCCGGGAGCACAAATACGGACTGGCCACGCAAACATTTGGTCCGTGGCTCGGCGACCAGTTCAAAGGCCTGCTCGTCGGAGTCGTCCTGGGCGGAATTATCGTAATGATGCTGGTCGGAGTGGTGCGCCGGTTTCCGCGCACCTGGTGGATCTTGGGCGCGGTGGTCACCATTCTGTTCGTCGTCTTCAGTGTGATGATCACCCCGGTGTACATTTCCCCAATCTTCAACAAGAGCACGCTGCTGGACGATCCGCGGGTCACCGGCCCGATCCTGAGCATGGCCCACGCCAACGGCATCGCCGCGGATAAGGTCTATGAGATCGATGCCTCCAAGCAGACCACGCGCATGAGCGCTAACGTCAGCGGCCTGGGCAGTACCATGCGTATCACCCTCAACGACAACCTGCTGAAGCGTGCCTCGCCCGACGAGGTCCAGTTCGTGATGGGCCACGAGATGGGCCACTACGTGCTGAATCACATCTTCAAGGCCATGATTTTCTTCTTTGTGGTGGTCGTGGCGCTGTTCGGGTTTCTGCGGTGGTCCGTGGAATGGTCGCTCGCGCGCTGGGGCGAAAAATGGCAGATTCGCGGAATCACCGATACCGCGGTGATCCCGCTGGTGGTGTTGCTTGGCTCGATCTACTTCTTCGTACTCACGCCGATCATGAACACACAATCCCGAACCGACGAATACGAAGCCGACATGTACGGCTTGAACACCAGCCGCCAACCGGACGGGATGGCCCAGGCCGCAATTCATCTGGGCGAGTACCGCAAGATGAACCCGGGTCCGGTGGAGGAGTGGATCTTTTTCGATCATCCAAGCGGTCGCAACCGCATCTTTGCGGGCATGCGCTGGAAGGCCGAGAATTTGAAGCTGTTCACGCCGCCAGCCGCGCACTGATCCCGGCCGCGCGGTTGGTGATTGCAGGGTGCGCAACGAGGCCTGCACGCGCATCGGTGACGCTCGCGGCTACGCGGGGATTCCTTCCACGATCGAATCCATGGCCGAGGTGGGGATGATCCGGCTTAACTGCCAGCCGGACGCGGAAAAAAGGTCGCGAAATTGTTTTTCGGTCCGTTCGCATCCGCCGGGGAAAATCAGCATTTGCAGATCGAGGAACTTTCCCGGGAAAAAGTCGTTGCCGGGGTGGATGACGGTGTCGACCACCAGCAGCTTGCCGCCTGAATTGACGCCTTTTCGGCACGCGGTGAGTATCTTGATGCACGCATCGTCAGGCCAGTCGTGAATGATGTGTTTCATGATATAAGCGTCGGCGCCCGCGGGAACCGAGCAAAACATGTCGCCGCTGGAAAGGGCGCAGCGGTCCATCACGGTTTTGAGCGGTCCGTTCGCGGCTCCCTGCACAACGTGTGGGACGTCGAATAGTGTGCCTCGCAGGTGCGGATTTCCTTCCAGGATCGTGGCCAGCAAAAGTCCATGCCCGCCGCCGACATCAACGATGGAACGGATGGCAGCAAAAGAATATGCCGCGGCTACGGCGGGGCTGTCGGTGGTGGATATGGCGGTCATCGTGTCATTGAAGATTTTTCCTTCCCCGGGGTTCTGCTTGAAGTACTCGAAAATAGGCACTCCGTAAATTTGTTCCATCGCTTGTTTGCCGGTACGCACGCAGTATTCCAGGTGCGACCAGCCGCGGCCGTGCCATTCTCTCCCTCCCATAATCGCGAACGCCCGCAAGCTGGGAGTTGCATTGCTGCGCAGAACCGCGGACATCGGAGTTTCCGAAAATTTTCCGTCGGGACCTTCCGACAGGATTCCCACGCACGCGGTAGCACGCATCAGGCGATAGAGGGCCTGCGGTTGGGCGCCGATCTGGCTGGCCAGTTCGACCGCCGATTTTGGACCCCCTTCGACGAAATCGGGAATGCCGAGTTGAGCGAGGCAGGCAACGGCGCCGACGATATGAGAGGCGCCCAAAATCTGCAGGATGCCGACGTGAGGGGGAGGAGCCTGGGCTTCAACGTTCATTCGATGTCCACCGGAATTGGAATTTGATGCTTGGCGCAGAGACAGTATACACGCACGCTCGCCGCAGCCGCTCCGCCGAGGCAGCAAGATCAGTAAATGACCAATGACCACGGGCCGCCCCGCGGAATTGCCTTTCATTTCTTGGTGGGCACTCGCCATTGAACCTGTCCGGCGACCGCGCGGCGAGATGAGACGAGTGTTACAATCTTCGCCGGTCCGAACATGACAACTTCACCTACCCACGGCAAACAGCACGAGCGGAACATCTCCCTGGAATCGATTCTGGCGGCCCGCGAGCGCGTCTACCAGGCTGCGGTGCGCACCCCGCTGGTGCGCTTGTATTACCACGACGCTCCTGGCGAGATATATCTGAAGCTGGAATCCTTCCAGCCGATTGGGTCGTTCAAGTTGCGCGGAGCTCACAACGCCATCTCGTTGCTGAGCGCCGCAGACAAGGCGCGGGGCGTGTGGACGGTCAGCGCGGGCAACGCCGCGCAGGGAGTGGCGCTGTCGGCGAAAATTCTGGGGATTCGATGCGGCGTGCTGGTGATGGATACCGCGCCGGCGACCAAGATCGAGGCGATCAAGCGCTTGGGAGCGAGTATCACGCAGGCGCCGTACGATGAGTGTTGGGCGGCGGTGTCGGAAGGGAAGCATCCAGTGTTTCAGGGCGTGTTCATTCATCCATTCGACGACGACAATTTCATTGCCGGCAATGCTACGGTCGGGTTGGAAATCCTGGAAGATTTGCCGGACGTTACTTCGGTGGTGGCCGCGTTTGGCGGCGGCGGACTGTCTTGCGGGATTGCCTCGGTAACGGCGGCGATGAGGCCGGATGTGAAGGTGTATGCGGCTGAGCCGGAGACCGCGTCGCCGCTGCAGTTCTCATTCGAGAAAGGATCCGCGCAGAAATTTCCAGACTGGAAGTCGAGTTGGGTGGACGGCAGCGGCGGGAAATCGGTGTTGCCGGGAATGTGGGATCTTTCCCGGCGGCTGCTGGCCGGGTCGATCGTAGTAACACTGGAAGAGGCGCGGCGCGCGATGTCGATCGTGGCAGCGCGAAACCACATTATCTGCGAAGGCGCGGCGGCGTGCGCAGTTGCGGCTGGACTTTCAGGCAAAGCGGGAAGCGGCAAGATCGTTTGCGTGGTTAGCGGCGGGAATATCGATCTGAGCCGATTCTCGGAGTTGACCGCCACCAGGACCGGAACGTAAAAAGTTGCGCAACGGCAACTTAATAGAATCAAGCGCCCCCATCCCCCTGGAAAGGGAAAAGGCGCCGCGGTTAGCAGCGCCTTTTCTATAGTTGCACTTGATCCGGTGTTGCGTCACTGCCCCGGATATTTGTCGCTACTTGCTGAAATAGCCCTGCGGACTGCCTACACCGGTGCAGAGGTCGTATCCACGGGTGGTGAAGTAGCCGCCATAGGGGCCGCAATTGTCTGCCGTGAGGTCATTGTAGCCGGCGAAAAACCCGTAGGTGTAGATCACCGAGAGCTCTTCAGCGGACGATTTGCGGAAGGTGCTCGCCGCATTCACAATTCCAGCCATCACAGGAGAAGACACGCTGGTGCCGCCGACGATGAACCAACCGCCTGGCTCACCTTCGTAGAGGTTGGTGTTCAGTACCCACACACCGGTGATCGGGTTGGCGTCCGCGGAAATGTCGGGAGTTACCCGAGACGGGCCGGCGATAGAAGCGATCCCGTTCTGATACCTAGGGCGAGCTTCGTATTCACTCGGACCACCGCCGCCTTCGTTCCAAGCACCCTCGTACAGAAAGTTTCCCAAGTAGGGATCGCGGTTGGTGCTCGTGCCGCCAACGGACACCACGTTGGGGGAAACGCTGGGCCAGAGGGTGCCGGGCGAATCGCCCGCGGAAGCGAAAAACACTACGTTCGGCTTGACGAACGCCGAGTCGAGCTCAGTTTGCTGCGAAAACTCAGAATAGCCCCAGCTGTTGGTCACTTCCCCGCCGCCGGCCCTGGCCACCAGTCTCGCCGCCACGTTTTCTGCAGTGATGAGGTCAGGGATACTCTCCGAAGCCGCTTCCACTAGGAAGATCTCGGCGTCGGGCGCCATGGCGTGAGCGTATTCGACGTCGAGCGATTCCTCGAGTTCCCAGCCACCACTGGGATCCAAACCCGGATTGGTGCCGTTGGCGAAAACCACGTGGAACCTTGCGGGCGCGAGCGCGAATTGCGCGATGAAGTTGTCCAGGTCGGATACGGCGTTGGGATTGTCATAGGCATCGACGATGCCGATGGCTCTGCTGCCTCCGTATGGATTGGTGTCGACTACGTTTGGGTTGCAGCCGGGAACGGGCGCATAAACCAGGTGGTAGATGCAGGCCAGCGACGCTGGAGTTTCATAGAAATAGCCTGAAAAGGGCGGCCCGCCTGCCTGCGCAACAGCCTGACCGGCGGCCCCAATTGGGCCACTGCCAACGATCAGTATGTTGGTGTGGGCCAGACGACCCATGCTCGCTGGTCGATCCAGGCTGGACTTGGGCGCGGTCACGCGCGGCTGGCGCGCGATGGGACGCTGGGCCGCAGCCGGATACGCGAAGCCGAGCAGCAACGCCAGGGCTGGGAGAAGCGAAGAAACGAAGCGAATACGCATATCGTTAAGCTCCTTGTGGAATCTAGCTGTTGGGATGGAAACGGCGGCCGAAGTATACCCAGGGGCAGGTGTTGGCGATGTTTTGAACTGATTTTCATCCGCGAAGGCTCGAACCAGCAGCGGATTCGAACCAAACGCTGCGGAACGTATCCCATATGAGGATACGTTTGCAAGATGTATCGCTGCCCCAGAGACGTAGGTGACGAACTTTTTACAAACGTTCACGGACAAAGAGCAAAGGATCGTTATCGTTGTGGCTCCGGCGCTAGTGGGCTTTGCACGAAATCCTGGTAGCGGCGGAGTTCCACGAGGGAAGATTCGGCTAACAGGGGGAACACCACGACGCGGAAAGCCCTTTGCAGGTCGCGGGCGCAGACTGAATCGGTGACTACGGCTACCGTCTCCTTCAGGCCTCGCTGCCAATTTGCTTTTCGGGCGTCGCGAAATACCAGGGAATCGGGATCGAACCCCGCGGAGACGAGCATGGTGCGGCCTAGCCTCAGGAAGTCTGGCCAGCGGGAAGCAACGCCGATTAGAGCGCCTGGGGGAGCTGGCAGCCATTCGGCGAGAGAAGACGGCACGGAGCGAATTTGCATGGTAAGCAATTCGGTTCCCGGTGGAAGCGCCTGGCGCACCGCCGCGGCCTTGCTCGGAAGGGCTACCGGAATGGCGCCTTGCAGTAACTCCTGAAACCTTGGATCGTTCGAGGCGCAGGCTCGGACGGGAAGCGTGACCGCGTGCCGCATCTCGCCGACAATGATTTGGCGAAGTTCCTCGTTGTGCTCAATCAGCAGAAAATGATCCGGGGGCTGCAAATCGAGCCACTGGCGCAGGCGGGAGCGCACCGTGGAGATGGGAGCGCCGAGGCCGCGCGCAGCACGGAAGAGATTCACGATTAACTGATCGAGCGCAAGCGCCGCGGACATTGGCAAGTCCGGTTTGGTATCGCGGACATAAACGCCGCTGCCACGGCGGAACTCGAGCCAACATTCCTGCTCCAGTTGGCGATATCCGGCGCTGACGGTATTGGGATGGATGCGAAACCGGCGAGCCAATTCCCGGGTGCTGGGCAGGCGCTGGCCTGCACGCAGGTCATTGCACAGAATGCTCAAAATCACCTGGGTGACCAATTGTTCGCGAAGTGTGACGTCGGTACCGTGAGCAAACCAGAGCTGCATGGGAAACTATTCTAGGCCTTAGTCGATGTTCGCAACAGTATTCCTATTGGGAACAAACGGACGTAGTGGAAATCTGTAGACTCGAGATCTCAACTCGCAGGACCGAAACTGCTCGGCTACTTGGTCGGATCTTTGGGTGCAGGCGGAACGCTGGATGGAGGGGTAAGGCCGGCGCCGGTTGACAGCCGATCGCGCAGAGTCTCACCCACGCTGGACATTACGTTGGCGCAGATTTCGCGCAGACGCTTTTCGGCCGACAGGCCCAGCGTCTCGATCACGGCCTGGGAGCGCTGGCCGAGCGTGGTGGCCGAAGCGAGCAGCCAGGAATTCGATGCGTTTTCCAGGCGGGCGCGGAACTGAGCGATGGAATCGTCCGAAGCTTTTTCGAATTTCCCCAGTGACTCGCGCTGAGCGGCTTGCTGCTTCTCTTGCCAGGAATCCATTAGCGGGACTAACCGCGCTTCAAGGTGGGTCTGGGCCTGCTGCACTCCGTTGGTGATGCGCTCTTCGATGCGGCGGTCAAACTCTTGCAGCGATGTGGCCTGCCGGCGAGCCATCTCCGCGACGATTTGCTCCATGGATTCGCGCGCGCTTTGCTCGAAGCGCTGCAGATTCTGGCTGGCGGTGCGTTGAAGTTCATCTTGGAAGCCGGCCGCGGCAGCCTGCGTGGATTGAGCGAGTTGTTCGCGGGTGCGCTCCGCGGCTTGCTTGGTGACGTCGTCCACCTGGCTGCGGGCGAGGTCCACGTAGCTGCGGGTATAGTGTTCGAGCTCGGTGGTAAAGGCCTGGGAAGTCTCCGCGGCGCGGTCGCGCATGGCGGTGGCGGACTGCTCCACGGTGCGCTCCAGCGTGGTTTGCATGCCGGCCTGGGATTTTTTCTGATACCAATCGGCGGCTTTGTACAGCGATTCGATGGTGCTGTGGGTGGCCTCGGCCTTTTTCGCCTCGACCTCTTCCTCCATCCGTGTGACCGTCGCCTTGCACGCTTCCTCTGCCTGCGCGGGTAACGTAGCGCTGTGGCTCTCGATTTGCGCAATCGATCTTTGGACGGCCTGCGCGGCTGCAGCCTCGATTCGCGCATCGATCGATTTTGACGCCGCTTCCGCGCGATCCGCCGCCACTTTCAGCGTCTCCAGGATTTCCTTGGCGTGCTTCATCTGCGGCGACATTTGCTGCTGGAGCTTTTGCTGCATGCTGGCGGTGAGGGTCTCCAGGATCTTCCGGGCGGAGGTTTCCACCGTCGGCTCGATCTTACGAATCTGATAGGCCAGCAGGTTTTCCGCGCGGCGCTCGACCTCGGCGCCCTGGAAGGCGATCATTGCTTCCAGCCGCAGGCGGGTCTGCTCCAGAGTGTTGTTAGCGGTTTCCTCGATTCGCTCGCAGCTTTGCTCGGCGCGTTCGCGCTCGTACATCGCCGATTCGCTGAGCGTTTGTAATTGCTTTTGCGTTTCCGTGGCAAACTCTTCGAACGAGGAGCGCAGACCCTCGCTTTGGCTGCGCAAATCCGCTTCGACCTGCGCGATGGTGGACCGCGAAACCTCGGTCAGGTTGTCGCGCAAAGTGGCGGACGCGGATTGCAATGAGTTGGCCAGTTCCTCGCGCCATTTGCGGGTATTCTCGGTTGTCTCTTGGTTCACGCCTTTCACGGCCAGGGCGCGAACCGACGCCACCGCGTCTTCGAATTCTTGTCTGAGGCGCAGCGCTAATTCACGGGCTTCATCGCCTTGGCGTTGGGTGTCCACTGCACGATCGGCGACGGTGCGGTGAACCGCGACGTCCACCGCCTGGCGCACCGCGGCCTGCAACGCTTCAGCGGTGAGCTGTTCAGCGGCTTGCTGCGTGGCGATTTCGGCCACCCGTGAAACAGACGCGTCCACCGCGGTTTCAATCGCCTGGCGGATGGCGTTATCGAGCTGGCCCGCCGCCGATGGATTGGCCGCGGCGTTTTCTACTTCACGAACCGCACGATGGGCGGCGTCCTGCGCGACTAGATCCATGGGCCGGTTGAGGGAGTGATTCCGCGAAGCGTGCAAAGCGTTTTCCACTGCGTCATGCAGCGGAGCTTCGAAATTCGCGCGGTTGTCGGAGTGTTCTTGTGCGTTGGCGGCCAGCCGCGCCATTTGGCGTAGCATCCCCAACGAGTCTTCCGACGGGCGGGGCATCACCGCTACCTTATTCTGCGGCGGGGCAGCGGTTCCTGCGTCCGTGGTATTTGCGGAGTCTGGGCGATGCTCGGCGCCCGCTTGGTGAGGGGAAACACTGGTCTCACCCGGCACAGGAATCCAATCGTTCGGAGGGAAGGCGATTCCCCAAACGTTTCCTGGGATTTCGAACTCCAGGCCAATCTGAAATAACTCGCGAACGGAACGGGGCCGCTGGATCCAGGTAACGCGGCCTCGTACGTTGCGGGTTTTCTGGCCGGGCTCTGGACGCGGGATTTCGATGGCAACCGTGGAATTCTTCGGAACGTAATGCTTGGACTGATATTTGCAGCCGTGGCAGCTTACGATCACGGTGGCGGTACGTTCGCGGAACGGCTGGCCGAGAGCGTCGACGCCCGCTACGGTGATGGGGACGGCCTGCACGATGCGCGTGCTTCGGCGCTTGTGCGGACCGAGATCGTTAGCAGATGCAAATTCCAATGAGGAGGCTCCGGCGCTACTGTGTCAGCTTAGCACTGGGGTGGTGGCGTGGGCGACTGGTCGGGGTGGTGTGTGCGAAAAAGGTTACTTTAACGGTGAGAAGCTGGCGGGAGTTCAGGCATGGCCATGTTGCCAAGCTGGCTATAAGTCGCGGCGGCCTTCCATGGCTTTCATCATGGTGACTTCGTCGGCGTATTCCAGGTCGGTGCCTACCGGGATGCCCATGGCTATGCGGCTGACGCGGACGCCTAGCGGCTTTAGCAATTTAGAGAGATACACGGCGGTGGCTTCGCCTTCGGCGGTGGGGTTGGTGGCTAGGATTATCTCTACCACCAGACCGGTTTTCAGGCGTTCGATTAGGCTGCGAATTTTTAGCTGTTCGGGGCCCCGGCCGTGCAGCGGGGAGAGCGCGCCGCCCAACACGTGATATAGGCCGTCGAACTGGCGAGTGCGTTCGATGGCTACGATGTTCGTGGCTTCCTCGACCACGCAGATCATTTTCTGGTCGCGAGTGGCGCCAACACAGTATTGGCACGGGTCGCTATCGGTGATGTTGTTGCAGATCGAGCATTCGCGGATGTTGTCTTTAGCCTCCCGAATGGCCGCGGAAAGCGCCAAGGCGTGCTCGCGGTCCTCGCGGAGTAGATAGAACGCGAGGCGCTGCGCGGTTTTCTGGCCGATTCCCGGCAGGCGTTTTAACTCGTCGATCAGGCGTGTAACGGTGGGGGCGTAGTCGGGCACAAAAATCCTGGGTCGGAGCTCACGGTAAGACCAAACGATTGCTGCGAACGATTATTGCGAACGCCTTTAAAACTTAGAACAGTCCGGGAATCTTCATGCCTGCGAGTCCCGGAACGCCGCCGGTCATGTCGCGGACTTGCTTGGAAAGCTCTTCGTCCACGCGGCGCGATGCATCATTTACCGCGGCACGAAACAGGTCCTGCAACATTTCCTGGTCTTTACCGGCAAACACTTCGGATTCGATGCGGACGTCGGTGAGTTGCTTCTGGCCGTTCATGCGCACCACCACCATGCCGCCGCCGGCCGAGGCTTCGATGCTCAGCTCGTCAATTTGCTTTTCGAGCCGCTCTTGAACTTGTCGGAACTGCGCCAGCATTTGCTGCAAGGCTTTAACTTCCATGGCTTATTCCTCGCCGCGACGCTTGATACCCGAAATCTGGCCGCCGAACCGTTTCAGCATGGCCCTTACGATCGGATCTTCTTCGAGTCGCGCTTTCACGTCCGCGATCCCGCCGCCCACAGCCGGGCGCAACGTCTCCATTTTAACACAGACCCGCAGAGGCTGGCCGATAACCTGAGTGAGGACTGTGCGCAATTTCTCCATTGGGTCACGGGCCTGCAACATTTCGGCCAATGCGCGGTTTTCCATCGGGAAAAATAAGCGTACCTCGCCCGCGTCGATTTCCCAGCGGCTAGCTTGTTCGACCATCGAGAGCAAGAATTTTTGTCCTTGCAGCGCCGCGCGGATGGCGTCGAGTTGCACCGCTGGCAGAGCTTGGCCGCTCGATTCTTCCACTGCGCGTCCTACGATGCGGGGCGCGGACGACGGGATGGGAGCCGAAGATAATGTGGGTGCCGTTGCGACAACCGTCGCGCGCGCAGGCGCCGTACCTGTCGCTGCAGGGGCCGAAGAGGCGAACGCTGCTGGAGCCGGAGAGGTGTACGCCGCCGGGGCCGCCGGAGATGATGTCGGTGCGGCGGAAACCACGGGCGCAGCGAGAAATTGCGGCGCCGGGGTGACGCTCGAACTCCCGGTTGCAGTACTCGCAGATTTCATCCCGGTGCGAGCCGGTGGCGGCAGCGCCGCACGCGATCCACCTTCGCCGCGCAATTCCGCGATCACCTCTTCTAGCGGCGCCAGACGCTGCGCCGTGACCATTTTCAACAGACCCAATTCCAAATGCAGACGCGGATCGGGCTTGTGCCGCAGGTCGTCGTCGGTCCACAGCAGAATCTGGAAAAAGCGCGTCAAATCCTCTTCGGAAAATTCCGCGGCCTGTTGACCCAGGCGTTCCCGCTCATCCGGAGGAGCGGAAACCAGATCGGAATCCGCGCCGCACACGCGCGCCATC
>Ga0302326_10002058_pt1 | contig 49792 bp, 45 predicted proteins | sample Palsa_T0_3_FD_202264 | JGI IMG/M metagenome (GOLD analysis project Ga0302326, IMG submission 202264) | Peat permafrost microbial communities from Stordalen Mire near Abisko, Sweden - Palsa_T0_3 | ecosystem: Environmental > Terrestrial > Soil > Palsa > Peat permafrost | place: Sweden: Abisko...
CCCGGTTGCAGGTCTGCTCGACCTCCTCCAGGTTGTGCGCGACCAGGAAGACGGTGCCGGCCTCCTGGCGCAGCTCCTCGATCCTGGCGTGGCTCTTCACCCGGAACTCGGCGTCCCCGGTGGCCAGCGCCTCGTCCACCAGCAGCACGTCGTGGCTCTTCGACGCGGCGATCGCGAACCGCAGCCGGGAGCCCATGCCGGAGGAGTAGGTCTTCATCGGCAGGTCGATGAACTCGCCGACGCCGGAGAAGTCGACGATGCTCTGGTACTTGTCCTTGGCTTCCTGCTTGGTCATGCCCATCGCCAGGCAGCCGAGAATCACGTTGCGCTCGCCGGTCAGGTCATCGAGCAGCGCGGCGTTGACGCCGAGCAGCGACGCCTCGCCGGTGGTGTAGACGTTGCCCTCCTCGGGCGGCAGCAGCCCGGCGATGGCCCGCAGCAGCGTCGACTTGCCCGAGCCGTTCCGGCCGATGACCCCGACGGCGTCGCCCCGGTAGGCGACGAAGGACATGCCGCGGATCGCGTGCACCTCCCGGATCGACCCGCGGGTCTTGCGGCCCATGATCCGCAGCAGCGCGGTCGCCGCCGTGCCCCGGTCGCCGCCCGCGCCGTAGACGCGGTACACGATGTGCAGGTCGTCCACGATCACCATCGGCTCAGCCGCGGCCATACTTCGCCTCCGCCCGCCAGAAGAAGAAGAAGCCCACCACCACGGCGAACACCGCCCAGCCTACGGCGTAGTACCAGTAGTGCGACGGGTTGGCGACCGCATGACAGTAGGCGCTGTCGTAGAGGTAGGACTTCGGGTCCGCGGATGTGTAGTGCCGCCATAGGGCGCACTTCGCGAAGTTGTATGCGTGCGCACCTGGCTGGCTCAGCCGCTGGGACTTGATCATCGAGAGCCGGATCAGCGTGATGTACAGGGCGGCCGGGTTGATCTGCAGCACGGCGACGATCTGCCGCGCGTGATGGCCGAACGAATGAGTATCCAGCAGCGTGGCGATGCTGAACAGCACGCCGGAGAGATACATCCAGGTGCGAAGAAGGAACGGCAGCAGCTGGCTGAAGTCGTTGACCTGCGAGCCGATCCGCGCGACGAACAGGCCGACGCCGACATTGAAGATCGTCTGCAGCAGCAGCGCGGGGATGGCCAGCAGCCAGTACCAGGTGATCGGCTCGCCGAGGCCGAGGAGGATGACCGCCAGGACCGTCATCGTCAGCACCATCTGCTGCAGTTCGATCATCACGTAGGCCAGCGGCAGGCTCGCGCGCGGGAACTGCAGCGCCCGGATCAGGGGCAGGCTGCTGGTGATCACGCTCGACGTGGAGATGAACGCCCGCTGAGTGAAGTTGAAAACGAAAACGCCGGTGACGAGGAACGCCGGGTAATCAGGGATGCCCTTGTTGAGGTTGAGGATCACGCCGAAGATCAGCAGGTAGACGCCCGCGTTGAGGAGCGGCGTGAGCACCTGCCAGAGCTGGCCGAGCCTGGCCTCGGTGTACATCGCGATGTTGCGCGCCGTGGCGAAGGCCATGATGAACTGCCGCCGCCGCCAGAGCTGGCGCAGGTAGGCCAGCACCGGCGGGCGCGCGGCGCTGGGCCGCAGGCCGTGCTCGGCGGCGAGCTCGGCCAGCGACCCGGTCGGCATCATGGCGGTGGCGACCCCGCGGTCGGCCTCGGGGAGGTTGTCGCCGTGGCTCAGCTGGCCCGGCGCGCTCAGCCGCCTGTCGTCGCTCACGCGGCGGCACCTGAGGGAGCAGGCCGGCCGGCGGTGGCCGCGCGCTGGCCTGGCAACGCCGCGGGGCCGGAGGCTGGCCGCGCGCATGCTGGCCATGGCCGCGAGTTGTACGCAGCAACTGTCACGTCCGCGACTGTACCCCCGTCTGGTTGTGCGATACAACTGATGGTGTGAGCGAGCCCCTGAACGATACAGAGCTTGAGCGGCTGCTGGCGCAGCTGCTCCGGCTGGTAAGCCCGTCCGTCACGGCACGCGGACCGGGGCCGGGGAGCCAGGCGGACGGCGCCGGGAGGGGCGAGCAGCACGTCACGCCGGACGGCCCGGAGAGCGAGGGCTGGCCAGCGGAGGCCCCGAACGAGGCCGCGAACGGGGACTCGGAAGCGGGAATCCCGGCGGTGTCCGCTTCCGAGGCGCGGGCGCTGGTCGAGCTGGTCGCAGCGCGCGGGATCGCGCAGGGCGAGCTGGGCAGCCTGCTGGGACTGGAGAAGAGCACGGTGAGCCGGCTGGCCGCGGGGCTGGAGCGCAAGGGATGGGTGCGGCGCGGCAGGGACGAGGGCAACCAGCGCTACGTCCGGCTGTACCTGACGCCGGAGGGCGGCGTCATCGCGGCGCGGCTGTGGCAGGCATGGCATTCGCGGCAAGAGCGCATCCTCACTTCGCTCTCGCCCGAGGAGCGGACCGGCCTGTCGGCCGGCCTGCGCGGGCTGGTGCGCGGCCTGGCCGCAGAGGGCATCCTCGGCGAAATGGGGCCAGCCCCCGCGGGCGACAGTAACGGCTGAGGCAGGCACTCACTGCGGATCATGGGCGGCCGGGTGGCTTACTAGCTGATGAACCGGTACACGATGGCGCCGTCAGTCCGGTAGTCGAACCGGAAGCCGGCCGCCTTCAGGTAGGCGGCCACCGGCGGGATTCCCGGATGCCGGGTCCAGATCAGCGCCCAGCCGATGCCGAGACCGCGCAGGTCGCGTCGGGCCGCGGCGAGCTCGGCCGGCGTCACCTGGTTCCCTGCCGGGCTCCGCAGCGGCGCAAGCGGAATCCCGGACTCCGCCCGGACGAGCTGCGCATAGAACGGGCGCCCGGCGATCTCATTGCGCGTCGTGGCCGGCACCCAGGACGTGTAGGCGATCGCCCGGGGGTGACCGTCTTCGGTCGCGAGGACCAGCGCCGGCGGCTGCAGCGGCTTCCCGTACACCGGTATCCCGCCGCGCAGCCCGAACGGCACGTCGAGCACGATCGAGCCGGAATGGTCGGCCGCAATCGGGCGGTCCAGGGCCGGCAAGGCGGCCGGTATGATCCCTGTCTCCGCATGCTGGCCGATAGCGGACCCCGCCTCAAGGACGCCGAGTGCGGCCACGACGACGATCAGCGGCCGGGCGTGGTAACGGAGCCAGTCCACGGCAGCGCCGGCCAGCAGGGCGGCGCCGACCAGGCCGAGGATGGCGAACCGGTCGGCCTCACGGAACGCGGACAGCACCGGCAGGCGCATCACCCAGGTGTAGGGCATCACCGGCGACACCCGCACCCCGTGCCACCACTGCTGGAACGGGACATGCTGCACCTTCATGATGTACAGCGTCGCGCCGAGCGCCAGCCAGGCGCAGCCCAGCCACACGGCGGCGAGCTGCCAGGCGCTGCGCCGCCGCCAGGACACGGCCAGGCCGAGCAGCGCGACGACGGTCAGTACCAGGCCGAACATCGGCATGCCCTCGGCGGTTGGCCCGTGGTCCGGGGCCGAGGCAGACGCAGCCGCCAGCTGGCTCAGGCCGTAATAGCCGACTCGCTGCGCCGGAGCGAACAGGTCGCCAAGCCCTACGCCGTAGCTCTTGCCGGTCACCGCGAGTAGGTGCTGGCTGACTTTAGTGCCCCCGGCCGTGGCCTGCTGGATCATGGCGATGAGCTGCGGGCTCGCCACGACGACGGCGATGACGCCGCCCAGGATCAGCGCGGTCGCGCGGACCCTGGACGGGTGACGGGCGAGCCACGGGATGAGCAGCAGGGCGGCGAGGATCGCGGCCATGACCGCGGATTCCTGGTTGACCAGGAGGCTGGCACCCAGGACCAGCCCGAGAACGATGGCCTGCCGCCGGCCCGGTCGGCGGCGCAGCCGGACGGCGGCCTCCACGGTCATCGGCAGGAACAAGGTGCCTGCGGCGATGTTGAGGTGCGCCCAGTCCTGCTCCGCCAGCATCGAGGACAGGCCGAAGAATGCGCCGGCCGCGATCGCGCCGGCCTGCGACGGCAGCCACAGCCGGGCGGCTCGGTACATGACGTAGCACAGCAGGCCGGGCATGACGATGGTCAGCAGGTTAAACGCGGCCGCGGGGCCGAACAGCAGCGTGACCGGCGACATGATGAGCCCGGCGAGCGGCATGGTCGTGTCGAAGCCAAGCTGGATCCCGGCCGGCGCTGCCATCTGCGCGGTGAACCACGGGTTGCCCAGGTGCACGATCTGATGCGCCACCCACCACAGGTCCCAGACGTAGCTGGCGACGTCGTTACTCTCCGGCAACTGCCCCCTGGGCAGGTACAGGGCCCGTGGCCAGGTGAGCGCGATCCCGGCGGCCAGGTAGCAGGCCAGCAGGGCCAGATGCCGTGCCACGGGCCGGCCGGCCAGGGACGCAAGCCGCCCGCCGCCGGCGCCGCTCGCGGCCGCCGGGGCGTCGCCGTCGGCCGCCTCGCGGGCCTGCCCCGGCGCGCCGCCCGCCGCATGGGCATCCGCCTCGCCGCCGCTCCCGGCCGCGCCGTCACCGCCGTCCCCCGCCGCGGCCGGTAGTACCGGGTCGTCCGCATCCAGCGTCCCGGCCGGGGCGGACCTCGGCTGGCTACGCCGGCTGCGGCCTGCTCGATCCATCAGCTCACCCCGTCACAGCGCGTACCGGGCGGATCGTCTCGACCGACTCACCATGAGGTGCTCCATGGCCGGGAACAGTACCCCCCGACGACGCCAGCCGCGGCGCGTCAGGAATGCCCGGGGACGAGACTGCGGGCCGCCCATGCTACCGGCCCAGGGCCCCCCGGCCGGAGGGCACGCGACGGCAGGGACTCAAGGGGCGCATGGTTTCCGGCACGGCCGGACGGGGAATCCTGGCTGAGAGCGAGTCTTCGCATGCGGGCATCGCGGCGGGTGCCCAGGGACCGGCGGGTGCCCAGGGAGGTGGGGGAATCGAGCGTGGTGCTCCTGCCGTGCGTGCCCGCCAGTGTCGGCGACGCCCGCCACCGCATCACCGCGGAACTGCTGGCGGCCGGGATCTTCGAGGCCGCGATCGGGGATGCCGCCCTCGTGCTCAGCGAACTGCTCAGCAATGCGATCCTGCACGCGCGACCGCTGCCTGACCGGTGGCTGCAGGTCGCCTGGGAACTCGGGGCCGGGTCGGTCGAGATCGCGGTCAGCGATGGCGGCAGCCCGACCCTGCCCCGAGCCGCGCACCCGCCGCTGTCCGCGCTCGGCGGACGCGGGCTGGAGATCGTCGAGCACCTGTCGGATCACTGGGGGGTCCGCGCGGACAGCCCGGGAACTACGGTCTGGGCGATTCTCCCGGCACCCTGCCTGCTCGCGAAGGATTCGGCCGGACTTCGGCAGTTACCGGCTTTGTGAGCCAATGACCAGCCGTTATGCGTAGGCGGCCGGGAAAACGGTAATACTCCCCATAGGGGCTGCCGCGCGGGGGCACGGTGGGGACAGCAGGGGGAATCGTGAGTCATGCCCACGGCGTGGACAGCGAAGTCGGCAGGCTGCGGTCGGTACTGCTGCACCGTCCAGGGCTCGAGCTGGCGAGGATCACCCCCCGGCACCGGGACCGGCTGCTCTTCGACACGCTGCCCTGGGTGGGCCGCGCCCAGCAGGAGCATGACGCCTTCGCCGCCGCGCTCAGGGACCAGGGCGTGGAGGTGCTCTACGTTACGGAACTGCTGCAGGACGCCCTGGAGTACCAGCCGGCCAGGGATGAGGTGATCGGCCTTGCCCTCGGCGACGCCGGGCTGGGCGATGAGCTGGCCGGGCAGATCCGCGGCCACCTGGAGGACCTCGATCCCGAGGCGCTGGCCCAGGTCATGATCGCGGGCCTGACCCCGGCCGAGCTCAGGATCGGCCGGGGAGTGGTGTTCGAGCTGCTGGACCGGAATGATTTCGTCATCGAGCCGCTGCCCAACCTGGTGTTCAGCAGGGACTCCAGCGTCTGGATCGGCGACCGCGCGGCGATCACCAGCATGGCCGGGCCGTCGCGGCGCCGTGAGTCTGCGCTGGTCCAGGTGATCTACGGTCACCACCCCAGGTTCGCTGGCACCAAGTGGCTGTACGGCCAGCACCTTGACCACCTGGAGGGCGGCGACGTGCTGCTGCTCGCGCCGAGCGTGATCGCGGTCGGGGTCGGCGGGCGGACGACAGCGGCCGGGCTGGAGCGGCTGGCCCGGAACCTGTTCGACGCCGGTCTCGCGCACACGGTGCTCGCGGTGCCGATCAGGCCGCCGATGGCCACCATGCACCTGGACACCGTCTGCACGGTGGTCGACACCGACACCGTGGTCATGAACCCGGGACTTGCCTTCACGCTCACCGCGCACACCATCACCCCCCGGCCGGACGGGATGGCGGTCTCCCGGCTGCAGCCTTTCCTCGAGGCGGCAGCCCGCGCGATGGGAATCGAGCGGCTGAAGGTCATCGGTACCGGCCTTGACCCGCTCACGCTGCCGCGGCAGCAGTGGGACGATGGCGGCAACGCGCTGGCGGTCGACCGACGCGTCGTGGTCTGCCATGAACGCAACGCGGAGACCAACGCCCGGCTTGAGGCGGCGGGCATCGAGGTGATCCGGGTGCCCTGCGGCGAGCTCGGCAGCGGTCGCGGCGGACCGCGCTGCATGGCCTGCCCGGTCGGCAGGGACCCGGCTGCCGAGCCGGCCGCCGACCTGGACGCGGATCTGGACACGGGTCTGGCAGACAGCCAGGCAGCCCGGCTTGCCGGGATCGGGGCCGCGCAGCGGGACCTCGCGCGCGCCGCGCCCGAGCGGGCGCGCCGGCGGCCCGCCCTGGAGCCCGCGGGCTAGGCTCGTCCCGGCCCGGCGCGCGATCGGCTGTTTCGCCACGGCCAGGCGACGGGACTCAGGCCACGGGCTCAGCGGCGACCGACGACCTGGCAGGACCGCGACAGGCAGTGCTGCACCGCCGTGACGACCTTCTCGGCGTCCTCCTCGGTCAGCTCGGACGACATGGGCAGCGCCAGCACCTCCGCGTCCAGCCGCTCCGTGACGGGCAGTCGCTCGCCATCGCCCAGGCCGGCCAGGTGCAGCGCCCGGAAATATGGCCTCGTCTGCACGCCGCAGTCCAGCAGCGAGCGCGCCAGAGCATCACGTCCCGGGGAGTCAGGAGAACCAGGGACCCGCATGACCCAGTGCACGTAGGAGTGCCTGTCCCCTGGCCGGACCTGCTGGGTGACCAGCCCGGGCACGGACGGCAGCCCCTGCCGGTAGATCCCGGCGACGCGGTTGCGCCGCCGGACCAGGTCCTCAAGCACGTCGAGCTGGTCAAGCGCGCAGATGGCGTGCAGCTCGTCCATCAGCTCGGATCGCAGCCAGCCTGCGGGATTGTCCCGCAACGCAGCGGCGGACTCGGCCGGGAGCACGACCGCGCCGCCAGCGCCCCCGGCCGACAGGACCTTGGCGAAGCTCATCGAGTAGGCATGGCCGTCCGCCTGCAGGGCGACGGGACGGCCCTGATGACGGCTGCCGAAGGACGCCGCCGAGTCGGCGACCAGCGGTACCCCCGCGTCGCCGCAGACCCGCCGCAGTGCGTCGTAATCGCACGGATTGCCGAACGTGTCGACGCAGACGACCACCCGGGCCTGGCCCGACGACAGCTCAGCGCCCAGGAGCTCCGGATCGAGCGTCCAGGTGCCCTTGTCGACATCGACGAAGCGAAGGCGGTAGCCGAGTTGCAGCAGCACCTCCGCGGTGGCCGGGAAGGTGAACGACGGCAGGATCGCCACCGCTCCGGGCGCGGCGGGCCCCGCCGCCGCCGCGACGACCAGCCGCAGGGCCGCAGTCCCCGACGTCACGGCAAGCACGGCATGCTCCTCGCCGGCGCCGAGCGCGGCCGCGAGCCTCTCCTGAAGTTCCGCCGACCAGCGGTTGCCGTGCTTGGTCTCGCCGCTCCACAGGCTTGCCTGCTGCCGGGCGGCCACCCGATCGGGAAAGACCGCCCTCGGCGGGATGACCACGGGCAGCGCGGGCTCGAACACCGGGCGGCCCTCGGTGCGCAGGGCGCTGACCATCTCGCCGAGCTGCAGGCCGAGGGGCATGACGGAATAGCCGGCCGCGGCAAGCCGGGACGTGTCGATGATGCCGCAGCTGTCGTCGGCTGGCGGCTGGCGGGCGACCAGCGGCGAGGCAGAGCCGCAGAGCTGGCGGATTTCCCTGGCGACGGCAACGAGCGAGACCGGCTCGCCGCCGACGTTATAGATCCCGCGCGGCAGCCCGGCCGCGACGATCCGGCCCACCTCGCTGACGGGGACGAAGCTGCGCGCCGCGGCGGTGACGGGCAGCGGACAGCCGGCCAGGGCCTTGCGGATGAGCCGGGAGGCAAAGCGCTCCTGGCCGGGCCCGCAGACGTTGGCGAGCCGCAGGATAGTCAGCAATGCCGGATCGACCGCCCGCTCGACCAGCCGCTCCTGCGCCAGCTTCGACATCGCGTAGGTCCATCGCCCGGTGGGGTCGGCGGCCGCCATCCGCCGCCCGGCGGGCGCCGCCCGCCAGGGCGGGCACGGCTCCCGCGCCATCCAGGCCGCCTCATCGCACCACTCGTCGATCTGCCCGATCGTCCATGGCAGCTCGGGACGGACGTCCTCGCGCAATGGCGGCGGCGCGCTGCCGTAGACCTCCACCGACGACAGCAAGAGCACCGCGCGCCCGGCCAGCGCCGGCAGGATCCTGGCGGTGGCCAGCGCGTTGCTTACCGGCAGCGTCCAGTGCCAGCGCGGCCGGGGCTCGCTGGAGCCGAGCAGGATCGCCACCTCGCCCTCCGGCAGCGGCGGGAGCGCGTCGGTCAGGACGTCGGCCATGATCCACCGCGCCCCGCTGATCATCAGCTTCTCCGGCGGCGGGTGCCGGTCGACCACGGTGACGTCACGGCCGAGGGTGAGCAGTGCCTCGGTGATCGCGCTGCCGACGAATCCGGACCCCCCGATCAGGATGAAACCATCCATTGTCCGCTCGCTCATCTCCGCGGCCTGCCGCGCGTGGGCGCTACCCTGCTCCGCGTTGGCGACGTCGCCCTGCTGCGCGATGGCGACATCACTCGCCCGGGCCCACTGCCGGCCGGCGGCCTGTCGCCAGCAGCTGCTTGCCGATATCGGCCAGCACCGGCTCGGCGAGCAGCTGGCGCTCAAGGCTGAGGTGCGCGTCCCAGTCGTGCCGCAGCTGCTCGGCGAGGAGCTTCCGGCCGAGCGGCGCCGCCGTCGCCAGCAGGCCGCTCACCCGCACCTCCTCCAGCCCGGCATCCTGGAAAATCCGGTGCAGCCCGGCGCGGTCCATGAGGTGCATCTCGGCCTCCTGCCCGGCCACGGCCCAGCTGCCCCGCCGGGTCCGCAGCCGCTCCGTCGCCTCGTCATAGCGGCCGTCCCGCAGCAGCTCGATGACCAGCGCCACGAGCGAGTCCACCAGCACCGCCACCGTCCCGCCCGGACGCAGCCAGCTGGCAAACCGGCGAACGGTGGCCGCCGGATCGGCCGTGTACTGCAGCGAGCCGAGGGCGAGCACCAGTCCGGCTGACGCCTCCGGCAGTTCCGCGGTCTCCATCGACCCCTCGATGAGGGTGAAGCCGGGGCCGTGATCCGCGCGCCGCGCTTCGGCGATCATCCCCGGCGCCTGCTCGATCCCGATCACGTCGTATCCCAGCCCGAGCAGCGGGCCGACCCAGCGCCCGATCCCGCAGCCGGCGTCGACGACCGGCCCTCGCCGCGGCAGGAGCTGCCGCACTTGCTCCCAGGCAAGGGTGTCGTATGCCCGCCGGTGCGGAACGTCGAAGTGCTCCGCGTAGGAGGGGGCGAGCGCGCTGTAGAGCGCCTGGCTCGGCCGCATGCTCAGGCCTCCTTCCCCAGCTGGCGGCGGCCGGCTCGCCACAGCAGGTCGCTGACGTAGGTGGTGGGCCGCCAGCGCAGGTTCAGGCTGTAGTTGCTGCCGCAGCCCACGCAGTCCTTGCGGAACAGGCGCGCGTGCTCCTCGCGGTAGTGGGCCGACCCGATCACGTCGGCGATTGCCCGGTCGCGGACGTTGAACGTAGGGTCGTGCGCCCAGCACCCGCCGATCTCGCCTTTCGAATGGATCATGAGCTTGAGCTGCGACTCGGCGCACGGCACGTCCCGCTGCACGATCTCGGAGAAGTGCCGGGGTATGTAGCTGAGGTCGGAGTAGCGGGGCAGCCAGCGCGAGTCGGCGCGCTTCACGGCTTCAAGCCTGCGAAGCGCCGAGCCGATGTCCGCGGCCTCGACGCGCTTCTGCTTGCTCACCTCGGGAGCGCGGAAAAGGAACGTCTGGTCGGTCGCGAGGTTCAGGTAAAGCTGCACGCGCAGTTCCTGGGCAAGGAGCGCGATATCCGGCAGGCTCTCGATGTTCTCGCGCATGACGGTGAAGTTCATGCGCACCTTGAGATTGAGGCGCTCGCGCCGGGAGATCAGCTGCCGCAGGTGCGCGGTCGTGGTCTCGAACGCGCCGAGCCTCCCGCGGATGCGGTCATGCAGGAGGCTGTTCGGGCCGTCCACCGAGATGTTGAAGCTCCTGACACCGGCCGCCAGCACGTTCTCCAGGGTGCCGGGCGTGAGGCGGATTCCGTTCGTGTTCAGGTGCATGTGCCGTATGCCAAGCTCATGAGCGTAGGCCATGAGCTCGATCGCATCCGGGCGGATGAGCGGCTCGCCGCCGGTGAAATTCGCCTTGAGGATTCGCAGCCCGGCCAGCTGGCGCAGGACGCCTTTCCACTCGTCCGTCGTCAGCTCGCCCTTGGTGTTCTCCAGCCAGCAATTGCAGCTTATGCAGCGCAGATTGCAGTTCTCCGTCAGGAAGAGCTCGGAGACAAGCGGCCGGACATGAAGATTCGGGGCGATCCGCTTCTTGGCGGAGAGCTGGACGAAGAACATCGCCAGCCGGGCATTTTCCGAGACCTTCATGGAACCCTCCGTGCTGCGACGAACATGTTCGCCGAGGTGAAAATCTCGCCATCGAGATAAATGAACCGCTCCAGGAGCGCGCGCAGCCGCCCGCCGGCCAGCAGGGCAGGTACCTGGAACCAGCGCCAGAAGAGATTCGCGCCCGCAACGGTCTCCGGCTCGAAGCCGTGCTCGCGCAGCAGCGCAATGAGCTCCGGGCGCCGGTAGTTCGTGTGCTCGTCCTTGCCAACGGACATGTCCCCGCGCAGGTCGTTGGAGATATCGGCGAATCGTTCTGCATAGACCTGCTTGCCGAACCGTGCCGTGTAAACCAGCCGATGAAGACGCGGAAACCGGAATTTCGCGTTGTCCGGGTCGAGGAACGAGAAGAAATGACGCCGCGGCACGGTCAGCACGAGCAGGCCGCCCGGCCCGAGCACCCGGTGTATCTCGCCGAGCAGGCGCCCCTCGTCGGGGACGTGCTCCAGCACGTCGAGCAGCGAGACGGAGTCGAATGCCGCCTCGCCAAAGCAGAGCTCACCGAAGACCTGGAGCTGGTGGACTGGCAGGTCAGGGCATCTCAGCCGGAGAGCGGCGAGGTAGCCGGGGTGCGGGTCGGCCCCCCAGCACTCCAGCGAGGTCGCCGCGTGCAGCGCCGGGAGGAAGTCGCCGTCGCCGCAGCCCAGGTCAAGGTGGCGGCCATCACGCCCGGCGAGCTGCTGCCAGGCGAACGCATAGCGGCGAAGGTGATGGCGCGCGAACGGGCCCGGCTCAGCGGCCACGGCCGCCACGGCACACTCGGGCGCAGAGCGAATCGAGGGTCTCGATGATGTGATCGGGACTGGCCGGCGGCAGCACCGGGCGCTCGCGCAGCAGCCGGATCTGCTCCGCGTCATGCGAGAGCACTGCCCGGGGGAGTTCGCGCACATCCCAGACGGCCTGGACCGGGCCCGTGCGCTCCTCGAATCGCAGGTACTCGACCTGGTGGTCGTTGGCCATCTCGCCGAGCGCCGCCTGCCGGGCGACCGCGATGGGAACCTTCTGAGCCCGCTGGACAAGCCGGACGGTGTTGCCGGCGTGCGTAATGATGATGTCGACCGCCGCGATCAGGGCGTCCAGCTCGCCGAAGGGGACGAACGCGGCGTGCGGGCACGGCGGCCGCAGCGACGACGTGCCCGTCTGGGCGAAGACCTCGTGCTCGGCGCACAGCGGCGCGATCGCCTCGATCAGGCGGTCGAAGGGCCAGGGGCCCATTCCCACGGTGACGAGAACTCGCGCCATCAGTACAGTTCGCCGAGGAGCACGGCGCGGGGCCTCGATGCGGCCAGGGACGGCCGCTGCACCAGGATGGCCGCGGCGAGCCGCCCGCACAGCCTGCTCGCCGTCCCCGGCGCTCCCACGATGTTGAACGTCTCCAGCCACAGCGTCGGCACCCGCATCAGCCGCGCCGCGATGAAGACTCCCACCGCGACGCCGGAGCCGGCCGAGATGATCAGGTCGGGGCGCTCCCGGCGCAGGATCCGGACCGCCCTGGCGACGGCGGCCAGCACGCCGGCGGGCCTGCCAGCCGACTGCTCGCGCTCCCAGTACACCCGCTCGCCAGCCAGCAGCGCAGTGGTGTCCGGTGCCCGTACGGTGACCCAGCAGGCGCCGTGCCGGGACCACCATGGCCGGAGCGCGAGCAGATCGAGAAGCACCCCGCCGCTGCTCGAGACCAGCAGCACCCGGTAATGAGGAGCGCCCATTGCGTCCCCCCGTCAGATCAGCCTGCCCATCCAGCCACTCCGTTACCTGCTCACCATACGGGCTTATCTGGTACAGCATCCCGCATTCAGCAAATAGCAGAGATTACATCACTAATATCTTTATCGTAATCAAATGGACGAAACGGCCCGACCCTCATGGCGGAGCGGGCCCGGCCTCGCCTGGCGGCAGCCATGGGAACGGGGCGCCGGCAGCGGGCGCCGACAGCAGGGCGACGGGAGCGGGGCGCCGGCGCCGGCAGCGGGAGCGGGGGGCCGGCAGCGCGCTTCCCCTTGATGGCGTGGTTCGACGGCTGCGCGATCTCAGGAATTCAACGCGACGCGAAGCCGGACAGGCAGATTCCGGGATCCTGCTGCGCCCATTACGGGCTGGAGCCGCAGGCGACTGCCTGGCTCTATGAGGCGCGGGCACCCTGGCCCGATGACGGCGCTGGCAACGCTGAGGGAGCCCGCGCCCTGATTTTCCGCGCGATGCAGTGCGTCTCTGCTCATCGCCTCAGGCGCGAGCTTCGCCACCGGGTGCAGCCGTCCTCGGTCACCTGGGCCAGCGGCCTTACCCGGCGCCACGGCACCCGGTCAGTGGCCGGGACCCCGGGACCCGGTCAGCTAGCCGCGCGAGCCCCGCGACGATGAGCGCCTGCCTAGCCGGAACAGGGCGACGCTGCCGATCGCGACCAGGGCGATCAAGAAGTAGATGACCAGCACGTGCGCGATCCATAGCACGATCATGACCGCGAGGAACGCGGCGACGAGCATGAGAAGTATCCGTCCCATGGTCCCAAGGTACGGGCAATCGCCCCGGCGTCAAACAGCCCCGGCCGGATCGGTCACCTGGGCCGGATGCCGTCCAGCACTTCCGCGATGGTCCGGAATGTCGGGCAGGGCCAGCGCCACATGCAGCTACGGCAGCGCAAGGCGGGGGCCGCCGCGTCGCTGGCGACGCCGCCCGCGTCCAGCGGCTGGTGCAATTCGAGCAGCCGCAGCCCGAGCTCGGCGAAGCCGAGCATCTCCTCCCGGGCCTCGGCAAGGAACGCGAGGTCGTCCGCGCTGAACCTGGCCGTCACCGGAACCACCCCATCGCGGTTGATCAGCCGCGCGTAATGGCCGCTCGTCTCGAGCCACGATGCGGCCCGCTGAGCGTGCAGCCGGACCGCCTCCAGGTGGTCCCGTAGCTGCCGGTCGGCTGGCGCGGCGGTCTCCCGCCCGGCATCCGCCAGGGCCGTGTCCCGCCCGGCCTCCGCCGCGCCGGTCTCCCGCCCCGCCCCCGCCCCCGCCGCGGCCGCTCCCGCCGCACCTGCCCCCGCCGCGGCTGCTGCCGCCTCCGTGTCCCGCCGGGGCCCGGCAAGCTGCGCGCGCGGGCCGGGGTCCCGGCCGGAGTCGGCCGGGACCCCCTCGAACCCGCCGGTCCGGGCCCGGCGGCCCACCGGCGGCCGCCACGGCCCGTCCTGCGCGGCGGCCGGCCGGGCGCGGGTCAGGCGCTCATTGTCCGCGGCCAGCACGCCCGGCGGCTTGTCCGCAGCCAGCGCGCCCGGTGGCAGCGGCCCGGCCAGCTGCGGCCGAGGCTGCGCGAGGCCATGCCTGGGCAGGGCTGGCCTCGCCTGCCGCTGGTCCGGCTGATCTGGTTCAGGGTGCATCAGAGGGGCTCCCGGCTCCTTCATGCGTCAGGTACCTCCCCAGCTTTGCGCACCAGGCCGCTCACTGTGAGCGATTTGGCCGTGTGCTCTCCGTAGTCACCTGGCCGGCAGCCCCGGAGGGCGGTAGGGTGCGGCGCGTGGAACTCAAGGTCTCATGCCGGTCTCAGGGCGATCACACCATTATGTCGGTAACGGGCGAGATCGACGTCTATACCGCCCCACGCCTGCAGGGTGCCCTGGCCGAGGCCCTGGCCGGCGAGGATCCGGTCCGGATCGTCGTGGACATGTGCGGAGTCGGGTTCTGCGACTCCACCGGGCTGAGCGTGCTGCTCGCCGCGCAGCGCCGCGCCCGGGAGGGCGGCGGCGGCCTCGAGCTTGCCGGGCCCCGTCCCGCGATCAGGAAGGTGCTGCAGCTGACCGGGCTGCAGACCGTCCTCACCGTGCGCGACGACATCGCGACCACCGGTGCCGCGACCATCGGCGCCGCGGGCGAAGGCGCCGCGGGCGAAGGCGCCGCGCTCGATGACCCCGCTGCGATGGCCGGACAGTAACCACCGGGGCACCAGGCTCACCGGGGGGCACTAGGCTCCGAGCATGCCGACCACCGGTGATGTCGCCGTGGTGATCCCCGCCAGGAACGAGTCCGACCGGATCGCCGCGACCGTGGCCGCTGCCGCGGCCCTGCCCGGCGTGGACATCGTCGTGGTGGTCGATGACGGATCCGCCGACGGGACCGCCGCTGCCGCCGAGCGCGCCGGCGCGTCGGTGATGCGGCACGCCCGCAACAGGGGCAAGGCCGCGGCGATGGAGACCGGCGCCGAGGCGGTACGGCTGCTGGAGACCGCCGAGGGCCGGGACCGGCCGCGGCACCTGCTGTTCCTCGACGCTGACCTCGCGGAGTCCGCCGCCGCGGCGGCGCCGCTGACCGGGCCGGTCAGATCCGGCGAGGCGGACATGACGATCGCGGTATTCAGCGACCGGGCGCGGAGCGGCGGGCACGGCCTCGTCGTGGCGCTGTCCGGCTCCGGGATCCTGCGCGCGACCGGATGGCGGCCGGCCCAGCCGCTGAACGGCCAGCGCTGCCTGAGCCGGGCGGCATTCGAGGCGGCGCGGCCGCTCGCGCCCCGCTGGGGGGCGGAGACCGGGCTCACCATCGACCTGCTCCGCAAGGGCCTGCGGGTCACCGAGGTGGAGGTCCCGCTCGCGCACCGGGCCACCGGCTCCGACTGGCGCTCGCAGCTGCACCGGGCCCGCCAGCTCGCCGACGTCGCCTGTGCCCTGGCCGCCCGGCAGCCAGGCTCCCGGGCTGCGCGGCCCGCCAGGGGTTGACCATGCAGGCCGCCGGCCCCGCCGGCCACGGCGACCCGCGCACCGCCGGCCGCGGAGGCCCTTCCGGCCGCGGAGGCCCCCACGGCCGCGGAGGCCCCTCCGGCCGCGGAGGCCCCTCCGGCCGCGGCGACCCGCGCACCTCGGCCGGCCGCGCGGGCCAGCTGGGGCTGGCCCTCAGCGCGGCCAGCGTCGCGCTGACCCTCGCCGTCGCCGCGCTCGGGCCCTCGGTGATGGAGCCCGCGCTCCCCGGCCGGCCTGGCCAGCCGCCATGGGACCTCGCCGCCAGCCCGTCGCCGTACCTGGTCGTCGTCATGACGGCAGTCGCCCTGGCCGCGGGAACCGCCGGCCTTGCGCTGACCATGAGCGCGGCCCGGCGCGGCTGGCTGGTTCCGCCCCGGCTGATCCTGATCGCGGGAGTCGCGCTGGCGGCGGCACTGGCGCTGCTGCCCCCGTTCGGCTCCTCTGATCATCTGAGCTATGCCGCCTACGGCCGGATGGTGATCACCGGCCATGACCCCTACACGACCACGCCGGCGGCGCTGGCCAGGCTCGGCGACCCGGTCGCGCGGGCGGTGCAGGACTGGCGGAACAGCCCGTCCGACTACGGCAGCCTGGCCACCGCCGGCCAGGCGCTGGCCTCCGTGATCGGCGGCACGTCGGCCCGCCTCACCGTGTTCGTGCTCTCGCTGCTGAACGTGATCGCGTTCGCGGTGACCGGGCTGCTGCTGCACCGGCTGGCCCGCGGTGACCGCGCCAGGCAGCTGCGGGCCGGCCTGCTGTGGACGGCCAACCCGCTGCTGCTGCAGGTGCTGGTGGCCGGCGCGCACGTCGACAGCCAGGCGATCGTCTTCTGCGTAGCCGGCCTGGCGACGTTCACCCTGATAAATCCGAACGGGGCCCGGCCCGCCAGTCCCGCCCGCCAGAGCCTCGCCGCCGCCGGGGCGGGCGCCCTGATCGGCCTGGGGTTCGCGGTGAAGCCGACGATGGTCCTCGCGGCCGCCGGGCTCGTGATCGCCTGCGCGGTCGGCTGGCGGCGGCAGCGCGCCGGGCGGCAGCTTGCCAGCGGTCCGCCCTCCCAGCAGCTGGCGGGCAGCCCGCCTTCCTGGTGGCGGCTGGCAGGCGGCCCGCCCTCCCAGCAGCTGGCGGGCAGCCCACCCTCCTGGCGGCAGCCCGCGCTGCTCGCCGCCAGCCTGGCGGCCGGGTTCGCGGTGACCTCGGGCGCCTCGCTCGCCGCCTGGGGGATCTCGTCGCTGCGCCCGGGCCTGCGGGCCGGGAGCTTCGTGTCCATCGGGTCGCCGTGGCGGGCGGTCCGGGCGGCGCTCAGCCTGGCGACCGGCGAGGCGGTTGCCGAGGACGCGGTCAAGGCGGCGGCGATCGGGCTGGCCGTGGTGCTGCTGGTGCTGCTAGTGCGATCGATCAGCTGGCTGGAGCCGGCCGCCCAGTCCGCAGGCGACGGCGCTGCGGCCGGGCCCGCTGGCGGCGGCGCAGCGAACCGGCCGGATCCGGCCGGGTGGCTGGCCGGGCCGGATCCGGCCGGACGGCAGGAGCTGGTGCCGGCCACGCTGGCCTGGGCGGGGGCGTTCGCCGTCGCGTTCGCCTGGCTGCTCGCCTGGCCGTACGTGCTGCCCTGGTACGACGGACTCGGCTGGGCGCTGATCGCGCTGCTGCCATGGTCACGGCTGGACGGATTGCTGCTCGCCCGCACCTGCGCACTGGCGTTCGGTTACCTGCCCGCCCGCTCGATCACCATGCCCGCCGGGCTGGGCTGGCTGCGCATCGTGGTGAGAATGGGAATCACCCCGGTGGTCCTGCTCACCGTCGTCGTGGCACTCGTGGTAATGCTGTGGCCGTCGCGGCGCGCGGCGACGCGGCGGCTGGCCAGGGCTGATTCCGGCGGCGCCGTGGGTCAGCGGGTCTCCCGGCTCTCCTGGTGAGCAGAGTCGGCCACGGACATGCCGATAAGCGACGAGCCGGAACCGGCCGGGCGAGGGAACCGGCCGGGCGAGGGAACGGGGGAACGATGAAATTAGCGCTGGCTGCGGGCCTGGCCGTGACGGCCGTGGCCACCGTGGCGACCGTGACGGCGGTCGCCTGGCCGTCGCCGGGGGAATCTGGCAGCGCGGCGAGCCCGGGCCTTACCGAGCGCCCGCGCGCTGCGGCGAGCCTGGCCTCGCCGTGCGGCCAGGCACTGCCTGCCAGCCGCCCGGTCATCCGGCACGTCATCATCGTGATGCTGGAGAACCGCACCTATCGCCAGGTCGTCGGCGGCAGGGCCGCTCCGCAGGAGACACGGCTCGCCCGCGAGTGCGGCGACGCCACGGAGGCATTCGGCGCGACGCACGACAGCGCATCGAACTACCTGGCCGTCTCCGGCGGCCAGTACCCGCCCACGTCCCTGCACGGCTGCGACTACGACGCCTGCGCCAGCGGCGAGGACAGCATCTACCAGCAGCTCGCCGCCGCCGGGCTGACCTGGAAGGCATACGAGGAATCCATGCCGTCGGCGTGCGACAAGGTCAGCGCCTGGCCCTACAAGATCGGCCATAATCCGGCGATCTTCTACACCGGGATCGGCGCCGCGGCCTGCCGCGCCGGTGACGTCCCGGTGGCCAGCCTGACGGCGAGGTCCGGGGCGTTCTATGCCGCCCTGCGCGGCGGAGACCTGCCCGCGGTCGCCTGGGTGACCCCGAACAGGATCGACGACGGGGAAGCACGCTGCCCCAGATCGTGCTCGCTCCGGTCCGCCGACCGCTGGCTGGGCGGATTCCTCGCGCTGGTCACCGCGGCCCCGGCGTACCGGGACGGCTCCGTCCTCGTGCTGGTGACCTACGACGAGGGCACTGGGCGGGACGACAGGGCCGGCGAGAACTGCGCTGACAGGGCGGCCGACCTGGCCGGCTCCCAGCCAAGCTGCCACGTGCCGCTGTTCGCGATCTGGCGGTACGCGAAGCCTGGTGCCGACGGCACCTTCCTCACCCTCTACTCGATCACCCGGACCGTCGAGCAGCTATTCCGGCTGCCCTGCCTCGCGCATGCCTGCGACCCCGCGACAGCCAGCCTGGCCGGTAGCGGGTTCGGATTCTGACCCCGTCCGGTAGCTGGTAAGTTGTCCCAGGCCAGAGGCTTGATCCCGCGAAGCGGGCTTGATCCCGCGAAGAGAATGAGTGGCATGTCGCATCGGTGGGCTTACCTGGGTCCGATCGGAACGTTCACCGAGGCCGCGCTCCGGGCGCTCGACGGCGGATCACGGGCGGTGGCCGTGCCGTGCCAGACCATCCAGGTCACGCTGGACGCGGTCAGGACCGGCGCGGCGGAGCGCGCCGTGGTGCCCATCGAGAACTCGGTCGAAGGGGCGGTCACCGCCACCCTGGACGAGCTCGCCACCGGCCAGGACTTGATCATCCGCGCCGAGGTGCTGCTGCCGGTCGCGTTCGCGCTGCTGGTCAGGCCCGGCACCCAGGTCGCTGACATCAAGGTTGTGAGCGGCCACCCGCAGGCCCAGGCGCAGTGCCGGCAGTGGCTGGCGGCGCACCTGCCGGACGCCGAATGGCGGCCGGCCTCGTCGAACGCGGAGGCGGCCCGGCAGGCGGCCGAGGGGCAGATCGACGCCGCGCTGGCCGGGGAGTTCGCCGCCGGGGTGTACGGGCTCGCCGTGCTCGCCCGTGACGTCCATGACCGGGCCGGCGCGGTCACCAGGTTCGTCGCCGTCAGCCTGCCCGGCCCGCCGCCTGCGCCGACGGGGGCGGACCGGACCTCGGTGGTGGCGTTCCTGTCCGAGGACCACCCGGGCGCGCTGATGGAGATACTCAGCCAGTTCGCCGCGCGCTCGGTCAACCTGACCAGGATCGAGTCGCGTCCCACCGGCGAGGGACTGGGCAGGTACTGCTTCTCCATCGACTGCGAGGGGCACGTCGCCGAGGCGCGGGTCGGCGAGGCGCTGATGGGGCTGCGCAGAGTGTGCGGCGACGTGCGCTTCCTCGGCAGCTATCCGCGCGGCGACGGCGGGAGCACGACGATACGGCCCGGCACGTCCGACGCGGAGTTCGCTGACGCCGGGGCATGGCTCGGCGGGCTCAGGTAGCGCCGGTGCCATTGGTCCGCCTGCTGCTTCCAGCAGGGGCCGTGCTACCGGCAGGCCGGTGCTACAGGTAGGGGCCAGACGACGACCGGGGCTGCTGCATTTCTTCTGGTCCTGCCACCATTCCGGCTGGCAGCGCCCTGCGGATCTGCTCCAGCTGGGCCCGCGCTGCCATCTGCTGCGCGAACAAGGTGGTCTGGATCCCGTGGAAGAGGCCTTCCAGCCAGCCGACCAGCTGCGCCTGCGCCACTCGCAGCTCGGCCTCGCTCGGCAGGTCGTCGTCGGCGAAGGGGAGTGACAGCCGGTCGAGTTCCTCGATCAGCTCGGGGGCCAGGCCGTCCTCGAGTTCCTTGATCGAGCTCTTGTGTATCTGCTTCAGCCGGGCCCTGCTCTTCTCGTCCAGCGGTGCGGCCCTGACCTCGTCCAGCAGCTGGCGGATCATGCTGCCGATCCGCATCACCTTGGCGGGCTGCTCGACCATCTCGGTGACCGGGCGCTCCGTCCCTGCCGGGGGGGAATCGGACTCGACGGCCACGCCGTCGGGGCCGACCAGGACCACCCTGCCCTGCTGTTCCCGTTCAGAGTTCGTCTGGTCGTTCATCTCCCTAGTCTGGCTGAGCGCCCGGCCACGGCGCACCCAGGGGGCGCCATCCGCCGGGTAAGCAGGGCTATGACACGTATGGTGCCTGGCTGGATACAGAAAAGTCTGGTGCCCGGCAGGGTGCAAAACGCCACCTGAGGTGCCGTCGGCGGTTGTCTGGCCTATTCTCGGGCCTGATGCACTGTTCCCTGTCCGTGCGGGCACGCCCTTCTCCCCCCGTCGGGCGCGAGGAGGGCCACCTTGGCTAACGAGTATCAGGACAGCGCGACCAGTGGCGCGCGGCGTCGGCGTGACCGCGATGCCGTCGGCACCGCTGGCGACCTCGACGGGCAGCGGTCCTCGCCTGATGCCGACTCGCCTGCGGCCGAGCCGGATGGCGCCGCCAGCCTGGACGCGCCGCTGGCGCCGGACGTGCTGGCACCCCGGCAGCGGTCAGCGCCGGACGGGCTATTGCCCGGCGGGCCAGGGTCGGACGGGCCAGTGCCGGACGGGCCAGCCGGGGCGGGTGACCTGGCCGTCCCGGGTCGGCACGGTGACGCTGACCTCAGGGCGCCGCTGCCCAGGCGGCGGTCCTCGACGCGGGTATCGCCGGACGCCGCCGGTAAGCCAGCGCGCGGCCGGCACCTTTTCGGCCAGCAGCCGCCCTACGCTTCGCCTGACACATTAGGGCCGCAACCGCCCGACCTGTTCGCCCCCGCGGAGGATCGGGGCGCGGATATCTGGCCGCGGCCAGATCCCCGCGGGTCTGATCCGTACGGGCCTGATCCGTACGGAATCGCCGCCAGCGACCGGCCGCTGGACTCGTTCGGGCTTCAGGCTGGGCCTGGCTCGCCAGGCGGGTTTGCGTCCACGCTGCCGCCTTCTGCGGCGCCCTCGCTTCCCGTGTCGCCTGCGAGCCAGCTACCGCCCGCAGGGCTGGCCGGATCCGGGTCTGCGGCCGGGCTGGCCGGGTCCGCGTCGCCAGCTGGGTCCGCGGGATCATCAGCGCCGGCCGGGTCGGCTGGATCTGCGTCGCTGTCCGGGTCCGGGTCTGAGGGCGGGCTGTCCGGGTCCGCGTTTCCAGCCGGGCTGTCCGGGTCCGGGTCCGGGTCCGGGTCCGGGCCTGGAGACGGGTCGGCCGGATCTACGTTGCTGTCCGGATCCGGGTATGCGGCCGGGCTGTCCGGGTCCGGGTCTGGAGACGGGTCGGCTGGATCCGCGGCCGGGCTGTCCGGGTCCGGGTCTGCGGCCGGGCTCTCCGGGTCCGGGTCTGGAGACGGGTCGGCCGGATCTACGTTGCTGTCCGGATCCGGGTATGCGGCCGGGCTGTCCGGGTCTAGGTCTGGAGACGGGTCGGCTGGATCCGCGGCCGGGCTGTCCGGGTCCGGGTCTGCGGCCGGGCTCTCCGGGTCCGGGTCTGGAGACGGGTCGGCTGGATCCGCGGCCGGGCTGTCCGGGTCCGGGTCTGGAGACGGGTCGGCTGGATCCGCGGCCGGGCTGTCCGGGTCTGGGTCTGCGGGCGATTCGGCCGGGCCCGCGGGGTCAGCACAGGACTTTTATGGGCTCCGAGGGGACTACGGTTCCGCTGGTGATTACGGTTCCGCGGGCGGCTACGGTTCCGGCAGCTACGCACCCAGCGGCGGTCATGGCCCGGCCGGCGACTATGCCCCGGGCGGCGGCTACGGTTCCGGCGGCGACTATGCCACCGGTGGCGACTATGCCCCTGGTGGCGGGTATGCATCCAGCGGCTACGCCCCGGCCGGCGACTATGCCCAAGGCGGCGGCTATGGTTCCGGCGCGTATGAGCCGTCTGATGGGTACCTGGCGCCGGATCCTTATCTCTCCGGGCAGTCGTATTACTCGCCAGATTCGTACGGCTCGGCAGACCTGTACGGCCCGCCCGGTTCGTTCGCCCCGCCCGTCCCGCCTACCCCGCTCGCTCCATCCGGGCTCGGAGATCTGGCCGGGCTCGGAGATCTGGCCGGGCTCGGAGATCCGGCCGCTGTGCGCGGCTCGCATGCCGCGGCCCCGCTAGACGCGCCGGCTGGCCTGGCGGCCGAGGCTCCGTCAGGCATCGCCGCCTCGACGGCCCCGCCAGCTGCCGGCTTTCCGCTGGCGCCGGACGACCCGCTGGTGGCCTACACCCGGCCGCCGGCCGGCGGCAGCGGCGGGTACAGCCCACCCGATGGCCTGGCGGGCGGCGGCCCGGCGGACCGGGCCCATCAGCAGGCCGCCGAGCCAACCGAGAGCCTGACCCCGGAATTCCTGCTCCCTGGCAGGCGCCGGGCGCCCTCACCGGGCTGGCGCCGGCTTCTCTACCAGGCGACCGGGGGCCTGCTGCGGGTGCCCGCGTCAGCGGCGGAACTGCGCCGCCGGGACATGATCAACCGGATCCGCACGCCGGTGGCCGGCGGTCATCACCGGGTGGCGATACTGAGCCTGAAGGGTGGCGTGGGCAAGACCACCACCACCGTCGGGCTCGGCGCGACGCTGGCGTCCCTGCGCGGCGACCGCGTCATCGCGGTGGACGCCAATCCCGACCGGGGCACCCTGTCGGACAAGATCCGGCTGGAGACCGCCGCGACCGTGCGAGACCTGCTGAACGAGCGCGGCCAGATCGAGCGGTACGCCGACGTCCGGGCCTTTACCTCGCAGGCGGCGAGCAGGCTGGAGGTACTCGCGTCGGATCGCGATCCGACCGTGTCCGTCGCCTTCGGCGGGGATGACTACCGCGAGGTCTGCAAGGTTCTCGAGCACTACTACTCGATCTGCCTGACTGACTGCGGGACCGGCCTGCTGCACTCGGCGATGAGCGGGGTGCTCAGTCTCGCGGACCAGATCGTGCTGGTCAGCTCGCCGTCAGTGGACGGCGCGCGGAGCGCCAGCGCCACGCTCGACTGGCTGGCCGCGCACGACTACGGCGACCTGGTGCAGGGCGCCGTCGTGGTGCTCTCGATCGTGCGCCCGAGCAGCCGGAGCACGGTGGACGTGGACCGGCTTGAGCAGCACTTCGCTGCCCGGTGCCGGGCGGTGACCAGGATTCCTTACGATGCGCACCTGGAAGAGGGGGCCGAGGTCGAGCTCGAGGAGATGAGCCGGCCCGCCGCCGACGCCTACCTCACGCTGGCGGCCCTCGTCGGCGACGGGCTCGCCTGGCCGCGGAAGGCAGCGCGGCTGGCGCCGTAGCCGAGCACGCGACGCTACGAGGCCGGCCCGGCGCACTGCGTTCTGAATGGCAAGTGCCACCCGCGGGCAGGCCGGCTGCCAGTAACCGGCCAGCCTCCGTCACCGTCCTGCGGGCTGAGTCCGCTGTCCCGCCCAGCCTGCAGGCTGGACGCGGGCCGGTTCTCGCATGCGAATACGCGCTTAACGGTGCGGCCAGGGCCGGGCCGGGCAAGACTAGGAGCTGCTGACCAGGGAAGGGACGGCACAGGGACGCGCTCGCCCGCGTTCATGACCGCCGGGATCGGGCTGGCCCGGTAAGCCGCGAACCGGAGACGTTAAGGCAGGGATCCAGTGAAAGACACGTGGGGGGCACGGGAGCTCCCGGTGCTGACGGCAACCGTTGCGCTGCTCGAGGACAGCTACATGGTCACGGTCAGCGACATCGCTGAGCGGACCGGCCTCGGGCTCGCCGAGGTGGCCCGCTCCCTGGACGCGATGGACCCGACCTACGTCGACTTCCGCAAGACCATGACCGGCGGAGACCCGCGTTTCTGGTATGTGCTCAAGGTGACGCCGGCGGCCCGCGAGGAGGTCGGCCAGTGGCCGGCGCCGGCCAGCCTGATCGACCGGCTGGCCGGCGCATTCGGCGAGGCCGCTCAGCGGGAGTCAGATCCCATCCGGCGGGACCAGCTCCGCCATGCCTCGGCATTGCTCGGCGGGCCGGTCAGGAACGTCGCCGTGCAGGTGGCGTCTGACGTCCTGGCACGCTCGGCCTGGATCAGCTGACGGACGGCCCGCCCGGCGGGCTGACGGACCCGGGGCTGCCGGGCCTGGAGAGCTGCCGGGCCTGCCCTCCCGCCGTGCTGGGCGGCCAGGGCTATTGCGCGCCTTTCGGATAACTGTATACAGTTTCAGGGTCCCAGTTCGCTGATACCCCGATGGTGCGATGCCGATGCCGGTTCCCTTGCCGGGAACCGGGTTCGCCGCCCTGGAACCCAAGGGAGAGATCGATGGTGACTTCCGCCGCGGCGCCGTCCACCGAGTACATGGTGCGGGAACTGTGGGACCGCCAGCAGATCAGCGACGTCATGCTGCGTTTCGGGCGCGGCCTGGATCTGCATGACTGGGAGATGTACGCGGCTACGCTGACCGACCCGTTCGAGGTGGATTTCTCTGACCTCACCGGGCGGCCGCCCGCCACCACGACCCCCAAGGACTGGGCGCGCTTCGCCAGTGCCTGCCTGGAGCGGCTCACCGTCATGCACCAGTACTCCAACTTCCTCGTCACCATCCACGGTGACGAGGCGGACGGCGTCTTTTACCACGTCTCGCGCCACCGGCTGCCGAACACCCACGGCGATGACCATTACACCCAGTACGGCTGGTACGAGAACTCGTTCCGCCGCACCGCGGACGGCTGGAAGATCAGCAGGCTCAAGCACACCTTCCAGTGGTGCGACGGCAATCCGACCTTGATCGACCTGTCCGACCCGGCATGGCAGGAGGCCGCTGCCGCGGTTTTCGGATCCGGCTGAGCATCAGGTTCTGCGGCACCGAGGGTTTCCCGGCACCGAGTTTTCTCCGCACTGAAAGGTCTTCCTCGCACTGAAAGGATCGGGCGCCATGACATCCACGCATGCCCTGGAGCATCACACCGCGCAGGTCAACGGAACCAGGCTGCATTACGTCACGGCCGGCCAGGGCCCTGCGGTGATGCTGCTGCACGGATGGCCGCAGACCTGGTACGAGTGGCGCCATGTGGTGGGCCTGCTCGCCGACGACTTCACCGTGGTCGCGCCGGATCTGCGCGGCTTCGGCTACTCAGCCAAGCCTGCCGCAGGTTACGACGCCGGCACCATGGCCGCCGATCTTGCCGCGCTGAGTGACCACCTGGATCTCCGGGAGATAACCGTGATCGGCCATGACTGGGGCGCGGTATTCGGCTATGTGTACGCGGCGGCCTCACCCGATCAGGTATCGGCGCTGGGGATCGTCGAGATGGCCCTGCCAGGCGTCGGCGTCATGGAGCAGGCGATGGCGCCCCAGCCCGGCGGCAATTTCCTGTGGCACATGGGCTTCCAGTCCGTCCCCGACCTCCCCGAGCTGCTGATCCAGGGCAAGGAGCGACCCTATCTGCGCTGGTTCTTCGAGCACTTCGCCTACGACCCTGCCGCCATCACCGCAGCCGACCTGGACGAGTACGTCGACGCCATCGGCCAGGTCGGGGCGCTGCGGGCGGGGCTGGCTGTCTACCAGGATTTCTTCCTCAGCGCCGAGCAGGTCGGCGCGCACGCGAAGAAGCCGCTTTCGATTCCGGTGCGGGCCTACGGGGGCGCGGCGTGCCTCGGCGGCCTGACGCTGGCATCGGTGCAGGCCGTCGCTCCGCACGCCCAGGGCGGGGTCATCGACAGGTGCGGGCACTGGGCAGCCGAGGAGCGGCCTGATTTCGTCGCCGGGCTTGCCCGCGAGCTTGCCCGGGCGCAGTGAGGCTCACCCCGAGCCGGCTCCGGACGGCGATCCGGGGCCGGCGACTGGCCGGATCGCCTCCTCCACCCAGGACCGCAGGGCCGCGGCCGGCGCGGCCCCGACCTGCCGCGCCGTCACCTGCCCGCCCCGCAGCACCAGCAGGGTCGGAATGGATTGCACCCCGAAACGCTGCTGGAGCCGGGGCGAGTTATCCACGTTGACCTTGACCAGCTTCATCCGCCCGGCCAGCTCGGCGGCGACCTGCGCCAGCGCGGGGCTGACCATGCGGCAGGGGCCGCACCACGGTGCCCAGAGGTCGACCACCGCGGGGACCGAGGCGCGCTCGGCGATCTCGGCGAAGCTGTCGTCGTCCGCGTCCACCACCCAGGGCAGCGGCTGATGGCAGTTGCCGCACCGCGGGGTCCCGGCGGCGGAGGCGGGCACCCGGTTCCTGCGCCCGCAGTGCTGGCACCGGATTATCTCATCAGTCATCCGCCGCTCCTTGCCAGCTCAGTCATCCGCCGCTCCTGCACAGCAGGTGCCGGGCTGATGGTGCTCATGAGGCGATGCTGTTCAGCACGGTGAGCTCTTCCCCGGACAGGGCCAGCGCGGCGCCGGCGACGTTGTCGCGCAGATGGGCGACGGATGAGGTTCCGGGGATGAGCAGGATGTTCGGTGAGCGCTGGAGCAGCCACGCCAGCGCGACGGCCATCGGCGTTGCGCTGAGACGGGCTGCGACTGCGTTCAGTTCATCGGACTGGAGCGGGGAGAAACCGCCGAGCGGGAAGTAGGGCACGTAGGCGATGCCGCGGGCGGCCAGGGAATCGATCAGGTCGTCATCGCTCCGGTGGGCGAGGTTGTAGAAGTTCTGCACGCACGCGACCGGCGCTATGGACTCTGCCTCGGCGATCTGCCCGGCCGAGACCGTGCTGAGACCGAGATGCCTGATCAGTCCCTCCTGCTGCAGCTGCGCGAGCACGGTGAACGGCTCGGCAATGGAGCCGGGAGTGGGGCTGTCGAGCCCGCCAACGCGCAGGTTGACGACGTCAAGCGCGTCGAGTCCGAGGTGATCCAGGTTGTCGTGCACGGCCTGGCGCAGCTGTCCGGGCGCGAGCGCCGGGGGCCAGCCGCCCTTGGCGTCGCGCAGCGCTCCGACCTTCGTGACGATGTGCAGTTCGTCAGGGTAGGGATGCAGGGCCTCCCTGATGATCTCGTTGGTGACGTACGGGCCGTAGTAGTCGCTGGTGTCGATGTGGTTGATACCCAGCTCGATCGCTTCGCGCAGCACGGCAACAGCAGCGTGGCGGTCGGCCGGCGGGCCGAACACGTGCGGGCCTGCCAGCTGCATCGCGCCGTACCCCATGCGGGTGACGGTCAGATTCCCGGCCATGGCGAACGTGCCGCCGGGAAGCGTCTTCGTTGTCATGAGGATTCCTTTCCTAGCCGTGTGACGTGAGGTCCTAGTCGTGTGACGTGCGGCTTCAGCCGTGTGAGGTGAAGTTCAGCGGGCAGCGTGGGGTTTCAGCCGGGCAGCGCGAGGTCGAGCTCGAGCCAGTGAGCCAGGTCCCTGATCTCGTCATCCACTGCGGCGGTCATGACCGCGTCGAACGCCGTGTCCTGATGGATCGCGCTGACCCGCAGCACCCCGGCCTTGCGGTCGGCGGTGGCGTCGAGCTTGCCCACCAGCCGGTCGCCGCAGAGGATCGGCAGCGCGAAGTAACCCCAGCGGCGCTTCGCAGCTGGCTTGTACATCTCCAGCTGGTAGTCGAAGTCAAAGATCTCGGCCGTCCGCCTGCGGTCATGTATCAGCCGGTCGAAGGGGGACAGCAGTGCCGCCCGCCCCGAGAACGGCTGGCCCAGCAACGCGGGGTCGACTCGCCAGGTGCCCTTGACGCCCTCCACCACGGCCGGCTCGCCCGCGTCGCCCGCGTCCGCCGGCTCGACCGGGCACTCCGGTCCCCGGGCGCGCGCAATGCCCAGGGCCCGCAGCCGCCGCTCGTTGCGGATGCGCAGCGCCTCGTCCCTGGGGATCACCGGGTCGTCGGGGTAGACCCGGGTTGCCAGATCCCACAGCCGGTCGCCGCCGCGGCGCCCGGCGATGGCGACCTCGCCGCGCAGCACCATGAACTCCAGCAGTTGCGTGACGTTGCGGTTGTCGGTCCACCCGGTCGACCGCCATGGCACCGTGCAGGTGTCCGGAAGGTCGCGCGACGGCAGTGGTCCCGCGGAGCCAAGCCGGTCGAGAATGTCCCGGCGGCACGCGTCGTTGGCCCGCACCCAGTCACGCTGAAACGCCCGCCAGCCGGCCAGCTCCTTGCCCTCGGCCCGATCCCAGCTGGCCATGTCGGCGCGGTAGAGCGCCAGGTCCTCGCTGGGCCTGATCATCGCCCGCAGTTCGAGCAGCGTCCGGTCCGCAAGCGCTTTGCCCAGGTCGGCTGGCGAGTACGGCGGCCCGAGGCGGCTCCAGGCCACCAGGTCGGCACTCGGCGCGATCGCCGCGACGGGATCGATCTGGAGCAGGGTCAGCCGGCGGACCACGTCGGGCAGCCCGCCCGGCCGCGGGCGGTCCAGGAGCTGCGCGCGCACGGCAATGCGGCGCGCGTCGAGCCGGGAGAGCTCGTGGACGGTCACGCCTCGAGGTTATGGGACGGGGCCCCGGCATCGGACTCCGGTGGCCGCGGCGGCCTTGACCGGGGGCGGCGCTAGCGCACAGGGCATCACGACACCGCCAGAGATCAAGACAGCGTGTTAAGGATCCGCAGGCTCTTAACTAACCGGCCTTGGGCCTAGCGGCTGCCCGGGCCGGGCGGCGCCGGAGTGCGGCGCGCCATCGAGCCGGGCGATCTCCCGGGACCCGAGCCGGCCCAGCACCACGGGCACCGCCGCGCGGGGCAGCCAGTTCACGCCGCGGATCCACCGCTGCGCGTAGACATGCGCGGACCGGCTGCTGATCCCGGTCAGGATGCGCTGCACAGCCGGGCCGAGCGGCGCCGTCTGGTTAGCCGGCCAGGGCAGCCGGGCGCGCATCTGGCGCAGCGTCTCGTCGGCGTCAGCCGCCCGCACCATGTCGGTGTCGGTCCAGGTGAGGTAGGCAACGCCGACCTCGACGCCGTGGTGGGCGACTTCGGCTCGCAGCGCGTGGGCGAAGGCCTCCACGCCCGCCTTGCTGGCGCAGTAGGCGGTCATCATCGGCGCCGGGGTCATGGCTGCCAGGGATGCGATCTGCAGGAAATAGCCGTTCGCGGCCCTCAGCGCGGGGAGGAATGCCCGGGCCGTGGCGACCGAGCCGAGCAGGTTGACCCCGATGACCCGGTCGAACGCCAGTGGATCGGAGTCGGCGAACACGCCGCCGATGGCGATCCCGGCGTTCGCCACGACGATGTCGGCGTGCCCGAAATGCGCAGCGATCTCGGCGGCGACCGCCTGCATCCGGGCGGAGTCGGTGACGTCGGCGACCCAGGCCCTGGCGGGCGCATGCCGCGCGCAGTCCGCGGCCGTGGCCGCCAGCTCGGCAGGCTCCAGGCCAACCAGCGCTACGCTCGCGCCGCGGCGCGCCAGGCCGGCCGCCAGGGCCGCGCCGATGCCGCGGGCGGCGCCGGTGACGACCGCGGTCTTGCCTCGCAGGCCGGCGCCTCGCAGGCCGGCCTGCGCCGGGGCGCTCATGGCCGTGCTCCGGTCAGCGGCGGTACTCCAGCGGCCGCGGCGGGGGAACCGGCGGCCGGGGCTGGCGCCAGTCCCGGCCTGCCGGCCGGGATGACGTCGTACTCGCCGAGATCGAGGCTGCTGGTCGCGCGGCGGAACTGCCGGATGGAGCCGGGCCACAGAGTCACGTTCCGCCCTGCGGCGTTGAGATACCAGCTGACGCACCCGCCGGTCGACCACACCGTCGATGCCATCCGCCGCTCGATGTCGGCGCACCACCGCTGCTGTGCGTCGGCCCTGACGTCGAGGGCCGCGGCGCCCAGCTGATCCAGAGTTTGGAGATAGCTGACGATGTAGCGGGCCTGAGCCTCCACGATATGGATCATCGAGTTGTGGCCGAGTCCTGTGTTCGGCCCGATGACCAGGCACAGGTTGGGAAATCCGGCGACCGTGGTACCGCGCAGGGCGCGCATGTCCCCGTCCCAGGCCTGCGCGAGCGTCACCCCGCCCGAGCCGTAGATGCGGGCCGCCACGGGCACCTCGGTGGTGTGGAATCCGGTCGCGAAGATAATGACGTCAGCCTCGACCGCCGAGCCATCCTGCGCGGTCAGCGTACTGCCCGCCACCTTGGCCAGGCCCGACGCGATGAGCTCGGCATTGCGCTGGCTGAGGGCGGGATAATAGTCGCTGGACAGCAGGATTCGCTTGCAGCCCATGACGTAGTCCGGAGTCAGCGCGGCACGTAGCGCCGGGTCAGGGACGGTCTTCGCCAGGTGCGCCTGCGCGATCCGCTGGGCCGCCCGCAGCCGCGCCGGGTGCCGCACGAACGCTCCGACCAGTGCCTCCCGGCTGACATGCAGAGCCGTCCTGGCCAGCCGCTGAGTCACCGGGACGCGCCGGTAGAGCCACCGTTCGGCCGCGCTGATCCGGCGGTCCCGGCGGGGCAGGATCCAGGCCGGGGTCCGCTGGAAGAGCGCGAGGTGCCCTGCCCGCGGCTGGATCGCCGGCACGATCTGGATCGCGGAGGCGCCGGTTCCTACCACCGCGACCCGTCGGCCGGCCAGATCGCAGTCCTGCCGCCAGCGCGCGGAGTGGAAGATCTCGCCGGGGAAGGACTCCAGTCCGGGGATGCCGGGCAGCGACGGCTCCGACAGGGCCCCGGCTGCCGAGACCAGGACATCAGCGGTCAGGTCGCCCTGCGAGGTCTGCAGCGCCCAGTGCGCCTGGTCGGCGTCCCATCTCGCCTGGATGACTTCTGTCCCGAACCGGATGTGTCCGCGCACCGCCGTTCGCTCGCTGACGTCGTCGAGGTACCGCCAGATCTCCGGCTGCCGGGAGAAGGTATGTGGCCAGGCCGGATTGGGCGCGTAGGAGAACGAGTAGAGGTGGGAGGGGACGTCGCAGGCACAGCCCGGATAGGTGTTATCGCGCCAGGTGCCGCCGACGGCGGCAGCGCGCTCCAGGATGACGAAGTCGGTCAGGCCCGACCGGCGCAGTGCGATCCCGGCACCCAGGCCGCCGAATCCGGCGCCGATGATCGCCACCCGAACGTGGCCGGGCAGGGACTCCTCGTCCGCTGCCTCCCGCGCCTCGCCCGGTTCCGGTGCCTGCGGCGGGACCTGCGTCTGGGTCGCGAATGGGGGTGCCGAGACGCCTGCCACCCGGTAGCGCTGCCACGGATCGGGGTCCGACAGTTCGCACGGAGCATGTCCCTCCGGCGTGCTGAGCGTCCCGGTGGCCCGCGCGGAGCCGAGCGCGGCAGTCAGGCCGTCGTGCCTGCCGATCCGCCCGTGCCAGTGGTAGCGGCCATCGATCGGCTGGAAGAAGCCCCGCAGCTCGACCGTCACCTCAAAGTGCGCTGCCCCGACCGTCAGGGCGGCCGTCCCGGTGTAGCCGTCCTCGTCGTCCTGCCCGTCCATCTGACCTCCTGCTGTGGTTGAGCTACTGCGTCACGATCCGCTCTGTACGGCGCACGGTCAGCCGGGGGCGGACGGCGGGCAGCGGCTCGGCGGGATCGGCGGTGATCCCGGCGTCGCGCAGCACCCCGGACAGCGCCGCCCAGATCAGCTGGGTGACGTACTCGATGACGTGCGAGCGGTTCATCGAGCGCCGTTCCAGCCACCACTCGCCGGTGCTCTGCACCAGGCCGGTGATGCCGTACGCCCACGGCTCGGCCGCGCCAGAGTCCAGCCCGTAGGCCCGCAGGTAATCCCCGATCACCGCGGTCAGCGCGGTGGCAATGAGCTCCTTATCCCGCCGCACCGGGTCAGTCCCCGATCCGCCGTCGGCGCTCGCCTGCCTGGCCAGCAGCCAGTACAGATTCGGGTGCTCGTCGATGACCGCGAAATACGCGCCCACCGCATCCCGGATCCGGGCCAGCGCGGGACTGTCGGAGCCGATCGCCGGGATCAGCCGGTCCAATAGCAGCCGGGAGCCGAGCTCGCCGAGAGCCTGGACGAGCGCCGCCTTGTCGGCAAAGTACCGGTAGAGCACCGGCTTGGTGACTCCGGCTTCGGCGGCCACCGCGTCCATCAGCAGCTCCGACCCCTGAGAGTCCAGCACGCGCAGGGCCGCCGCCACGAACTCGTCGCGGCGCTCCGCGCGGTGCGCGCTCCAGCGGTCCCGGCGAGCATCACGTGCTCCGGTCACCTGCTTGACTTTCTCGCCCATGCGTTGCATGCTACCATAAGTAACTGTTACTTCAAGTTATAAGCGGAGGACGTGACGATGACGATCGCAAGTCGGGAGCGCACCGCGGAGCGCCTGCTGCGCTCCACCGCCACGGTTTCGTACGACCCCGAGTTCGACATCGACTGGTCGGCGCCGCTGGCGGAGGACAAGGTCTTCTGGCCCGAGCACCGCTGCTCGCTCTACGGGACGCCGCTGTGGCAGCAGCTCGGCGAGTCTCAGCGGGTGGAGCTGGCCAAGCACGAGGCGGCCAGCGTCGTCGGCCTGGGCATCTGGCTGGAGTTTGTGCTGCTGCGGTTGCTCGGGAAACTCGCCTACAACGGCGATCCGGGCAGCAAGCACGTGCAATACGCGCTGGCCGAGATGGCCGAGGAGTGCCGGCACTCGACGATGTTCGCCCGGATGGTCGAGCGCATGGGGACGCCGGCTTACGGCCCGCCCGCCCGGGTCCGGAAGCTGGGAGTAATTCTGTCGATGATGGCCTACGGTCCGGCGATGTGGGGCGCGATTCTGCTCGGGGAGGAAATCACCGACCGCTTCCAGCGTGAGATGGTCAATGATGAGTCCATCCAGCCGCTGATGCGGATGGTGAACCGGATTCATATCCTCGAGGAGGCCCGGCACATCGGCTTCGCCCGGGCCGAGCTTGCCCGCACCGCCGCCGGGATGTCGCGGGCCGAGCGCGGTTATCACCAGTTTCTGCTGGCCCGCGTCGCGTTCATCGTGGCCCGCGGCCTGATCAACCCGGAGCTGTACCGCTCCGTCGGGCTGGATCCGCGCATCGCGCACCGGGCCGCCCTGGGCAACCCTTACTACCAGGAATCCATCAGGTTCGGCGGGCAGAAGATCGTCGCGTTCCTGGATGAAGCCGGCCTGATCGGCGGACCGGGCATGTACTGGTGGCGCAAGTCGTACCTGGTCGCGTGACGACGAGGCGCGGCGGGCGGGCCGGCTCGGTGCGGTCGGCTCGGCGTGGCCGGCTCGGTGCGGCTAGCTCGGCGTGGCCGGCTCAGGCTCTGCCGGTGAACGTATCGATATTCTCGATCTTCCAGACGCCGCCGACGCGAACCGCCGTGACCGCGAACATGGTGCCGGCATAGCTGGTCTGGCCGGTGCCGGCCCTGGTGTCCTGCTGGTTGGCGAACACCAGCACCCGGGCGCGGTCGCTGGTCAGGAATTCGACTCCGCTGCTGACCACCCGGGTGGTCACGACCAGCTTCTGCGCCGGAGCTTCCTTTTCCACCAGGGTGAACAGCCGGTCGTACTGCCGGATCGCCGGCCCGGTCAGTAGCCGCTGCGCGGCCCGGCGGGTAGGTGCGGCATCAGCGCCGTTGTAGGAGAACACGGTGTTGACGGTCGCGGCCGTTTCCCGGCTGACCTGGGCGGTGTTAGCGGCAGTGAACGCGATGTTCTGGTCGGCAAAGCTAGCCTGCAGGCGGTGGGCCGCGACCGTCGCCCACACCCCGAAGGCGCCGAGAACGATCGCCGCCACCGCCAGCAGGATGCTCACCCGCAGGCCAGGCCGCGGCTCGCCGTCCGCAGGCTCGCCGTCCGCAGGCTCGCCGGCCTCCTGCTGGTCGGCGGTTTCGGCAGGGCTGGCGTCCTGCGCCGCATCCGCGTCCTGCGCCGCATCCGCCGCGTCCCGCGGTGCGCCGCCCGCGTCCGCGCCCTCGGTCACATCCACGTCCTCTTCGCTACCCATCAGCCACCGCCCGTCCCGCTCCCAGCGGCGGCGCTGACCGGCACCTGGCTCAGGCCGCTCAGCCGCCAGCCGGAGGCTGTCCTGGCCAGTTGGCCGGACAGGCGGCTCTGCTTAACCACCGGGGTACCGTGCGCTGGGGTGACGGTGATCTGCACCGCGGCAATCATGCTGGCCGTCCCGGCCCGGGGGTGAAGCGATGTGAGGGCCCCGTCCAGGATCCGCGCGGTGGTGACCGTCCGGGCCTGCCTGATCTGCCTCTCGAACGAGGCGCGGCTGGCCACGATCTCGCTGTGCAGCAACCCGGTGGTCGAGTGCTCCCAGAGCGTGATCCCCTGTCCCACTGTGCGGTAGTCGAGCGTGTTGAGGTTCAGCACCGCCTGCTCGCCGGCCTGCAGGGCCTGGTCACGCGATCGCGCCAGGGCCGGCACGGTCCGGCTGGCCGCCTGGTGCCAGGTCCATGCCGACCAGCCCGCGAAGATGACCGCGAGCAGCAGCAGCACCACGGCGGTCACCCGCAGCGGGTCGCGCGCCTGGCTGCCCGGGTCCGTCCTTACCTGGCTGGTCATCGCGGTCACCTTGCTCATGGTGCCAGCCCGAGCAGGCTCGCCATGCCGGGCTGAGCCGGCGCCGGCACCGGGCCGCCACCGGGCGCGTGCGCGGAGCCGCGCACGTCCACGCCGCTGCTGGCCGGCAGCGTGCACCGGGCGGCAGTGTTCAGCGGCGGCCCGGGCGAGGTGACCAGCCCGTTGCGGTACACCGTGCCGCCGTATCCCGCGGTACACGGCAGCGGGTTGAAGAAGGTCAGCGCTATCCCGACGCGGGCACCCGTGGCACGGATCACCGTCGAGCCCGCGGCGACCGCCGCGGGCAGCCCGGAGAGCAGTTCATCCAGAGCGCTGCCGCGGGTGACAGTCACCTCCGAGGTGGTCAGCAGGTTGGCGATCAGCGCGCCCAGGCTCAGGCTGTTGTCCGTGATCAGGCCGATCACCTGCGTTGCGGCCGGCGCACCGTTGCTGATGAGCCGGCTCAGGCTGGGATCGGACTGGGCCAGCTGAGCGGCCAGCCGCTCCGCGTCGGTGCCGAAGGATTCCAGCGCGCTGGACTCCGCGACCTGGGTGGCCAGCACCGTCCGGCTGTTGTTGATCAGGCCGATGGTCGGCGCGGTCGCCGCGGCGGCGGCCTTGGCCAGCTTGCTCTGCCCGTCCAGCAGCGCCTGCAGGTTGCCCTGCTGGCCGCCGAGTCCCTGGGCCAGCGAGCTGATCAGGTCGCGCAGCGACCCCAGCGGGACCGAGCTCACTAGCGTGTTGACGCTGGTGAGCAGGGTGGTCACCGGGAGCGGGAGCGCGGTCTCGCGCTCGGGGATGACGCTGCCGCCAGTGAGGTAGGCCCCGGAACTGACGTCCGGGCGCAGGTCAACGTACTCCTCGCCGACCGCGCTGAGATCGGCCACCGAGGCGCGCAGCCGGGCCGGGATGGGCGGCGCGGAGTCACTGATGTCCAGGTCAGCCTGGACCCCGCTCGCGGTCAGCGCAATGGCGCCTACGCGGCCGACCGATACCCCGCGGTAGGTCACATCCGCATTCGGGAAGATGCCGCCCGCGCTGGCGAGATCGAGCTTGACCACGTAATAGCCGCCCGCGCCCACGTACCGGCCCAGCTTCGCATAGTGGAGCCCGGTGTAGCTGATCACCGTCACGGCGATCAGCGCGAATACCGCGAGCTTGACCCTGGCGGCCCTGGTGAGCATCAGCCCTGGCCCTTCGCGTGCGACGGATGCACCGGCGGGATCACCGTGGTTCCCGGAGCGGCCCGCAGCGACAGGTAGGCGTTAAGGTAGTCGCCCTTTATGTCGCTCAGCACCTGGTTGGTGAACGGGTAGGTGAGCAGCACCTGCAGCGCCAGTGGCAGGTTCTGCCCGGCGTTCGCCAGCTGCCGCAAGGTCGGCGCCAGCTGGCTGAGATCACTGACGAGGCTGGCCTGGCTGGCCCTGATGGTGGTGACCGCCACGCCGGACAGCCGGTGCAGCGCGTTCAGCATGGTGACGAGCTGCGCGCGCTCGTCGGCGAGCACTCGCAGCCCGGGGCTGAGATTGTCGAGCACGGCGCCGATCTGGCGGTTTCGCGCGGCCAGGGTCACCGACAGGCTGTCCAGGCCGTCGAGCGCGTTCAGGATGTCCTGCCGGTGGGAGTTCAGGTTCGACACCAGAGTCGTGATCTGCGCAAACAGCGCCCGGATCTGCAGCTCGTGGCCGGCCAGCGCGGCGTTGAGCTGGGTCGTGATGGTGTGCAGCTGGCTGATGCCGCCCCCGTTGAGCACCAGCGACAGGGCGCCGAGAACGTCCTCGACGGTCGCGTTGCTGGTCGTGCGGGATACCGGTATCACCATGCCGCCGTGCAGCCTGCCCGCGGCCGGGACTCCTGGCGGCGCGGACAGCGCGATGTACTGCTCGCCGAGCAAGCTGGACTGCTGCACCGCGGCGATGGCGTTGGCGGGCAGGCGCACGTCGCCGTTGACGACCATGGTCACGCTGGCCGTCCAGCTCCCAGGGGGCAGGTAGATCCTGGTCACGCGGCCGACGGCCACGTTGTTCACCTGGACCGCGGCCTGCGGGACCAGGTTCTCCGCGTTGGCGAACCGGGCGGTCACCTGGTAGGGGTGAGCACCCAGGCTGGCCCCCCCGGGCAGCGGCAGGCTGTAGATGCCGTTGAAGCCCGAGCTGCAGCCGGCCAGCAATCCGGCGAGGGCGACTGCGGCTGGCCACCGGCCCCACCGGGCGGAGCGCGCCCGAGCGCGCCGGCGCCGCGGCGCGCTCACCGGCGGCCTGCCGTCAGCGCTTCCGGGGTGCCGTACACGGTGCCCAGGTCCGGCAGCGGCAGCGGCGGCAGGCCGGCCAGCCGGGACGGCGGCACCGGCACGGCACCCGCCGGGCCCTGGAGGCCCGAGCCAGCCTGCGGCGCCCCGCTGCCCATGCTCAGCTCGTTCAGGTCGCCCCGGACGGTCAGCGTGTGATTGACGCCGTCGTAGGCGTTCACGAAGTTGTCCACGGCCAGCGGAGCGTCGTCCAGGGCCTCGGCGAGCGATCCGCGCTCTTTCACCAGCAGCGAGGTGACCGACGCCAGCTTCCTGACGTTCGACTTGATCAGGCCGCGATTGCTGGCGATGAAGCCCTGCACCTGGCCCAGCGCGACGGCCAGCTCGCTGATCGCGGCGGACAGATCCTGCCGGTCGCCGGACAGGAAAGCGGTCACCTGCGCCAGCTGCTGCTCCGCCAGCCGCACCTGGCCGTCGTTGTCCTTGAGCGTGGCGGTGAACTGCCGCAGGTTCGCGATCGTGGCGAACAGGTTGCCTGAGGAATTGCCCAGGGTTCGCGACAGCCCGCTGAACTGCCGGATGAACGCGTTCAGGTCGCCACCACGGCCGCCCAGGTTGGCAGCGCCGACCCTGATCGCGCTGCTCAGCGCACCGTGCTTGTTGGCCCCGTGCGGCCCGAGGGCAGCGAACAGGTTATTCAGGTCGGCGTAGAGCTGGTCGATCTCCACCGGAACCGCCGTGCGGCTCACCGGTATTACCGCCCGGTCGGCCAGCTGCGGGCCGCCGGTGTAGGCGGGCACCAGCTGGATGTAACGGTCGGATACCACGCTCGGCGCCAGCACGACCGCCCGCACGTCGGCGGGCACCGCGACCCCCGCGTTCACGGTCATGGTCACCCGGACCAGCGTCCCGTCGGGCTGGACCGCGTTCACCCTGCCGACAGGAACGCCGAGCACGCGCACCGTCGAGCCCGGGTACACCCCGATGGTCTCGGTGAAGTAGGCGGTGACCTGCTTGCCCGGGCTGCCCGCCTGGATGAGCAGCACTCCGCCGGCGGCCATGGCGATCGCGACCGCGACGCAAATCCCGAAAATCCACCGATCCCGCCGGGTCGCCGTCAGCTTGCTGAGCGCGCCAGCGGCCCGCCCGGAACCGCCGCGATCAGTACCGCCGCGCTGTGTCATCGGCGCAGCACCTCCATTCACGACTCCGGGAGCACTCATGGCTTCGGCGGCTGGCAGCCCGCGGCGGGGACGTTGCCGGGCACGTAGGACTTGGGTACCAGGCCGCACAGATACGCGTCGAACCAGCGGCCGTTGCCGAGCGCATTGCCCAGCAGCCGGTAGTACGGCCCGGCCAGCGCCAGCGCCCGGCCCAGGCTCGCCTGGTTGCGCTGCAGCACGCTGGTGACCTGGCCGAGCGCCTGAAGGGCCGGGTGCAGGCGCGCCTGATCATCGGCCACCAGGCCGGAGAGCTGGGTCGAGAGCGCCTGCACCCCGAGCAGCAGCGAGTGGATGGCCGCCTGGCGCTGCCGCAGTTCGGCCAGCAGCAGGTTCCCGTTGCGCAGCAGGGCCGCGACGTTGGCGTCCTGGCCCGCCAGCGTCCCGGTGATCTTCCTGGCGCCGGCCAGCAGACTGGTCACGGCGGCATCCCGGGAGGCGATGGTGGCCGACAGCGAGGCCAGGCCGTGCAGCGCGCTGCGCACGTACGGCGGGGTGGCGCTGAACGCACCGGACAGCGCCTGCAGGCTCTGCGCCAGCTGGCCGGTGTTGATCTGGCTGATCTGCTGCCCGAGCCCGCTGAACGCCTCGGTGACGTCGTACGGTGACGTGGTGCGGGACAGCGGAATTGGCTGGCCGGGTTCCTGGGCGGCTCCGCCGAGGGGATCGAGAGCCAGGTACTTGTCGCCGAGCAGCGTCTTGATCTTGATGGCCGCAGTGGTCCGGTCGCCGACCCATTCGTTCTTCACCGTGAACGACACCAGGACCTTGGCGCCGGCCAGCGATACGCCGGTCACCCTGCCGACCGTCGCGCCCGCGATCGTGACTTCGTTGCCCGGCTGCAGGCCGGCCGCCTCGGCGAAGTACGCGGAATACCCGGTGCCGTTGCCGATGACCGGCAGGTCGCCCGCGAAGTAGGCCACCAGGGCTATGACGGCGACGATGACCAGCCCGGCGACCGCGACCGCGACCGGATTGCGCTCCCGCAGCGGCTTGAGCTGCAGGCGCGCCGCGGGCGGCTGCCTCCTGCTCGGTTGCGTCATCACTTGCCCCATCACCGGCACCTCGCAGCCGCGACCGAGACGCCGGTGGGGGGCGAGCCGCCGTAGGAGCTGTGCACCCCGCTGACGGTGGCGTCGCACAGGAAGAAGTTGAGCCACGACCCGTAGGAGGCCAGCCGGGCGATAGCTGACATCTTCCGCGGCAGGTCCCGCAGGAAGGTGCTGACCGTGCCCGAGCTCGCGGCCAGGTGCGAGGACAGAGCTCCGAGCTGGGTGATATCGGCCTGCAGCGGAGCCCGGCCAACCTGCAGCAGTCCGGCGGTGGCGCTGGTCAGGGTGGCGACCGAGGAGATCGCGGAGCCGATCGGCTGACGGTCGGCGGCGAGCCCGGACACTAGCCGCTGCAGGGTCGACACCAGGCTGGCGAGCTGGCTGTCGCGAGTGCTGACGGTATGCAGCACCGCGTTCAGGTTGCCGATGATCTGGTCGATGACCTGGTCTCTGGTGGCCAGCGCCGTCGTCAGCGAGCCGACCGAGGCGACTAGGGTGGCGATATCGGGGCTCTCCCCCTGGAAAACCTGGATGATCTCGCTGGAAAGCTGGTTGACGTCACCGGGAGTGAGCGCCTGGAACAGCGGCTGGAAGCCGTTGAACAGCTCGGTGAGATCGAGCGCGGGAGTAGTGCGGGCCAGCGGGATGGTGCCGCCTACCGGGAGCGTGCGGCCTACCGGTCCCGCACCCTGGCCCAGCTCGATATAGCGCTGCCCGGCCAGGTTGAGGTACCTGATCGTCGCCGTGACCGAGGCGGGCAGCGTCCGGCTGGCGGGCAGCGAGAAGCCGACCAGCGCGAGGTTGCGGCGGTAGACGGAGATCGAGGTGACGCTCCCCACGGTCACCCCGGCGATGTCCACGTTGTCGCCCACGGTCAGGCCGGTGACGTCGGTGAACGTGGCCCGGTAACCCGCGGCGCTGGGTCCGGAGATCGGCGCGATCGACAGCCCGAGGATCACGGTGATGAGCACGGTGACGACGATGAAGATGACCGACTTGGCCAGCGGCCCGGCGATGCTGTCACGCTTCACGTCCTGCCTCCTTCCACGCTCACCTCCGTGCCGCGGAAAAGCGGTGCGACCAGCAGGCCGCTCCAGCCGGGCAGCGAGCTGGCGGACTGGCCGAGCGAAAGCCCGGCCAGCTCGCGGGCCAGTTCGTTCTCCGCCGGAGAGCCCGGCAGTCCGGCGGGGCCGTTCGGGGTCAGTACCGGCCCGGCAGCCCGGGGCGGGGTTGGCTGCTGGCCAGCCGGGCCGCCGGACGCGGTGTCCCGGATCGGCGTGGCTGCGCGGGCGCTCGCCTTCCCGCCCGCGGCGCTGGACTTCCCGCCCGTCCCGGACCCGGCAGATACCGGGAGCGCGGCGCCGCGGCCTTGCGCGCCGTCTTTCAGCCGGATGCCGGGGAAGGGAACGGGATAACAGCGCGGGCCGAGGTTGTCCCCGAACCTGGGAGTGTCGATGCCGGGCAGGTACTTGCCCGGCGACGGGACCACGATCACCTGCGCGTGCAGGCCCGGCTGCCGGGTGCCCCGGCCGAGGGCCCGGTCAGCGGCCGGCACGAACTGCGCGAGATCCCGCAGCGTGCAGGGAAACTCGGGTGAGTAGGCAGCCAGGATCCGCAGCGTGGCCAGGCTGGTCGCGGACAGCCGGATGATGTTATCCGAGTTCGCGCCGAGGAAAGCGCGCAGGTCGGCCGAGGCCGTCGTCACGGTGCTGAACAAGGCCGTCAGGCCGGCCCGATCGCTGGCGATCGTCTGGCTGGTCCGGCTGAGGTCGCTCAGTGACTGCACGATCGCGGGCGAGGCCTGGGCGTAGGTCCTGGCGACGCCGGCCAGCTCGCGGATGTCGGCGTCCAGTGCTGGAAGCTGCGGGTTCAGCTGCCGCAGGTCGGAGCTGAGCGTCACCAGCGTCTCACCGAGTTCCTGGCCGCGGCCCTGCAGGCCCTGAGCGATCGCGGTCAGGGTCACCGACAGCTTGGCCGGCTGCAGCGCGGTGAGCAGCGGGAGCAGGTTATTCAGCACCCGCTCCAGCTCTACCGCGTCCGCCGACCGGTTCTGCCGGATAACCCCGCCTGCCGCCAGCGTCCGCGCCGCGGGCTGGCGCGGGATGATCAGGTCCACGTACCGCTCGCCGAACAAGGTGGCGGGCAGCAGCTCGGCGGACACGTTGACCGGCAGCCAGCGCAGCTGCGCTGGCTGGATGGCGAGTTCCAGCCGGGCGCCGTTTCCGCTGGTGGTGACCTGGCGTACCTCGCCAACCTGAACGCCTCGCACCATCACCTGCGCACCGATGTGCATCTCACTGCCAGCGCTGTCGCTGTACAGCGTCACCATGGCCACCGGGGTGAACTTCTTCTGGTAGAGCGCCACCGACAGCCCCGCCAGCAGGACCATCACCAGCAGGAAGGCCAGGCCGGCCAGCCGGCGGCGGGCGGTGTGGCGGTCACTCGCAGCGGGCATCAGGCCGCCACCCGCACGGTTGTGGTGGCCCCCCAGATGGCCAGGCTCATGAAGAAGTCGATGATGTTGATCATGACGATCGCGGTCCGGACGGCACGTCCCACGGCAACGCCCACCCCGGCCGGGCCGCCCTCGGCCCGGTAACCGTAGTAGCAGTGAACCAAGATCACCACAATGCTGAAGATCACCACCTTGAGGAACGACCAGAGCACGTCGACCGGCGACAGGAAGAGCCCGAAATAGTGGTCGTAGGTGCCGGGTGACTGCCCTTCGAAATCCACCGTGACCAGGCGCGAGCCGACGTAGGAGCTGACCAGGCCGATCGCGTACAGCGGGATGATGCACACAACGCCGGCCAGGATCCGGGTCGTGACCAGGTACGGCAGGCTCGGCACCCCCATGCCCTCCAGCGCGTCCACCTCCTCGTTGATGCGCATCGAGCCGAGCTGAGCGGTGAAGCCTGCGCCCACGGTGGCCGACAGCGCCAGGCAGGCCACCAGCGGCGCGATCTCACGGGTATTGAAGTACGCGGAGACGAAGCCGCTGAACGCGGACACCCCGATCTGGCTGAGCGCGGCGTAGCCCTGCAGCCCGACGACGGTGCCGGTGAACAGCGTCAGGCTGATCATCACTCCGACAGTGCCGCCGATCAGCGCCAGCGCGCCGCTGCCGAAGCTCACCTCGCTGATCAGCCGCAGCACTTCCCGCCAGTAGCGCCGGATAACCCGTGGCGTCCACGCCAGCGCGCGGGCATAGAACTGCAGCTGATCGCCGAGCAAGTCCAGCCAGGTCAGGTACCGGTCGAGGCGAAGGCTGGGCAGGCCGGCGCGGGTTCGCCGGCGCCACGGGGCTTGGCTGGCCGCGCGCATGGGGCTCACGATCCCTTCGCCGGAACGAGCTTGAGGTAGATCGCGGTCAGGATGACGTTGACGAAGAAGAGCAGCAGAAACGAGATGACCACTGACTGGTTGACCGCGTCGCCGACGCCCTTAGGCCCCGGCCGCGGGTTCAGGCCCCGGTTGGCGGCCACCACGGCGGCGATGAACCCGAATATCAGCGCCTTGATCTCGCTGATGTACAGGTCGGGAAGCTGAGCCAGGGACGAGAAGCTGGCGATGAACGCACCCGGCGTGCCGTGCTGAAGGTAGACGAAGAACAGGTACCCGCCGACCACACCGACCACCGACACCAGGCCGTTGAGCAGCACTGCGACCGCCGACGCGGCGAGCACCCGGGGCACGATGAGACGCTGCACCGGCGACACGCCCATCACTTCCATGGCGTCCATCTCCTCGCGGATGGTGCGGGCGCCGATGTCCGCGCAGATAGCCGAGCCGCCCGCCCCGGCGATCAGCAAGGCCACGATGAGAGGGCTGGCCTGCTGCACCACGGCGAGCACGCTCGCCGCGCCGGTGAATGATTCCGCGCCGAACTGCTGCACCAGCGAGCCGACCTGCAGCGTGATGACTGCCCCGAACGGGATCGACACCAGCATGGACGGCAGGATCGTGACGCTGGCGATGAACCAGAACTGCTCGATCAGCTCCCGTACCTGGAACGGGCGCTGGAAAGTCAGCCAGAGCACGCTGCCGGCGAGGGCGAACAGCCTGCCTGTCTGCGCCAGCGGCCCGGTGCCCGGGGACGACCTTTGCTGGCTAGTCATCGCGGTCCCCCCGGCCAGAGGGACGGCCACCTGCCGCGGCGCGGCGGCAGCCCGGCGGTCCCCCCGCCGGCCTGCCCGGCGGGCCCGGCTGCCTGCGCGGCGGGCCCGGCTGCCTGCGCGGGCGGCCACGCGGCGCCGGCGCCGGCCGGGGGCACGTCGCGGTCAGGCCCGGGGGGAGGCGAGTCGCGCGCAGGCCCGGCCGGGTCCGGGGCGTCGGCGAGGATGGCGCGGCGGGCGCTGGCCGGGAGGGTGTCGAGCATGCCGAGCACCCGGGCCCGGCGGCGGCCGACCGCCTGCCGCTCTGGCAGGCCGGGGCTGGGAGTCAGCTGCGGGACCAGCACGGGCGGCTCCTCGGCCGCCTTCCCGGCGGCATCCTGATGAGCCTTCTCCAGCGCCAGGGCCGCCTCGTCCTTTTCCTCGGACATGCCGATCGGGCCGATCTTGCGCCCGTTGACGAACTGGGTGATAACCGGATTCTCGCTGGTGAGCAGGACCTCGCGCGGGCCGAACATGACCAGCCCGCCGCGAAAGAGCATGCCGATGTTGTCCGGCACGGTACGGGCGATCTGAATGTCATGGGTGACGATCAGCATCGTGGCGTCGATCTCAGCGTTCAGGTCAATCAGCAACTGCGACAGGTACGCGGTGCGAACCGGATCCAGGCCAGAGTCCGGCTCGTCGCACAAGATGATCTCGGGATCCAGAACCAGCGCGCGCGCCAGCCCGGCCCGCTTGCGCATGCCGCCCGAGATTTCACCGGGAAACTTGTGCCCTTCCCCGGTCAGGCCCACCATCTCCATCTTCTGCAGCACGACGGACCGGATCTGGCCCTCCGACATCTTCGTGTGCTCGCGCAGCGGGAAGGCGATGTTGTCGTACAGATTCAGCGAGCCAAAGAGCGCGCCGTCCTGGAACATCACCCCGAATAGCTTGCGGACCCGGTACAGCTCACGCTCGGAGCACGACACGGTGTCGACTCCGTCCACCAGGACCCGGCCGCGATCGGGCCGGACCAGGCCGACCAGGGATTTGAGAAACACGGTCTTGCCAGTACCGGACGGCCCGAGCATCACGCTCACCTCTCCCGCCGGAAGCGTCAGCGAGATGTCACGCCATACCATGTGGCGGCCAAACGACTTGGTCAGGCCCTCGATGACCACCTCGGTACTGATGGCACTGCCTCCTTTAGCCCTGGGGATCCCGCAGAGCGCTCACGCGCTGGCCCGGTGCGCGGCTTGCCTCGCCGCCGCGGTTCAGCGCAGAGGTACCGGAATGGGAGGCGGGCAGGTTCCGGTGCCGATCAGCGGGCACAGCGCCCCCTGGGTGAGCTCGTTAAAGTTCCGCTCGCCGGAGACGGCGCCGGTGAAGAGCGGGTCGAGATTCTCGGTGACGCCGCACCCGGTAAAGGCCGGGATGTTGACCAGGCCGGTAAGCGGCCCCCCATTCTGGAGTGAGTAGGGCGGCTTAGATGTAATCGTGCCGACAATTTTCGCCAGGAACGGCGTGACGGACTGGCAGCGCGAACCGACGTCCAGCGGGGTCCCATTGACCGTGACATCATGAATGCGCAACGTCAGTTCCGACCAGACGGTGTTCGTGGCCAGCGCGAATCCCGATCCCACGCTGATGATGTTGATGGTCCCGACCTCCGTCAGCTGCATCACCGCCGTGACCGGGACGAACCCGAACCCCAGGAATGTGGCCTTGGCCGGCGGAAAGCCATGCACCAGCTGGCACGTGGCGCAGCTGCGGTACTCAAGCTGAGCAGGCGTGTCGATTTCGTAGTAAATCGGGGGAGTCAGCTTCTGCACGACTCGCACATCCAGCGCCAGATCGGTCAGCGCCGGGCCGAGCAGGCTAGCCCCGTTGAGCTTCGCGACGTCCGCGAAGCCTTTTACGTATGCGCATCCGTCGGCCGGCTCGGGGAACAGGATCTTCGATCCCTTCGGGGGCTTGGGCAGCGGGAAGCGCGGATTCAGCTTCAGCCCCCCTTTCGGTTCGGGCGGGCAGGGCGCCGCGACCGCCAGCGGCGCTTTCCCACGCGCCGCGGCGCCGGCCACGGTCACGGTCGCCAGGCTGGTGCGCTGGCCGGCGTCCGGGGTGCAGGCAAGCGAGCTGGCGGCCGGGCTCGCAGGCGGGCCGGCGGGCGAGGCAGCTGGCGATGGGCTCGCCCCGCCCGCTGCCGCAGCCCAGGTGAGCACGACGGACAGTGCCGCGGGCCGGAACGTCACCGGGCCCGGTGAGCTCACCGTCACCGGCGCAGCCGCGCCGCTGACCGTGGTCACCAGGCTGCCCTGCACCGGGATGGCCGTGGCCGGGGCGGTCAGCGCGGTCCACGCCGCGGCGGCCGATACGCGGCGCAGCGCCACGGTCATCGTGAGCCGGGCCGACGCGGCGACCGACGCGGCATGCGGCGGGGCCAGGGCCGCGATGGTCGCCGCCGGGATCGTGATGGCTATCTGGCTGCCGGTCGCCGCGATGGGCGTTCCGGTGCTGACCCTGACCGGAAAGGCAGCGCTGAGCAGAACGATGATCTGCCGCTGGCCGGCTGGCGAGGCGCAGCCGTAACTGAGCCGCAGCCGCGCGGCCTGGTGGCCGCCTGCCGGTGTCAGGGCCGCCTGCACGGCGGCATTGCGCGCTGGCCGCACGCCAGCGTAGGACACGGCACCGACGGCCAGGGCGGCAGCGGCGATCACCGCGGCCATGAAGGGCGCCCAGGCCGCCAAGCGGCGGGCGGCGCGCCGGACGGCCAGGCCGGCCATTTTCACCGGCAGCTGCCCGGCGACCAGGAACGATGGCCGCCGCTGTCCCGGGCCAACCCTGCCGGGAACCTGGCTAGTGCCATCGATCAGTCTCCGTTCGTGGTCAGCCAGATTACGCCGTTACCGTGCTCGCTCTTCGAGAAAGCGGTAAGGCCGGACCGGCGGTGCTGGCCTGGCCGACGCTTACCGCAGGTAATGCCAACCGAGATAATTGCTGGCGATCAGGACGGAAGGAGGGCGGAAGTTCCGGCCTCCTTCCTGTTCCTGCCTTCTCAGCCGCGCTCCGGCCTGGCTGGTCAGATCCGCTTCGCCGCTCCCAGGGTCAGGCTGATGGTATTGCCCGATCCCGGGATGCTGAGATTGATAATGGGGGTGAGGAGCCCGCAGCCAGCGAACTGCGGGATCGTGTAGGTCCCGGTGACAGTGCCGCCGTTCACCACGCTGAAGCCGGGCTGGCTGGTGACGGTGATGGTGACGGGGGTAACGGTTTCGCAGCCCGCCGGCACCGGCAGCGGCAGCCCGGCGATCGACACCGCGGTGATCTCCAGGGTGATCTGCGCCGTGGTGGTGACCGCGCCCGTGTTCAGGTTCAGCGTTCCCGTCTCGTGCCCGTCCTGAATGAAGGCGGTAGTCGCGCTGGCCGGGAGCAGGCCGAGCATGAACGACGAGCTGGCCGGCGGCAGGGCGAGGTTGGCCCTCAGCTTCCCGTTCTTGAGATTGATGGTGGAGCTGAGCGTGCCGGGGCCGAGCGCGGCCGTCGAGCTGATGCCCTGCAGGTAGGTGCTGCCGGACACCGGGTACCGCACAGTGATCGTCGTGGCCGTGGACGCTGCTGCCGGGCTGACGAGTGCCAGCACGGTCAGCAGGCCGACGACCGCCGGGACCGCGGCGCGCACAATCCGCAAGCGCTTGAAGGCTCGCATTGGGTTGCTTTTATTACGAACCGGTGATCGTCTGCTTGGGGCTGACGGCGAACGAGGCGACGAATGTCGACGCGTCACCGCTGTTCAGCAGCCCGGCGCAGCCGCTCACGTTGTAGACGTGCAGGTTGCCGCCGGCGGCGAGCACCGCGAGCTTAGCGCTGCTGTTGGTGTAGGTGATCGCTACCTTGCCGTTGTCCGCGGTGGCCGAGGTGCCGTCGACCGTGGCGGTGCAGCCTGTTCCGGACAGCGTGGCGTGAATGCCGGTGATGGTGCCCTTCGTCACGCCGCTCTTGTAACTCGTGGCGTTCAGCGTCCACGGAAGGTGGGCCGGCTTCACGGTGAAGGTCAGGCCCAGCGGACCGGTGCAGGTCGTGAAGCTGATGGTCTTGATGCTGCCGAGGCCCGCGCCGGCCAGGCCGGAGCCGGACTTGAGCGTGCCGCTCGCAGCGGCGGACTTGCAGACCAGCTGCGTGCCGGTGTTGGTGTCGGTGAGGGTGGTCGTGCCGGACTTCCCGGTGAAGGACCCGCCGGGCGTGACCTTGTAAGTGGTGGCCGATGTGGCCGCTGACGCAGGTAGGGCGCTGAGACCGAGCGCCGCCGCCGCAGCGGTCGTGACAAGTATGCTATTGGTAAGCCTGAGACTCGCCATTCGTTGATCTCCTTTGATCGAGTTGCTGCGGTCAGATCGCACTAACCCTGTTTAGCTGCGCAAACACGGATCCAGTGGCGGTTACTAGCGAGTACGTTACTTCGGGGAAACATCGCCGCGCAAGGGTCACCGTGGCAGATGGTCTGGGCCATCACCTTTCAGGTTTCAGCACGGATTCAGGACAACGGGAAATAACCGGCATGATTCGTGTAAACCGGACACGAAAATGAGCCGCCCCACTTCCCCCGTGGGACGGCCCGCCTTCCGTCTAGCGGCTCGGTAAAACCGCAGCTCAGGCTACCTAACATCAAGCCCGGTGACGGCCCGGCCAATGATCATTCGCTGGATTTCCGAGGTGCCCTCGAAGATGGTGAAGATCTTCGCGTCCCGGTGCCACCGCTCCACCGGGAAGTCACGGGTGTACCCGTTGCCGCCGAGTATCTGGATGGCCTGCTCGGTCACCCGTACCGCGGTTTCGCTCGCCACCAGCTTGGACATCGACCCCTCGGCTCCGTCCAGGGCCATCCCCTGGCGGGCCATCCAGGCCGCCCGCCACACCAGCAGCCGGGCCGCGTCCACGGCCGCCTGCATATCGGCCAGCATGAAGCCGACCGCCTGGTTCTGCCCGATCGGCCGGCCGAACTGGACGCGCTCGGCGGCATAGTCGCGCGCGTACTCGACCGCGGCCCGGGCCACGCCTACCGCCATGGACGCCACCGCGGGGCGGCTCGCCTCGAACGTCTTCATCGCCGCCTGCTCGCCGCCCCGGCCGCCCGACCGCACCCGCGCCAGCCTGGCGTCCAGCCGGTCCTTCCCGCCGACCAGGCACCGGCCCGGAACCTGGACGTCATCCAGGATCACCTCGGCAGTATGCGAGGCGCGGACCCCGTGCTTGCGGACCTTCTGCCCCTGACTGAGCCCGGCGGTGCCCGGCGGAACGATGAAGCTCGCCTGGCCGCGCGCGCCCAGGGCGGGGTCCACCGAGGCGACCACCACATGAACATCAGCGATCCCGCCGTTAGTCGCCCACGCCTTCGTGCCGTTCAGAACCCATTCATCGGTCGCCTCGCGGTAGTGCGCCCGGGTCCTGATGGCGCTCACGTCACTGCCCGCCTCGGACTCCGAGGCGCAGAACGCGCCCAGCCTGACATTCCCCTTGCCGCCGAACATCTCCGGCAGCCACTCGCCCATCTGCTCCGGGGTGCCGTTGCTGGCCACGGCGACCGCCGCCAAGGTGCTGCCGACCAGCGACAGCGCGATGCCGGCATCGCCCCAGAAGAGTTCCTCGTACGCCACGGGAATACCGAGCCCGCTGGGTTCCAGCCACTGGGCCGAGAAGAAGTCCAGGGAGTAAAGCCCGATCTGGGCCGCCTGTTCCAGGACAGGCCAGGGCGTCTCCTCCCGCTCATCCCATTCGGCTGCGGCGGGCCTCATGACGTCAGCCGCGAAGCCGTGCACCCAGTCCCGCATCTCGCGCAGTTCCGGCCCTAGCTCGAGCGAAAAGCCAGCAGTGGCCGGTGCGTCAATCTCCGTCGTCATGCTGCTCCTCGGGATACGGCCGCCAGTCCTTCAGATACGGCCGTCAGCATATGTTACCGAAGAGTAACACGCGAGAAGGCCGCCGTCAGTAATCCCCGGCCGGGAACAGACCGCGGGCAGCGGAGCGTGAGCGGGAGATGATCCAGGAGGCCAGGGCGAGCGGCATGCGCAGGCGGGATTAGGGCCGGCCGGGATGCCTGTTCGAGCTCGACCCCGCGTCGGTATCGGTCGAGTGCCTCAGGTGGGAGCCGACCCCGTCATGGGATCCGCCGGGCCGCTCCTGGTGGTGACCGGTCCTACAGCGCGGCGGCGGGCATCTCGTCCCATACCTGGCCGTCCAGCTCCCGGCAGAGCGCCTTGGCCCCCCGGCGCCGCCCCACTGCTTGAAGAAGAAGGGCACGCCCGCGTCCTGACAGGTATCGCGCATGCCCCGCGCCCACTCCAGGCGCATCGGCGGGCCTGGCGCTGGTCGTTGTCAGGATCGGGCGGGCTGGCGACTGCCGCTAGTGGCTGGCCGGCGGCGTGGTCGCCGGCTTCAGCCGGACGAGCCCGCTCGACCTGCGCTACAAGGTCATTCGCGCCGAAGCCCGCCGGGACCTGAACCTGTGACGCACCCGCTCAGTCACTCGTGAGCGATATTGCTTTTTACCAATGTCAACCAGATGCCCGAGTCGGGGCGTATCACGCATGAGTCTTGACCGCGGACGTGAGGAGTAGGCGTGATGCCTGGCGGCAGCGAGGAGCTGGAGCAGAGCTTCGCCGCGTTCGTGCGCGACCACGGCGAACGCCACCTGAGGGTGG
>Ga0302326_10002062_pt1 | contig 49744 bp, 58 predicted proteins | sample Palsa_T0_3_FD_202264 | JGI IMG/M metagenome (GOLD analysis project Ga0302326, IMG submission 202264) | Peat permafrost microbial communities from Stordalen Mire near Abisko, Sweden - Palsa_T0_3 | ecosystem: Environmental > Terrestrial > Soil > Palsa > Peat permafrost | place: Sweden: Abisko...
CGACCGCGCAAAAAGCGAGAGTGGTGGCGAGGCGGAAGGGAAAACGCATGTTCACGGCGAAACTAAGCACAACAGGCGAAAATTGCAGCAATTTTCACACCATTTCGTATGGTAGCGCGGCTTGTCCCCAACCCGCCTTCGCCCCGTCCGCCTCGCGGGCCCCGCCCGGCGGATTGGCGGGCCAACGCGCCCTACCGCCGTCCGGTCAAAGCTCGGGCGGCACCGGGCGGTACCAATAGGGAATCGCCTCGTCGACGAACACCCGCTTCGGGATCATGCCATGCACTCCCAGCGTGACGTCCACGACCTGGGTGACATGGAAATCCACGGCGATGCTCGAAAGCGCATAGGCCTTGAGCTGGTCGAGCCCGCGGTGCTCCTTCAGGAAGTCGATGGTCTCGACGACCGCCTGCCGCATGGCCAGGTTCAGATCCTTATCCAAGCCGAAGGTGATGAAATGGGTCGGCGTCTCGGCTCGCGGCATCTTCAGCGTCACACCCTTGTGCAGGATGAATTGGAGGGTGCAGGCGTCCGCCGTCTCGATCGCCGTGCCTGTCACTTCGCCGTCGCCCTGGCCGGCGTGGGAGTCGCCGGTGTAAAACAAGGCTCCTTTCTGATAAATTGGCAGGTAGAGCGTCGCCCCCGCTCCCAGCTCGGCGCAGTCGAGGTTGCCGCCAAAGGTCCCGGGCTCGGTCGAACCGCGATCGGGCCCCTCCGAATCCGGGGGGCAGGTCGCCATGACGCCCATGAAGGGCTTGAGCGGCACCTCGATGCCCTTGTCGAAGATCCCCACGTTGCGCTTGAGATCGAGAATCGTGATCTTGCCGAACGGGCGCAGCACGCCGCCCGGGCCCGTTCCGCCCCGGACGCCGCCAGCGCCGGCCCCCGCCGGCGCGGCCGGCGTGGCGGAACCCAACGTCAGCGCGCCATGGCCGGGGGTGTCTCCGGTGTTCCCGAAAGTGATGCGGGGCGAGACGTCGAGAATCCGGACTTCAAGCATGTCCCCCGGCTCGGCCCCCTCGATGGCGATGGGCCCCACCAGCAGGTGGCCGCCGGGGCGGCCCGGAAGCTTCGGCGTTTCCTTCTGGACTCGTGCCGTCTCCTGCAGGCAGACGAGGGTTTCGGGCGTGCTCGGAATGTTATTATCGGCCAGCCACTTGACCGGATCGGGGTTGTCTCCGCGCATTGCCTGGCCGCCGCCGCCGCCATTGATCTTCACGATCGCGCCGGACGCCACCGTGAGCACCGGCTTCTTGGTGGAGGAGAAGTGCCCGATGATCGCGTTCTCCGGGGTCAGGGGCACGAGATAATCATAGGGAATTTCCATGGCGCCGGCGGTCCCGGCGAGCACGAGCCCGGGAATGGCGGCCGAGAGAAGGCGGAGCGAGGCGCGAAGCGGAACCAATTGATTCATGAGGATAGGGATAGAGGGATGGGTCTGGGCGGCACGGGCGTTTTTCCCGAGGTCGACCGGCCGGTGAAGCTACAAGCATGCCACCCGCCGAAAGCATCTCCAGAGATTGGGTCTTTCACCGGCTGGTCGGCCCACCATCCGTCCCACCTCCGCGCTTGGTCGCCAACCTGACCCATGACCGAAAAGTGCGACTTTCGCTTTGCTGCGGTGTTTTCTCAAACGATGACGTACGCGCAAGCACTGGTCGGCCTCTCGTGGCTCGTGGGCGGCGCCGTGTCGCTGACTGCGCGGGCGGCCGTTGAACCCATCCACCCGGCGCAGCCCGTGAACCATCCCACTCGCATCGAGGAGGCGCTCTTTGTGCCCCTCGGTGGGATAGAGCAGTGGATCACGATCCGTGGCGACGATACCCGCGCACCGATCCTTATTCTCGTGCACGGCGGTCCAGGCGACGTCCAGTCCCCGTTTGTCTCGACCTATTCCCCTTATGAGCGCGACTTTCTGCTCGTGCAATGGGACCAACGTGGAGCGGGAAAAACTTATGGGAAATACGGGCCAAAAACGCCGGATCTCACCCTCGAGCGGGTCGCTAAAGACGGGATCGAGTTAGCCGAATACCTACGCAGGCGGTTCAAACCGAACGGCATCATTGTGCTGGGCCATTCGTGGGGAACCGCCATTGCGACCGAGATGGTCCGTTCGCGACCGGACCTATTCGCCGCTTATGTCGGGACCGGGCAGATCGCCAGCTGGGCCGAATCCGTGAACGCGCAATTCGCCTTTCTCAAACTGAAGGCGCAAGAAACAAACAACGCCACGATGCTGGCGGATCTCGAGGCGATCGGCCATCCCGACCCATTCAATGCGAAACAATACTTCGCCTTCACGCGGCCGCTGCGAAAATATCTTGATGAATCCGACACGAGATGGCTCTCAGGGCTGCCTGAACTTACGCGGGATTCGCCTGGGATTACCGACGAAGGGATGAAGTCCCTGCTGGAGGGAATGTCATTCTCGGGCCGGACGCTGTTGCCAACTTCAATGCGGGAAAATTTGTCCACGGAGGCGCTCCGGTTCGATCTGCCCTATTTCGTCATCCAGGGACGGGACGACATGTTCACTCCGACAGCCGCGGCCAAGGCGTATTTTGACCGGGTCACGGCGCCCAAAAAGCGATTCGCCCAAATCGACGATGCGGGTCATTTCGCGTTGGCGACAAATTCCGGGTCCTTTATCGCGGTGCTGAAGGACATGCTTCAGTCCACCGTGAGCCTGCGCTGAGCCCTGACCGCCTAACCGGCACCGGGTCTGCGCCGGACCGGTTTATGCTCGCTGGCTAGGAGTGAGTTCGGCACCTTTCCGGCCCATGTCCGGCGCTGTATTTCTTAGCTACGCCTCCCAGGATGCGGAGGCGGCCAAGCGCGTTTGCGAGTCGCTGAGAGCCGCCGGCGTCGAGGTGTGGTTCGACGCGGATGGCGGGCTCGAGCACGGCGATGAATGGGATGCGAAGATCCGCCGGCAGATCAAGGAATGCGTGCTCTTTCTCCCGATCATTTCCGCCCACACGCAGGCGCGGCCCGAGGGCTATTTTCGCATCGAATGGGATCTCGCGGCCGAGCGGGCGCAGGGGATCGCGTCCGGGGTGCCGTTTATCCTGCCCATTGTGATCGACGACACCCACGAGCCCGAGGCGCTCGTGCCGGATCGCTTCCGGAAAGTGCAATGGATGCGATTGCCGGGAGGGGCCGTGTCCGCCGAGGTGCAGGCACGATTCCTGAAACTTTGGTCGCACCGCACCGGGGTGCTGTCTCACGAGGCCGCGGCTAGCGCTCTTCCTCCCCCTCGGCCAGTGGTTGCCGCAGCCAGACCGGGCTGGAGGGCCTACGCGCTGACCGCGGCCGCAGCGGTGCTTGTCCTTGCGGCTGGCGGCTGGTGGCTGAGGGTCAGATCGGCGACTCCCTCCTCCAACGCCCACGCGGCGGCGCAGCCGCTCTCACCGGCTCGCCAGCTGGCCAAGAGGGCTTACGACCTAAGCGCCGGGTCGTTCGATTCCACGCTCGACGATTACAAGGCCGCCGAGGGGCTGATCAAGCAGGCTCTCGATCTCGATCCCAACGATGGGGAGATTTGGGCGATTTCCTCGCAGATCAACTTTGGCTATGGCAATCGCGGCTATGATTATTCGACCGAGCGTGTGGCCGCCGCGCGAGCTCAGGCCGAACATGCGCTGAAACTTGTGCCGGACTCTCCGGAAGCCCTGTACGCGCTCGGCGTGCTGCAAACGCACACCAGCGGAATGCACGCACTGGGAATTCAGAATCTTCGGCGCGCGGCCGCACTGGCGCCGCAACATGGCCGGGCGCAGCTGTTCCTCGGGTCAGCATTGCAGGCCGACGGCAACCTCGAGGAATCCCTCCTCTTTTTCAACAGGGCTCGCCAAGAGCCGCAGTGGGCCCCGTTGGCGGACTATTTTTTGTTTCTCCGGCACTTCCACGACGGCGACTTTCCAGGCGCGGACGACGCCATCCGCTCCTCAATCGCCGGACGTCCGTCCGTCAACAGCTTTAGCGCCCAGGCGATGCTGCATATCACCTGGAAGGGCGATCTCGACAACGCCCTGGCCGACCTGGCGAAGGCTCCCCCGGCATTTTCCGCCGAGCACCGGATCATCTGGATCACGGCGCAGATCCAGATGGAGCGGCGTTCGCCCGATGAAGCCCTCCGCGTACTCGACCAACTGGCGGACAATTTTATCCATGACAGCTGGTTCATCGGACCAAAGGACTTCCTGGTGGGCTGCGCTCAGGCCGAAGCCGGCCGGATGGAAGCAGCGCAAATCGCCTGGAAATCGGGCCTGGCGGTGATCGACGATCGCCTGCAAACCGCGCCGGGCGACACGAGCTTTCACCTCATCCGTGGCGAACTTCTCGGGCGGCTCGGGCGGGAGCAGGATGCGCTCGCCGAAGCGCGGAACGTCGAAGAGCTCTACCGCGATCAGGTTTACCCCTGGTTTCTTTCGCCCGTGCGCATCTATGCCGCGATCGGCCGAAGCGACCTCGCCGTTCCCATGCTCCAGCGGCTGCTGGGGCAGCTGGGCCGCAGCTCTGACTTCAATGTCAATTGGCCGCTTACGCGCACACTTCTGCGACTGGACCCGATCTGGGACAAGCTGCGCGGCGACCCGGGCTTCCAGGCGCTGCTGGCTGAGAGCCCGATATCCGATCCCAAGAAATGAACGGCCTGGGAAGGCAAGGTTGCGCCCAGCGCGACCTCGGAGCATTAGTCCCGGGCAAGGTGGAATCAGGGAAGCCGCAGCAGGTGACGCATTCGGCCCTTTACGTCGCGATGCCATTCCTCGGCGGTGACGCCGATTCCCAACGAGCTCACGCACCACGAAGGGCTGGCTGGAGCCTTTGTCCCGCTCCGCCAATGCCGCCTTGATGTAGCGCTGGGTGTTTTCCGGCTCCGGGATGCTGGTGAAGGTAAGCTGCCATAGGTTGCCATCGGCGGAGGCGGCTCGAAGGTCGGCTTCGTGCTCCAATCCCATCGGCTCAAGACGCACACCGTGACCTTCAAGGATCGTTGGAGAAGTGAAGGAAGGCATTATTAGGTAATGGCAGTCTCACAAGCCACAGAGCTGCAAGGTCAAATCCAATTGACCGCGCCGATCCCGCATTGAGAGGAAATTCCCGGAGGGCTGGTTGTTATCATGAGGGGATGAACCGAAATTCCAGCCTTCAGTTACGAGCCGCTATGGACCAGCGGTTGGGATTGCGGCTTGACTCCGTTTACGTTGTAAACAGCAGTCTGACCATGCCAACTGTTGTACAATCTTGCCGAATCGATCAAGCGAACGCGGCCTTGCTGGCCCTCCAAGCCAAGCGCCGGCATTTGGAGGTATCCACCCTGAGCAGCCTTTATTTGAAGGAAAAGGCGTTGGAAGAGGAATATCCCGGCATCGGGTTTCGCGATTCGATCGGCGGCCGCGAGGCATATTTGCTCGGCCACCGCCTGGGAGTCTGGGAAGTGGTGGAGATACACCGGGAGACCAAGACCATCGCCGAGACGGCGGGGTACTTACGCTGGCCGCCAGCCCTGGTACGGTGCGCCCTGGGCTTTGCGAAGGCTTATCCGGCTGAGATCGAACGGCAGCGTCACGCCGAGATCGGCTCGTGAGAGCACGCCTTCTCGCGGACGAGAACGCGTCCCACCGGCTGGTGGCCGCCTGTCGGCGCATCGAGATCGGCTTTCCCCTGCTCCATGTCGCGGATTGGGAAAAAGGCGCCTATTTGTCGACGAAGGACCCCGCACTGCTCATGGTCCTGCGTGAATCGAATATGATCCTGGTCAGCTTTGACCGCTCTAGCCTTCCGATGCACGCCGGCAAGCTCACGCGCGAGAGCTTGGGCCATGCCGGAGTGATTTTATTTCGCCGCGCCGTGCCTGCCGCTGCCTTTGGCGCCCAAGCCCGGCTGTTGGTAAACTTCTGGCGCGAAGCGCGGGATTGGGACTGGGCGGATCGCATCGAATACCTGCCGCACGACCCTACTCATCGCGCGTAGGCAAGGTCCGGCGATTCGAGGGGGTCAGGCAGTCTTGATGACCAAATGGGGCGGAGGGTTTCGGATTGGCGCCGAGCCATCCGCCTTATTTTGCAACGCTGAAGGGCACCCAAAACCCGGTCGATTCCCAGCTCATTTTCAAGGTCCCGCCGCCGCCGGGCTTTTTTTCAATCGCCATGGTGAATTGATCCACCGGCGAATTGAGGGACTCCCGCGCCAGATCGATCCGGGCGAGATCCTGGCTCGGGTCATACTCCTCGCCCCATTGGCCGACCTGCTTGCTCACGACCAACTGGGCCGAGCCGTCGGCCTGCGGGAGGGTCCACAGCGTGTAGGTGCCAGCCGGCACCGTCGTCCCGCCCAGCAGGAGCGCCTTCTGGGTGATGAAGAGGGTGGCCTCGTCCGCGCCGGTCCGCCAGACCTTGCCGTACGGCACAAGTCCGCCCCATATCTTCCGCACCGCGCCGGTTTTCGGATCTTTGGTGTGCGGGCGCCCATAGACGATGGTGGCGCGGTTGCCGTCGATGACAGCGCTGATAGTCTCATGCGGACTTATGCGCTCCTGTTGGGCAAAAAGGGAAGAGGTGTCCGCGCACAGGGCCGCGAAAACGATCAGCGCCGCCGGGAAGAGCTTCCGTGAGACTGGGAGAAAAACGTTCATGGCCAAGATCGCCGATGAGCCTGCCGCCAGGACCCCGGACGGCGAGAAAAAATCCGGCTAGTCCAGTCGCCGCATCGATCATCGGATCGGACCCGCCTAACTCCAAACTGTACCACTATCCCAAAAGCCCTTAGGTTGACCTAGGGCCCGATTCTCGGTTTAATGGCCCGCAGTGCTGCTCGTCATCGATAACTACGATTCCTTCACCTATAACCTGGTCCAATATTTCGGCCAATTGGGGGTGGAGCAGCGCGTTTTCCGCAATGACGAGATCACCCCGGGCGAGGCGCTGGCGCTCAAGCCCGAGCGCGTGCTGATCTCCCCCGGCCCGTGCTCGCCGGGCGAGGCGGGGGTCAGCCTCGACATCATCAAGGCTTTCGCCGGCCAGGCGCCCATTTTTGGCGTCTGCCTTGGCCATCAGGCTGTGGGCCAATACTTTGGGGGCAAGGTGGTGCGCGCCGGCCGCCTGATGCATGGCAAGACTTCGCCGATCGCGCACAACGGGCGGGACCTGTTTCGGGACCTGCCCCAGAATTTCCCGGGCACCCGCTACCATTCCCTGCTGGTCGAGCGCGCCAGCTTCCCCGCCGACCTCGAAATCACCGCGGAGACGGCCGAGGGCGAGATCATGGGGCTCCGCCACCGCACGCTGCCCATCTGGGGCGTGCAGTTCCACCCCGAATCCATCGCCACCGGGGACGGCATGAAGATCCTGAAGAATTTTCTCGAACTTGGCTGAATCGGCCCGGTCGCACTCCCCATCATGCGCTGCCCCAAATGCACTTCCATCGAGGACAAGGTCATCGATTCCCGCATCAGCAAGGAGGGGAATACCATCCGCCGCCGGCGCGAGTGCCTCGAGTGCAGCCACCGCTTCACCACGACCGAAACGCTGGTGCGCGACGGCATGGCTGTGATCAAGCGCGACGGCCGGCGCGAGGAATTCGACCGGGAGAAGCTGATCCGGGCGGTGCGGGCGGCCTGTCACAAGCGCCCGATCGACCTGGAGCAGGTCACGATGCTGGTCGAGGACGTGATCGACGCGCTGGAAGCGCAGTACGAGACCGAGATTCCCTCGCAGGCCGTGGGCGAGGGCGTGATGCAGCGCCTGCGCCACGTCGACCAGGTGGCGTACGTCCGCTTCGCCAGCGTCTACAAGGAGTTCCGCGACATCTCGGAATTCACGCACGAGATCAACGCCCTGGGCAAATCGAAGGAGAAAAGCCGTTGAGGGCGCCGCCTGCGCGCGATGACTTGCGCCGGCTGCATTTCATCAACGCGCTTTTTTCCCACGTCACCGGCCACGACCTCTACCTGGCCCGCCAGATCGCGGCCGGCCTCGCCTTCAGCCTCGCGGAGCTGGAAGCCCGGGCCGCGGCCGAGCCCGAGGCCGCGGCGCGCTTCGACGCCGCCTTCAACGCCGCGGCGGCGCGGCTCCTCGAGAAATTCTGCCGCGACCTGCCGCGGCACGGCTTCTTCCACTGGGACGCCACCCGAACCCTGCACTCCTCCACCCCGCTCTTCGCCCGCGCCGAAATCGTGGCCGGCCTGAAGCAGCTCGCGCCCTACCGCGAATCCACCCTGCTCATCACCAACCTCCGCCCCGCCCTGCTGCCGCCGGAACTTCGGGCAACGCCGCGCCGCCAGCGCGATTACGCGGAGGCGCTCGCGTTCATTCGCGAACTGGCCGCCGCCCGCACGGTGGAGAGCGCCCGGCTGCAGCTTCTGTTCCTATGAGCGCCAAGACGGTTTTCGAGAAGATCATCGACCGGGAGATCCCCGCGAGGATCGAGCACGAGGATGATCGCTGCATCGTCATCCACGACCGCCAGCCGCAGGCGCCCGTCCATCTGCTCCTCATCCCCAAGCGGGTCATTCCCCGCCTGGGAGAGGCGGCGCCGGGGGACGAGGCCCTGCTCGGCCATCTGCTCGTGGTGGCGGGGATGCTCGCGCAGAAGCTCCAACTGGAACGGGGGTTCCGCCTCGTGGTCAACCACGGCCCCGATGCCTGCGAGAGCGTGCCCCATCTGCATATGCATCTCCTGGCGAAGCGACAAATGACCTGGCCGCCGGGGTAGCGCGGGTTGTCCCAACCCGCAGTTGGCTCCGTCCACGCCCGCAGTCTGCCCGGCGCCTTGGGACAAGGCGCCCCACCTAAGAGCCGGCCTCGTAGGCCCCGTCGAGCCGTTTGGCCGCCAGACGCTTGATTTCCAACATCAGCAGAGCCGCCGAAACGCGAGCCGCGGGCCAGCCGGTCCGGCCAGCCAGTCCGTCGGGCGTCAGGGCTTCGCCGCCGTCAAGGCAGCCCAGGATCCGCGCCTCGTCGTCGCCCAAATTCGGGCCGGAGATTCCAGGGGCGCTCGGCTTGGGAGGAATCGGCAACGGCCGCAGGCCGCCGAGATAGTTCAGTTCATCCAGAACGTCCTGCGCACAGGTGAGCAGGGCCGCCCCGTCGCGGATCAGCTGGTGGCAGCCCGCGCTGGTCGTCTGGTCGATCCGGCCTGGCACCGCAAAAAGCGGCTTGCCCTGCTCGCCCGCCAACCCCGCCGTTATCATGGCTCCCCCCGCGGCATCGCTTTCGACCACAACCACCGCGTCGGCCAGCCCGGAGACGATCCGGTTGCGCATGGGAAACGATTGCCGGGAGGATGGCCGCCCAAAGGGAAATTCGGACAGGAGAGCGCCACTCTCCGCGATGCGCTGCTGCAGCTGCCGGTTCTCGGGCGGGTAGACGAGATCCAGCCCAGTCCCCAGGACCGCCACGGTCCGCCCGGAAGTCTCGAGCGCTCCCTCATGCGCGGCCGTGTCAATCCCCTGCGCCAGTCCGCTGATGACACAAAAACCGACCCGCGCGAATTCCGCCGCCAGCCGCCGGGCTACCGCCCGGCCATATGGCGTGGCGCGGCGGGTGCCGACAATGGCGATCCCGGGGCGATCAAAACGATAGGGGCCAAGGCGATAGAGTCCGATCGGCGGATCATGGATCTGGCGCAGAGGTTCGGGATAAGCCGGTTCGCTTGACGGGACGAAATCCGCTCCGCTCTTGGTGAATTTTGCCTCCTCCGCCGGCAGGTCAAAATGCTCGCGCCAGCGGACGACGGCCGCCGCCGCGGACGGCCTGATTCCAGGCACCTGCTGCAGCCGGGCGCCGTCGGTCGCCAGGACCTGCCGGGGATCGCCGCCAAGATCAGCCAGCAGGCGATTGAGTGCGATCGGACCAATATCCGGTAGCGCGTTCAGGATGATGAACGCCTGTTTTACGGTGAGTTGAGCGGGATCGAGGTCAGCCTTCACGCAATGCTTGCGGAAGGTATTCTAACAACTGCGTCACCTGAACGGAGGTTTGCCCATGGGCCCGGGCCAGGGCGTCGGCCGCCCGGCCGTGCCAGACGGTCCCGCGGCAGGCCGCGAGCAGCGGATCGCCGGGCGTCTGGGCCAGCAGTCCCCCGGTCAGCCCGGTGAGGACGTCGCCGCTCCCGCCGCGGGCCAGGACCGGGCCGCCAAATGGGCTGAAATAGCGCGCCAGACCGTCGGAGACCGCCGTGAGCGGACCCTTGTGCACGACGACGGCACTGCGCCAGGCTGCGGTCCGACGCCTCCGCCGGCCCGCCGGATTGATACGCTCCCACTCGCCCTGGTGCGGCGTCAGCACGCGGGGCGCGCTGCCCGCGTCCACGATGGCGGGCTGGAGCGCGTCGGCATCGATCACGAGCGGGATTTTGGAGGACGCGACAAGCTCGCGCGCCAAGGCAAGCGATTCCGGATCCCGGCCCAGCCCGGGCCCCAAGGCCAGGGCGGAGGCGCGCCCCAGCCGCGACTCGAGCAGCGGCCGGCCCGCGAGGGCCAGTCCGCCGGCGGGAGTCTCCGGGAGGCCGATCCACATCGCCTCCGGGGCGCGCGCGGCGAAGGCCGCCGCCAGCGAGGCCGGCACGGCCGCGGTGAGGAGCCCCACCCCGCTGCGCAGGGCAGCCAGCGCCGCCATCAGGATCGCGCCAGGAAAGCCGCGGGAGCCGCCCACCAGAAAGAGATGTCCGTAGGTCCGCTTGTCCGACGCCGACGCACGCAGCGCCCGCAGGGAGGCCAAGACCTCGGGTGTCAGGACCCGGAGCTTCGACCTGTCGGCCGCGGCGGCGATGAAGCCGAGATCGAGGTACCGCAACCGGCCGACCCAGGGGGCTCCGGCCTCTTCCACCACCGGCCGCTTCACGCTGCCGGTCGCGTAGGTGAAGTCGGCCCGGAAAACCGCCGGGCCGGAGCCGCCCAGTCCGCTCGGCAGGTCGACCGCCGCGCGCAGGCCCACCGGGAGGGCATTGATGCGGCCGAGCAGCGCCGCGACCAATCGCGGGACCGGCGGCCGGAATTGGAAGCCGAAGATGCCGTCCAGGCAAAGATCATAGCCACGGGCCAGCGCGGCGGCCGGAATCGCCGCCACCCGGCCGCGCGCCGACTGGCCCAGGTCCCGCCAGGCGCGCTGCGCCAGCGGGCGAAGCCCGCGCTCGCCAAAGACAAAGACGACATCGGCCCGCGCGTCGGGGAATCTCTCCAGGACGCGGCGCGCCGCGATCAGCGCGTCGCCGCCGTTATTTCCCTTGCCGGCGAGCACCAGCACGCGGCCGGAGGGCGGAAAGCCCCCGATCTCCAGAAAATCGCCGAGCGCGCCGGCGGCCACAGCGCCGCCGGCGCGCTCCATCGCCGCCCATTCCAGCGTCTCGTCGCCGGCAAAAAAACGCCGCTCAAAGGCCTGGGCCTCCGCGCACGAGAGTATCGGCTGGCCCAGCGGAGGCTTCATGGAGATGCCTTCGGCTTGGCCGAGGCGCCATGCAGGGCGTCGGTGACGGCGCGCCAGGTCTCGTCCTGCGCGGCCTTACGCCATTCCCGTTCCTGGGCGGCCGTGACGGTGAACTGCAGCGGAAAGTTCTCCGCGTCCGGCACGCCGTGGCGGAGAATCGGCCGCGTCAATCGTGGAATGGGACGGAAGAAGAAGGCGTCGCCCAACCGCATCACTTCGTAGCAGTCCGAATATTCCTTCGTGGCCGAATCCCACAAGGCCACCTCGGTGGTGTCGTTGTCCCAGACCGCGTATTTTTCAAAGTCGGCAAAGACCGCATCGATGGTGCGGATCCGCGGCGGGGAGGCGACCGGCTTCGGCGGCGGTTCGGGCCGCGGCGGCGCGGCAGGCTCGGGCCGCGGCGGCGCGGCGGGCTCGGGCCGCGGCAGCGCCAGCATGAACAGCACTCCCATGACGAAGCCGAGCATCACCCAGGACGGCGTCTGGGTGGGCTTCGAGCCGGCCGGGGAAGGAGAGTCGTCCATGAGCGCAACAGATAGGCGAAATCGGCCGGGGTTCAAACCGTCCGCACCAGCGCGGCGACGGCCAGCGCGGAAACCCGCGTGTGGGAAAGGGTCACCAGGATCCCCGTGGCGCCGGTCCGCCGCAACAGCGCGTGGCCCTTGTCATCCAGCCGGACCAGAGGCTGCAGGCGTGCGCCGTGGTGGATGGAGACCGACTTCCAGCCCAACTCCGCTCCGATGCCGGTCGTGAAGCATTTGGAAACCGCCTCCTTGGCCGCGAAGCGGGCCGCCAGGTGCTGGTGCGGATTCGCGCGGCTGAAGCAATAGGCGCGCTCCTCCTCGGTGAAGACCCGCACGAGGAAGCGCTCCCCCTGGCGCTCGATCACGCCGCGGATGCGCTCGATCTCGATGATGTCCGCGCCGAGTCCCAGCAGGATGCCGCCAGGGGGGATCTGGAGGTCTTCCATCCTAGGGGCCGGGGTTCAGGCGGGCCTTCATCTCGCACACCGCGCCCTCGATCCCGGAAAAAAGCGCGCGGCTGAGTAGGCTGTGCCCGATGTTGAGCTCGTGCAGGTGCGGCAGGGTGCGCACCTCGGCGATATTCACGTAATTGATGCCGTGGCCCGCATTGATGACCAGGCCGAGCTCATGGCCGCGCGCGGCGCCGAGCCACAGCCGCTCGAACTCCCCGGCGCGGCCCGGGCTGTGATAGGCGTTGGCGTAGGCTCCCGTATGCAATTCGATCCAGGGGGCGCCCAGCTCGGCCGCGAGCTCGATCTGCGGCTCATCCGGGCCGATGAACAGGCTCGTCTGGATCCCGGCGCCGGCCATCGCCTCCACCACCGCGCGCACCCGGTCGCGGTTGCCCACGACATCGAGTCCTCCCTCGGTCGTGACCTCCTGGCGATTTTCCGGGACCAGGCAGACGGAATCGGGTTTCAGCCCGAGGGCAAAATCGATCATCGCCGGGGTGCAGGCCATCTCCAGGTTCAGCCGCGTGTCGATCGCCTCGCGCAGGCGCACCACGTCGCGCTCCTGGATATGCCGCCGGTCCTCGCGCAGGTGGACGGTGATGCCGTCGGCCCCGGCCTGCTCGGCGAGCAGGGCCAGCGCCACGGGGTCGGGCTCGATTGAGCCGCCCTCCGACGCTCCCGCGTCCCGATAACGCGCTTGGCGGAGAGTGGCGCAGTGGTCGATATTTACGCCGAGGAGGATCATGCGGAACCGCGGGACCCGCCACTAAAGCGCCGATCGCCATCGGTGGCAAGGGCGGTTTGAGCGCCGCCGCGCAGCGTCCGACTCGGGCGAGGGATTCATCCCCGCGTCGGCTCGCCGCCCAGGAGCACGCGGATCTTCTCGGCGGTCGTGATCGCGCTGACGAGGAGGCCCGCCGCGACCAGGCGGAGCCGCGGTCCCAATCCCGCGGCCCGCGGGTCGCGGCAGACCACGTGATAAAGGCGTCCATCCAGCAGCGAGGCCTTGCGCAGGTCGGCCAGGATCTGGCCGATCGTCGGCCGCGACCGCTTGAGGAGCATCATCCGTCCTCCCACCAGCCGCCTCTGCTTCCGGATGAAATCCGCGAAGGTGCTGCGGCGCGGGTGCCGGACGATCATGTCGGGCACATAGCGCAAGACTTCGCCCTGGGCCACCGCCTGGTGGATCCACACCTTGTCGCCGCCCGACTTCAAGGTCGGGTCAAAATATCCCGTGCGGGCGAAGGCCGCCCGGTCGGCCATGAGATTCGCGCCGATCGCAAATCCCCGCTCCTGGATGAGCTGCTGGATGCTGGCCATTTGGAACATCACGGTTTCCAGAATCTCATAGGGATTCAACGCACGCCCGACCGGATCGATCAATGGGACCTCCCCGCCGACGATCGTGCCGTTCCCGGCCGCGAGCGCGGCGACGCCTCGTTCGAGCCAGCTCGCGTCCGGGACGCAATCCCCGTCCGTGGAGGCGAAGATCTCGCCGCGGGCCTGCCGAATGCCGTGATTCCTGGCCGAGGGCCACCCCGCCCCGCCATCCCGGAACCACCGGACTTCGGGAAACTGCCGCTGGACGCTCGCGATGTCGTCCGTCGAGTCGTTGTCGACGACGATCACTTCGAATGATTCCCGGGGATAGGTCTGATTCCTCAGTGCCTCGAGGCAAATCCGAAGGCTCGGCGCGCTGTTTCGGACCGCGATGACGACGGAGACGCGGGGCGGCCTCGGCTCGGTGGTCATGGGCGCAGGAGATCTCGCGCCTTGGCGATCGCGGCGGCCTGAGCGGGCGAGGAGGAACTCACGCGCTCGACGATGCTGCGGGTGCGCTGCCGGATCTCGGGATCTTCCAGCGCCGCCAGGCCCGGCAGCAGCAGCAGGCAGTCCGCCAGAGTCTCGTTTTCCCAGTCCAGCACGCGCCGGCAGTAGTCGGCCAGGCGCTCGCGGTCGGCCGCGACGGGGGGAATCTGGCCCTGCCACCGCGTCCGGCCCAGCTCAAACACGCCCCGGACCAGGTCGAGGCGGGGATCGGCCGGAAATAATCGGGCAAAGGCGGCGACGGTCATGCTCTTGTTCGGAATGTATTCGCCGGCCCGGTGGGCCAGCCGAAATGCGGCCAGGCAATTGACGTCGTTGACCAGCTGGGCGAAGCCCGGGACATACCGATTTTCCCCGATGCGAACGCCGTAGTGCTCGTAGCCGCGGAAATCCCCTTCGGCCGACGGGTACTCGAGCGGATGGCGCAGGCCCGCGGGCCGTCCGCGAACCGCCCAGATAAAATACAGCGCCAGGTGGGCATAGTAGCCCAGCAGGGTCGCGGCGGGCTTGAGCGGCAGATCCTTCACCACGTCTTCACCGGCCAGCAGCCGCGCGATCCGCAGGTGGGGCCGGGTGCCCCGGGCCAGATCGCGCGCGTCCAGCACGGTCACATCCATCATGGGTCCGCCCGCGGCGCGCGCGCCCTCGACCCAATGCGCGAGCGCCCGCCGCCGCTCCGGTCCGGCCTCGCCCTGGAAGAGAACCGCCAGATCGACGTCGCTGGTGCCGATCTGGCAGCCCAGCGCCCGGCTGCCCAGCAGGTACAGGCTTTGAATCTGGCCGGGAAATGCGGCCAGCATCCGGTCGCGGAGCCCGTCCACAAGCCCCCCGGAATCGGTGCCACCCGCCAGCATGGGCCCGGCGCCGATCAGGCCCGTTGCCCGATCGGCACGTAGTCGCGCTGCACCGGGCCCACGTAGATCTGGCGCGGACGGTAGATGCGCCCCTTCGGGTTCGCCGCCACCTCGCGCCAGTTGGCGATCCAGCCGGGGGTGCGGCCGATGGCAAAGATGACGGTGAACATGTTCACGGGGATGCCCAGCGCGCGCATGATGATCCCGCTGTAAAAATCGACGTTCGGATAGAGCTTCCGGGAAAGGAAGTAATCGTCCTTCAGCGCCGCCTGTTCGAGCTTGGTGGCGATATCCAGCAGCGGGTCGCTGATCCCCAGTTTCTTCAGGACCTCGCCGCAAGCCTTGCCGATGATCTTGGCCCGCGGATCGAAGTTGCGGTACACGGCATGGCCAAAGCCCATCAGGCGGTTGCCCTTGCCACCGGACTTGGCCGCCTCAATGAAGCGGGTCCCGTCATCGCCCTCGTCGTGGATCGACTGCAGCATCTGCATAACCGACACGTTGGCCCCGCCGTGCAGGGGCCCGGAAAGGGCGCAGATGCCCGCCGAGAGCGATGTGAACAGATTGGCGGAGCTGGATCCGACCATGCGGACCGTGGAGGTCGAGCAGTTCTGCTCGTGGTCGGCGTGCAGGAGCAGGAGAAGGTTGAGCGCGCGGGCGACCTCGGGGGCGGCGACATAATCCTTGTACGGCTCCGAGAACATCATGTGCAGGAAGTTCTCGCAGAAGGGCAGCTCCTGCTTCGGAAAAATGTAGGGCAGGCCGTTCAGGTACCGGTAGATCATCGCCCCGATCGTCCGGATCTTCGAGATCGCGATGGCCGCGGCCAGGTCGAAATTGGCCAGATCCTGCTCGAAATTGTTGGCGGCCAGGTGCGGGTAGTGGGCCGCCAGCGAGGCGACGATCGACGAAAGCATCGCCATCGGCGGTGCCTCCTTGGGGAAGCCCTCGAAAATGCGCTGCATCTGAGTCTCGACCGCCGCGTTCTGCCGCAGAAGGAGGCCGAAGGCCTTGCGCTTCTCGGCGTTGGGCAGCTCGCCATAGATGATCAGATTGGCGGTTTCGACGAAGTCGCTGCTGTTGGCGAGCTGTTCGATCGGATAGCCCCGGTGGCGGAGCACGCCGTGGTCGCCGTCGAGGTAGGTGATGGCGCTCTCGCAGGACCCGGTGTTGCCGTAGCCCTGATCGTAACAGATGTAGCCCGAATCCGCCCGCAGCTTGCGGGTGTCGATCGCCTTCTCCCCCTCGGCGCCGACCAGGATCGGCAGAGGGTACTCCTTGTCGTCCAATTTGAGCGTGGCGGTCTTGCCCATGCCCCTAACCGAAGCTAGATTGAGGCCACTGGCAAAGCAAAGTTGGCTCGAAAAGGAGATATAATGCCTCCGTAAGCCCCCGATCAACGGGCCTTTATGCGGCCTCCGGGCGGCGGTCAGGCCGCGGCCGCCACGGCGGCGAAATTGCGGTAAATCTGCAACCCCTTGGCCTGGCTCTTTTCCGGGTGAAACTGCGTCGCGAAGGAGCGCCCGCGGGAGACAATCGCCGGGAAGGGTCCTCCGTAATCGCATTCCGCCAGCACCAGCGAAGGATCCGCCGGTTCGCAGTAGAAGCTGTGCACGAAATAGAATGCCTCCCCGGCTCCAAGATTGGCCGCCAGCGGCGATGCCGGATCCCGGAATCGAAGCGTATTCCAGCCCATGTGGGGTATCTTGAACTCCGGCGGCAGGCGGAAGCGACGGACCTTTCCCGAAAAAATCCCCAGGCCCTGCACGTTCCCCTCCTCCGAACCCTCGAAAAGCGCCTGCATCCCCAGGCAGACGCCCAGGAAAGGCCGGTCCTCCTTGATCCAGTCGCGAACCGCATGGTCCATCCGGCTCGCGCGCAGCGACGCCACGCAGTCGCGCAAGGCCCCCACCCCGGGCAGGACGAGGCCTTCGGCTGCGCCGGATCTCAGCTCATGCGGCGTGCGCACCACCCGGGGCGCGGCTCCCACGGCCTCAAGGGCCTTGGTCACGCTGCGGAGGTTGCAAATGCCGGTGTCAATGACGGCGATGGTCGCCATCAGAGCTTTCCCTTGGTGCTCGGGAGCAGGTCGGCGGCGCGCGGCTCGATCTGGGTTGCGGCGTCGAGCGCGCGGGCCAGGCCCTTGAAGACGGCCTCGGCCACGTGGTGCGGCTCTTCGCCGTAGACCAGCTGCACGTGCAGGTTGGCCCCGAGCGTGTTGCTGAAGGCGCGGCAAAACTCCTTGACCAGGGCGATGTTGAAATCGCGCACGAACATGGTCGGCGCCTCGGCGCTGTAGACCAGGTGCGGCCGCCCGCCGACGTCGAGGGCGACGCGGACCAGCGCCTCGTCCATCGGCAGGAGAAAAAAGCCGTAGCGCTTGATGCCGATCTTGGCGCCGAGGGCCTCCTTGAACGCCTGGCCGAGCACCAGGCCGACATCCTCCACGGTGTGGTGATAGTCCACGTCGGTGTCGCCCTTGGCCACGATGGTCAGGTCGAACAGGCCGTGCTTGGCGAAAAGCGTCAGCATGTGGTCGAGAAACGACACCCCCGTGTCGATCTTGCCCGCACCGCGGCCGTCGATGGCCAGCGTGATGACAATATCCGTCTCCGCCGTCTGGCGGGAGACGGTCGCTACGCGTTGGTGTTTGCCTGAGGCCATGCGTCGAGACTTTCGTTGAGGACGAGCATATCGTCGTCCGTCCCGACGCTGATGCGCAGGAACGACGCGGTCAAGGCATGGCTCGGGAAGTGGCGCACCAGCACCCGGCGGGAATACAGGAAATCATAAGCCGCCTTGGCCACTTCCGGCCCGGTGCGGCCGCGCTCATCCCTGGGCTCGGTGAAGATGAAGTTGGCCTGGGACGGATAGGTGAACCAGCCGCGCTCCCCGGACCATTGCCGGACGCAACGATCGCGCGTCGCCCGGATCCGGGAGACGACGGCCGCGTAATAATCCGGGTCGCCCAGCGCGGCGAGCGCCGCCGCCTGCGAGAGTCGGCTGACATTGTAGCTGTCGCGGACGCGGTCGAGGAGATCGATGACTGCGGGACGGGCCAGCGCGTACCCCACCCGGATGCCGGCCAACGCCAAGGCCTTGGAGAGCGTGCGGACGACCACGAGGCGCGGGTGCCTTTCCAGGAGGGAAATCGCGTCCTCGCGGGCAAAGGGCGCGTAGGCCTCGTCGACGACCAGCAGGCCGCCGAAGGATTGCAGCAGGCCCTCGATCTCCCCCTTCGAAAAGCCCACTCCCGTCGGGGCATTCGGCGAAGTCAGGAAAAAGACGCTGGCCCGCGAGGCCCCGATCTTCGCGGCGGGGAGCGCCATCGTCCGGTCGAACTCGACGACCAGCGTCCGGCCGTCCTGGATCCCGACCAAGACCGGGTAGAGCGAGTAGCTTGGCCATGTGAAGCCGGCGGCCGCCTCACCGCCGCAATAGCAGCGGACCAGCAGATTGAGAATATCATCCGAACCATTGCCGACGCAGACATTCTCCTCGCGCAGGCCATGCGCCTTCGCCACCGCCCGCCGCAACGGGATGCTCTTGGGATCGGGGTAGAGCCGGAGCGAGGCCCCGTCCTCCCCAATCTCCCGGCGCAGGGCTTCCGCCACGCGGGGACTCGGCGGATAGGGGCACTCGTTGGTGTTCAGCTTGACCCAGCCCGGCTCCGTCGGCTGCAGCCCGGGCGTGTAGGCGTGCAGCTGGGCGACATGGGCGAGCCCGGCCGGGCAGTTTGCAGCCATGTCAGGGTGTCCGGATCGCGACCGAGCGGCCGTGGGCGCCGAGGCCCTCCATGGCGGCGAAGGCGGCGACGATCGGCTCGGCCCGCCGCACGCTGGCCCGGTCGTAGCGCACGATGCTCGTGCGGCGCAGGAAGTCCTCCACCCGCAACCCGCTGAGAAAACGGCCCGTCCCCCCGGTCGGAAGGACATGGCTCGGTCCGGCGGCAAAATCGCCGAGGGCCGTCGGGGTGAAATTGCCGATCATGATCGCTCCGGCCGTGGTGATGGCGCGGGTGAGAACCCGAATCGCGGGCGCGCGGACGAGCAGCTCGAGGTGCTCGGGCGCAATGGCGTTCGCGACCGCGGCGGCTTGGCCCAGGTTCGTGACTTCGACCGCGAGGAAACCGGCCGCCAGGACGCGCCGAATGCTGTCCGCTCGGCCGGCCGAGCGGGCCTGTTCCTCTATTTCGGCGACGATCGCGTCGAGCACCTTCGGCGAGGTTGCGACCAGGTAGATTTTTTCCCGGCCGGACCCGTGCTCGGCCTGCGCCAGGAGATCGGCGGCGGCGAAATCCGGCCGCGCGGCGGCGTCGGCAATGACCATCAGTTCGCTCGGTCCGGGCAGCGAATCGATGCCGACTGTGCCGAACACCTGGCGCTTGGCCTCGCAGACATAGGCATTGCCCGGCCCAAAGATCTTGTCGACCGCCCGGATCGTCGCCGTGCCGTAGGCCATCGCGGCCACCGCCTGCACGCCTCCGATGCGGTAGATCTCGGTCACCCCGGCCAGACCCAGCGCGGCGAGCAGGCCGTCCGCGATCCGTCCTCCCGCCCCCGCGGGAGTGCAAACGGCGATCTCCGGGCAGCCGGCGAGGCGGGCCAGAGCGGCGGTCATCAGCACGGTCGACACCAGCGGAGCGTGGCCGCCGGGCACATAGAGTCCGACCCGCCGGATCGGATCGAATTTTTCGCCGACGGCGGCGCCGTGCGGATTCCGGGCGGTCCAGTCCCGCGGCAGGCCGCGGCGGTTGAAATCGACAATGGCGCCGTGCGCCGCCGCCAGCGCCCGGCGCCCGGCGGCCCCAAGCCGGCGCGCGGCGGCGGCGACTTCGGCCGGCCTCACCCGAAAATCGCCGGGGCGCAGCACGGCGCCATCAAATTTCGCGGCATAGTGGGCCACGGCCTCGTCCCCGCGAGCCCCGACCTCGGCGAGGATGCCGGCAACGGCGGACGAAATCTCGGCGGAAGCGGCCGAGCCGCGGCTGAAGGCCGCCAGATCCGCGGCGAAGGCCCGATCGCTGAAGCGGAGGCGACGCATGCGGCCCGGCAGCGGCGGCTAGGGAGTGCCGGCGGGAGCGGGCGCGGCGGGAACCGGGGCAGCCGGGACAGGGGCCGCCGGAGCCATCACCGGCGGCCGGACCGGCACGGGCGGTAGTGGCACTTCAAAAAGGCTGGCGGGAAACACCTCGTTCACCGTGACGTGATCGATGGAGAGCGTCGTGCTGCGCGGCGTGGCTCCCGGAGCGGAGGTCGGCTCGATCGTGGTGATTTTTTGCGGAAACTTGATGCCGCCGGCCTCGATCGTTCCTTCCTCCCGAATCTTCAACCCGCCCGCCGTTTCGGTATAGACGAGCCGGCCCGTGGCCTGGTCGAAATACCGGTAATACACCACGTTCGCCGTGTGGATGAAGGCGATCTTCTCGCAGGCGACGCCATCGATGGTCGCCGGACCCTGGTCCTCCACCCTGCCCCCCTCGGCCTCGATGCCCCGATAATAGCCGAGATTCTCCCAAACGTCCGCGCGCAACACCCGGATCTGGTCGACATTGAGCAAGCCGAGCCGCGGCAGGTCGTTGTCGGTCTGCAGCCGCTCCCAGGCGTCATAACCGCCCAAGGCGACCGTCCGGACGACCGTGTGCTTGACCTCGGGCACCGCGGCGATTCCGGCCCGCTGGTCGTCCGTCAGGATCCCGGGTGCCTTCACCGTCTGCGTCGCCGTGACGACCAAGTGGTGCTCGAATGGCTTTTGAAAGATGATATCCACGGAGGAGGGAGGCGTCGTTCCCGCCTTGGACGCATCCACAAAGGCGCCGACCAGGTGCACGGACCGGACCGCGTTGAGCGCGTCCTCGGAGCCCAGATACGCCCTGGCCTTGGCGATGATCGGAGGCTCGTCCGCCCGCGCGAGCAGGGCGGCGGACAGGAAGGCCACATAGGGGGAAAGCCTCATGATGCGATGCATGCCCCAATACGCCTCATGTTGGAGCAAAGTTCAAGCCTACTCCCATTCGATGGTGGCCGGAGGCTTGGAACTCACGTCGAGGACGACGCGGGAAACGCCGCGAACCTCGTTGGTGATGCGGCTGGAGATCTTTCGCAGCAGGTCATAGGGCAGTCGCGTCCAGTCCGCGGTCATGGCGTCGATGCTTTCGACGATGCGCAGCGCGATCACATACGCATAATTGCGCTCGTCACCCACCACGCCGACCGACTTCACCGGCAGGAAGACGCAGAACGACTGCCACACCTTCCAGTACCAGCCGCTCGCCATCATCTCCTCCTGCAGGATGGCGTCGGCGCCGCGCAGGATCTCGAGCTTCTCGGGATCGACCGCGCCCAGGATGCGCACGCCCAGCCCGGGCCCCGGAAAAGGCTGGCGCCAGACGACCTCGCGCGGCAGGCCGAGCTCGGCGCCCACCCGGCGCACCTCGTCCTTGAAGAGCTCGCGCAAGGGCTCGAGCAGCTTGAGCTTCATGCGCTTGGGCAGGCCGCCGACATTGTGATGCGTCTTGATCAGGGCCGCCGGATTGGCGCCGATCGCCACGCTTTCGATGACGTCGGGATAGAGTGTGCCCTGCGCCAAAAAGCCGGCGGCCCCGACCGACGCGAGCGATTGCTCGAAGACCTCGATGAAGGTGCGGCCAATGACCTTGCGCTTGCGCTCGGGCTCGGAGACTCCCCGGAGGCGCCGCAAAAAGAGGGCGGATGCGTCCACCACCCTGACGTCGATGGCGAAGTTTCGCCGGTAGAGCGATTCCACGGCGCTGCGCTCGCCCCGGCGCAGCAGGCCGTTGTCGACGAAGATGCAGGTGAGTTGGCGGCCGACGGCCCGGTGGATCAGCGCGGCGGCGATCGAGGAATCGACCCCGCCCGACAGGCCCAGGATCACGCGGGACGAGCCGACGGTCGCCCGGATGCGCTCCACGGACTGCGCGATGAAATCCCGCACGGTCCAGTCCTGCCGGGCGCGGCAGACCTCCACCAGAAAGTTCCGCAGCACGTCCACGCCGCGCTCGGTGTGGAAAACCTCGGGATGAAACTGGATGCCGAAAAAATTGCGGCGCCGGTCCTCGATGGCGGCGAAGGGGGAATTTTCGGTCCGGCCGATGGCGACAAAGCCCGGGGGCAGCCGCATCACCTTGTCGCCATGGGAATTCCAGACGCGTAGTTTCCTCGGCAGCCGGGCAAAAAGCCGGCCCGGCCGGCCGACGGTCAGGATGCCGTGGCCGTATTCGCGGCGCTCGCTCTTCGCCACCTTGCCCTTCAGGAGGCGCCCCATCAGCTGGATGCCGTAACAGATGCCGAGGATAGGGACTCCCAGGCCGAAGATGGCCCGGTCGGGCATCGGCGCCTTTTCGGCAAAGACCGAACTCGGGCCGCCGGAAAGGATGATGCCAATCACCCCGTCGGCCGCGAGCTCGGCGGCGGGCGTGGCAAAGGGGTAAATCTTCGAGAAGACCCGGCACTCCCGCACCCGTCGCGCGATGACCTGCGTATATTGGGACCCGAAGTCGAGGACGGCGATGGTCTGAGGCATGAAGCGGCGGGAAAGGGAGAGCCAAATCGGAACCGCCGAAGCACCGCAAGAGCGATTCTCTAAAACCTCAGGCGCGCGTTCTCGTGCCCGCAGCCGGGGCAGCGGCAGAGCTCGGCGCCGCCCGGGGCGACGTAGAGCCGGTTGCAGCGGATGCAGTGGAAGGCGGCCTTCCGGCGCTCGCGCTCAAAGCGCCGGTGGTCGCGCCGGTCGTAATAGAGCCAGAGCCCGAGGAAGACCCCGGCCACCAGGAGGCAATAGACGACGCTGGCGGCGGAGAGCTCGAGCATGGGCCGTCGCCGACCGGGCGATCAGCCCTTGGGCGCTTCCGGCGCGGGAGTTGCATCCCCGGCGGCCGGCGCCTCCGGCGCGGCGGCCGGGGCTTCCGCGGCCGCGGCCCTGGGCGCCTTGGCGGCCTTCGCCTTGCCGGCCTTCTTGCTCCGGCGGCCCCGGGACTTCTTGTAGCCCGTGTCCTCGGCCTTGACGAATTCGATCAGCGCCATCTCGGCGGCGTCGCTGATGCGCTGGGGGCCGAGCTTGTAGATGCGGGTGTAGCCGCCGCTGCGCTCGGCAAAATCCTTGTACTTTTCATTGAAGAGCAGCGTGACCGCGTCCTCGTCGCGCACGTCGCGCAGGGCGAGGCGGCGCAGGTGCACCGCGTCCTTCTTCTCGGCCTGGGCCGCCGCCCGCTTGGCCTTGGTGATGACCTTCTCGACGAAGGGGCGCAGCGCCTTGGCCTTGCTGAGGGTCGTCTCGATCCGCCCATGGGTGATGAGCGCGACCGCGAGATTGGACAGCATGGCCGCGCGGTGCTCGCGGGTCACGCCGAGGGAGGCATGGTGTTTATTATGGCGCATTTTATCAGCCGATCAGCTTGGGATCCATCGGGGCCGGCCGGGGGGCTCAGGCCTCTTTCTTGGCGTCGAGCAGCCGCTCGTCGAACTTCATGCCGAGCGAGAGGCCGAGGGCCTCCAGCTTTTCCTTGATCTCGTTGAGGGATTTCTTGCCGAAATTCCGGTACTTGAGCATCTCCTGCTCGGTCTTCATCGCCAGCTCGCCCACGGTGGTGATGTTGGCGTTGTTCAGGCAGTTGGCCGCGCGGACGGAGAGCTCGATCTCGTTGACCGACATGTTGAGCAGCTTGCGGAGCTTGTTCTGCTCCTCGCTGACCTCGCTCTGCTGGCTCTCGAAATCAAACTGCTCCTCGCTGACGCGGTCGAAGACGTCGAGATGGTGCTTCAGGATGGAGGCGGCCTGCTTCAGGGCGTCGTCCGGGGTGATGCGCCCGTCGGTCCAGACCTCGAGGATGAGCTTGTCGTAGTCGGTGATCTGGCCGACGCGGGTGTTCTCCACGGCGTACTTGACCAGCTTGACCGGAGAGAAGAGCGAGTCGATCGGGATGACGCCGATGGCCTGCTCCTCCTTCTTGTTCTGCTCGCCCGGGTAATAGCCGCGGCCGGTCTTGATCTCGATCTCGGCCTCGAAGGCGCGCTTGGAGTCCAGCGTGCAGATGGGCTGGTCGGGATTGACGATCTGGATGTTGGCGTCGGCCTGGATGTCGGCGGCGGAGACCGCGCCGGCCTTGTTGACCTTGACCAGGAGGTTGATGGTGTCGCGCTTGGCCGAGACGATCAGGACCTTCTTCAGGTTGAGGACGATGTCGGTCACGTCCTCGACCACGCCGTCGATGCTCTGAAACTCGTGGTTGACCCCGTCGATCTTGACCGAGGTGATGGCCGCCCCCTCGATGGAGCTGAGCAGAATCCGGCGCAGGGAGTTGCCGATGGTGTGGCCGTAACCCGCTTCGAAGGGCTCGGCGATGAACTTGGCGTAGGTCGGCGTGGAGCCTTCCTCGATCTTCGTGAGCTTGTTGGGGAGTTCGAACTTTCCGAGGCGTTTGGGCATGGGAGAAAAAATGTCAGGGTTCAGAAGCGGGAATAAAATTCGACGATGAGCTGCTCGTTGATGTTCTGGTCCATCTCGTCGCGCGTCGGGAGGCGGACGACGGCGGACTTGAACTGCTCGGCATTGAGGGAGAGCCAGCCCGGCACGGTGCGGATGCGGTTCTCCTCGAGATTGCGGGTGGCCATCTGCCGCGAGGCCGGGGTGTTCTTCACCTCGATCTCGTCGCCGGGCTGCACATTGTAGCTCGCGATGTCGACCTTGTGGCCGTTGACGCGGATGTGCCCGTGATTGACGAACTGCCGGGCGGCGGCGCGGCTCTTGGCCAGGCCGAGCAGGTAGATGACGCTGTCGAGCCGGGTCTCGAGCAGCTGCAGGAAGCGCTCGCCGGTGACGCCGCGCTCGCGCTTGGCGATCTCGAACATGCGGCGGAACTGGCGCTCGAGCAGGCCGTAGGCATAGCGCAGCTTCTGCTTCTCGTTCAGGCCGACCGCGTATTCGCTGTACTTGCGGCGGCTCTTGGGGCCGTGCTGGCCCGGAGGGTAGTTGCGGCGTTCCAGCGCCTTGCCGGAGCCGAGGATATGCTGGTTGAAGCGCCGGCTGATGCGGGTGCCGGGACCGAGATAACGAGCCATGTTAGGAAGGTAAGAGGATGAAAAGGGCGAGGTTAGACGCGGCGGCGCTTGCGCGGCCGGCAGCCGTTGTGGGGAATGGGCGTGACATCCACGATCGAGGTGATGTCGAGACCGATGGCCTGGAGGGCGCGGATGGCGCTGTCGCGGCCGAGCCCGGGGCCGGAGACGCGGATGACGACGTCCTTCAGCCCGTGGGACATGGCGTTGCGCGCGGCGTCCTGGGCGACGACCTGGGCCGCGTAGGCGGTGGACTTGCGCGAGCCGCGGAAGTTGCACTTGCCGGCGCTGGACCAGGCGATCACCTGGCCCTTGTGGTCGGTGATGGAGACGATCGTGTTGTTGAAGGAGGCCAGCACGTTGGCGAAGCCGGAAGTGACGTTCTTCGAGCCCTTGGCCTTGCGCACCTTGATCGTGCCGAGCTCCTCCTTGAGGAGGTCCTCCGCGGTGGGTTGCTTGGCCACGCCGCCGACCATCTCCACCTTGGCGGCGGGGGGGGCGCCGTCCTTGGCGGGCGCGGCGGCCGCCTCGCCCGCGGGGGCCGGGGCGCCGTCCTCGCGGGGAGCGCCCTTGGGCGCGCGGGGCTTCTTCTCCGCCTTGGGGGCGGTGGCAGCCGGATTGTCGCCCTGCGGGGCGGTGGGGGAGGGTTTCTCCTTCTTTGGTGAGGACTCGTCGGCCATGGGGATTATTCCTTGGTTTTGGTCACGCCCACGGTCTTGCGCGGACCCTTGCGCGTCCGGGCATTCGTGCTGGTGCGCTGGCCGCGGACCGGCAGGCTGCGGCGGTGACGGATGCCCCGGTAGCAGTTGACGGCCTGAAGGCGCTTGAGGTTGGCGGCGATCTCGCGGCGCAGGTCGCCCTCGACGACCCACTTGTGCTCCGTGATCACGTGCAGGATCTTGTTCAGCTGCTCCTCCGTGAGGTCCTGGGCCCGCATGTCGGGGTTCAGGCCGACTTCCTTGACGACCTGGTCGGCCCGCGTGGGACCGACGCCGTAAATATAACGGAGGGAGTACGCGACTTTCTTTTTCGCGGGAATTTCAACGCCGAGGAGACGAGGCATGGGAGAGGAGGAGGGAGTGGAGAGGAGAGGAGAGAGGCGGGTCTGAGAGTGAAAAAAGTGGAGGTGAAAGACGGCTCGGGCTAGGCGGGAGGGACCGTGAGGATCTCCGGGCCCCTTTCCGTCGTGAGCACGGTGTGTTCGAAGTGGGCGGAGGGTGAGCCGTCCGCCGTCACCACCGTCCAGCCGTCGGGCAGCGTCCGGGTCCGGTAGTCGCCGAGGTTGACCATCGGCTCGATCGCCAGCGTAAAGCCGGGCCGGATCTTTTCCCCGGTGCCGCGGCGGCCGAAGTTCGGAATCTCCGGCGGCTCGTGCATCGAGAGTCCGACGCCGTGCCCGACCATGTCGCGAACGACGCTGCAGCCGTGGCCTTCGACGAAGGCCTGGATGGCGTGCGAGATGTCGCCGATGCGGTTGCCGACCTGGGCGGCGCGGATGCCGACGTCGAGGGCCTCGCGCGTGACCCCGAGCAGGTGCTCGAGGGCGGGCGCCACCGGCGGCACGGGCAGGGTCAGGGCGTTGTCGCCGATGAAACCGTGGTATTCGACCACGATGTCGAGGGAAACGATGTCGCCTTCGCGCAGGATGCGCCGGAAGGACGGGATGCCATGGACGACCTCTTCGTTGACCGAGATGCAGGTGTGCGCGGGATAGCGGCGGGCGTTGTGCTGGTAGCCGTAGCAGGCGCTGCGGGCGCCGAGGCGGCTCATGGCGTCCCGGCCCGCTTCCTCCAAGTCTTGGGTGGTGATGCCCGGACGGACGAGAGGCTGCAAGACGGCGAGCACCTGGGCGGCGATCGCGCAGGCCTCCCGCATCCGGGTGATTTCCTCCCTGCTCTTGCTGCGAATCATGTCGAGCGGGAGTCCCCCGCGGCGCCCTCCGGCAAAAGCGGGAGGAGGCGGGAGGGAGCGACGTCGGCCGCGAGGCCGAGGGCGCGATAGTGGGCGACGACGGCCGCGGGAGCTCCGGGGCCGGCCCGCACCGCGTCGAGAGTCTCGCCGCGGACATCGAGCCATTCGTCGAACACTTTGGCTTGGAGCAACGTAGCCGGGAAGTCCGCGAGGACAAATCCCGCATCAGGTTTGCGCGCAAAAAACCACCGGCGCATGAGCGCGAGGACGGCTTCGTCCGTCCCGGGGTGGCGCGAAATCCCCCGTCGCATCAGGCCGACGGAAGAGACGTGCTCAATGTGCAAAGAACGCGCCCGGCGCAGCAAATCTTCCCCGTGGGAATCGGCTGCACCGAGCAGAAGGAGCTTCGTTTTGACGGCAGCGTCAAAAGACGAAAAGGGTCTATTGATGGCAACCGGGGCCACCGGAGTAAAGAACTTATTTGAGGAACCTCTGGTAGACCCATATCGTCATGCCCAGGAGGAACATGCCGAGCAGGGGCCAGACGATCTTCATGACGGCGTCGAGCGCCAGGGCGTCGCCGGTCGAGCCCTGCTGGGGATTGGCGCTGCGGGCGCGAATCCGGCCCTTCTTGAGGAAGCCGTCGTAGTGGCGCTGCAGGAGGAAGGTCTCGATCTGGCGCATCGTGTCGAGAATCACGCCGACGGTGATGAGCATACCCGTGCCGCCGAAGAAATATCCGACCTGCGGCGGGACGTTGAGCTTGAATTCAACGACATTCGGCATGACCGCGATCGCCGTGAGGAAGATCGCGCCCGCCAGCGTCAGGCGCGTCATGATGAAGTCGAGGAACTGCGCCGTCGGCTCGCCCGGCCGCACGCCGGGCACATAGCCGCCGTATTTCTTCAGGTCGTCGGCGATCTGGATCGGCTTGAACATGACCGAGACCCAGAAATAGCTGAAGAAGAGGATCAGGATGGCGTAGCAGGAGTAGTAGATCCAGCGGCCGGGCAGGAGATTTTGCGAAAACTCGGTCAGGAACCCGAGCGGCTTGAAGGCCGCGCCCAGCTGCGAGAGGATCTGCTGCGGAAAAAGCAGGATGGCGGCGGCGAAGATGACGGGCATGACGCCGGAGTAGTTGACCTTGAGCGGCAGGAAGGAGCTTTGGCCGCCCATGACCTTGTTGCCGACGACGCGCTTGGCGTATTGCACCGGAATCTTCCGCTGCCCCTGCACGACCAGGATGATCCCGACGGTGACCGCGAGGAAAAGGAGGACGAGCAGGATCGCCAGCGGCACGCCGCCCAGGCCGCCGGTCGGGCCCGCCCCCACCGGGTGCACAAACATGTGGTAGGTCGCGACCGCCGCCCCGGGCGCGCCGGCCAGGATGTTGATCGTGATCAGCAGCGAGACGCCGTTGCCGATGCCGCGCTGGGTGATCTGCTCGCCGAGCCACATCAGCAGCATCGTGCCCGCCGTCATGAAGACGACCGAGGTGAGGAGGAAGCTGGCGCGGTCGACGATGACAATGGAGCCGTAGATGTTCGGATCGTAGCCGGAGAAGAGCCGGGCGGGATTCTCCAGCGAGAGGATGAGGATCGTGCCCTGCACCAGGCAGATCAGCACGGTGGCGTAGCGGGTGTACTGGGTCAGCTTCTGCCGGCCGACATCGCCCTCCTGCTGCAGCCGGCTGAGCGCGGGCACCACCGCCGTCATCAGCTGGAAGATGATGGAGGCGCTGATGTAGGGCATGATGTTCAGCGAAAAGAGCGCGCCCTTGAGCAGCGCGCCGCCGGTGAACATGTTGTAAAGGCCGAGGATCGCCCCGGCCGCCCCGCCCCCGCCCTGCTGGTTGAAGAAATTCTGCAGCGGATTGGGATCGATCCCGGGCAGCGGGATGTGCGCTCCGACCCGGGCCACAAACAGGAGGGCCAGCGTGTAAAAGATCCGCGAGCGCAGCTCCGGGATCTTCAGTGAATTGGCGAAAGCGGAGAACATCAGCCGACGATCGCCTCGCCGCCGGCCTGCTCGATCTTGGCCTTGGCCGAGGCGGAGAACTTCGCCGCCGTGACCTTGAGCGGCCGGGAGATCTCGCCGTCGCCCAGGACCTTGATCTTTTTCTCGTCCTTGCGGACGAGCCCGGCCTGCGCCAGGACGAGGGCGTCGATCGCCGTGATCTTGGGGTCGACCTTCGCGAAGTCGCCGACATTGACGACCACCGGCTCGACCCGGAAGGCCGCCTGGTTGAAGCCGCGGTGCGGCAGCTTGCGGTAGAGGGGCATCTGGCCGCCCTCAAAGCCGGGGCGGATGCTGCTGCCGGAACGGGCGCTCTGGCCCTTGCCGCCGCGGGTGCTGGTCTTGCCGTGGCCGCCGCCTTCGCCGCAGCCCACCCGCTTCTTGCGGTGGATCGCGCCGGGCACGTTGACGAGTTCGTGAAGTTTCATCGGAATTATTTGCGGATGGCCGCGATGTCCTCCGCCAGGCGCAGCTGCTGCAGCGCGTTGAGCGTGGCGTTGACCACCGCGATGTGGTTGTTCGAACCCATCGACTTGGTGAGGATGTTCTTGATCCCGGCCGCTTCGAGGACGGCGCGGACGCCGCCGCCGGCGATCAGGCCGGTGCCGGGAGAGGCGGGGCGCAGGAGCACGCGCCCGCCGTCGCACTTGCCGAGGACGTCGTGGGGGATCGTGTCGCCCCGGAGCTTGACGCGCACGAGGTTCTTCTTGGCGTGCTCGGTGCTCTTCTTGATCGCATCAGGGACCTCGTTGGCCTTGCCGTAGCCGATGCCGACCTGGCCCTTCTGGTCGCCGACCACGACGAGGGCGGCGAAGCTGAAGCGGCGGCCGCCCTTCACGACCTTGGCGCAGCGGTTCACGAAGACGACCTTCTCGACCATGGTGGGGCCATCGGCCGAGGAGGAGGAACGGTCGTCGCGGCGGGAGGAGGGGGAGGAAATGGTGGCGGTGCTCATGGGCGGTTAGAAGGACAGGCCGCCCTCGCGGGCGGCGTCGGCAAAGACCTTGACCTTGCCGTGGTAGCGGGCGCCGTTGCGGTCGAAGACGACCGGGCCGAGGCCGGCCGACTTGGCCTTGAGGGCGAAGGCGACGCCGAGGGTCTTGGCGCCAGCCAGGTTGGCCTGGAGCTTCTGCTTGCGCAGCTCCGCGTCGAGGCTGGAGAGGAAGACGAGCGTCGCGCCGCTGTCGTCGTCGATCGCCTGGGCGTAAATGTGCTTGGTGGTGAACTTGACGCTCAGGCGGGGGCGCACGGCCGTGCCCTTCACCTTCTTGCGGATGCGCCAGCGGCGCTTTTGCAGCAGCCGGGCCTTGTGCTGGGTATTCATGGTAGAATTGAGGTGGGGCGCGTTGTCCCAACGCGCCGGGTTAGGCGACGGTCTTGCCTTCCTTGCGGCGGACGCGCTCGCCGACCAGGCGGACACCCTTGCCCTTGTAGGGTTCAGGCGGGTAATGGCTGCGGATCTCGGCGGTGATCTTGCCGACCAGCTGCTTGTCGCAGCCCTCGACCTTGAGGCGGGTGCCCTCGATGACGGTGATCTTGATCCCGTCGGGAATCTGCATCAGGATCGGGTGCGAGTAGCCGAGGGCCAGGTCGAGCTGCTTGCCCTTGAGGTTGGCCTTGAAGCCGACGCCCTGGATCTCGAGATCCTTGGCATAGCCGACGGTCACACCCTTGACCATGCCGGCGATGATGGAGCGCGCCGTGCCGTACATCGCGTTGGCGAAGCGCGTCTCGTCGACGGGCGCCACGATGACCTTGTGGTCCACCATGGTGATCTTCACCACGGGCGCGAAGGTCTTGCCGACCTTGCCCTTGGGGCCTTCGACGAGGACGGTCGTGTTGGTGATCTCGACCTTGACCTTGTCGGGGATGGAAACGGGCTGTTTGCCGATGCGGCTCATGGGTGGGGGCTTCTTACCAGACGTTGCAGACGAGTTCGCCGCCGGCCTTCTGGCGGCGGCAGTCGGCGTCCTTCATCAGGCCGCGCGAGGTGGAGACGATGCCGATGCCCAGGCCGTTGAGGACGCGCGGAATCTCGGAGTAGCGAAAGTAGAGGCGGCGGCCGGGCGTCGAGGCCCGGACGAGGCCGGTGAAGGCGGGAGTGCCCGCGACGTATTTCATCTGCACGATGAGGGTCTTGTGGCCCTGCGCGTCCGCGCCCGTGCTGATCTCGCCGACGTAGCCTTCGTTCTTGAGGATGACGGCGATGCTCTCCTTGAGCCGGGAATGGGGAATGACGCACTGGTCCAGCCGCGCCTTGGCGGCGTTGCGGAGGCGCGTGAGGAAATCACTGATCGGATCGGTCATGGCGGATGTTAATTTTGTCCTGCGGCCGAATCATATCCGACTTTCGGCCGGGAAAGGAAAAGGGACGAGGGGGAGGGACGGCGGCGGGATTTACCAGGAGGACTTGATCACGCCGGGAATCTTGCCGGCGAGGGCGAGCTCGCGGAAGGTGATGCGCGAGACGCCGTACTTGCGCTTGTAGCCGCGCGGGCGGCCGCTGAGCGAGCAGCGGTTGCGCACCCGCACCGCCGAGGAGTTGCGGGGCAGCTTCTGCAGCTTCACCTGGGCGGCGAAAAACTCCTGGTCGGTCGTGGCCGGGTCGGCCAGCGCGGCCTTGAGGTCGGCCCGCGTCTTCGCGAATTTCGCGACGAGGCGCTGGCGCTTCAGATTGCGTTGGATGGCGGAGGTCTTGGGCATGGTTCGGGCGGGCTCGCCGGGGGGCGGGCGGGGGCGGTTGGTCAGGCGGCGTGGGTCTGGGGCTTGGGGGCGGGCTCGGTGCGGCGGAACGGCATGCCGAGCAGGCGGAGAAGTTCCCGGCCCTCGTCGTCGGTCTGGGCGGTGGTGACGATGGCGATGTCGAGGCCGAGGCTTTTCTTGACGTTCTCCACCGTGATCTCCGGGAAGATCGTGAAGTCGGTGACCCCCAGGTTGTAGTTGCCCTGGCCGTCGAGTTTCGGCGACACCCCCCGGAAGTCGCGGATGGTCGGGAGGGCGACCGCGATCAGGCGGTAGAGGAACTCCCACATGGAGTTGCCGCGCAGGGTGACGTGGCAGCCCACGACCTGGTTCTCCTTGAGCTTGAAGTTCGAGATGGCCTTGCGGGAGCGGGCCAGCACCGGCTTCTGGCCGGCGATCAGGGTGAGGTCGCGCTGGACGTCGGCGATCTGGTTCTTGTCGGCCTCGGCGTCGATGCCGGTGTTGACCACGACCCGGACGAGTTGCGGCACCTGGTGCCTGTTCTTGTAGCCGCGGCTCTTCACGAGCGCGGGGGCGACCTGCTCCAGGTAGGTCTTCTTGAGGGAGGGAACGTACGACATGGTCGAAAGGGAGGGCAGTCTTGGGCGGAAAAGAGCCGATTAACGCACGAGGGACCGGTCTTGGCAAGCGCGGGCGTCAGGCCGGGGCCGGCGCCGCGGTGCCGTGGCGGGCGCGCCGGGCGTCATGCCGGGATTTCAGCATGAGGTTGGAGATGTGCACGGAACCCTCGCGCTCGACGATGGCGCCCTGCGGATGGTCCTGCGATTTCTTGAGGTGGCGCTTGAGCATGGCCACGCCCTCGACCCGGGCGCGATTTTTCGCGCCGAGAATCTCCAGGACCTTGCCTTCCTTGCCCTTGTGGGAGCCGGCGATCACCAGGACGGAGTCGCCGCGTTTGATGTGGAATTTCTGCATGGTCAGAGTACCTCCGGCGCGAGCGAGATGATCTTCATGAAGTTCTTCGCGCGCAGTTCGCGGGCCACCGGCCCGAAGATGCGGGTGCCCTTCGGATTGCCGTCCGCCCCGATGATGACGATGGCGTTGCTGTCGAAGCGCAGGTAGCTGCCGTCGGAGCGGCGGACCGCCGTCTTCGTGCGGACGACGACGGCCTTGGCGACCTCGCCCTTCTTCACGGTGGCGTCGGTGGTGCTTTCCTTGATGTGGACGGTGACGATGTCGCCGACGCGGGCCGTGTCGGTGTTCTGGCCCATCTTGCTGATCATGGCGGCGCGGCGGGCGCCGGTGTTGTCGGCCACCTCGAGAATGGAGCGAAGTTGGATCATGGCGATTCGGCGGGTTTGGGATTGGACGGAGGAGAGCCCTCCTTCGCTGAAGCTACGGCGGGCGACGAAAACGACTGCGTCGTTTTCGTCGGGACCTGGGCGGCCACGTCGGCCTCGGAGATCGCCTGGTCGGTGACGCCGACGGCGCGGTCGGTGACGCGGACCACGCGCCAGCGTTTCAGGCGGCTGAGCGGGCGCGTCTCCATGATCTCGACCTTGTCGCCCACCCGGGTCTCGTTCTTCTCGTCGTGCGCGTGCACCACGGTCTTGCGATTGATGACCTTGTGGTAAATCGGGTGCGGCGTCTTGTAGGGCACGGTCACCTTGATCGACTTGTCGCCCGAGCGGCTCGTGACAAATCCGAGAATGAGCTTGCGCGTGTTGCGCGCGGTGGAGGCGGGAGAGGACATGGAATTCAGGCGGCGGTCGGGGCGGCGGAGTTTTTCTGGCGGAGGACGGTCTCGAGCCGGGCGATGTCCTTGCGCAGCACGCGCAGCTCGTGCGTCTTCTCGATCTGGCCGGTGTGCTTGCGCAGGCGCAGTTGGAGGAGCTGATCGCGGGTCTCGCGGAGCTTGGTGACCACCTCGGCGGAGGAGAGTTCGCGGGCTTCTTTGGCTTTCATGACAGGAAGAGGGGACGAAAAAGGATCGGGCGGAGCGGGCGGGAGCTCAGACGGCCATGCCCTCGCGGACGATGAAGCGGCAGTGGAAGGGCAGCTTGGCGTCGGCGAGGCGGAAGGCCTCGCGGGCCACGCGGGGCGGGACGCCCGCCAGCTCGAAGAGCACGGCGCCGGGCTTGATGACGGCCACGTAGAATTCGACCGGGCCCTTGCCCTGCCCCATGCGCACCTCGGCGGGCTTCTTGGTCACCGGCTTATGCGGGAAGACGCGGATCCAGAGCTTCCCCTTCCGCTTGAGGTGCCGGGAAATCGTGACGCGCGCCGCCTCGATCTGCTGGCCGGTCATCGGGCCGCGGGTGAGCGATTGCAGGCCGTATTCGCCGAACGCCAGCGTGTTGCCGCGCTTGGCATTCCCGGCGCGGGAGCCTTTCTGCACTTTGCGGTATTTGGTACGGGCGGGAGCGAGGGCCATGGTCGGGTCTTAGATTTGATTTTTCCGGTCCGCGCGCCGCCTCAGGCGACGGCTTCCTCTTTTTTGCAGATCCAGCATTTGACGCCGATCTTGCCGTAGAGCGTGAGGGCTTCGGAGAAGCCGTAGTCGATGTTCTCGCGGAGGGTATGCAGGGGCACGCGGCCCTTGCGCTGCCATTCGCGGCGGGCGATGTCGGAGCCGCCGAGGCGGCCGGAGCACTGGATGCGGATGCCGTCGGCGCCCAGCGCCATGGCCATTTCCACGGCCTTTTTCATGGCGCGGCGGAAGGCGATGCGGCGTTCGAGCTGCAGGGCGACGTTCTCCGCGACCAGCTGGGCCTCGATCTCGGGCTTCTTGACCTCCTGGATGTCCAGGAGGATCTCCTTGCCGGTGAGCTTGGTCAGCTGCGCCTTGATGTTCTCGACTTCCTGGCCCTTGCGGCCGATGACGATGCCGGGCCGGGCGGTGTAGATCTTGACGCGCACGCGGTTCGAGGCGCGCTCGATGAAGATGCGCGGCACGGACGCCTGCTTGAGCTTCTCCATCAGCATCGTGCGGATGATCTGGTCCTCGTGCAGCAGCTTGGGGAAGTCCTTTTTGCTCGCGAACCAGCGGGACTGCCAGTTGCGGCGGACAGCGAGACGGAAACCGATCGGATTGGTCTTTTGGCCCATGGTAATGTCAGTTTTGCACGCCGTCGGAGAGGATGATGCGGAGATGCGACATCTTCTTGCGGCGGGGCATCGCGGTGCCCTTGGCGCCGGCCTTGAAGCGCTTGAGCACCGGGCCGTTTTCGACCAGGGCCAGCTTCACCACCAGGGTGTCGGCGGCGAGGTTGTTGTTGTTCTCGGCGTTCGCGATGGCGCTGGCGAGGGTCTTGGCCAGCAGCCGGGCGGACTTGCGCGGGACCAGCGCGAGGTAGGCCAGGGCTTCCGCGGCCTTGCGGCCCTGGATGGTGCGGGCGACTTCGCGCACTTTCTTCGGCGACATGCGCGCGTTGCGGGTGAGGGCTTGGACGTCCATGGCTAGATCTCCTTGCGGGTCATGCCGCCGTGCGCCTTGAAGACGCGCGTCGGGGCGAATTCCCCGAGTTTGTGGCCGACCATGTTTTCGGTGACGTACACGGCGATGAAAAGCTTGCCGTTGTGCACGCTGAAGGTGTGGCCGATGAAATCGGGCGTGATGGTCGAGCGCCGGGACCAGGTCTGGATGGGCTTCTTCGCTCCGGACTTCACGGCCTTCTCGATTTTCTCGAGCAGGTGATAGTCGACGAAGAAACCCTTCTTGATGGAGCGGGCCATGGTGCTACTTCTTCCGGCCGCGTGGCTTGCGGCCGTTGTGATGGACGATGATCATGCTGTTGGAGAGCTTGGAGCGCCGCCGCGTCGGAAAGCCCTTGGCCAGCTGGCCCCAGGGGGAGACGAGCTGCTGCCGGCCGCCGCCGCCCTTGGACTTGCCCTGGCCGCCGCCGTTCGGGTGGTCCACGGGATTCATCGCCACGCCGCGCACGTGCGGGCGCCGGCCCAGCCAGCGGCTGCGGCCGGCCTTGCCCAGGGACTGCTTGCCGTGCTCGCCATTGCCCACGACGCCGATCGTCGCGCGGCACTTCGCATGCACCAGCCGAAGCTCGCCGGAGGGCATGCGAAGCTGCGCCGAGCCGTGTTCGACCGCGATGAGCTCGAGGGAGGCGCCGGCCGAGCGGGCGATCTGCGCGCCCCGGCCGGGCACCAGCTCGACCGCGTGGACCTTCGTCGAGGGCGGGATGAGCTCGAGCGGGAAATTGTTGCCGACCAGGAAATCGTTCGTTGTGGCCTTGTTCGAGGTCACGATGGTCGCGCCGACCAGCAGGCCCTCGGGCGCGAGGATGTAGCGCTTTTCGCCATTGGAATAGGCGAGGAGGGCGATGTGCGCGGTGCGGTTCGGATCGTACTCGATCGCCTGCACCTTGGCCGGCATGTCGAGGACCTCGCGCTGGAAGTCGATGATCCGGTAGCGCTGCTTGTGGCCGCCGCCGCGATGGCGCGAGGTCAGCCGGCCGTAGACATTGCGGCCGCCGGTCCGGTTCTTTGCCTCGGTCAGGCTGCGCTCCGGGCGCTTCTTCGTCAGGAGCGAAGTGACCTTGTTGAGCGAGGTGAAACGCCCGGAAGGCGTCAGGGGACGGAAGGATTTGATGGGCATGGTCGGAGTCGGCGGGCGCGGTTCAGGTGAGCTCGATCTTGTCGCCGGCCTTGAGCGTCACGATGGCCTTCTTGTAGTCGGAGGTCATGCCGGGCTGGCCGCTGCGGCCGCGCTTGTTCTTGCCGCGGTAGTTTTGCACGTTCACGCGCCGCACCGTGACCTTGAAGACCTGCTCCACCGCCTCGGCGATGGCGTGCTTGTTGGCCGTCGGGTAGACCTCGAAGGTGTACTGGCCCAGCTCGGCGGAGAGCCGGTTGGACTTCTCGGTGAGGTGGACGGTCTTGAGAATCCGGTCGGCGTTCATCCGTTGTTTTCTCCCTTGGCGCGGGCGAGGATGGCCTCGAGCGCCTTGCTGCTGACGATGATCTTGCGGTATTGGGCGAGGTCCCAGGGATTGAGCTGGGTGGCTTCCTGCATGAAAACGCGGCCCAGGTTGCGCGTGGCGCGCATGGTGTCCGCGGCGAACGGGGAATCGACCAGGAGGACGCGTCCCTTGGGCGCGATGCGGCCCACGATCTGGTTGACCACCTTGGTCTTCACCGGGCTGGGGGAAAATCCGTCGATGACCGCGATCTCGCCGGCCGAGGCCCGCTCGAACAGGGCGCGGCGGAAGGCGAGCGACTTCACCCGGGCGTTGATTTTCTTGGAATAGTCGCGCGGCTTGGGGCCGAAGACCACGCCGCCGCCGCCCCAGAGGGGGGAACGGGTGGAGCCGGCGCGGGCGCGGCCCGTGCCCTTCTGCTTCCACGGCTTCTTGCCGCCGCCGCGGACCTCCCCGCGGGTCTTGGTCGAATGCGTGCCCTGGCGCTTGTTCGCCCGGATGGCCACGATGACCTCCTTCAGGGCTTGCCGCCCCTTGTCGCCCTCGAACACGGGCAGGCCGGCGAAGTCCTCCTCGCGGCTCGTGGTCCCGTCGGAACTGAAAATGGTGAGTTTCATGGTCGGCAGAGGTTGGGCGGTCAGGCGGCCGATTTCGGCTGGCCCTTGATGGCGGTGCGGACGAGCACGTCGTCGCCGTTGGCGCCGGGGATGGCGCCCTTGACCAGGATCAGGTTCTTGTCCGCGATCACCTTCACGACGCGCAGGTTCTGCGCGGTGCGGCGCTGGCTGCCCATATGCCCGGGCATGGCCTGGTTCTTCCAGGTGCGGCCGGGGGTCTGGCGCATGCCGATCGAGCCGATGCGGCGATGGAACATCGAGCCGTGCGCGGCCGGGCCGCCCGCCACGCGGAAGCGCTTCACCACGCCCTGAAAGCCCTTGCCCTTGGTCACGCCGATGACGTCGACCAGCTGCCCCTCCTGGAAGGAGGCCACCGTGACGACGTCGCCGACCTTCTGGGTGGGGGTCTCGGCGAGGCGGACCTCCCCGAGGACGCGGGGGGCGAGCACGAGGCCGGCCTTCTTCGCGTGGTTCAGCTCCTGCTTCGCCGTGTTCTTGATCTTCTTCGTCGAAAATCCGATCTGGACGGCGTTGTAGCCGTCGGTGGCGATGGTCTTGACCTGGACGACCGCACAGGGGCCGGCTTCCACCACGGTGACCGGGATCAGGACGTTTTGCGCGTCGTAGACCTGGGTCATGCCGATTTTTTTGCCGAGTAAGGAGGAGATCATGGGCTAAGCGGTAGGTGGAATGAATTCCGTTTGAAACCTACATTAGAAGGGGCCCGGTCCTGCCGCGGAGGGCAGAGGGGCCAGCTGCTAGTGCGTGGGGACGGTGGGTTTAAATTCTAGACGTTGATGGTGATATCCACGCCCGAGGGCAGGTTGAGTTTCTTGAGCTCGTCCACCGTCTGCGCGGTGGGCTCGATGATGTCGATGAGCCGCTTGTGCGTGCGGGTCTCGAACTGCTCCATCGACTTCTTGTCCACGTGGGGCGAGCGGTTGACGGAGAGCTTCTCGATCCGCGTGGGCAGCGGAATGGGGCCGGAGACGCGGGCGCCCGAGCGCTTGGCGGTCTCGACGATGTCCTGGGCCGACTGGTCGATGACGCGGTAGTCGAAACCCTGGAGCTTGATGCGGATGCGCTGGCCTTTCATGGTGGAGGAGGGACGGATTAGCTGCGGGCCGGCCCCTTGCCGGACGTCTCGATGATCTTGGCCAGAAGCGAATTCGGCACCTGTTCGAAGTGCGACGGGGTGATGGAGGCGCTGGCGCGCCCCTTGGAGAGCGAACGGATGTCGGTGACGTAGCCGAAGAGCAGTTCCAGCGGCACCGTCGCGGTGATGATGCAGGCGCCCGCCTTGTTTTCCATGGCGCTGACGCTGCCGCGGCGGCGGTTGATGTCGCCGATCAGGTCGCCCTGGTATTCCTCGGGGGTCGTGACCTCCACGCCCATGATCGGTTCGAGCAGGATCGGATTGGCCTTCTTCATCGCGTCCTTGAACGCGAAGATGCCGGCCATCTTGAACGCGAGCTCGGACGAATCGACCTCGTGGTACGAGCCGTCGACAATCTTGACGATCACGTCGACCACGGGATGCCCGGCGACGGTGCCATTGTTACAGGCTTCCTTGATGCCCGCGATCGTCGGCTTGATGAATTCCTTCGGGATCGTGCCGCCGACGATGTCGTCGATGATCTCGATGCCCTTGCCCTTCACATTCGGCTCCAGCGTGATGCAGGCGTGGCCGTACTGGCCCTTGCCACCCGACTGACGGATGAACTTGCCCTCGCCGTTGGCCGCCTTGGTCACGGTCTCGCGGTAGGCGATCTGGGGCTTGCCGGCGGTGGCCTCGACCTTGAATTCGCGCTTCATCCGGTCGCGGATGATGTCCAGGTGCAGCTCGCCCATGCCGGAAAGGATGGTCTGGCCGCTGTCCGGGTCGGTCGTGACGCGGAGCGTGGGATCCTCGGCCACCAGGCGCTGGAGGGCAGTGCCCATCTTCTCCTGGTCGGGCTTGGAATTGGGCTCGATCGACATCGAGATGACGGGCTCGGGAAAGGACGGCGGCTCGAGGCGGATGTCGAAATCCTCGTCGCAGAGGGTGTCGCCGGTGATGACGTCCTTGATGCCGACCAGGGCGCAGATGTCCCCGGCGTAGGCGACGTCGATTTCCTCGCGGTCGATCGCGCGCATCAGCACGAGGCGCGAGACGCGCTCGGTGCGGCGGGTGCGCGGGTTATAGAGGGGCATGCCCCGCTTGACCTGGCCGGTGTAGACGCGGAAGAAGACCAGGCGGCCGACGAAGGGATCGTTCCAGAGCTTGAAGACGAGGCCGGCCAGCTTGGCCTTGTCGTCCACCGTGGCCAGGACCGCCTCGCTGTCGACGTTCTGGCCCTTCATGGCCGGGACGTCGATCGGGCTGGGAAGATAGTTCACCACGCAGTCAAGGAGGCGCTGGACGCCCTTTTTCTTGAAGGCCGAGCCGGGAATGACGCCGCAGAAATTGAGCGAGATCGTCGCCTTGCGGATCGCGAGGGTGAGCTCCTCGACGCTGATCTCCGTGCCATTGAGGAATTTCTCGGCCAGGACGTCGTCAAAGTCAGAGACCGCCTCGACCAGCTTCTCGCGGTATTCCCTGGCCGTGGCCAGGAGCTCGTCCGGGATCGGGCTCGTCACGGGCGTGAGGCCGAGGTCGTTGTCCCGCTCCTTGTCCGAGGGGAAGATGTAGGCCAGCATCTGCACGAGGTCGATCATGCCGCTGAAATTTTCCTCGGCGCCGATCGGGAGGAAAAGCGCGTGGGCGTTGCCCTTCAGCTTGGTGCGGATGTCGTCGATCGAGCGGTGGAAATTCGCGCCGACCCGGTCCATCTTGTTGATGAAGGCCAGGCGGGGGACGTTGTATTTGTTGGCCTGGCGCCAGACCGTCTCGGACTGGGGCTGGACGCCGGACACGGCGTCGAAGACGGCGACCGCGCCATCGAGCACCCGCAGCGAGCGCTCCACCTCGGCGGTGAAGTCGACGTGCCCGGGCGTATCGATGATGTTGATGCGCTGCTTGATCCCCTTCCAGGGGCCGCAGGAGGCGTTCCAGGCGCAGGAGATGGCGGCGGCGGTGATGGTGATGCCGCGTTCGCGCTCCTGTTCCATCCAGTCGGTCACCGTGGTGCCCTCGTGGACCTCGCCCATCTTGTGGACGGCGCCGGAGTAGAAAAGGATGCGCTCGGTCGTCGTGGTCTTGCCCGCGTCGATGTGCGCGGCGATGCCGATGTTCCGGGTCCACTCGAGGGGAAACGGCCGGGTCGGCGAGTTGACAGGCGAAATCTTCGCCTTGTCAGTGACGATGGTTATCTCAGGAGAGGACACGGCGGACGACATCGGCGGATTGCTGATTACCAACGGAGATGCGCGAAGGCCCGGTTGGCCTGCGCCATCTTGTGCGTGTCTTCCTTCTTCTTCACGACCGAGCCCGTGTTATTGTAGGCGTCCACGATCTCGGCGGCGAGCGCGTCGCGCATCGTGATGCCCTTGCGGCTGCCGGCGGCATCGACGATCCAGCGCAGGGCCAGGCTCTCCTGGCGGTCGAAGGAAATTTCAATCGGGACCTGGTAGGTCGCGCCGCCGACCCGGCGGCTCTTCACCTCGAGGCGGGGGCGCGCGTTCTCGAGCGCGCCGAGCAGCAGGTCGACCGGGTCGCCCTTTTCCAGCTTTTCGGAGACCTTGGCAAAGGCGCCGTAGACCACGCGCTGCGCGAGGTTCTTCTTGCCGCTCTTCATGATGATGTTGACCAGATGCGCGACGAGCGGGCTCTTGTAGCGGGCGTCAGGAATGGTTTGCCGTTTTACGGCGCGATGGCGGCGGGACATGGCTCGGGATGGGTCGGGGGGCTATTTCTTTTCCTTCTTCGGGCGTTTCACGCCGTACTTCGAGCGGCTGCGGCGGCGCTTTTCGACGCCCGTGGCGTCGAGGGTCCCGCGGACGATATGATAGCGCACGCCGGGCAGATCCTTCACGCGGCCGCCGCGCACCAACACGATCGAGTGCTCCTGCAGGCTGTGGCCCTCGTCGGGAATGTAGGATATGACCTCATTGCCGTTGGTCAGGCGGACCTTCGCGACCTTGCGGATCGCCGAGTTTGGCTTCTTCGGGGTGCGGGTCATGACCTGCACGCAGACGCCCCGGCGAAACGGGTTGCCCGTCAAGGCCGGAGACTTCGACTTGGTGCGTATCTGGCGGCGGCCTTTGCGCACAAGCTGGCTAATGGTGGGCATTCGAGTGAAGCGACAGGGAAATTCGTGGAAAAGAGGGTTGACGCTACCACCCGTCAAAACGTCAGCAAGTACTTTTTGACGAAAAGTGGCATATGTCGCGAAATTCGGGTTTTTGCCCCGCCCCGCGATTGAGATTCGCGCCCTTCGGCTCGGGCCGAGGACGCACGGAAGAAAAGAGGAGCCGCGATCAAACCGCAGCGGGGCCCGTCCGATCAAGCTATTTCGTGACGGCTTTCCTTGTGGCGGTAGAGGGCCGCGTCGGCCGCCGCCATCAGTTCTTCGATCGCGGCCGGTCGCTGCCGGTCGAAGTAAGCCACTCCGACGCTCGCCTCGAGGGGAAACGGGCAAACCCCCGGCCGGTTGCGCTCCGCCAGCATGGCTTCGAGTATCTCCAGGGCGCCCTCTGCGTGGCCGACCCGACGCTCCATGCCCATCGCCAGGAATTCGTCGCCGCCCAGCCTCACCAGGAGGCTGTTCCGCCTGAAAGCAGCCCGCAAATGGCCGGCGAACTCGACCAGGGCCTCATCCCCCGCCCCATGCCCCAGTTCATCGTTGATGTGTTTGAAGCGGTCGAGGTCGAAATAGCACAGGTAACCGGTGCCGTTTGCCTCCCTTACCCGATGCGCCACATCTAAATGCAAAGTATTGAACCCACGCCTGTTGTATAATCCGGTCAACTCATCGACCACGGCGAGTTCGCGGAGCGTTCGTTGGATCCGGTGGCGCTCAAAGCTATAGTTGATGGCCCGATCCAGGGACAGGTAGTTGAAATCGCCCTTCACCAGGTAATCCTGGGCGCCCAATTTGATGGCCTGGTACCCGATTTCGTGCCCGTGGTTCGCGGTGAGGACGACAATCGGCATCTCGGGCGCCGCTTCGGCCACCGCGACCAATGTCGCGAGTTCCCGGCTGTCCGGCAGGTTGAGATCGAGCAGGATCACGTGAAATTCAGCCGTGCGCAGGGCGCCGAGCGCCGCCTTGAGGGTTCCCTTCAGAGTCACCTCATAGCCGTGCGCCGGGGCCTTCTTGAGCATCTGCACCGTGATCCGCGCCAGGAGGGGCGCATCTTCGACCAAGAGGACGTTGTAGGTCTGGCGAACCATATTTCCCAATCTACCCACATCGGCCCCATCCGGACCGGATTTAGGCCAAACGGCTGTGTCCCAATCTTTGGCTCAACTTGTTCGCCGCCCGACCGATGGGGACAGGCCATGCCTCCTGCCGTTCCCCCCTGGGACCAGATCCTGCAGTGCGCCCGCCAGCTGCCCGCCACTCCGGCCATCCTCGCGAAGCTCCAACTGCTGCTGGCCGACGTGAATTCGGATCTGGAGGCGGCGTGCGCCCTGCTGAAACGCGACACGGCGCTCGCCGCTCGGACCATCCAGATCAGCAACAGTCCCTACTTCAGCCCAGGCCTTCCCCACGCTTCCCTTGAGGAAGCGGTCGGCTGCGTCGGCTACGACCAGATCTGCCGGGTGGTGGGCCTGACGGTCAGCTCCCAGCTGTTCGATCGCGATCTGCGTCACTACGGGATTGCGGCGGAGCGCCTCTCGGAAAACACCCTGGTCTGCGCGCTGGCGATGGAATCGCTCGCGCAATTCGCCGGCGTCGATCCGCGCTCGGCCTACACCGTCGGCCTGATGCGCTCGGTCGGCAAGCTCGTCCTCGACCGCCTGGCGTCGGAACAGGCGCGGGAGCCCTACCCCGCCGAGGGCGGCCCGCCGCTGACGGCCTGGGAGACGGTCGGCTGGGGTTGCGACAATGGGATGGTCGCCGCGTTTCTCCTCGAGAAATGGCTTTTCCCGGAGGAGACGGTCGAGGCGGTGCGGCAGCATTACGAGCCTTCCGCCGCCGCGCCGGAGGCCGCCGTCTCGGCTCACCTGCTCAATCTCGCGGCCCGCATTGCGGACGATCTCGGCCACGGACTGCCGGGAGAGGCGCCCGCCTGGAATGACGTGGCGGGAAAACTCTCGGTCGCAGGCCTCAATCAGGCGGAATTCGACCTTTGCCGCGAAGACACCCGTGCGGCCTTCGACAAGGTGCGTTTGGTGTTGGTGTAGGGGCGAGGGTTGTCCCAACCCGCGTGCTGCCTCAGCCTCGCGATCTGACGGCCTGGGACAGGCCGTCCTATCGCAGGCGGCCCCATTACCGGTCCAGGTCTGCCGCTTCGGTCGGCGGAGCGGGACCCGCCTTCGCCCCGTGGGGCTTCGGCGGGTTGTTTTCATTTCGGCGCTGCGCGCGAAAGGAAAACAAAAAAACGCCCGGCTTTTGAGGGCCGGGCGTTTAAAACCACACGGAGCTAGGCTCGACATGCGGTTTTATGGCGGGAGGGATGCGGAGGATGGGAACGGGGGCCTGGCCTGACAAGAGGAAATTATTCACAATTTCCTCCCCACCCCCCCCCGCACGCACCGGGCAGAAAAAAGCCGCGCGCCCAAGGGCCGCGGCTTTTGCCAGAACCGGATGGACCGGAGGCCGCTAGCTCGCGCTGACGACCGGCTTGGGTTCCTCGACCGGCAGTTCGGCCCCGAAAGGCAACGTGATCCGCAGCCGCTTGTACCGCGGCAGGCCCGTGCCCGCCGGGATCAAGTGACCCATGATGACGTTCTCCTTGAAGCCCTTGAGGAGGTCGACCTTGCCGAGCGTGGCGGCATCGGTGAGGACGCGGGTGGTCTCCTGGAACGACGCGGCGGAGATGAAGCTCTCCGTCTCCAGCGAGGCCTTGGTGATGCCCAGCAGGATCGGCTCGGCTTCGGCGGGCTTGCCTCCCGCCGCATCGAGCCGCCGGTTGTCGGTCAGGAACATGGCGCGGTCCACCTGCTCGCCCCAGAAGTATTCGCTGTCACCGGGATCGGTGATGCGCACCTTGCGGAGCATCTGGCGGATGATGATCTCGATGTGCTTGTCGTTGATCGTCACGCCCTGCAGCCGGTAGACCTCCTGCACTTGCGAGATCAGGAAGTCATAGAGCGCCGCCGGCCCGAGGATCTCGAGAATCTCATGCGGATCGGCCGCTCCCTCGGTGAGGTGCTGCCCCTTGTGGACGACGTCGCCGGGCTGCACGATGATGTGCTTGCCCGCCGGGATGAGATGCTCCTCCTCCTGCGCCGTCTCCTCGTTCTTGACCACCAGCTTGCGCTTGCCGCGCACGGTGCCCTCGAACGAGACGACGCCGTCGATCCGGGCCATCTCGGCCGCATCCTTGGGTCGGCGGGCCTCGAAAAGCTCGGCCACCCGCGGCAGACCGCCGGTGATGTCCTTGGTCTTCGACGCCTGCCGGGGCGTCTTGGCCAGCAGGGCGCCGGGGGCGATGGTGTCGCCCTCGTTGACGGCGATCTGGGCGCCGACCGGGATCGAATAGGCCGCGAGGGGCTTGTTCTTCGCGTCGCGCACCTCGATCTGGGGATTCAGGTCCTCCTTGTGCTCGATGATGATCGTGGCGATGCGGCCGGAGCTCGCGTCGAGCTCGCGCTTCACCGTGACGCCCGGGATCATGTCCTTGAAGGTCAGGGCCCCGCCCTTTTCCGAAAGGACCGGGATGTTATAGGGGTCCCACTGGGCGAGGATGTCGCCCTTGTTGATCTTCTCGCCGTCGCCGACGTGGAGGAAGGAGCCGACCACGATGTTGTAGAGCTCCAGCTCCTTGCCCTCTTCGTCGATGACCTGGATCGTGCCCGTCTTGTTGAGGACGATGCTGCCGCCCTCGGCCGTGTCCACGAGGCGCAGGCTCCGGTACTTGACCGTGCCGGCCGAGCGGACGCGGATCTCGGGGGTCTTGAAGCCGCCGGAGGCGACGCCGCCGATGTGGAAGGTGCGCATGGTGAGCTGCGTGCCCGGCTCGCCGATCGACTGCGCGGCAATAATGCCGACGGAGTCGCCGATCTTGGCGATGCGGTTGGTGGCCGGGTTGATGCCGTAGCTCTTGCCGTCGATGCCCAGCTTGCTCGTGGAGGTGAGCGGGGACATGACCTTGACGCGCTCGATGCCGACGTCATCGATCTTGGCGGCGGTCTCTTCGGTGAAGAGCTCGCCGGACTTGACGATGATCTCGGTCGGGCTGAGGGGGTTGTAGACGTCGTCGCTGGAGCAGCGGCCGACCAGGCGCTCGCGCAGGCCGACGATTTCGTCGTCGCCCTCGAAGATCGCCTTCTTCCAGACGCCGTCGCGCGTGCCGCAATCGTCTTCCGCAATGACGACGTCCATGGCGACGTCGCACAGCTTGCGGGTGAGATAACCGGCGTCCGCGGTCTTGAGCGCGGTGTCGGCCAGGCCCTTGCGGGCGCCGTGGGTCGAGATGAAGTATTCCAGCACGGTCAGCCCCTCGCGGAACGAGGAGAGGATCGGCCGCTCGATGATTTCGCCGGACGGCTTGGCCATCAGGCCGCGGGCGCCGCAGAGCTGGCGGACCTGCTGCTTGTTGCCGCGGGCGCCGGAGTCCATCATGATGTAGACGGGGTTGACCTCCGTCTTGCCCTCGTTGGACTCGAGCTTGGCGAAGACCTCCTTGGCGATCTTGTCCGTGGCGCTGGTCCACAGATCGATGACCTTGTTCTTCCGCTCGCCCTCGGTGATGATGCCCTTGTTGAACTGGGCCTCGACCTCGACGATCTTCTTCCGGGTGTCGGCGACGATGTCCTTCTTCGACTCCGGGATGATCATGTCGTCGATCCCGATCGAGATGCCGGCCTGGAAGGCGGTGGTGAAACCGAGCTCCTTCAGCTTGTCCAGGACGTCGACGGTGACGACGTCGCCCGCCACCTTGTAGGTGTTGAGGATGAGGTCGCCGAGCTTGGACTTGGCCACGGGGAAATTGACGAACCCGAGATCCGGCGGCCAGATCTGGTTGAAGATGACGCGGCCGACCGTGGTGCGCAGGATCTTCTTCTCCTTGTTGCCGAAGATGGTGTCCCGGCCGTGGTCCGGATTGGGAATGTCGACCCAGTCATGCATCGCCATGGCGCCGTCCGCCTTGGCGAAGAGCACTTCCTGCAGGCCGGAGAGCAGCGCGACGCGGAACTCCTTCGGGGCCTTTTTGCGCGGCTCGATCGTGAGATAGTAGGCGCCCAGGACGATGTCCTGCGAAGGCGTGAGGATGGGCTTGCCCGAAGACGGCGAGAAGATGTTCGACGTCGCCATCATCAGGAGCTTGCACTCCATGATGGCCTCGAGCGAGAGCGGCACGTGCACGGCCATCTGGTCGCCGTCGAAGTCGGCGTTGTAGGCGGTGCAGACCAGGGGATGGATGCGGATGGCCTCGCCCTCGATCAGGACGGGCTCGAACGCCTGGATGGAGAGGCGGTGCAGGGTCGGCGCGCGATTGAGCAGCACCGGGTGGCCCTTGGTGACTTCCTCGAGGATGTCCCACACCTCCGGCGACTTCTTCTCGATCATCTTGCGGGCGCCGCGCACGGTGTGCACGAAGCCGAGCTCCTTGAGCCGGCGGATGATGAAGGGCTCGAAGAGGACGAGGGCCATCTTCTTCGGCAGGCCGCACTGGTGGAGCTTGAGCTCCGGGCCGATGACGATGACCGAGCGGCCGGAGTAGTCCACGCGCTTGCCGAGCAGATTCTGGCGGAAGCGGCCCTGCTTGCCCTTGAGCATGTCGGAGAGCGACTTGAGGGGGCGATTGCCGGCCCCGGTGACGGGGCGGCCGTGGCGGCCGTTGTCGAAGAGCGCGTCGACCGCCTCCTGCAGCATCCGCTTCTCGTTGTGGATGATGACGTCGGGCGTCTTCAGCTGCATCAGGTTCCGCAGGCGGTTGTTGCGGTTGATGACGCGGCGGTAGAGGTCGTTCAGGTCGGAGGTGGCGAAGCGGCCGCCCTCCAGCGGGACGAGCGGGCGCAGGTCCGGCGGGATGACCGGCAGCACCTCGAGGACCATCCATTCCGGACGGGACTTCGAATGGATGAAGCCCTGGATCACCTTCAGGCGCTTGGAGAGCTTTTTCTTGATCTGCTTCGAGCGGGTGGCGCGCATCTGCTCGTGCAGCTCGGCCACGGTGGCCTCCATGTCCATCTTGCCCAGCGCATCGCGCACGGCCTCCGCGCCCATCTTGGCGGTGAAGGAATCGACGCCGTATTCATCGAGCGCCTGGCGGTATTCGGTGTCGGTCAGCAGCTGGCGGGGCTCGAGGGGGGTCTTGCCCGGATCGACCACCATGAAGTTCTCGTAGTAGATCACCCGCTCGAGCGAGCGGGCGGTCATGTCCAGCAGGAGGCCGAGGCGGCTGGGCATGCTCTTGAGGAACCAGATGTGGGCCACCGGCACGGCCAGCTCGATGTGGCCCATGCGCTCACGGCGCACGCGGGCGATCGTCACCTCGACGCCGCAGCGGTCGCAAACGACGTCCTTGTACTTGATCCGCTTGTACTTGCCGCAGGCGCATTCGTAATCGCGCACCGGCCCGAAGATCTTCTGGCAGAAGAGGCCGCCCGGCTCGGGCTTGAACGTGCGGTAATTGATCGTCTCCGGGTTCTTGACCTCGCCCTTGGACCACTTGCGGATGGTCTCGGGCGAGGCGACGGTGATGGAAACGCAGTCGAAGGCGCTCTCCTCCATGCCAAGGGCATTGCGGGCTTCGGAAGTGGCGGCGGTATCGGCGGGCTGAATCATGTGATGGTCTCCCTGATTGATTTTTAAGATCGTCTGGGCGCGCGGCCTGGGCTCAGGCGCCCAGGCTCAGCGCGTCGCGCTTCTGCAGCTTGATATCCAGGCCGAGGGACTGGATCTCCTTGATGAGGACGTTGAAGGACTCGGGGGTGCCGGCCGACAGCGTGTTGTCGCCCTTGACCAGCGACTCGTAGATCTTGGTGCGGCCCTGCACGTCGTCGGACTTGACGGTGAGCAGCTCCTGCAGCGTGTGCGCCGCGCCGTAGGCCTCGAGCGCCCAGACCTCCATCTCGCCGAAGCGCTGGCCGCCGTACTGGGCCTTGCCGCCCAGCGGCTGCTGGGTGACGAGCGAGTATGGGCCGACGGCGCGCGCGTGGATCTTGTGCGAGACCAGATGGTTCAGCTTCATCATGTAGATGTAGCCGACCACGACTTCCTGGTCGATTTTCTCGCCGGTGCGGCCGTCGAAGAGCGGGCTCTTGCCCGAGGAGGGGAGCTTCGCGTCCTTGAGGTATTCGCGGACCTTCTTCTCGGTGATGCCGTCGAAGACGGGGGTCGCGACCTTGATGCCGAGCTTCTTGCAGGCCCAGCCGAGGTGGGTCTCGAGCACCTGGCCCACGTTCATGCGCGAGGGCACGCCCAGCGGGTTGAGGCAGATCTCCACGGGGGTGCCGTCGGGCAGGAAGGGCATGTCCTCCTCCGGCACGATCTTCGCGACCACGCCCTTGTTGCCGTGGCGGCCGGCCATCTTGTCGCCGACCTCCAGCTTCTGCTTGGTCGCGACGTAGACCTTGACCTGCTTGATCGCGCCGTCGGCCGAGCTCTCACCCGACTCGACCGCCTCGATCTTGCGCTCGCGGTCGGATTCGAGCTCGTCAAACTTCGTCTGATACGAGCCGATGATCTCCATGATCTTGATCCGGACCGGCGAGGGATCGATCTGCACGTGCTTGGACACGGCGGCGAGCCGGCGGAGCAGCGTCTTGGTGATCTTGCGGTTGGCCGGGATGATGATCTCGGAATTCTCGCCGTTGATCACGTCGAGCGGGATCTTTTCGCCGAGGAGAATGTTGGAGAGGGCCTCGGTCAGGCCCTCGCGCAGCTTGTCCATCTGCGTCTTGTAGTCCTCCTGGATCTGCTTGACCTGGCGGCGGCGGTCGGAGGGCGAAAGCTTCTCCTGCTGGTTGTCGATGCGGGAGGAGATCTTCACGTCCATGACGATGCCGGCGACGCCGGAGGGGACGACGAGCGAGGTGTCCTTCACGTCGGCGGCCTTCTCGCCGAAGATGGCGCGCAGGAGCTTTTCCTCCGGCGCGAGCTCGGTCTCGGACTTGGGCGTGATCTTGCCGACGAGGATGTCGCCGGGCTTCACCTCGGCCCCGATCCGGATGACGCCGTTGTGGTCGAGATTCTTCAGGGCCTCCTCGCCCACATTGGGGATGTCGCGGGTGATTTCCTCCGGCCCGAGCTTGGTGTCGCGGGCGGTGACCTCGAACTCCTGGATGTGGATCGAGGTGAAGATGTCCTCCTTCAGGACCTTCTCGGAGATGAGGATCGCGTCCTCGAAGTTGTAGCCGTTCCAGGGCA
>Ga0302326_10002063_pt1 | contig 49741 bp, 53 predicted proteins | sample Palsa_T0_3_FD_202264 | JGI IMG/M metagenome (GOLD analysis project Ga0302326, IMG submission 202264) | Peat permafrost microbial communities from Stordalen Mire near Abisko, Sweden - Palsa_T0_3 | ecosystem: Environmental > Terrestrial > Soil > Palsa > Peat permafrost | place: Sweden: Abisko...
GACGCGCAGAGCGCGCAGTACGCCGATGCGGCGCTCCCCCAGGCGTTCACGCTGTTTGACCGCTGGCGTCAGACCTCGTTGCCGTTCTGAGGGTGCTCGCCGGCAGTGACGGCCGGCGTCCGAACCGGCTCGACGCTCCAGCGCCAGAGGTCGTGGGGATGCTGCGATCGGAGCTGCGCTCCGCCCTCCTGCGTGGCCCGCAGGTTTCGTCAGAGCGCGAGCTGCCTCCCGTACGTATTGCGATACGCGTGCGGGTTGAAGTGGTCCAGGAACGACTCGGCGGCGTCGCGGCCGTTCTTCAGCAGCGTCTGCTTGGCGGTGTCGCTGAGCGCAAAGTCGGTCGTTCCAATATCGGGGTCGACGTCGATCGTGCAGGTCCGCACGATGGTCGACTCGGAGACGAACCGTTGGTCCCAAGCGTCGCTGGCGGTGTGAAAGATGTTGGCTCCGAGCCCAACCGGCCAGAAATCCTCGGCGATCTGCTCCAACGGACCGCCGAGGTCCTTACCACCGGTCAGGTGGAAGCCGAACGTCGGTCGCACCGGATCACGATCGGGCACGTCGAATAGCCAGACCGGGAAGTTCGACAGGACCCCGCCATCGACAATCGTGCAGGGCTCTCCCGTCTCGATCGACTCGAGTATGACGGGCTGGAAGAAGAACGGTATGGACATGCTCATCCGCACGGCATTCGAGATGAGGAACTCATCGGGATCGATCGGGCGAGTACTGCCGAGTACTCGATAGAACGCCAGGTCGTTGGGCAGAACGAGCATCTTGTGCTGCGTCGTATCGGTCGCGATCAGACGTAGGCGGTACGCGTCGTTCGCCTTGTCTGGCCCGACGTCCTGACGCCGAACGGACCCACAGGTCGCGCCGCCGAGCTCGCCGTCGAACCAACTGCGAAACGCCTCGCCGTGGGCGAGACCGTGGCATCGCGCGAGGTTCAGCGCGCCTCCGATCACCGCACCGCCGCTGCCCCAGTCTTCGAACGACTTGACCGGCATGCCCTGAATCAGGTCAGACAGCTGCTCGGTGGTGTGACCGGTCGCCAGGTACGCGGCGATAATCGCGCCGGCGCTCGTGCCCGCCAGGTTGACCCATTGCTCGATCGCGACATCCCCGTGATCGGCGAACTCAAGGATCGCTCCGACCTCGGCGAGACCCTTGACGCCACCACCCTGAAAGACCGCATCGGCTGTTGTGATGAGGGACATGTCCCAGTCTCCCGTGTTCGCCTGAGGGTTCGACACTCTCACGTCGCGCGGGACCGTGTCAACCATGCGATTGGAGCTCGGCGCGATCGGTCTGAGTTCGTCGAGGCCATCCGGCGCCGCGAGTCAGCGGCTAGCGAGGGCGGTCGTAGCGCAGGCCGCGAATGCCGCCGTCGCCGAACGGCGGCTCGTGCACGACCATCCCCCCGCGCACGAACCCGGCCTTCTCAGCCACGCGCTGGGAAGCGAGGTTGTCTGGGTGAGTGGTGAGATGCAGGTCATGCAGACCATGCTCGGTGACCGCCCAGCGCACGACCGCGACGACGGCCTCGGTCATCAGGCCCTGACCACGTGACGACTCACGGATCCAGTAGCCGATCGAGCCCTCCGCGTCCAGCCTGACCGAGATCGAGCCGATCAGCTCGTCGTCGCCGCGCTCGGTGATCGCGAACGGCACCTCCCGGATCGTCTCGAACCGACCCGGGATCCCGGCCAGCCACTCGCGCGCGTCGGCAACGGTGTACGGCGTCGGGATCAGCGGGATGGACCACGCGATGTCCGGGTCCTCGCCAAGCGCTTGCACGAGCGCAGGCACGTCGCCCCGGCCGGGCGGGCGCAGGATCAGCCGCGCGGTCTCGATCTCGGTCACGATCCGATGCTCGCAGACCGAGGTGCAGGTGCGCACGCGGTGCCGGTCTGACCCGACCCGACCGGCCGAGCAACGGGCTCAGGACGCCCGCGCGGGCTCCGCCAGCCCGACGCCCTGGAGGGCGTCACGGATCTCCTCGAGGATCGCCGGGTCGTCGATCGTGGCCGGCACCGCGTACCGGTCGCCGTCGGCGATGCTGCGCATCGTGCCGCGCAGGATCTTGCCCGAGCGGGTCTTGGGCAGGCGACCGACGACGATCGCGGTCTTGAACGCGGCGACGGCACCGATCTGGTCGCGGACCAGCTGCACGGACTCGGCGGCGATCGCCTCGGTGGGGCGCTCGACGCCGGCGTTGAGCACCAGCAGGCCGAGCGGAAGCTGGCCCTTGAGCCGGTCAGCGACCCCGAACACGGCGCACTCGGCGACGTCGGGATGGGCGGCGAGGACCTCCTCGATCGCGCCGGTCGAGAGGCGGTGACCGGCGACGTTGATGATGTCGTCGGTGCGCGCCATCACAAACGGGTAGCCGTCGGCGTCGACGTAGCCCGCGTCGGCGGTCTGGTAGTAGCCGGGGAACGTCGTCAGGTAGGTCTCGCGGAAGCGGTCCTCGGCGTTCCACAGCGTCGGCGTGCAACCGGGCGGCATCGGCAGCTTGACGACGAGCGCGCCGGTCTCGCCGGCCGGCAGCTCGCGGCCGTCAGGGCCGAGCACCCGCAGGTCCCAGCCCGGGACCGGCCGCGTCGGTGAGCCGGCGACCACCGGCAGCTGCTCGATCCCCAGGCAGTTGGCGGCGATCGCCCAGCCGGTCTCGGTCTGCCACCAGTGATCGATCACCGGCACGCCGAGCTTGTCCTGCGCCCAGTACAGCGTGTCGGGGTCGCAACGCTCGCCGGCGAGGAACAGCGCCCGGAACGCCGACAGGTCGGACTGCCCGATCAGCGCTCCGTCGGGGTCCTGCTGGCGGATCGCCCGGAACGCGGTCGGAGCCGTGAACAGCGTCACGACGCCGTGGTCGGCGATCACGCGCCAGAACGCGCCGGCGTCTGGGGTGCCGACCGGCTTGCCCTCGTACAGGACGGTCGTGCAGCCGTGCAGCAGCGGCGCGTAGACGATGTAGGAGTGGCCGACGACCCAACCGACGTCCGACGCGGTCCACCAGACTTCGCCCGGCTCGATCCCGTAGACGTTGGACATCGACCACTCCAGCGCGACCGCATGACCGCCGTTGTCACGGACGATCCCCTTCGGCCGGCCGGTGGTGCCCGACGTGTAGAGGATGTAGAGCGGATCGGTCGCCGCGACCGGCACGCACTCGGCCGGCTCGGCGTCGTCCATCGCCTGGGCCCAGTCGAGGTCACGCTCGGGATCCAGCGTCGCCTCCAGCGCCGGCCGCTGCAGCACGATGCAGCGCCGTGGCTGGTGCTCGGCCTGCTCGATCGCGCCGTCCAACAGCGACTTGTAGTCGATCAGCCGGCCCGGCTCGATCCCGCATGACGCTGAGACGATCACGGTCGGCTGCGCATCGTCGATCCGTCCGGCGAGCTCGTGGGCGGCGAAGCCGCCGAACACGACCGAGTGGACCGCGCCGATCCGAGCGCAGGCGAGCATCGCGATCGCCGCCTCGGGGACCATCGGCATGTAGATGATCACGCGGTCGCCGTGCTGCACGCCCTGTCCTTGCAGGGCGCCGGCGAACCGGGCGACCTCGTCGCGCAGCTCGCGGTAGGTGTACCGCCGGACGGAGCCCGTCACCGGCGAGTCGTAGATCAGCGCCACCTGATCGGCGCGACCACGCTCGACGTGGCGATCGAGCGCGTTGTAACACGTGTTCAGCCGTCCGTCCGGGAACCAGCGATACAGCGGCGCCCGGCTGTTGTCGAGCACGCGCTCGGGCGGAGTGGTCCAATCGATCGCCTCGGCCGCCGCTGCCCAGAACGCCTCGGGCTCGTCCAGCGACCGCCTGAACTCCTCGTTGTAACGACCCATCGTTCGCGCATCTCCTCCGGGGCCGGGATCACGCCCCCGACACGTGCGCAGCCTAACGCACCCGAAACGGCCAAGAGCACGCCGCCGGCGCCCGCGAGCCAGCGCCGTCCGCGGCCGGCGCGCGGCCGGCAGAGGCGGCCGCAGGGGCGGGGAAAGTTAGGCGTCTTCATGCCGCCAAAAGTTCCCCGCTGTCCGCGGGTTCAGCGCGTCACACGGCCGCGATCGGCGAAGTACACGGCGATGGCGGCGATCGCAATCGCGAACAGGATCGGATGAATGATGATCCCTCCGGCGATGGCGATGATGAGTAGGACGATCGCGATTGCGAGAAGCATCGCTCCAGCCTCCTGACTATTGGGGACGTTCCTCCGTCTGGTCGACAGCTACCCGGTCGGGTCAGTTCGAAACGGGCGCGGCGAGCCCGTCAGCACGATCGCGGCGGGGTGAAGTCAGGCGCCGCGGCGGGCGCGAACTCAGCGGCGCGGCGGGCGCGAACTCAGCGCCGCGCCGGGCGGACGGCGATCGTCACCCGGCTGAACGCGCACAGCGTGCCGGCGTCATCTCGCAGCTGCACCGACCACACCCAGAAGTCGTCGCCGCGGCTCAGCGCGGTCGCCTCGGCGTGCAGCGTCGCCCCCTCGCCGACGGCGACGATCACGGTCGTGTCGTTCGACAGCCCGCTCGCCACCAGCCCATGCGGCATCGTCATCAGCGCCGTCCCCCGCGAGGCCAGCGTTTCGGCGATCGCGGCCGGCACACCGCCGTGCAGCCGGTGCTCGGCGCCCAGCAGCTCAGGCCGCACCCGGACGCGGCCCCGCAGGACTCCGTCCTCGCCAAACCCGTGTCCGAGCAGCTCCAAGCCGTAGAGCGCGTCGAAGCTGCGTTCGAACGGTACGAGCGGCTCGAACCCGTACGGTTCGCGAGGCCGATCGCCGGGCGGGTCCGGTGCCGCGGCCACGCTCAGCCTGTCCCCGCCGGCGGCGCGATCACGAGCGTCACGCTACCGGCGCCCGGCAACGTCACCGTGAACCGCTCAGCGCCGGAGATCGCGATCGGCGGCACCGCCGAGCCGGTCATGATCACGTCGCCCGCGCGCAGCGCGTCGCCCGCCAGGGGACCTGATCGGCGACCGCGCGGATGACCTCGACGAGATCGCCGAGCGTCGCCGCCGGGTCGATCCCGGTCTGCGGTTCGTCGTCGTCGCGGGTGACGCTCAGCCGCGCGTCACCGAGGTCCGCGCCGCTGACGTCGGCGAACGGCCCGAGCAGGAACGCGCGGTGAAAGAGGTTCTCGGCGAGCACCTGCTCGATGTCGGTGGGGTCCCCCAGGTCGATGATCGCGATCGACGCGCTCTGCATCGCCTGGGCTGTGCCGAGCCCTGCCTTCCAGCCGACGCGCTGCTCGCCCGCCGCCAGCCGCGACTCGCGCAGCCTGCCCTGCGCGGCCATGCCGGCGACGATCCGCGGGTCCTCGGTGTTGGCGCGGATCGTCATCGCGGCGCCAAGTATGCGGGGTCGATGCGATCGAGGAGGGACCGTGCGCCGACCGATTGCGGGGCAGCCGACTGGGTAGCCCGACAAATCGATCAGCACAGCGACTGTCAACGAGCGCCTCGCGACGATCGAGACCGACATCCCGGCGCGCCTGGACCGGCTGCCCTGGTCACGTTGGCATTGGAAGATCCTGATCGGCCTCGGCACGGTCTGGATCCCGCTGACGCTCGCGTGGGCGGTCGTGTTCTTGTTCGCCTCCGCCGGCGTCAGCGCCGCCTACCTGACTGTCTCGGAGATATTCCCGATGGAAACCCGGGCGATGTGCATCGCGCTGTTCTACGCGGTCGGTACCGGCATCGGCGGGATCATCGGTCCGTAGCTGTCCGCGCCGATGGTCGCGACCGGCAAGACCTCGAAGGTGTTCGAGGCGCTGGCGATCGAAGCGGTCCTGATGATCCTCGGCGGAATCACCGAGCTGATCTTCGGGATCAAGGCCGAACGCCGACGACTCGAGGGCATCGCGAAGCCACTGACCGCCGTGTAGCGCGCAGCTCGGGGCCGAGTGGTCGATGAGTCGCACATAGTTCAACGCATCGGCCAACTGTCGCCCGCCGCCGGGGTCACGCGAGATCGAGGCCGTGGCGGCGCGCCTGCTCGAGCGCCTCCGGATAGCCGGCATCGGCGTAGCGGGCCACCCCGAGCGCGGGGTCGGAGTGAAACACGCGGGCGATCTTGCGCCCCGCCAGCGCTGAGCCGTCGGCGATCACCGTCATCGCCGAGTGGATGCTGCGGCCGATTCCGACGCCGCCGCCGTTGCCGATCGCCACCCAGCTCGCTCCCTGGGCGGCGTTCAGCATCGCCGACAGCACCGGCCAGTCGGCGATCGCGTCCGAGCCGTCGCGCATCGCCTCGGTCTCCCGCGACGGCGACGCGACCGAGTGCGGATCCATGTGGTCGCGCCCGAGCGCCAGCGGGCCAACCTCGCCGGCCGCGACGAGCTCGTTGAAGCGGGTGCTGACCGCCTCGCGCTCGCCGAGCCCCAGCCAGCAGACGCGGGCGGGCAGGCCCTGCTCGGGCACTCGCGCCTGCGCGAGCGAGAACCACTTGGCCAGCGACGCGGTGCCGATCACGTCCAGCGCGGCGTCCTCGGTGCGGCGCAGGTCGGCGGGATCGCCGCTCAGGCAGATCCAGCGGTAGGCGCCGACACCGCGGGCCAGGATCGGGCGGACGTATTCGGCGATGAAGCCCGGGAGCTCGCCGGCGCGCGTGCAGCCGGCGAGCTGTGCCTGGGCGCGCAGGCCGTTGCCGTACTCGAACACGACCGTGCCGCGGTCGCGCAACGCCAGCAGCGCCCGCGCGTGGGCCGCGAGCGAGCCGCGCACGGCGGCGGCGTGGGCGGGTTCGCCGGCCGCTGCGGCGCCCCGCGCCTGCGCCGTCGACCAGCCTGCCGGGACGTAGCCGCGCAGCGGATCGTGGGCGGCGGTCTGGTCGGTGGCGATGTCGAAGGTGATGCCCTCGGCGACCAGCCGCGGGGCGATCTCGGCGATGTTGGCGACGAGCGCGACGGCGCGGCCGTCGCCGCCGTGCTGAAGCTCGGACAGCGCCCGGGCGTAGTCGTCGGTGACCACATCGACCCAGCCGGCCTGGGCCCGACGCGCCGCTCGCTCGGGGTCGACCTCGACGATCAGCGCCCGGCCGCCGAGGTTGGCGATCGCCAGGCCCTGGGCGCCGCCCATCCCGCCCAGCCCGGCGGTCAGCACGCGCCGGCCGGCGAGCGAGCCGCCGAAGTGGCGCCGGGCGACTGCGGCGAACGTCTCGTGCGTGAAGCCGAGGATCCCCTGGGTGCCGATGTAGAACCAGGAGGCGGCGGTCATCTGCCCGAACATCGTCAGGCCGGCCGCCTGGAGACGCTCGAACTCCGCCTCGCCCGACCACTGCGGAACCAGCATCGCGGTCGAGATCAGCACCCGCGGCGCGTCGGGATGCGAGGGCAGCACGGCCACCGGTCGCCCGGATCCGACCAGCAGGGTCTCGTCGCCGCCCAGCCGGCGCAGCGCTGACACGATCCGGTCGTGATCGGCCCAGCTGCGTGCGGCGCGGCCCTCGCCGCCGTAGACGACGAGCCGGGCGGAATCCTCGGCGACCGCCGGGTCCAGCGTGTTCATCAGGCAGCGCAGCGCGCCCTCCTGCTCCCAGCCGCGGCAGCCCAGCTCGAGGCCTCGGGAGGCTGGCTCGCCGACGCGGGCGGATCCACTCCCGGCGGGCACGATTTCGGCATCCATGGATCCAATCCAAGCAGATTGGATTTTTGGATACGATCGAGTCATGCCCCCGACCCCCGGGGCGATGGCCGTGTCCCCCGCCCGGCCGGTCCACGCCACCAGCCTGGCCGATGAGATCGCCCACCGCCTGCAGCGAGACATCCTCGACGGCCGGATCGCGCTGGGCGAGCGGCTCGCCCAGGACGAGCTGTGCGCGCGGTTCGAGGTCAGCCGGACCCCGATCCGCGAGGCGCTGACCAAGCTCCAGAGCTCCGGCCTGGTGTCGTTGCGCCCGAACCGCGGCGCGATCGTCCGCACCCCGCCGCGTCGGGAAGTCCAGGAGGTCTACGAGTTGCGCGCCGCGCTCGAGGGGTTCGCGGCCGAACGTGCGGCGGCGCGGATCGAGGCGCTGGCGGTACGCCGGCTGGACCGTGCGCAGGAGGACCTCGCGGCGGCGGTGTCCGGCCTCGATCCGGCCGTCGCGAACGCCGGCGCCGAGTTGACGGCGGCGATCGGCGCCGCCAACGACGCCTTTCACGACGTGATCCTCGTCGCCGCCGACAATCGCACGCTGCAGCGAGACGTGCTGCGGCTGCGCGGCTCGTTTCCCAAAGATCATGTGACCGAGGCGCTGCGCAGCGTCGACGAGCTGATCGCGCTCAACGTCGACGAGCACCAGCGGATCGCCGCCGCGCTGGTCGCCGGCGACGGTGCCGGCGCCCGGCGGGCGATGACCGATCACGTCGCCCACGCCGGCCGTCTCCTGCTCGAATACCTCGACGAACGGCGGTTCTGGGAATGACCGTGACCGCGCTGCCGGCCAACGCCGCGGTGCTCGGCGCCGGCACGATCGGCCGGTCCGCCGGCATCCTGCTCGCGGCCCACGGCGTCCGGGTGACGCTCGTCACCCGCCGCGCCCAGGCGGCCGCCGAGGCGCCGCAAGCGATCGACCGGCGGCTGACCGAGTTGACCGGGCTCGGCGCCTTCACCGCCACTCAGGCAGACGCGGCACGAGCGCGGATCGCCGCCCGGGTGGGCCTGCCCGAGGGGGAGTCGTTCGGGCTGATCTTCGAGGCGGTCGGGGAGCAACTCGATCACAAGCGGGCGGTCCTCGCCGCCGCCGAGCCGAGCCTTGCCGCCGGCGGGGTGCTCGCCACCACGACCTCGTCGCTGCCGCTGGCGGAGCTGGCGGCGGCGCTGTCGGTTCCCGAGCGGTTCGCCGGCTGGCACTTCTTTCACCCGGCCGACCTGATGTCGCTCGTCGAGATCGTTCCCGGCGATCGCACCGATCCGGCAGTGCTCGGCCGGCTGCGGGCCTGGTCTGAGCAGCTCGACCGCCGGCCGATCGTCCTGCGCCGCGACGTGCCGGGCTTCGTCGCCAACCGGCTCCAGTACGCGCTGCTGCGGGAGGCCTACGCGCTCGTCGAGTCAGACGTCTGCGCGCTGCATGACGTCGACATCGCAGTCACCGCCGGGCTCGGAGCCCGCTGGGCGACGCTCGGCCCGTTTGCGACGATGGACCTCGCCGGGCTCGAGGTCCACGCCGCGGTCGTGGCGGCGCTGTTCCCGCTGCTGTCCGGCGCCGCCGAGCCTCCGGCCGAGCTCGTCGCACTGCGGGCGAACGGCGCAGGCGGCGCGCGGGCCGGCCTCGGCCTGCTCGGCGACTACTCGCCCGAGCGGGTCCGTGAGCTCGAGACCCGGCGTGACGAGACCCTGATCGCGCTCCGTGGACGTGGCTGAGCAGCAACCGCTCGTGCTCGGCGAGCGGCCGCTGACGCCCGCTGATGTCGCGGCGGTCGCCGGCGGTCGGCGGGTCCAGCTGGGCGAGCGCGGCCGCGCCGAGATGGTCCGGACGCGGGCGGTGATCGGGCGGGCGCTCGAACGCGGGGATCCGGTCTACGGCGTTACCCGCGGGGTCGGCGCGCTGAAGACGGTGGCCGTCGACGACGGCGATCAGGGCGCGTTCAATCGGGCGCTGCTCGTCTCCCACAACGTCGGTCACGGCCCGCTCGCGCCGCCGGAGATCGTGCGGGCCACGATGGTCACCCGCGCCGCGGGCCTGGCGCTCGGCTATGCCGGCGTGCGTCCGGTGGTGGCCGAGGCGCTGTGCGCGGCACTGAACGCGGGCATCGTGCCGCGACTGCACATGATCGGCTCCGTCGGCCAGGCGGACCTCAGCCAGATGGCCGAGATCGGGCTGGCGCTGGCCGGCCAGACGTTTTCCGCGGACGAGCTACGGGCGGCGGGGCTCGAGCCGCTGGAGCTCGGCCCGCGGGAGGCGCACGCGATCCTCAACGCCAACGCATACACGGTCGGCGCGGCCTGCATCGCGCTCCAGCACGCGCGACGCGCGCTCGACGCATTCGAGCTTGCCGCCGCGCTCTCATATGAGGGGGTGCTCGGCAACGTCGACGCGCTGCACCCCGCGATCGGTCGCGCCCGCCCGTATCCGGGTGACGAGCGCGCGCGCAAACGGATCGCCGGCCTGCTCGCCGGCGGCGCGCTGGCGCAGCGTCGGACGGCGCCACGCGGCCTCCAGGACGCGCTCTGCTTCAAGGGGCTGGCCCAGACCCACGGCGCTGCCCACGACGCGCTCGCACAGCTCGATCGTCAGCTGTCGATCGAGCTCGGGTCATCGGGCGACAGCCCGTTCGTGCTCGCCGACGAGGATCGTGCGATCTCCACCGGTGGCCACGAGATCGCCCCGGTGGCGCTGGCGCTCGACCACGCGCGGCTGGCGCTCGCCGGGGCCGTGACGATCGGATCCGAGCGGATCCAGAAGCTGCTGGATCCCCGGTTCACCGATCTGCCCACGGGCCTGCGGGCGCGACCCGACAGCGCCCAGGATGGCCTCGCGATCGTCGGCCACGGGGCCGCCTCGCTCGCCGCCGAGGCCCGGCTGCTGGCCGCGCCGGTAACGCTGGAGCAGCCCACATCGTCGATCGCGGAGGGCATCGAGGACCGGGTGACGATGGCTCCGGTGGCTGCGGTGCGGCTGCTCTCGATGAGCGGGCTGATCGTCCGGCTGGCGGCGGTCGAGCTGCTCTGCGGCGCCCAGGCGGTCGATCTGCGCGGAACGGTCGCGGCGCTCGGGACCGGCACGGCGAGCGCGTACCGGCTCGTCCGCCGGCACCTGCCGCCGGGCGACCTGACGGTCGACGCCGGCGAACGGCTCGACCGGCTCACCGCCGCGCTCGAGGCCGAGCCGGTGCCCGAACCGCACCCGCAGTTCGTCGCCACCGGCGACCACATCCGCGAGCCCGACGTGCTGACGGCGCTCGCCACCGCCCCCGGGCCGCTGACGCCGGCTGAGTGCGCCGAGCGCGCGCGCCGGACCGCGTCGGTGATCGATCGCTCACGCCTGGACCGGGAGGGCGCCGGCGCGGCGCTGCTGCTGTGGCGTTCTGACAGCTCGGAGGCGTGGCTGAACCTGTGGTGGGCACCCCGTGACACCGGCTACCACGACCACGACGGCTCCTGCGTCGGCGTCCACGTGATCGACGGCGTCGCCCGCAACGAGGCGTTGATGTACGGGCGCCCGCGCCGGGTCCGCGAATACGGCGCCGGTGACTCGTTCTCGTTCCCCAACGACGGGATCCACCGGATGGAGCACGACCCGGGCGCGATCACGATCCACGTCTACTCGCCGCCGATTCGGTCGCTCGGCCACTACGAGCTGGTCGACGGGATGCTGCAGCGCACCCCTGGCGATCCCGACGATCCCTCGCCTCCGAGCGAGCGGCTGCTCGCCGCGACACAGCCGTCGGCTTCGAGCGGGCACTGAACCCGGCGGGGTCAGAGACCGTTTCCGCGGGTCGTCACCGGCCACGGGTTGCGCAGCGTTCCGGGCAGCGCGCGGGGCAGCGTGGCGGCCAGCGGACGGGCGCGACGCGATCGTGCTCAACCTGATCCCGTGCTCGGCCTGCTCTCGCGTCCGATCATCCACCCCTGAACTTGGTCGATCGCCTTCGACCCCTCCGAAGACCATCGACAAAGTTCGCCCATCTGGCGGCTCAGGCGGGCAGGACGCCGAGCGTTCCCTGGACCAGCAGCTCGATCCCGCGCGAGTAGTAGGACTCCTCGTTGGCGCACACCGCCAACGCGTCGGCCGACGCGACCAGGTTCGGGAACCGGGCGGGATCCAGCGCGCCCAGCTTGGCGCGCTTCTGGCGCACCTCGGCGTCGTAGTCAGGCTGTTGCAGCGCCCGCTCAGGCCCGGGTTCGGCCGTCACCAGGGCGATGATCGCCGACAGCAGATACGTGGAGATCTCCGCGGCCTGCTCGACCGAGAAGCCGGCGCCGCCGAGCAACCCGAGCACGCGCTCGGCGAGTTCGAGGCCGGGATCGGATTCGAGCACCCGGGTCGCGACCAGCTCCGCGAGCGCCGGATGCGGGCGCAGCGCATCGAGGATGCCGTGCAGCGTGGCGTACAGCTGCCGGTCCCACGGCTCACCGGACGGCACGGGCAGGGCGATCGCCGCCAGCAGGCTCTCGGCGATCCCGTCCAGCAGCTGGCGCTTGTCCTTGAAGTGCCAGTAGAGCGCCATCGGCGTGACACCGTTGTCGATCGCGACCCGCCGGATCGTGACCGCTTCGAGGCCCTCGGAATCGGCGATCGCGACCGCCGTCTCGACGATCCGCTCGCGGGTCAGCGGCGACCGTTGCAGAGCACGGGCGGTCCTCGGCATCGGCCGATCGTAGCCCGCCGTCGGCGCGGCGGCGGGCTCGATCGGCAGGCCGGGCGCGCCGCCCGGCCGGGGCGGGTGCGTGTTCGTCACGCCGCGGCCGCGTCGAGCAGCTGCTCGGGCGTCGGCCGCACCTCCGGCGACAGCAGGCTGACACCGATGTTGACCGCCGCGAAGACCGCCGCGATCAACAGCCCGCGATGAAACCCCTGAACGAGCGCGTCGGTATGACCGGCGCCGTGCGCGAGCGCGCCCGACACCCGAGAGTCCGAGATCGTCGTGACGATCGCCAGCCCAACGGCGCCGCCGATCTGATTGACGGCGGTGACGACCCCGGACGCCGATCCGGCCTCGTGCTCGGTGACGTCGGCGACCGCCGTGATCTGTCCCGGCACGCCGATGCAGATGATCCCGACGCCGAACACGACCACGCCCGGCAGCACCTGCGATACGTAGCTCCCGCTGGCGCCCGCCCGGGAGAGCAGAACCAGCCCGGCGACGCTCAGGACCGCCCCCGCCAACTGAAGCGGACGGGTGCCGATCCGTGTGACCAACTGCGAGGAGACGGCCGCGGCAGCGATCGCGGCGAACCCCATCGGCAGGAACTGCAGGCCCGCCTGCAGCGCCGAGTCGTGGCGCACCTCCTGCAGATACAGCGCGGTCAGGAAGAACATCGAGATGAACGCGGCTCCGTTGAGCGCCAGCATCAAGCTGGCGGTGCTCAGCGACCGGGAGCGGAACAGCGTCAGCGGCACCAGCGGCGCCGCCGAGCGCGATTCGGCGACCGCGAAGGCCGTCAGCAGCGCGGCGCCACCGACCATCGATATCAGCACCTGAGCCGACCCCCAACCGAGCGACCCGGCGCGCACGACCCCGAACACGAGCGCCAGCAGCCCGAACGTGCTCAGCAGCGCGCCGGCGATGTCGAACGTCCGCGCTCCGTGCCGGGCCCGACTCTCAGCGACGAACGCCGGCGTGATCGCGATCAACGCCAGGACGATCGGCACGTTGACGAAGAACACCCAGCGCCAGCCGAGCGAGTCGACCAGGACGCCGCCGGCGACGACGCCGAGCGTCCCGCCGAGCCCGGCCAGCCCGCCCCAGACGCCCATCGCGATGTTCCGCGAGCGGCCGTGCGGGAACGTGACGGTCAGGATCGACAACGCGGCCGGCGACAGCAGCGCCCCACCGAGGCCCTGGACGGCGCGGGCGGCGATCAGCAGACCCGGGGACGAGGCGAGACCCGCGGCCAGTGAGGCGGCGCCGAACAGCGCCAGCCCGGCGATCAGCACTCGCCGGCGGCCGAGCAGGTCGGCGGCCCGCCCGCCGAGCAGCAGGAAGCCGCCGAACAGCAGCGTGTAGGCGCTGATCACCCACTGCAGCCCGCTCGCGGAGAAGTGCAGGCCGGTCTGAATGTGGGGTAGCGCGACGTTCACGATCGTGATGTCGAGCGTGACGATGAACTGCGCGATGGCCAGGACGACCAGTGTCAGCCACGGACTTCGCTTGTCGGTCATGAGTCGGATCCCTTGGTCGGCATCTATACGCTGTACATGTATAATATACAGGTAGGCCGTATAGGCGCCTCCGGGCGCGAGCTGCCGCGGGGTCCGAATCGGCGCGTGACGTCGCTGCTCAGGACGCGAGCGCGGCCTGCACCAGGGCCGCGGCGGCGGCGCGCTGGGCGACGGCCACGCCCGGATCGTGATCCATCTTCACTGACAGGCTGGCGCCGTCGTAGATCATCTGCAGCTGACTGGCCAGCAGCTCGGCATCCCGCGCGCCGGCCTCTGCGCCGAGTTGCGCGAACAACCCGCGGATGTCGGCGCGGAAGGACTCGGTGGCGAGATCGATCCGACCGCCGGACGGAGCCTCGGCGGCCGCCATCGCGAACGCGCACCCACGGTAGGCCGGCTGGGGGAACTGCTGCGCCTGCGCATCGAACACGGCCAGGATCCGCTGCACCGGGTCCTCCCCGGCGGCGGCGGCCGCGGCGCGCAGCCGCCCCAGCAACACCACGTGGCGCTGCTCGAGGTACGCCCGGACCAGCTCCTCCTTGGAGCCGAAGGTGCTGTACAGCGACGCCTTGGCGACCCCGGCGCGCTCGATCACGCGGTCGATCCCGACCGTCTGCACGCCCTCGGCGTAGAACAGCTCGGTGGCGGCGTCGAGCAGCCGCTCCCGGGGCGAGCGCTTGACCGCGCCGCTGGATGAGGCGTTGGTGGTGGGCATCTCGTCCTCCTATCGGGTCGCGGGGCAGGCCGCCGGCCGGCGGGCTCGGGTGCGAACGGCGCTGAGCGTCATCCCGCCGACGGTCAGCGCCGCCAGCACGATCACCGCACCGCCGAACTCCTGCGCAGTGTGCAGCACCGTGCCGTGGACGACCAGGAAGCCGGCGAGGATCGCGGGCAGGCCCATCGCCAGGTAGCAGATGATGTAGGCGACCGAGATCACGCCGGCGCGTTCGCTCGGCTCGGCGAGTGGCACGATCGTCCGCAGGCCCCCCTGGAAGCCGCCGCCGAAGCCGGCCCCCGCGACCGCGGTGCCGATGAAGAAGGCGACGATCGAGCGCGAGCTCGCCGCGATCAGGACGATCGCGACGCCGGTCATCACGAGCGCGCTGCCCGCGATCGAGAAGGTCCGCGCGTCGACGCGGTGAAACGCGAGTACCGTCAGCGCGCCGCTGCCGGCCAGCACGAACAGCGAGGCACCGCCGAGGATCGCGGAATCAGAGCCGGAGATCAGCGCCGTCAGCGATGGGCCGAGCGAGCCGTAGAAGCCGGCGAGCGCCCAGACCGCGACCAGCGACGGGGCGGCGATCGCCAGCGTGCCGCGCACCCGCGCGGGCACCGCGATCGTCGGGCGCAACGACGCCGGCGCTCCGGGCTTGCGGGCCGAGGTCTCGGCGATCATCGCCACCCCGGCCGCTTGGATCAGGAACGCGGCGAGCAGCACGAAGTACACGATCCGGGTCGGCGACGGCAGCAGTTGCACGAGCAGCGCCGAGCCGAGCGCGCCGGTGGCCGTCCCGGTCATCGCCCCCGCGGCGTTGGCGACCGGGCCGCGGCCGGGATGCAGGTCGACCAGGCCGGCACCGATCGCGCCGATCGCCGCCCCGGTCGCCAGCCCCTGCAGCACCCGGGCGAGCAGCAGCACGTCGAGCCCGCCGGCGAAAGCGAACACGAGCATCACGCCCGCCTGCATGACCAGTGCGGCGAGCAACACCGGCCGCCGGCCGACGTGATCCGACAGGGCGCCGAACACGAGCAGCGACAGCAGCACCGCGACCGCGTAGACGCCGAACACCACCGTAATCGTGATCGCGCTGAAACCGAACCGCGCCTGATAGGTCGCATACAGCGGGGTGGGCGCGCTGGAGCTCGCCAGCAGCGTCACGAGGATCGAGGTCAAGAGCCCGAACGCGACCGTCGGCGACAGCGTGCTGGAGCGGCGGATCGGTATCGAGAGCGAGGTCATCTCTGCCTTTCATACAGAACGGTCTGTCTAGGTCTATGGACCATATCAGACAGACGGGTCTGTCTAGTGGCCAGGCGCGAAATCGATGACCCTGATCCAGTAGGTTTCCGGCTCCCGCGCGTCAACCAAGGGAAGGAACGCACCGTGTCCGAGTCGCAAGTGCTTGAGCCGACCGAACTGGAGCCCGAGACCACGCCGGAGCCGCCCGCCGACGAGGTGCTCGACGACGACCTGCTCGTCGAGGAGATCTCGATCGACGGCATGTGCGGTGTCTACTAGCGCGGTCGACGTCTTCGACGCGGCTCGCCCGTACGCGCTGCACCCGCAGCTGGCATTGCGCCCCGAGACGTTCGGCGCGCTCGCCTACCACTACGGCAACCGCCGCCTGACGTTCCTGAAGTCGCCGCAGCTGGCGGCGATCGTCGAATCGCTCGGCGAGCATCCCTCGGTCGATGCGGCGCTCCGGGCGCACGGCGTGACCGCCGCGCAACGACCGGCGATCCTGCGGGCGCTGTCGCGTCTGGAGTCCTCGGAGGTGATCGGTGTCCGCTGACACCGCCAGCCCGGAGCTGCGCAACCGTTTCAAGCAGGGGCTCGGAGCGCCGATCTGCCTGACCTGGGAGGTCACCTACGGCTGCAACCTGGCGTGCGCGCACTGCCTGTCCTCGTCGGGCAAGCGCGACCCACGGGAGCTGTCGACCGACGAGTGCAAACGATTGATCGACGAGCTCGCCAGGATGCGCGTGTTCTACGTCAACGTCGGCGGCGGCGAGCCGCTCGTGCGCCGGGACTTCCTGGACCTCGTCGACTACGCGGTCCAGCGCCGGGTCGGGGTCAAGTTCTCCACCAACGGGGCGCTGATCACGCCGCAGGCGGCGGCGCGGATCGCGGCGACCGATTACCTCGACGTGCAGATCTCGATCGACGGCGCGACGCCCGAGACCAACGACCCGGTCCGCGGAGTCGGCAGCTATGCGATGGCGCGGCGCGGCATGGACCGACTGGCCGAGGCCGGCTTCGGGCCGTTCAAGATCTCGGTCGTGATGACGCGTCACAACATCCCAGAGCTCGACGCGCTCGAGGCGATCGCCCGCGAGTACGGCGCGCAGCTGCGGATCACGCGGCTGCGTCCCTCCGGTCGCGGCGCCTCGGTGTGGGACGAGCTGCACCCGACCGCCGCGCAGCAGCGCGAGCTGTATGACTGGCTGATCACCCGGCCCGAGGTGCTGACCGGCGACAGCTTCTTTCATCTGTCCGCGCTCGGAGAGCCGCTGCCGGGCCTCAACCTGTGCGGCGCCGGGCGGGTCGTCTGCCTGGTGGATCCGATCGGCGACGTGTACGCGTGCCCATTCGTCCTGCACGACGAGTTCCTCGCCGGCAACGTCCGTGGACCCGGCGGATTCGAGCACGTCTGGCGCGAGTCGGAGCTGTTCGCCGAGCTGCGCGAGCCTCAGAGTGCCGGCGCCTGCGCGTCGTGCGGGCTCTACGACAAGTGCCAGGGTGGCTGCATGGCGGCGAAGTTCTTCACCGGGATGCCGCTCGACGGGCCCGATCCGGAGTGCGTGCTCGGCCACGGCGAGCGTGAGCTCGTTAAGGTTGCGGCCGGCGACCGGCCCGTGGTTGCGGTCGGGCACAGCAAGCGACTGCGGGTGTAGTCGTGCCGGGCGGTTGGTTTGAATCGGTAGCCGTGGCCCAGCGGCGGGCACGGCGTACGCTGCCGCGCTCGGTCTACAAGGCGATCATCGCCGGCTCCGAACGGGGCACGACGCTGCACGACAACCTCGCGGCGTTCGGCGAGCTCGGGTTCTCGCCCCACGTCGCCGAGGCAACCGCGGAGCGCGACACGGCCGTGACCGTGATGGGTCAGGAGCTGGCGCTGCCGGTGCTGATCTCGCCGACCGGCGTGCAGGCGGTGCACCCCGAGGGCGAGCTCGCGGTCGCCCGTGCCGCGGCTGCGCGCGGGACCGCGATCGGCCTGTCGTCGTTCGGGTCACAGCCGGTCGAAGAGGTCGTGGCCGCCAACCCGAAGACGTTCTTTCAGACCTACTGGTGTGGCACGCGTGAGCGGATCTGCGAGCGGCTGGAGCGGGCCAAGGCCGCCGGCGTCGCCGGGTTGATCGTGACGCTCGACTGGCAGTTCTCGCACGGCCGTGACTGGGGCAGCCCGACGATCCCCGACTCGCTCGACCTCAAGACGATGCTGTCGCTCGCGCCCGAGACGATCATCCGGCCGCGCTGGCTACTGGCGTACGCGCGCAGCGGCGGTCCGCCCTCGTTGACGGTGCCGAACATGACGATCAAAGGTGAGGACCCGCCGACGTTCTTCGGCGCCTACGGCGAATGGATGAGCACGCCGCCACCGACCTGGGAGGACCTACGCTGGCTGATCTCGTGGTGGGACGGACCGGTGATGCTCAAGGGCATCGCGCGGCCCGATGACGCGCGCCGCGCGGTCGACGTCGGCGCGACCGCGATCTCGGTCTCCAATCACGGCGGCAACAACCTCGACGGGCAGCCCGCCTCGATCCGGACGCTGCCAGGCATCGCCGAGGCGGTCGGCGGCCAGATCGAGATCCTGCTCGACTCCGGCGTCCGGCGCGGCTCGGACACGGTCAAGGCGCTGGCGCTCGGGGCGCGGGCGACGATGATCGGCCGCGCCTACCTGTGGGGTCTGGCCGCCAACGGACAGGCCGGCGTCGAGAACGTGCTCGACATCTTCTCCGGAGGGATCGACTCGGCGCTGCGCGGGCTCGGACGGGCGTCGGTGTCCGAGCTCGTTGCGGACGACGTGCTCGTGCCCGACGGCTTCACCCGCGGCGCCGTCACCGTCACCGCCTGAGCTCGCGCCCGTGCGGCTCGTGATCGACCGCTCGGCCCGGCTGCTCGCCGGCGGCACGGTCGTGATCGGCGGACGACCGGCGCGGCTGCTGCGGCTGACCCCGGCGGGCGGGCGACTCGTTTGCGCATGGCGTGCCGGCGCAGCCGTCGACCGGACGCCAGGCAGCCAGCGGCTGGCGCAGCGGCTGATCGCGGCGGGGCTGGCGCACCCGCGGCTGCCCGGGCCCGACCCCTGGACGACCGACGACGTCGCGATCGTGATCCCGGCGCGTGACCGCCCCGAGCTGCTGGCGCGGTGCCTGAGCCGCGTCGGGCCGGCGCGGGAGCTCGTCGTCGTCGACGACGGCTCTCGCGACTCGGCGGCGATCGCATCGGTCGCCGGCGCGGCCGCGGCGGTCGTGGTGCGGCAGCAGCGGGCCACCGGCCCGGCGCAGGCGCGCAACGCCGGCGCGGCAGCCACATCGGCGCCGCTGATCGCGTTCGTCGACTCCGACGTCCGTACGGACCCGGACTGGCTGTCAGGGCTGATCGGGCATTTCGCCGACCCGCGGGTCGCGGCGGTCGCGCCGCGGGTGAGCGTGCCCGCGGGTGACGGGGCGGTCTTGGCATACGAGGCGGCGCGCTCCCCGCTCGATCTCGGCGACGAGCCCGGTTTGGCCGGGCCGGGGCGGCGACTCGGGTTCGTCCCGGCGGCCGCGCTGATCGTGCGGCGGGCGGCGTTCGAGGCGGCGGGGGGGTTCGACGCCGAGCTTGCCGTCGGCGAGGACGTCGACCTCGTGTGGCGCCTGTCAGCCGCGAGCTGGACGGTCCGTTACGAGCCGTCGGTCGTCGTCGAGCATCCCGCGCGCGCCCGCCCGCGCGCGTGGCTTGGCCAGCGTCTGGCGTACGGATCGGCGGCTGGGCCGCTGGCGCGGCGACACCCGGACGCGATGCGCCACCTCGTGGTCCCGCGCTGGGCGGTGGCGCCGTGGGTGCTCGCCGCGGCCGGCCGCCCCCGCGCGGCGCTGCTCGCCGCGGCGGCCGGCACCGGGTTCGTTGCGGCGCGATTGCCGCCCGTGCCCGGGGCGCGACTGGAGCTGCTCGGGTTCGCCGCGCGCGCCCAGCTGCGTGTCGGGCGACAGGTGCTGGACGCCGGTTGGCGTGCGTATCCACCGCTGCTCGCGGGCGCGGCGGTCACCTGCCCACGGGTACGGCGACCGCTGGCCGCGGGACTGGCGGTCGCGGTCGCCGCCGATTGGATCACGCGGCGGCCGCGGCTCGATCCGATCCGCTTCGGCGGATTGCGTGCCGTCGACGATCTCGCCTACGCGTCGGGCGTCTGGCTCGGCTGCATCCGCGCCGGGACCGCGAGCCCGCTCGTGCCGAAGCTGGCGAGCGGGCCCGGTGGGCGGCGTTCGTGAGCGACCGCTTAGCGGCGGTTGCCGTCGATCGGCGACCGCTTAGCGGCGGTTGCCGTCGATCGGCGACCGCTTAGTGGCGGTTGCCGTCGATCGCGTCCTTGGCCGCGTCGGCGACGTTGTCGACCGCGTTCTTCAGCGAGGACTTGCTCCGGTCGGCCTTGCCCTCGCGCTTGAGCTTGTCGTCGTCGGTCAGGCTGCCGGCCGCTTCCTTGACGCGGCCCTTGGCTTCGTCGACGTTCTTATCGCTCATCGGACTCCTCTCGGTTGTGGGGCGCGGTGCGCGCCCACTGTTCAGCTGCCCTGACACGTCCGCGCGCAAACGAGTCCGGGGGCCAAGCGGGGAACTGCGCCGTGTGGCCCGTGGAAATCGCTGGGCGCGGCCGGCAGGCCGCGCGTCGGGCGTGGGGCGCGCCAGCAGGGAGGGGTGATGCGGATTGTGGTCGCCTGTGGCGCTTAATCCGGCACACCCCCCGGCGCACGCCGGCGCGCGCCGCGCGCCGCGTGATGAACTTGGGATATCGCTTGCATCTGCCGCCAGCGATATCCCAAGCCCACGATCAGCCGTGGGCCTCGGTCCCGCCGGCTGCGCGCTCGGCGGTCTTACAGACTGAGACCGGAGCGACGGAGGACCAGATGTCCTCCGTCGCGCCCCGGCAGTCGTCGTCCTAGATCGTCTGAACGTTGGCAGCAGCGGGGCCCTTGGGGCCCTGCTCGGCGTCGAAGCTGACCTTCGCGCCTTCGGCGAGGGACTTGTAGCCCTCGCCCTGAATCGCCGAGTGGTGGACGAACAGGTCCTTGCCGGAATCATCAGGGGTGATGAAGCCGAAGCCCTTGTCGTCACTGAACCACTTCACGGTTCCTGTAGCCATATGAATATTCCTCCGGTCGTGTGCACTGCGAAACGCGGAGGACGCTCAAGAGCAACGACTGCGGAAACGCGGGGCACTGCGGTTACAGCCGAGCGGATTTGCTCGACCTCGTCGTAGTCTATCCCGCTTGCGCGCGTAGGTGCTAGGTTCAAGGGGGTGTGGGTGGCGCTGCCACCCGCGAGGCTTTCGCCACCGACGCTGCGAGCCTCTGCCCGATCAGCCTCACCTGCGCCGGCAGGGAAGGAGAAAACACCTCGTGAAGTCAACGCGTGAGCGCGCCGAGGAGAAGCGCCAGGAGAAGCTGGAACTGGTGCGTGAGCAAGTGCAGAGCGGATCACTCAAGATCCGTCAGATGACCGACGAGGAGCGTCAACGCTACCCGCTCGTTCCTCCCCGGCCGCGCCGCACCGCCTGGTAGGCGAGCGCTGGCCTTTAGATGAAGAAGCGCGAGCTGGAGGGACTGGTCGGCCGGATCCGTCAGGCCCGCCGGGCGAACTCGGTCGATGGCGAGCCGGACGGCGGCTTCACGAGCGGCGGATTCGCGGGCGGCGGCGGCGCGGGCGGCGATGCGGACGTTGACCAATTCGGCGCGCTCGAGCGTCGCGTGGCGCACCTGGAGCGTCTGCTTGAAGGGTTTCAGGACTCGGTCCACCGCGAGTCCGAGCGTCACGCGAGGATGATCGCCGAGCTCCAGGTCCAGGTTGAACCCGGCGCGATGCGCACGTCGCTGGCCGAGGATGCCCGGAACCGAGGACTCTGAGCCATCGATGACCGCCTTCTACATACCGGGAGTCAGCGGCGCCCCCAGCGTCGTCGAGCGCACCTACGGCGAGATGCGACGCCAGATCGAGCTCGAGCTCGGCAGCCGCCCGAACATCCACCGGATTGCGGCGCTGTGGATACGACGCGAGGGAACCGATTGCATCACCGAGGTCGGGCTACCGGACCCGGTCCGGGGAGGCACCGTGCTCGCGATCTTCGACCTGGGCTCTCACCAGCCGTTCGTCGTCTGGCGCCACGCGGACGACGGAACGTCCACCGGCGTACGCGAAGTCCTCGGACACCACGCATATTCGGTTACCGTCTTCGACGCATGAGGTGGCAGCGCGATGTCTGATCCGAGCGCGCCCGGCATCGACGACGACTCGATCCGCGCCGTGGTGGCCCGCCTCGCCCGTCCCCGGACCGGCGGCGGCCACGTCATCGAACGCGCCGCGATCCTCGCCGCGGGCGCCGACTCGGCCGAGATCGAGGCCTGGATCGTCGCCCACGCCGGGACGCCCGAGCACCTCGAGTCAAGGACCGTACGCGGCTTGCACGGCGATCGACGCGACGGTCGGACCGGGGCCGATCGCGCGCCCCGCCGGTTCGTGATCCCGGGCGGCGTCCTGTGAGCCGATCGACCCAACTTCACAGACCCACAGACCAAGGAGCTCGCACATGGCGACAGAGAAGACAGTGACGACACCGGGCCGTTCGATCAAGCCGTACGTCAGCGCCGCCGACCGGCGCGCCGCCCGGATCGTCGCGGATTCGACCAAGCAGGCCGAGCTCAAGGCCGAGGCAGCCGAGCGGCGCCGCGCGCGTGAGCTGCGCGACGCGGGCGCGGTGCAGGCCGACTGACGCGGCCGTCGGAGCGCGCCGGCAGCGGCCGGCGCGCTCAGCTGATGGCGCTGGCCGTCGTTGATCCGCCGGAGCGGGTGCCGGGTACTGAGTGTGAAACCACACAGGAGAGGGGCACTGCAGATGGGACGCATCACGATCTTCGCTTCGACGGCCTTCGCGGCGGTGGTGCTCGCCGGCACGGCCGTTGCCGGCACGCCGGTCGCCCGAGTCGCCGCCTCGCCGACGATCAAGGTGGCCAGCACCAAGCTTGGCAAGATCCTCGAGACCGGGTCGGGCTTCACGGTGTACGAGTTCACCGCCGATGGGCACAACAAGGACGTGTGCCAGACCCGGTCGGGCTGCACCGGCGCCTGGCCGCCGCTGACCACGACGAGCAAGCCGACCGCCGGCGCAGGCGTGAGCGCTCATTTGCTCGGCACGATCAAGCTCGCGCACGGCGGCACCCAGGTCACCTACGCGGGACATCCGCTGTATCGCTACGCGCTCGACTCACGCGGTTCGACCGACTACGTCGGCGCGAAGGAGTTCGGCGGCTCCTGGTATGCGCTGACATCGGCCGCCAAGGCCATTAAGTAGCGCTGGGCTATTGCGCGGGGTCACTGGGGGCGAGGTGCGTGTTCCAGCGCTCCTCGATGTGCCCGAACTTCCATACCGACAGCGCGATCGCCCAGGTCGCGACAAACATCCCGACGATGATGAACCCCAACAGGTTGATGTCGATGTGCTCAAACCAGGTCCAGAACGCTCCGGACAGGTTGACCTCAGACGCGACCAGCCCGGCGATCTCGATCGTCCCGATCACCAGCGCGACCATCACCGACAGACCCGTGATCGTCATGTTGTAAAAGACCTTGCGGACCGGCTTTGAGAACGCCCACCCGTACGCGAAGTTCATAAACGACCCATCGATCGTGTCCAGCAGCGACATCCCGGCGGCAAACAGGATCGGCAGACACAAGATCGCATACCACGGCAGCCCCGCCGCGCCGGCCGAGCCGGCGATCACCAGCAGCGCGACCTCGGTCGCGGTATCGAACCCGAGCCCGAACAGCAGCCCGATCGGATACATCTGCTTTGGCTTGGTGATCGTCTTCGTCAGCTTGCCGAAGAACCGGTTCATGAACCCCCGCTTCTGCAACTGATCCTCAAGCGCCTGCTCATCGAACTTGCCGCTCTTGAGCTCCCGGAACACCTTGATGATCCCGAACAGGATCACCACGTTGAGCGCGGCAATGATGTACAGGAAGATGCCCGACACGCCGGTCCCGATGTAGTTGGTTGCCTGGTGCAGCGTCGAGCTGTCGTTCTTGACCGGACCATCGAGAGCCCGAACGCCAACCGAGATCAAAAACGCGAGGGCGAACACGATCGTCGAATGTCCCAGCGAGAACCAGAACCCCACGCTCAAGGGCCGCTTGCCCTCGTTCATCAGCTTGCGCGTCGTGTTGTCGATCGCCGAGATGTGGTCGGCATCAAACGCATGCCGCATCCCGAGCGTGTATGCCGTCACACCGATCCCGATCGTGTAGATCCCGGAGCTGCCGAGGCTGTACCGGTTCGGCGCGACGAACGCAAACAGCGTGACGAACCCGATCACGTGCAACGCCGCGATCACGATGACCATCATCACCAGCGTCCGCCTTTGGCCGCCGTCCAACGAGGCCCAGAACGCTCGCAATCCCGGCCGCTTTCCTGCCACGACGGTCGCCGCTGACATCACACCTCCCTCTCGATCAAAATCCACCCCGATGAGCGGACGCCGCTCCGCGCAACTTAAACAGAGCGGCACCCAATTGCAAGGTGGTCCTAATTACATTGCGTCGACGCCTAGCGGGCGTCGGGGGCGGCCGTCCAGTCCACCTCGGCCACCTCAGCTCCGTTGATCACGAAGTCGCGGACGCGCGGCTTGCCGTGCAGCCACAGCGTGTACGTACCTTCGGTGATCTTGTCGAAGACCGCGGCGTAGCTGGTGCCCTCGGGCATCGGGCGCTCAAGGACGTGCTGGTGAAAGCGAGCGTCGTCGTCGTCGGTCGGGCTAAGCTCGACGGGCGTGTCGATCAGGTCGGCGTCGGCGTAGACCACCAGTGCGCCGATGTTTCCGCCGATGTCGAGCACGACCGGTTCGGGATGCGGTCGGTACACGGGTTCCTGGTTCATCTGGTCTCCTCGATTGGTTCGGCGCTCACGGAGGCCCAGCGCGCAGGCTGGACCTCTGGGCGCGTGGTTCAGGGGCTCGGCTCGCGCTGACCCAGCGCGAGCCATAGGACTGTCGGCTAGGACGCGGGCGGCGTGTCGAAGCCGTCGTGCGGGGTTCCCAGATAGGGGAACGAGGGCAAAAACCGGGCCGCACCCTCAGCGCCGGACCCCGGAGGTCCGGTCGTCGGCTCGGCAACGCCATCGGTGACCGCGCCCGCGGCCGCGTCCGGAGTGAACGAGCTGTCGACCAGCGCGTAGGTGACTCCGGCGAGTGCCCGCAGCTCGATCGTCACAACGTCGTCGGTGACGCGGCGTCCGTTCGGGAATCCGGCGGCGTCGTTGCCCAACAGACCCAGCGGGCTGGGATTGGCGCTGGGCGGCACCGCGACGTTGAGCCGCAGCATGTCGGCGAGCGTCTTGCCGGTGTTGTTCTGGAATCCGGGCACCACGCCGCTCGGCAGCCCGGTGAGCAGGATCGCCTCAAGGTCGGCGCGCGGCTTCTTGGAGGCGTTGAGCGCGGCCAGGTTCGGAAACACGCCGGGGTACAGAACGGGCAGCAGGTCGGAGAGCTCCGGAAACAGGACACCGTTGGCGAAGTTCTTGTCGTCGCTGGGATTGCTGCGGTTCCACTCATCCTTTTGGTCCTGGCCGACCAGCACCTCGTTGAACAGCGGGTTGCCCAGCCGCGAGACCTGCACCCATGGCCCCGACTCCGAGCCCTTGCGGTCGGCGTCAGCGCGGACCTGCATCTTGCGCCGGTTGGCGCCGGCCCAGATCCCGATCGTGGCGTTCGAGGCGCTGACGTCCGTCGGGACGCTGCCGTCATGCGTCAACTGCGAGATCGGGATCTGCAGCGCGATCGTGTGCACGTTGGTCCCGCTCTTCAGCGTGTCGATCCCCGACGCGGCAGCGACCATCGAGCTCAGATGCAGGTTCTGAAACGGCCGCAGGTCGGCGAGATCGAAGATCGCGCCCAGATCGGCGAAGAAGCCGTCGTTGCGCTGGCCGGCGAACACCGTGACGCCGCCCGCGATCGTGTGGATCGCCTGCGCGACCAGCGTGGGATAGTCCGGCGTCGAGCTCGGCCCGATGTTGCACGGCGGCGAGGCGAGGTTGCGACCGATCACCTGCGGAACCCGCTTCGGGTTCGCGCCGCTGGTCCGCTCGGCGATCTCCTTCGCGCCCTTCAGCAGCGCGACCGAGTAGGTCTGACGGCGGTTGAAGGTCGCGTCCCCGATCGACGTGATCGGGCCGGTGTTGTACAGAAACGTCTTGCCGTTGATGACGTGGGTGGTGAAGCTGAACTCATAGGCGAGGTTCGCCACGCCCGTGCCGTCGTTGCAGATGTAGATGAAGTACCGGACATCGGTCCCGAACTCATAGAAGTTGGGTCCGGCCGCGGCCGCCTCAAGCGGGATGTAGTTCGAGATGATCGTCACCGTGTCCGGGCGATCGGGACTGACGAACGCGTACGTGTCGGTGTTGTCGGCGACGGGATCCTTGCTGATCTCCGGCGCTTCGCGATGTGATGACATCTGGCGTCTCTCCTTTGGTTATGCCGAGGCCGCGTCGAGCAGACGCTTGACGAGCGCAGGATCGCTATAGGTCTTCTCCGTCGTGCCGGACACCACGGTCACCACGCCGTGCTGGGCGTCGTGCACATAGGCCATCACCGTCTCGTGGGGCACGTCGCCAGCCGGGTCGACGCGCCGCGCGGCCGGCCGCTCCTTGGCGTCGGCGGCGGGCGCGGCCAGCGCCACGACCCCGGTGGGCAGCACCGTCACCGCGATGCCGGTCGCAACACCACCTGACGTGTGCAGGAACGAGCGGCGGTTCAACCCGTCGCGCTTGCGGTCATGTTCCGAGGACATACTCATACTCCCTTCTCGATCAGCGGCCCAAGAGAGGCTGGGCATTCGTGTGTACGGGGCCCCGCCGGATCTGGATCACCGCGTGACACGAAGACCGTGCCCGGGCCGCAGCGTGGGGGCGGACTTACCAGGTCGTTCCGAACAGGACCTTGATCACGACCGCCGTCAGCGCCATCGCGACCAGCCACGGGCGCAGACGCGTGATCGGCGTGGCCGCGGCCGCCGCACACGCCAGCGGCACAAACGGGAGCCAGATTCGCTCGGTCTCGGCCTTGGTGAAGCCGGCGAGCGCGCTGACCACAACGATCACCGCCACCCCGACGGCCGCCGGCTCACCGCGCTGCAACGAGCGCAGCCCGAGCCAGACGATCGGAGGGCCGAGCAGCGTGAGCCAGGCCGCCGGCGAGCCGAACAGCCAGAACGCGTAGGGACGTTGGGCGGCGGCGCCCTTCCCGTAGGCGTGGTGGACGGCGCGGACGATCGCGACCGGGTCATACCCCCAGATGGCGACCAGCAGCAGCGTCACGGCGAGCACGCCAGCCGCGGCGCCGATAGCGAGCCGGAGCGCCGAGCCCCGGCCGTCGCGGGCGTAGGCGACGACCACCGCCCACGCCGGGATCGCGAGCAGCACCCAGGAGAAGAACGCGGCGACTCCGGCCGCGACGCAGCCGAGCGCGACGACCCGGCCGCGGCGCGAGACGAGCAGCCAGGCGACCGCCGCAGCCATCGCCGCGAACACGAAATCGACCGACGTGAAGCCGTAGATCAGCACGCACGGCGAGAACGCGGCGAACGTCGCGGCGACCCGACCGCGGTGCTCCGCATCGACCACCGCGCCACCCGCGCCGTCACCGGCAGAACCGCCCGAGCTCACGTCCGAGCCGAGCGACCGGCCGAGCCCATACGTCAGCGGCGTCACCAGCGACCCGACGACGACGCATGCCGCGGCAAGCCGCCCCGGCGTCGTCAGCCCCAGCAGATGCATCGCCACCAGCGGCCCCGGCGGGTTGCCCTTGGTGTGCGTCGGCAGCCCAGGCAGCAACCGCGCGAAGTGCCCGACGTAGTACGCGACCCCGCGGCGCAGCGCCGGCAGCGCCGGCAGGTACTCGAACTTCGCCTCGAACGATCCGCCCGGCCCCAAAACGAACACGTGCGACCAGCCGGCGGTGCCCAGCCTCGCCGCCCCGACCGACAAGCCGACCGCGAGCGTGACGACGTAGCCGAGCGTCGCGAATGCCGCGCCCGACCGCACCCGCTCGATCGCCGACGGCGCCGCCCAGGCACACCCGACCGCCAGCACGAGCGCGATCGCCACCGGCCAGTGAAGGTCGGGGGTCCAGCTCATCAGAAACGGCGGCAGCGGCGTGCCGAGCTCGTAGCCCCGGCGGAAGTGATTGATCAGGCCCGCTGCGATCGTCAGGGCGACGACCGCCACCACCGCGACCGGCACCCACCGGCGAACGATCTCGACCGACTTCGGCGGCCGGCTAATCGCTGGGCTGCTCATCGGCCGCGGGTACGGCCCGGGGCCGGCTGCGAATCACGCGCACCGTGTAGACGAGCGCCGAGAACAGGAACAGCCCGGCGCAGATCAGCAGCCAGTTGCGGGTGTAGCCGGCCAGCGCGTGGCCCGTATCGAAGCGGTAGTTATGGGACGAGTAGCCAAGGATCAGGGGGAAGTAGACGAGCAGCAGGATCGCCGAGACGACCGCCGGCACGCGCAGGTGGTTGATCGCGCGCGGCCGCGCGCGCGCGGCTGAGTCGGCCACCGGCGGCGGCTCGCGCCGGGCCCCGGTGGTGATCATCAGACCGCGGTCCAGCAGCGAGTACAAGGGCAACAGCACGAGGTCGTGCAACAGTGCCGCGCCCAGGAACCACGCGATCCAGTTGATCACGAAGCCGGCGCGCAGGATCTGGTTGATCGCCCAGCCGGCGATGAAGAACACGCCGGCGTGCGCGAGCAGGTGCAGCGGGTTGGATCCGTACATCCGCCGGAAGCCCGCCATCACGCCTCGACGAACTGCATCGATCCCAGCCACTTTGTGCAGTGCACGCCGGGCAACGCCGGGATGATGATCCGGGCCGGGTAGCCGTGGTCCAACGACAGGTCGACGCCGTTGACGCACAGCGCCAGCAGCGACCGGTCGTCACGGACCTGACTCGCGGGATACGCGGTGTGCCGGTACGGTCCCTTGGGTTGGATCGAGTGCACCTCCAGGAACGCATCCGGCGAGGCGCCGACCAGCGCAGCCAGATCGCGGAGCCGGACACCGGTCCAGTGCTGGGTCGTCGACCACCCCTCGACGCAGGCGATCGGCAGCTCGTAGGTGTGCTGGGTCATCGCCATCAGCTGCGGCCGGCTGAGCGAGACCGTGCGGGCGCCGGCCACGGTCAGCCGCCAGCGCGGATCGCTCGCCAGGGCTGTGACCTTGACCGAGTCGGCGGCCTTGTTGACCTGGAAGTCGTTGGGCCCCGTGCCCCATACCCGGCCGCGGGGCGCCAGCAGCGCGATCCGCCGCAGCGGACCGCCGACCGATTCGCCGAGATTCGCGATCAGCAGCGCCAGCGAACCGGCGCCCACCAGCCCCAGCAGGCCGCGCCGGCTGATCGTCGGCGTCGCGGGCGACGGCGACACGAGCCCGCCGGGCCGGAACGGCTCAGGCTTCGTGTTCGCCAGGTCGGCCTTCAACGGCCGTAGCACGCCCTGGTCACGGTAGGCGCGCACGACCGTCGGGAATTTCACGCAGACGTGCAGCGCCAGCGCGGAGATGAAGATCCAGGCGCCGTAGTAGTGGGCGCGCACGAACAGGAAGTGCCACGGGTAGAAAACCTGGATGTTGAGCACGCCGGTGACGAACTCGAACAGGCCGCTGCCGACCAGCAGCAGGATCGCCAGCCGCTCGATCGACTGGGCCGGCTTGCCGACCGGCGGCCAGGCGAACAGCCGCGGGATCACCGACCACAGCTTCGCCAGCAGCACCGGAATCGCGATCAACCCGATCGTCACGTGCGCACCCTGACTGAGCGCGTACGCCCACGATGGCGCGTCCGACGGCAGCGAGATCAGCGGGCCGATATCGCCGCGCGGACCGACGATCGCGTTGTAGCCCTTGACGACATCCGGCTGATAGGCGGAGTGCGAGATCAGGCCGGTGACGGCGACGACGGCGATCATCACCAGCAGGATCGAGCCGAGCACCGAGGTCAGCCATGGGCCGCGCAGCGGGCTGCGCCAGAAGCGCGGGCGAAATGGGCCGGGCGGCGGCCCGGGCAGCGGCGGTGGTTTGATCGCGGGCAGACGCGGCAGGCGCGGCGCCTTCATGCGACCGACCGCAGCACAGCGCTCATGTCGCGGATCGCCCGCAGGCTGCCGCTGACGCTGCCCGTCACTTTCGACCGCCCGCCGGCCCGCGGGCCGTATCCGACCGGCGTCTCGCCGATCCGCCAGCCCGCGGCCGCCGCGCGCAGCACCATCTCCAGCGGCCACCCGAACGCTCGATCGCGCAGCTCGAGCGCCAGCAGCGGTTCGCGCGCCGCGCAGCGCATCGGCCCGAGGTCGGTCAGCCGGACTCCGGCACGGCGCCGCAGCTGCAGGGCCAGCGCGCGGTTGGCCAGCCGCGCGTGCGCGGGCCAGGCGCCGGGCCGCGGGCGCCGCGCGCCCAGGCACAGATCAAGCTCGCCGGCCGCGACCGGATCGACGACAGCAGGCAGCTCGGCCGGGTCCAGCGATCCGTCGCAGTCCATGAAGCAGACCAGTTCCCCCGCGGCCGCGACCAGCCCGGCCCGGCAGGCGGCTCCGAACCCACGCTGGGGCTCTGAGACGACGCGTGCGCCGAGGCGGCGGGCGACACCCGCCGATCCGTCGGTCGAGCCGTTGTCGACGACCAGCGGCTCGAACCCGGCGGGGAACGCGGCGAGCACGACGGGCAGCGCCTCGGCCTCGTCCAGCACGGGAAGGATCACCTCCGGCACGCCGCGGAATCTAGGGCTCAGGTTCTTACAAATCTCGAAAGCGCAGTTGATCTGAGCCTCAGGCCCGCTTAATTCCCCTAAGTTTGGAGTCATGCGGATCCTCGTTACCGGCGGCGCGGGTTTCATCGGCTCACACGTCGTCGACCAGCTGATCGACGATGGCCACGAGGTCCGTGTGCTCGATCTGCTGCTCGGTTCCGCCCACCGCGCGATGCCGGACTACCTGAACCCGGCCGCCGAGTTCGTCCGCGGCGACGTCGGCGATCCCGCCGCTGTCGCCGGCGCGCTCGCCGGAGTCGACGCCGTGTCTCATCAGGCGGCGATGGTCGGACTCGGGCTCGACCTCTCCGACGCACCCGACTACGTGCGCCACAACGACCTCGGCACGGCGGTGCTGTTGCGCGAACTGTCGGCCCGGCGGTTCGCCGGCCGGCTGGTGCTGGCCAGCAGCATGGTCGTCTACGGCGAGGGCCGCTACACGTGCGCGGCGCACGGCGACGTGACCCCGGGACCGCGCCGGATCGAGGACCTCGACGCCGGGCGCTTCGAGCCCGGATGCCCGAGCTGCGGCGAGGTGCTGGCGCCCGCGGCGATCGACGAGCGCGGCCGCCTGGATCCGCGCAACGTGTACGCCGCGACCAAGCTGCACCAGGAGCATCTGTGTGCCGCGTTTGCCCGCGAGACGCCCGCGACCGTCGTCGCACTGCGTTACCACAACGTGTATGGGCCGCGGATGCCGCGGGACACGCCGTACGCCGGCGTCGCGTCGATCTTCGCCAGCTCGCTGGCCGCCGGGCGGGCGCCGCAGGTGTTCGAGGACGGCGGCCAGCTGCGCGACTTCGTCCACGTCCACGACGTCGCCCGAGCCAACCTGCTCGCGCTGTCGGCGCCCGACGCCGCCGCCGGCGCCTACAACGTCGCCAGCGGCACCCCGCGCTCGGTGCTGGAGATGGCCACGGCGCTGGCGGCCGCACACGGCGACGACGCCCCGCGGCCGGTCGTCAGCGGCCAGTACCGCCTCGGCGACGTCCGCCACGTGTTCGCCTCCGCCGACCGCGCCCGTCACGAACTCGGCTTTCAGGCCGGTGAGGAGTTCGCCGCCGGGATGGCGCAGTTCGCCCGCTCACCGTTGCGAGCGGCGGCGTGAACGGCGCCGCGCTGCTGGTGATCGCCAAGGACCCGCGTCCGGGCCACTGCAAGACGCGTCTGTGCCCACCGTGCCGGCCCGCGCAGGCGGCCCGGCTGGCGGCCGCGGCGCTGACCGACACGCTCGATGTCGTCGCCGCCACCCCGGCCGCCCGCCGGGTGCTGGTGCTCGACGGCGATCCGGCACGCTGGCGGCGCGCCGGGCTGGAGATCGTCCCCCAGCGCGGTGACGGGCTCGCGCGGCGGCTCGCCAACGCGTTCTCGGACGTCGGCGGGCCGGCGCTGCTCGTCGGCATGGACACCCCGCAGCTGAGCTCCGAGCTGCTCGCCGACGGGCTGGCGGCGCTGCGCAGCTACGACGCCGTGCTCGGCCCGGCGCTCGACGGCGGCTACTGGAGCGTCGGTCTGCGCATCGCCGATGCCGCTGCGTTTGCCGGCGTGCCGATGAGCAGCCCGCACACGCTCGGCTGCCAGCGCCGGCGCCTGATGCAGCTCGGTCTGTCCACCTACGAGCAGCCGCCGCTGCGCGATGTCGACACGATCGCCGACGCCCGCGCGGTCGCCGCGCTCGCGCCCGGCTCACGGTTCGCGCGGACGCTTGAGACGTTGTGGTGACGTCGGCGCTGGGTGTCTACGCGCAGGCGCTGGCCGCGCCGGCGTCGGGCGAGGCGGTCGCTCGCCTGCGGGACGGCACCCTACGGTCGCTGGCCGTCGGCCGCTGGGTCGCCGGCGCCGACGTGGTCGACGAGCATGCGCTCGCCAGGCTGGACGGCCCGGTGCTCGACGTCGGCTGCGGGCCGGGCCGCCACCTGCACGCGCTCGCCCGCCGAGGCGTGTTCGGGCTCGGCGTCGACCTGTGCCCGGCGGCGGTCGCGCTCGCGCGCGGACGCGGCGCCAACGTGATCGTCGGTTCGATCTTCGGCGAGGTCCCCCACGCCGGGCGCTGGGCAAGCGCGCTGCTGCTCGACGGCAACATCGGGATCGGCGGCCGACCCGCCCGGCTGCTTGGACGGGTGGTGGCGCTGCTCGCTCCCGGAGGCGCGATCCTGGTCGAGCTGGCCGCGCCGGAGACCGACACGGTCGAGACGCTCGCCCGGATCGAGACGGCGTCGATGGTCAGCGACTGGTTCGCCTGGGCGGAGGTGTCCGCCGCGTCGATCGGCGAGCTCGCCGACCGCGTCGGCGTGCGGGTGTCAGACGTCTGGTCTGACCGCGGCCGCTGGTTCGCGCTCGTCGTCGCGCCCTGAGACGCGATCCACAGCCGGCGCCGCCCACCGCCTATGTGAAGGCGGTGGCGTCACCGGCCAAGAGGCGCCCGGCCCGTCGTTCGAGCTCGCCCATCATCCAGTTGTGGACGCCGCCGCCCAGCGAGATGCGTGCGGCTCCGGCCGAGGCCAGCGCGGCGAGCGGCTGCGACGGGTTGACGTTGACCGGGCGGTCCAGTTCGGCGACGACCTGCGCCACGAGCGCCGGGTCGCGCAGGCCGATCGGATACACGCAATCTGCGCCGGCGTCGAAGTACAGGCGCGCCCGACGAACCACCTCGTCCAGGGCGGCGGCCGGGTCGCGTTGAGGGTGGCGGATGATCGCGTCGATCCGGGCGTTGAGCACGATGCCCACCCCGCGCTGGTCCGCGGCCGTCCGGATGCCGGCGAGGTAGGTGGCGTGGCGCTGCGCGTCGAGCAGCCGGTCACCGGCCGCGTGATCGGTGTCCTCGAGGTTGCAGCCGACGGCGCCCGCCTCGAGCATCGCGTCGACCAGGTCGTCCGGGGACAGGCCGTAGCCGCCCTCGAGGTCGGCGGTCACCGGCACGTCGACGGCGGCGGTGATCTGCCGCAGTTGGGCGAAGGCGGCCGCCCGGTCGCGGTTGTCGTCGGTTCCTCCGCGGGCGGAGGCCATCGCGACGCTCGATGTCGCGATCGCCGGGCTCCCGGCCGCCAGCACCGCGCGAGCGCCGGCGGCATCCCAGACATTGACGAGCAGCAGGGGTCGACCGATCTGGTGGAGCTCGCGCAGCCGGCGGGCGGCCGAGTTCAGAGCTGTGCTTCCGGGCATCATGCGGCTTCCTCGAGTTCGAAGATGGACTTGTTTCCTGCCGTATATGTCGGCGTGCTGTGCCATGCGTCTCCTTTGCTCGGGGTTCCGTGCTCTAGAGATCCGGGGAACCGCCGCAATCCATCGCGGCCGAGCGATCAGCGTGGTGATGCGACCCGTACGAACGGCCCCAGCTCGGTTCCGATGAACGCGGTGATCTCCACGACGCGCCCATCGGTGTCGAGCCTGAGCAGCTGCAGGACCTGAAGACCCTCAGGCCGCTCAGGCCACCCCGTGTAGTGGCTGCCGACCGCGAGCTGTCCGTTCGCCGCCGCGGGCCGCAGCCGGCGCCCACGAGTGGGTGCCAGCGGCCCACGCGCCAGGAACACCCGTGCCTCCTCGAGCCCGCGGTACCACGACGGCCGCGGCGGCATCGCGAGGATCGCATCCTCGGCGAGCATCGAGACGATCCGGTCGACGTCGCCGCGCTCCCAGGCGTCGACGTAGGTCTCGACGATCGCGCGCACGCGCGCGTCGCCCAGCGAGCGCAGCGTCCCCTGCTGGCTGTACGCCGGCAGGTGCGCGTCGACGCTCTTGTGGGCCCGTTGCAGGGTGCTGTAGACGGCCTTCGGCGTCGTCTCGAGCGTGTCGGCGACCTCTGCCCCCGAGAAGCCGAGCACGTCGCGCAGGATCAGGACTGCGCGCTGGCGGGCGGGCAGGTACTGGAGCGCGGCCACGAACGCGAGCTCGACGCTCTCGCGCTGCTCATAGCGCGCCTCCGGCGCGGCCAGGCCGTCGACGATCTCGGCGTCCGGATACGGCTCGATCCAGACCGACTCGACGAGCGGCGGGGCGGGCTCGTCGTGCGCGTCGCTCGGCGGGCCATAATCGACCGGCAGCACCCGTGCGGGACGGCGCTCGATCAGTCGCAGGCAGCTGTTGGTCGCGATCCGGTACAGCCATGACCGCAGCGAGCTGCGGCCCTCGAACTGGGGCAGCCCCCGCCAGGCGCGCAGCAGCGCATCCTGCAGTGCGTCCTCGGCATCGTGGACCGAGCCGAGCATGCGATAGCAGTGCGCGTGCAGCTCCGCCCGGTAGGGTTCGATCAGCGCTTGGAACGACTCACGGTCGACGGTGCTGTTCGCGATTGAGCTCACCTCTATGTCTGAGACTCGGTAGAGCGCGAAAATCCATCGCCCTTGCGATTGATTTGGCATTCACCGCGGATCATTACCTCCGAAATGGTGGCAAGCCCCCTCGTCCATATCGAGCAATTGGAGCCGTACCGCCGGGAGCTGACGGGCTACTGCTATCGCATGCTGGCCTCTCCGTTCGATGCCGAGGACGCGGTGCAGGACACGCTCGTGCGGGCGTGGCGCGGGCTCGAGCGGTTCGACGAGGACCGAGGCGGTGTGCGGCCGTGGCTGTACCGGATCGCGACGAACGTCTGTCTGGACATGCTCAAAGGGCGCCGCCGGCGGGCGCTGCCGGTCGAGCTGGGGCCGGCCGGAGCCGGCGGGTTTGCGATGGGCGACCCGCTGCCCGAGGCGACGTGGGTGCAGCCGATCCCGGACGCGCGGCTGCCGGGAGACGGAGGCGACCCGGCGGAGGTGGCGATCGCCCGCGAGACGGTCCGGCTCGCGTTCATCGCCGCACTGCAGCACCTCCCGCCGCGCCAGCGCGCGGTGCTGATCCTCCGCGACGTGCTGAGCTGGCGCGCGGGCGAGGTCGCGCAACTGCTCGAGACCAGCGAGGACGCAGTCAACGGGACGCTCAAGCGGGCCCGCGCGGCGCTGGCGCGCGCCGATCTGGAGACGGAGCCGCCCGACAGCGCCGAGGTCGAGCGCGCGCTGCTGAACCGCTACGTCGACGCGTTCGAGCGCTACGACGTGGACGCGCTGGTCACGCTGCTGCACGAGGACGCGCTCGTCGCGATGCCGCCGTTTGAGCTGTGGCTACGGGGGCTCGAGGACATCAGGAGCTTCCTCGCCGGGATGCAGGACGAAGGCGGGCGCGACCGGGTGCTGGTGACCCGCGCGAACGGCTGTCCGGCCGCAGCGGTGTATCGCCCCGGCCCCGCCGGTGAGCTTGCGCCGTACGCGTTGATGGTGCTCGAAGTCGCGGGTGACCGGATCGCCGCGATCCACGCTTTCCTTGACACCTCGCTGTTCCCGGCGTTCGGGCTTGCGCCCGGCGACCAGTTTTCGCCGCCCGGGCAGTTGTAGCGGGTGAGGACGGCGCGCCAGCGTCGCCCAACCCAAACTACGAGCCCACAAGAGGTGGCACAGATGCAGATCCAAGACAGCACGGTCCTCGTCACGGGGGCCAACCGCGGGATTGGCCGGGCGCTGATCGACGCGGCCCTGAGCAAGGGTGCAGCGCGTGTGTACGCAGGCACCCGAGTGCCGTTCGCTCACCCAGACGGACGTGTCGTCGCGTTGCCGATCGATGTCACGGACGATCGTCAGATCGCCGCAGCGGCGGCGCGGATCGGACGGCTCGACGTCCTGATCAACAACGCCGGCATCGCGCACTATGACGATCTCAGCGACCGCGCCGAGCTCGAGTCGCACCTGGCGGTCAACCTGTTCGGCACCTACAGCGTGACCCAGGCGTTCCTGCCGGCGCTGGAGCGGGCCGGCGGTGCGCTGGTCAACAACGTGTCGATGATGGCGCTCGCGCCGTTTCCGGTGACACCGGCATACGCGGTCTCAAAGGCGGCGGCATTCAACCTGACCCAGTCGCTCCGCGGGCTGCTGACGCCGCGCGGGGTGAGCGTCCACGCGGTCCTCACCGGACCGACCGACACCGACATGACCCGCGGACTGGAGATCCCGAAGGCGACCCCGGAATCGGTTGCGCAGGCGATCCTCGACGGGATCGAAGCCGGCGAGGAGGAGATCTTCCCCGACCCGCTCTCCGCGCAGCTGGCCGACAGCTGGCGCAGCGGCCCAGCGAAGGCGTTCGAGCACCAGTTCGCGCTCGCCGCAGCGGCCTGACCTCCCTACACCGACAAGCGAAAACGTGAGAACAATGCAGAACTTCACCACCGACTTCACCGTCGAGCAGTCCCCCGAGCAGGTGTTCACGGCGATCACCGACGTCCGCGCCTGGTGGTCGGGCAACATCGAGGGCGCCACCGACCAGCTCGGCGCCGAGTTCACCTACCGCTACGAGCAGGTGCACTACTCCAAGCAGCGGATCAGCGAACTGACCCCCGGCCGCCGGGTCGTCTGGCAGGTGCTCGACGCCTACCTCGACTTCACCGACGATCCGCAGGAGTGGGTCGGCAGCGAGATCATCTTCGAGGTCACGCCCGAGGCAGACCGGACCGCGGTGCGGTTCAGCCACGTCGGGCTGACCCCCGAGGTCGAGTGCTACGACAAGTGCTCTGCCGCGTGGGGCTTCTATATCAACGGCAGTCTCAGGCGGCTGCTCACGACGGGCGAGGGAGCGCCCAATCCCACCGACGACCACGCGTCATCGGCGGCGAGCTGAGCGCGCGACGGAGCGGTCGACGATCTCGACCAGGGCGGGGCCGGATCCGGGCGCGATCATGGCCCAGAGGCCCCGCCCACGATCGGCGGTGCAAAAATGCCGATGGGGACACAGCGTCTCGGCGGCCCGTCGGTCTCGCGCCTCAGCATTCGTCAATGGTTCGCGATCCGACATGACCTCTGATCAGCCACGAGCGCGTGGATGGCGCCTGCGCGCCGCCCGCCTGGCGTGGGATTGAGATGGAAGGGGACGCGAAGCGACGGATCAGAGGATGGGATTTCTGCGGGCGCGAGCGTGAGATCGCGGCCTTGGAGGCGGGCTGGCAGACGGCTGGGGAGGCTCGGGCCGCTCCGGTGATCGTGGTTCATGGGGAGCCGGGAATCGGTAAGACGCGAATGGTCGCTGAGTTCGCGGGTTCGGTCCGAGACCGCGGTGCGGAGGTGCTGTGGGGCACCTGCTATGAGGGCGGGTCGTCGCCTCCCTATGGGGTGTGGAAGGAGGCGATCGAGGAGTACTCGGACGGTCTGGGGGACGTCGGGTTAGAGGTCGTACTGGGTGAGCAGGCTCGTTGGCTGGCGCCGCTGGCGCCCGATGGGGTGCTGGACGGGCGCGCGCCGGTCGGCGTCCCGGCCGGGGTGGCGCGCCTACGGCTGGCTGAAGTGCTGGCGCGGATGCTCGAGGCGCTGCCGGCGCGGGCGGTGGTGATTCTCGATGACATGCAGTGGGCCGACCCCGAATCGCTCGAGCTGTTTGGTCACCTCGCGCGACTGTCGCCCGACTCGCTGATCGTGGTCATCTATCGCGGAGCCGGCCTGGAGCTCGGACACCCGCTGGCCCAGCGCCTAGCCGATGTTCAGCGCCAGCGATCGTGTCAATACCTGCCCTTGGACAGCCTCTCGCGCCGGGACGGTGGCCGGCTGATCGAACAGGCAGCCGGGACACCGCTGGAGACGCCGCTCGTCGATGCGCTGTACGAGCAGAGTGGTGGCAATCCGTTCTTTTTGGGCGAGTTGGGGCGCTACCTGCTCAGCCATGGCGACGCGACGAAGCTGTCCCGGGACGGTCTCGCGGTGCCGGAGTCGATTCGCGCCGCGGTCGGCCTGCGGGTGGCGGGGTTGAGCGCCGAGACCCGGCGGATGCTGGCGCTCGCGTCGGTGTTCACCGCCGGCTTTGACTTTGCCGAGCTGGCGGCGATGACCGATCTCGACGAGAACCCGTTGCTGGACTGCGTGGAGGAAGCGCTCGCCGGGGAGCTGCTTCACGCGCTCGGCGCCGAGCGTTACACGTTCGCGCATGCGCTGGTTCGCCAGACGCTGTATGAGCAGATGAGTTCCAGCCGGCGCGCGCGGCTGCACCGCCGACTCGCCGAGGTGCTGGAGCGCCTGTACGAGAGTGACCCGACGCCGGTGGCGGCAGAGCTGGTGCATCAGTATCAGCAGTCGGCCACGCTCCCCGGCGCCGAGCGCGGCGCGATCCACGCCCTGACCGCCGGGCGGGCGGCGCGCGCCGCCTACGCGCCCGAGGACGCTGTGAAGACGCTGTATCGCGGGTTGGAACTCGCCCTGGTCGAGGATCACGACACCCGCGGGCGGCTGTTGAGCGAACTGGTGCTCGCGCAGGCCGAGTGCGGGCTGTTCGCCGACGCGCGAGGCACCCTGGAGGCCGCGGTGTCGCTGCTCGAGCAACGAATCGATGGGGCGGACGCGATCGCCGAGTTGGTCTGGGCACTCGACCCGGGGTTCTGGGTCGCATCGGCGGGCTCGGCGGCGATCGACCCGACGGTCGATCGCGCGCTGGTCGCGCTCGGAGACGAGCGCAACCTGGCCTGGGCTCGCCTGAAGCTGCTTGGGCAGCTCATCGCTCCTGAAACGTTCGGCCCGATCCGCGTGCTCGCGTGGGTTCCGTTCGATCCCGAGGCCGTGCAAATCGTCCGCGACCAGGGCACCGAGATCGACTATGCCCACACGGTCAACGGCACGTTACCGCGGTTCGGCGACGAGGTCGAACAGCTCATCGCCCGCGTCGACGGGTGGCAAGACCCGATCGCACGGATGCACGCGCTGGTGAACATCGTGGGGTACCTGACGTTGATGGAGTCCGGCCGCTCGCCCGCTGTCACCGACCGATTGTGCTCTGAGTTCGGCACGCTCGCCGACGATATGGGCCTGGCAGCCCAGCGAGCGGCCGCCCGAGCGTTCCGCGCCATGCAGCTGGGGAATCAGGGCAAGTTGAGCGCCGCCGCGGATCAGATAGCAGACGCCCACCGGCAGCTCTCGGACGAGCCCTCCGGGAGCTGGATTGGAGCGCTGGTGGTGATGGTCGAGGAGCTCACCGCGCAGCACGTGGAGAGCGACTGGCCGCGGGTGGGCGACGTGATGTGGGCCCTGGCCACAGGTCCCGAGCTTTTTCCGGGATGGACCACGCTGGCCAGCGCGGGGTTTGCGGCGTATGCCTACGCCCTGGCGGGCGAGGTCGATCGGGCGCGCGAAATCCTCGGTTACGTCCTGCCGGCGCTGACGCGCGACGATCCGCTGGACTCGCCATACGTCAATGCGATCGGCCTCGCCGGCGGCGCGGTGTGGGAGCTACGGGCCGCCGACCTCGCTGAGCAGCTGCTGCCGAACGCCCGCATCGTCGCCGAATCTGACCCGCGAGAGTTCTATATGACCTCGTCCGAGCTCACAGTGGCCCGGCTGAGCGCCGTGACCGGGAGCGTCGATCAGGCGCTTGACTATTTCGAGCGGGCTCGCGTGACGCTTGAACGCCGCGACCAGCCGGTGCTGCGCGCGATCGTCGACCACGACGACGCGCTGAACCGGCTCGAACACCAGCAGCCCGGCGCCAACCGGCTGCTGGACGCCGCCCGCGCCCAGTTCGAAGCGCACGGGATGCGCGAGTGGTCACGCCGGCTCTCGGTTATGGAGGTCCCGGAGCTCGGACTGCCCGACGGTCTCACGGTGCGCGAGGCCGAGATCCTCAGGCTCGTCGCGGCGCGACGGACCAACAAGGAGATCGCGGCTGAGCTCGTGGTCAGCGTGCACACCATCGAGCGCCACGTTCAGAACGCCTACCGCAAGATCGGCGCGAACAGCCGGATGGATGCGCGCGCGTACGTGTCCCGAGTCCAACTGTGACCGCGGGGCCACCGCCTCGGTCCTGAGTTCGCGCTCTGCTCCGAGCTTGAGTCGTCAGGCCCGCTGACGAACACACGCCGGCGAGTCGTCTACATAGTCGCGCCGCAAAGATGGTCATTCGTCAGGGATGCGAGGCCGAAAGAACGGCCCTACAACCTGACGATGAGCATCACTGAGCAATGGGGGACCGGCTCGGTCGCCGATGAGATCGCCGAGATCCTGCGCGAACGGATCGTCGAGGGTCGCCTCGCTCCACACCGGTCACTGACCCAACGCCGACTCGCGGAGGACCTGAACGTCCCCCGCGCGGTGGCCGGCGAGGCGCTGAGGATGCTGTGCCGTGAGGGACTCGTCGACAGCGCCTCGGCAGGGATGCGGGTGGCTGCGGCCGATGGCGCAGTGCTGTTGTCCGCCCTCGTCGTCCGCGAAGTGGTCGACGGCCTGGCTGCCGGGCTTGCCGCTCGTCATGCCGGCCCGGGCACCGAGAGACGGTGCCAGGCAGCGCTCGATCATCATCGCGCCGCGATCCACGCAGGCGATCGACTGCCGTGCATGCGCGCGGACATCTCATTTCACGCGGGTCTGGTCGATGGATCCGGCAACCCGGTGCTGCGCCGGCACTGGTTGCTCGTGCGGTTCACGACACGCAGCGCGATGCTGCTCACGCCGGCACAGCTGCGAGGGTCGATCGAGGAACACGAAGCGATCCTGACCGCCGTGCGCCGCGGCGAGCCTGAGCAAGCCGAGCGCGCAGCCCGCGCCCACGTGCGCGCGACGATCGACGCGCTTCAACGGATCTCATTGCGCGACTCGGGGCGACAGGCCCGGTCGCCTTGACCCCAGGGCGAGCTGCGGCGCCCAGACGTGTGGCGCCGACTCCAGCCTCGACGTGAAGTCGTCCACTCCCGCCAGATGCGATCAGCGCATCGGCTGCCTCGACACGCTTTCAACCGGAGGTTCCCATGAAGAGATTCGCCCGTTTCAGCTTTCAGCATCGTCGGATGGTGGTCAGCGGATGGCTCCTGACCGCGGTACTCGTGCTCGTCCTCAGCTCCGCGACCGGCAGCAAATTCAACTCCAGCTTCAACCTGCCGGGTACCGATTCGCAGACGGCGGTCAGCCTGTTGACCAAGAACTTCCCGGCAGCATCGGGCGAAGGCGATCAGGTCGTCTTCCAGACGAGCCGCGGCGCCACGATCCGATCGCCGACGATCAAGACCACCGTCACCGCCGCACTGGACAAGGTGGCCAAGGTCCCTGGGATCGTCGCGATCGGCAGCCCGTACGGCAAGCGCGGATCGGCGCAGATCAGTCGCGATGGCACGATCGCGTTCGCGACGGTGACGTGGAACAAGGTCGACGCGAAGGTGACCGACGCCGACGCGCTGAATCTCGTCAACGCCGCGAAGTCCGCGGACGGACCCTCAGTACACGTCTCTGTGGGAGGGGACGCGATCTCCAGTGAGGAGGGCGGCAGCCTCGGGCTGTCGGTTCTCGTCGGGGTGATCGCGGCGTTCATCATCCTGCTGGTCATGGTCGGTGGGGCGCTGCGGGCCTCGTTGATGCCGCTGCTGACCGCCGGGTTGGCGTTGGCGATCGCCACTTCGGTGATCAGTCTGCTGACCCACGTGATGGACGTACCCAGCGTCTCGACGGATCTCGCGATCCTGATCGGACTCGGGGTCGGGGTCGACTATGGCCTGTTCATCATCAGCCGCCATCGCACCGGCGTCAAAGCCGGACTGTCGTATGAGACCGCGGCCGCGCAGGCCGTGAACACCTCGGGACGGACCGTCCTGTTCGCCGGCATCACCGTCTGCATCGCGCTGCTGGGCCAGTTCGCGCTCGGCGTCAGCTTCCTGCATGGCGTGTCGATCGCCTCCGCGATCGCCGTCGCGCTGACGATGGCGACCTCGCTGACGTTCCTGCCCGCGATGCTTGGATTCCTCGGACCGAACGTCCTGTCGCGCCGCGAACGCGCCGCGCTCGCCGCCGGAGGACCGGCGGCTGGCGAGGCCAAGGGCTTCTGGCTCAGATGGGCCAAGGTCGTCGCAGCCCGCAAGGGGGTGGTCGCGATCGCCGCGTTGGCGATCATGGTGCTGATCGCGATCCCGATCACGCAGCTGCGCCTCGGGTCCTCTGACGCCGGCACCGACCCTTCGGGCTCGACCACCCACCAGGCCTACACCGCCCTGGCGAAAGGGTTCGGACCCGGGTTCAACGGACCGCTGCAACTGGTCGGGCACCTGTCCACCCCGACAGACGCCGCCCGATTTGACCGCGTCATCGACGCCGCTGCCCACACTCCCGGAGTGGCCAGCGTGACGCCCGCCGTGATCTCACCCAACGGCGAGGTGGCGCTCGCGACCCTGTACCCCACCACCAGCCCCTCAAGCCAGCAGACCGTCAGCCTGGTCAACCACCTACGCGACCAACTGATCCCCCCGATCGAGCACGGCTCAGGCCTGGCCGTCCATGTCGGCGGGGAGACAGCCACCAACATCGACTTCTCCCACGTCCTGAGCAGCAAACTGCCGCTGTTCATCGCGGTCGTCGTGCTGCTGTCATTCCTGCTGCTGTGCGCCGTGTTCCGCAGCCTGCTGATCCCGCTCGTCGCGTCGGTCATGAACCTGCTGTCGATCGCCGCCGCGCTCGGCGCACTGAACGCCGTGTTCAACCTCGGCTGGGGCGCCTCGCTGCTCGGACTGACGGCCAAGGGTCCGATCGACGCGTTCATCCCGGTGCTGATGTTCTCGGTCCTGTTCGGGCTCTCGACCGACTACGAGGTCTACCTCGTCTCCCGCATCCAGGAGGAATGGCGGCGTCTGGAGAAGACCGACGACCACGAGATCGCCCCACGCCAATCGCTCGCGACCCGGCACAACCATCAGGCGATCACCACCGGCCAGGCCAAGAGCGGCAAGATCATCGCCGGCGCCGCACTGATCATGGTCCTGGTCTTCGGATCGTTCCTGCTCAGCGGCGATCGTGTGCTCGAGGAATTCGGATTCGGGCTCGCGTTCGCGGTCCTTGTCGACGCGCTGATCATCCGCAGCCTGCTGGTTCCGGCGATCATGCACCGCATCGGCCCTGCCAACTGGGCGATGCCCGCCTGGCTTGACCGGATCGTTCCCAACCTCTCGATCGAAGCCACGGAAGCCCCAATCGACAGGCCGCAGGCCGACGCGCTTCCAACGGCTCCTGCGGACGGCAATGAACCGACCGGTGTGCCCCAACCGGCGATCCTCAGGCGCTGACGTGCGGCGGGGAGTCGTGACGGGGTCGTGTCGCGGGTTATGATGGGCGTGCGCGCAGGGCGCTGCCGGTCCGCGGAAAGGGCGAAGCCCACCTGCAGGTGACGGTCGTGTTGTGGTCGGTGTCTCCTTTCCGGCCTGCGACTGCGGACTCCGGGCCCTGGTGAAAGGAGGCCTTTGTGCCGCCCCGCGGTCTTCCCGGCAACGCCAACCTCGAGCAGCTGAAGAAGGGCGCTAAATCCTTCCAGCGCGCGGTCCGCGCCGGCGACGCAGGCGCCGCCAAGTTCGTGCGCGAGTTCCACCCTCGCTTGGCGGACGCCCAGCCCGGCTCACCGGAGCTGAACGGTTTCACGCGCACCGACGCGCAATTGGTGATCGCCCGCCAGTTCGGGTTCTCAAGCTGGCCCAGGCTCAAAGCGCATCTGGAGCTGGTCGCGCGCTACGCCCGCTCCCCGCACGAGCAGCCGGTCGGTGAGCCGCTGACGGACGACCGGGCGATGATCGACGAGTTCCTGCGGCTGGCGTGCCTGACATACGGCGACGATGACCCGGACCGGTTACGGCGCGCGGAGTCACTGCTGCAGGAGCACGATTGGCTCCAGCGCGCGAGCATCCACACGATCGCCGCGACGGGCGATCTCGAAGCTGCACGCGAACTGCTGGACCGCGACCCGTCCCAGGCGTCACGGGTCGGCGGCCCGCACGGATGGGAGCCGCTGCTCTATCTCACCTACGCGCGCGTGCGTCTCGGTCCGGGTCGCTCGGCGGTCGCGGTCGCGCGACTGCTGCTCCAGCACGGCGCGGACCCGAACACCGGATACCTGTGGGAGGGGCTGATCCCGCCGTTCACGGCACTCACCGGCGCGTTGGGCGGCGGCGGCACGGTCCCGAAGCACCCCGAGGAGCTCGCACTGGCGCGTCTGCTGTTGGAAGCCGGCGCCGACCCGAACGATGGGCAGGCGCTCTACAACCGCGGCTGGGGCCCAGACCCGCAAGCGGACTGGCTCGAGCTGCTCTTCGAGTTCGGGCTGGGCACCGGCGACGGCGGCCCGTGGCGGCGGCTGCTTGGCGAACGGCAGGACTCACCCCGGACGATGCTCGAGGACCTGCTGATCGCCGCCGCGAGCCACGGGCTCACCGACCGGATCCAGCGGCTGCTCGCCCGCGGGGTCGATCCCAAGGGCCGGGAGCCCATGCATCCGATCTATCAGGGACGCTCGCCGGTACAGGAGGCGGCGCTCGCGGGTCACATGGACGTGGTCTCGCTGTTGGTCGACGCGGGCGCGTCCTGGGAGCACGATGCGGTCGACGAGCTGGTCGCGACCGCGATGGCCGGCGACCGCGGCGCCGTCGACCGGCTGCTGGCGGCCGAGCCCGACTTGAGCCCGCGTGCGATCGAGCGATGCCCCCACCAGCTGGTCCGCGCGGCCGAGCAGAACAACTATGCGGCGGCGGCGCTGCTGATCGAGCTGGGGTTCGACGTCAACGCACGGTCCCGGACCGCCCCACTGCACGAGGCCGCGATGCGCGGAAGCCTGCCCATGATCCGGCTGCTACTTGGCCACGGCGCGGACCCGAACGTCCACGACAGCGGCTATGACGCCACCCCCGCCGGATGGGCAGAGCACCACGGCCAACGCGAGGCACAACAGCTGCTGGAGGCACTCGAGCAACCCGAGCCGGCTACCACGTCGACCGACGAAGCGGACCTGGCGATTGCGTCCGCGCAGCCAGGAGCCGCGATGCGCACCGTAACAGCCGCGTTCACCGCCGTGTCCGAGGGACGAGTTGATGAGCTCGGAGCGATGTTGGCGGCCGACATCGACTGGCGCGGACTGCCCGACGAGGACGGCCAGATCCCCCGCTGCCTGGGGCGCGCGCAGGCGCTCGAACGGATGCGGATCGGCCCGCTGGGCGCCAACGAGGTGTCGGTCAGCGCATTCGTCGAAGCGGGCGGGCGCGTCCTCGCACACGTCCACCGGGTGGGTGACGACGAGCTCGGGCCGCCGGAGCGATTCCTGGTCGCCGAGGTCCACGACGGTCAGATCACCAACCTGCGCGGCTACGCGACCGAACCCGAGGCATACGAGGCGCTGCACGCCGGCTCGTGATCGCGTCGCCGGTGCCGCAGATCAACCTGTTGGGTTGATGCGAGGTCACCCCCTCTGGCGGCAGGCTTCTCAGCGTGTCAAGGAACCCTGTCTCTGAGTGCGTCGAAGCGCAAGGAGGGTCGCGATGATTCGTTGTGTGCGGATGTGGACGGGCGAGGACGGTGACTCGCTGTTCGAGGAAGGCTGCGTCGAGCTTGCCGGCGGGGTCCGTGGCGACTCGGTTGGCCGGCCCATCCCGGTGGGCGAGCTGTCCTTTCAGGAGACTCGCTCGGGCGGGACCTACGAGTGGCACGAGGACCCCGTCCCACGCTTCGTGATCACCCTGTCGGGCACGCTCGAGTTCGAGACGAAATCCGGCGCGACGTTCACGATCCGTCCGGGCGACATCTTGCTCGCGCAGGACAACACCGGCACGGGCCACCGGTGGAAGCTGATTGGCGAGGATCCGTGGCGCCGGGCCTACGTCGTCTATGCCAGCGGCGCCGACCTTCAGTTCAAGCCAATGACCACGGAGCAGCCAGCATGAGCACCACCCCATCAGAGACACCGGATGTCGCGCTCATTGGCGCAGGCATCTTGAGTGCCACCCTGGGCACCCTCCTGAAGGAACTGGAGCCCGCGCTTGACGTCGTGATGTTCGAAGAGCTTGAGGATTGCGCGCAGGAAAGCTCTCAGGCGTGGAACAACGCGGGGACGGGCCATGCGGCGAACTGCGAACTCAACTACACGCCGCAGCGTTCCGATGGCACCGTCGATATCTCGAGGGCGCTTGAGGTCAACACCGAGTTCGACATTTCGCGCCAACTCTGGTCACACCTCGTCACCAAGGGCGCCATTCCCGATCCGCGCGCCTTCCTTGAGCCTTGCCCGCATATGAGCTTCGTCTGGGGCGAGGAGAATGTCGCCTTCCTGCGCGCGCGATACGAGGCGATGTCGGCGCACCATTGCTATGAGGGCATGGAGTACAGCGAGGATCACGGCGAGATCGCCGAATGGGTGCCGCTCGTGATGGAGGGGCGGGATAACGATCAGCGCGTGGCCGCCACCAGGATGATCACCGGCACGGACGTCGACTATGGCGCGCTCACCCACCTGCTGGTCGCCCAGTTGCAGGCGCAGCCCGGCTTCTCCCTGCACTACACGCACAAGGTCGTCGACCTCGAGCGCACCGATGACGGGCGGTGGGGCGTCACGGTGAAGGCTGTGGGGACGGGCGACAAGCGGACTGTGTCGGCAAAGTTCGTGTTCATCGGCGCTGGCGGTGGCGGGCTGGAACTGTTGGAGAAATCGAAGATCCCGGAGGGGCACGGCTATGGCGGCTTTCCGGTCAGCGGTATCTGGTTGCGCTGCGACGTCGACGACGTGAGCGCGCGCCACCACGCCAAGGTCTACGGCAAGGCGGCCGAAGGCTCGCCGCCGATGTCCGTGCCCCATCTGGACACGCGGATCGTCGACGGCAAGCGGTCGCTCCTGTTCGGTCCCTATGCCGGCTTTTCCAGCAAGTTCCGCAAACAGGGTTCCTATTCGGACCTGTTCCGCTCGATCGAGCCGGGCAACATCCGGCCGATGCTGGCGGTGGCCCGTGACAACCGCGATCTGGAGGAATACCTGATCGGGCAGGTGCTGCAGACCAAGTCGCATCAGTTCGCAATGCTCGAGCAGTACTTCCCCCAGGCGGAGCGACAGGAATGGCGCGAGGCGGTGGCCGGTCAGCGGGTCCAGATCATCAAACCCGATCCGACGCACACCGGCGTGCTCGAATTCGGGACCGAACAGGTCGGCAGCGCCGACCATTCGATCGTTGCTGTACTCGGCGCGTCGCCCGGCGCGTCGACCGCCGCATTCATCGCGATCGGGGTGCTGGAGAAGTGCTTCGCGAACGAGCTGGCGACGGGCGGCTGGCTGGACCGGCTGAAGAGGATCATCCCGACCTACGGCATCGACCTGAAGCGGGACGCGGCCGCCACGCGCGAGACCCGCGCCCGTACGGCCAAGGTACTCGAGATCGAGCAGCAACCGAGGGCGGCCGCCCCGCCGCTTCACGCCGCTGCCGCGAGCGGATGACCTATGGCGGTCACCGTCGACAAGAAGTCGCCGTCGGTGCGCATCGGTACGGGCGCGACCGGCACTCGCGTCGAAAGCGATTCGATGGGCTCGATCGAGGTGCCCGCCGAGCACTACTGGGGCGCGCAGACGCAGCGGTCGTTGATCCACTTCTCGATTGGCGATGACCGCATGCCCACGGCGGTCTACCGCGCCTACGGCTACGTGAAGAAGGCCTATGCGTTGTGCAATGCCGGTGCCGGGAGCCTTGATCATCCGATCACGGAAGCGATCGTCGCGGCCGCGGACGAGGTGATCGACGGGAAGCTGGATTCGGAGTTCCCGCTGTATGTGTGGCAGACGGGATCGGGCACGCAATCGAACATGAACGTCAACGAGGTGATCGGCAACCGCGCGAGTCAGCTGTTGGGCGGCGAGCTGGGGACCAAGAAGCCCGTGCATCCCAACGATCACGTGAACATGGGGCAGTCCTGCAACGACACGTTCCCGACGGCGATGCACATCGCCACCCTGCTCGAGGTCCGCCAGCACATGCTGCCGCACTTGGACGAGCTGACCGACGCGATCTGGCGAAAAGCGGTGCAGTGGGTTGACGTCGTCAAGATCGGCCGCACCCATCTGCAGGACGCGACTCCGCTGACCGTGGGTCAGGAATGGTCAGGCTGGACGGCTCAGCTGCGGGATGCTCGCGGGCGGCTGGAGCACGCGCTGCCCGCCGTGTGCGAGCTGGCCGCCGGCGGCACGGCGGTGGGCACCGGCCTCAACGCCGCCGAGGGCATCGGCCAGGAGATCGCCGACATGCTGGCCAAGTTGACCAGGCTGCCGCTCCGAACGGCGCCGAACAAGTTCGCAGCCCAGGGGTCGCTCGACGGGATGGTGGCGGTCTCGGCCGGGCTGCGGGGCGTGGCGGTGGCGCTGATGAAGATCGCCAACGACATGCGCTGGCTGGCTTCGGGCCCGCGCGCCGGGCTGCATGAGCTGAAGCTCCCGGCGAATGAGCCGGGCTCCTCGATCATGCCGGGCAAGGTCAACCCGACCCAGCAGGAGGCGATGGTCATGGTGTGCCTACAGGTGCTCGGCGAGGACTCAATCGTGGCCTCCGCCGGCGCCCAGGGCAACTTCGAGCTCAACGCGATGCGCCCGATCATCATCAACAACGTCCTGCACTCGGCGCGTATCCTCGGCGACGCCTGCGAGAAGCTGCGCCAGTTCAGCGTCGAAGGGACCGAGCTCGACAACGCCAAGGTGTCCGAATATGTCGGGCGCTCGCTGATGCTCGTCACCGCGCTCAGCCCGCATGTCGGGTACGACAAGGCGTCCGCGATCGCGCACAAAGCCGACGACGAGGGCACCACCCTGCGCGACGCCGCGCTCGCACTCGGCGTCTCCGCAGCCGACTTCGACCGCATCGTCGACCCGGCCACGATGGTCGGCGACCCCCGGCAAGACCTCCGCCGCCTCGAGCCTGCCACGGGACCCGACGGAAGCTGATGTCCGTTGCGGCAGCAAAACTGGGCGCTGTGCGAGCGAAGCACCCTACCTTTGCTGCCGCCGCCGGCCACAGCTTCGGGCTCGGGATCTCGTCCCTGATCGCCTTCCTGCTGGTCACCCGCGTCGTCGCGCCGATTCATTCGATCTCGAAGGCCAGTGACCAGCTCGGCGGTATGTGGGCGGTGATCGCGACCTTGTTCGTCTACCGCGAAGGCCACCGAGAGAGCATCAAGGCGGCGCTGACGCGGGTATCGGCGACGCTGCTGAGCCTCGTGCTCTGCCTCGTCTATCTACTGATCTTCTCCTTCCATCCGCTCGGACTCGCCGTGCTGATTGGCCTCGGGACGTTCCTGCTGATGGCCGTGGGACGCGATCAGCTGGTGGTCACGGCCGGCATCACGACTGCGGTCGTGATGGTCGTCGCAGCCGTCAGTCCACACGACGCCTGGCAGCAGCCGATCCTGCGGGGCGT
>Ga0302326_10002064_pt1 | contig 49732 bp, 49 predicted proteins | sample Palsa_T0_3_FD_202264 | JGI IMG/M metagenome (GOLD analysis project Ga0302326, IMG submission 202264) | Peat permafrost microbial communities from Stordalen Mire near Abisko, Sweden - Palsa_T0_3 | ecosystem: Environmental > Terrestrial > Soil > Palsa > Peat permafrost | place: Sweden: Abisko...
AGATCTGGAAGACTTGGTGCGGCGGCAGCGCAAAGCAACCGTGAGTCTCGGTTCAAACCATTCATCCCGCACATTCCGCACAATGTGCTGCCCGACGAAAAAAAACCACGGGCCACGGTCCAGTAAATCGATCTTGCCTCACCACCGACTTTGGGCTGGACGATTTATATCCTTGAAGGAGACGATGCCATGCTGGAAAAATTCGAGAATCGTATTTTATTCTCCGGTGAAACCGGCTTGCGAGCGGATTACTTTGACGCTCCCACCGATCAGTTCAGCAGCACCAGCGCCGCGGTTGCATCGCTCCCCACCGCCACCGAAACGGATCAGACCGTCAACTTCGACTGGGGCACCGCCGCCCCGGTTGCGGGCCTCGGCAGCTCGGCGTTTGAAGTCCGGTGGAGTGGGCAGGTCGAATCGGAATCGGCCGGAAGCTATCTCTTCACCGTCCAGTCCAGCGGCGCGGTCCGGCTCTGGATCAACGGCCAGGAAATCATCAATAACTGGACCGGCAACGAAAATGGCACCGATGTCAGCGCGCCGATCACACTCGCGGCCAACACCCAGTACGACATCCGCCTCGATTTCTACCAGGACACCGCGGCGGCGAATGATTCCATCCAGCTCCTCTGGACCGCTCCCGGCGCAGCCCAGCAGGTGATTCCCGCGGCCAATCTCTATCCATTCATGCAGCCAACCGCGATCACCTCCGGCGGCATTTATGTCGGAAGCTGGGAAAGCACCAATCCCTCCGTCGTCACTATCGAAGACAGCACGATGCAGCCCGTCACCATCGCCGATTCCATCATCCGCGGCAGCGGCACGCTCATCAGCGATACCCTCGCCGGCGTTCAGCTCACCGTCGATAATTCCGTCGGCTACGGCCTGAACCCCGAGGAAGCCGGCGTCGAAAAAGGAAGCTTCCTCTACCTCATGAGCCCCGCCAGCGTCGATATCGAGCACAACAGTATCATCGGCGTCGGTGGCCTCGGCATCAAAGTCTACGGCTTCGTCGGCACCGGCGATGAGACGATCAAGATCGACTACAACGACATCAGCGAGAGCGACGGCCGCTTCTCCGACGGAAACGGTGGATACGAGGATGACGGAATCCAAACCCACTCCATCCAGCTCGCCAACATCTACAACCTCGCCGGTATCGACATCGGATGGAACCAGATCATCAACGATCCCGGTCAGAGCTACGTGAACGATGTGATCAGCCTGTTCGACACCAGCGGCACCGCCGCCAGCCCCGTCAACGTGCACGACAACTACATTCAGGGAATTTATTCGCTCGATCCCGAAACCACTTGGGATAGCGGCTCAGGCATCACCACCGACGGCGATCCCGATATTTCCAAGGAGCCCGCATACATCGACATCGACCACAACACCGTGGTCAACACCGGCAGCGCCGGCATCGGCGTGCCGGATGGGCACGACGTCCTGGTCTTCGACAACACGCTGGTCTGCAGCGGATATCTCGCCAACGGCGACGAATTCTTCGCCAGTGGAACGGGGATTTACATCAACGACATCAACGGCGGCAACAGCTCGATCTTTTATAACAACGGCGCCTACGACAACACGGTGGGCTGGATCCAACCCCCGGACAGCCAGCAGAACGGATCCGATGAAGCGCGCGAAAGCGATTATTCGCTGCCGGATGCCGATCCCTCGCTGACGTACGGGAATATCGACCTGCCGATGCCGATCACCACCGCCACCGCGGCGGCGGCGCAGCAGGCATGGCAGGTGCTGCTCACGGATGATGACATCACCGTGGGGGCCATCACCCTGGTGCAGGATCCCACCTCTCCCGAGGATCCCGCGCCTGCCCTCCCTCCCGCGTCCCCAGTCAGTCAGCCGACCTCCACCGCCCCGGTCTCAACCTCTCCAGGCTCCACCTCATCTGTGGGGCATCGGCATTTGCATTTGCATGTGCGCAAGGCTGAGCGGTTGAGTGCGGCGGCGTAAGCTGTCAGACATGGCCCAGGCTCTGTCTGAAAACCCTATGGCCCCACGATGGGCCGGAAACAAGTCGAATGCGAGGCGTCATCCCGAAGCCTGGCTCTTAACGAGCCATCAAGGGATGACAACGAAGCAGGCGGCTTGTTTCCGGCCCACCGAAGGCGACACAGAATCGCTTCGTCCGCGTCGTCGCAACGGCTCGAAGGGTCTACTGACCCAGCTCTCGCCGTCGCTTCTAGCGGCCAAAGCGATTCTGTGTCGTCGTGGGGCCATAGGGTTTTCAGACAGAGCCTAGATCGGCGATATCGGTAAGTAGAGCGATGAATTTCTGGCCGATTTGAGCGGACGTTTCGGGGGGGATAATCGCGCAGCGACTGGTGAGGCCGATGGAAAGATGATTGCCGAGAGTGGTGGTGGTGAAGACCACGGGCGTCATGGGGCCGGTGGGGGCTACGCGGATGTAATCGAGCAGCGGGCCGTTGGCATATCGGGCGGCCCAACAGCGGTTGAGATTCACATTGGAACTGGCGCCGGCGAGGGGGACGCGCTTGCGATAAAATTCGATGATCTTATCCCGATCAAGAAATTTTCCCGCGACGAGGCCGGCGGCCATGCGCAGGCAACTGGACATCGCGAGGCCGCCCCGTTTTTGCTGGCGGGTCTGGCGGACGACGGATTCCACAAGACCGGGAAAATCATCCAGGTGCCGATTGCGGCAACTGATGCTGGTGAAACCGAGCAGGAGATCGAAGACATCGGCGAGGGGTTGATCGGACTTGGGGCGGAGATCGACGATGCTGCCGATGGCCAGCTCGCGCCGGCGAAACCGCGAGATCGCCGGGACAAATTCGTTGCAAACCTGTGCGATGGCGGCGAGGAAAAGATCGTTGACGGTAGCGTTCATGGCGCGAGCAGCGCGGCGGAGGGGGTCGATCAATCCCTCCGAGGCGGTGAGGATGGAAAATCGCAGCTTCATGTCCCGGAATTTTTCGCGGTCCTCGATTCGCCGGGCTTTTTTGAATTGGGACGGCCAGCGCAGCGAGGAGAGAAGCACTTCCAGCGGCGGTGAACTTTCGCGGTGCGGGCCGAAGAGCGAAAGATATCCTCCCGCGTTAAAGCGCGTGGGGCGGCGTGCGGAGCGCGCGGGATCGAACTGACGGATGAACCACTCGTGGATGAGCATTCGGATGGAGGCGCTGTCGGCAACCCAGTGCTGGTAGATAAGTCCCATCCAGAAATAACCGGTCTCCTGGATAATGAAGGGCCGGAACGGCACACCGCCCCGGAAGTCGAACGAGCGATTGAGCTGGTCGCTGATGAACGGGTCGATCCGCGTCCCGGGCGGGCAGAGGAAGACGCCGTGGTACATCGCTTCGCCGTTGAGGCAGCGATGGTGGTATGAATCGTTCCCGACGCAGACGACGCCGAGGTTCATGGACTCCAGCGCCTGAAACCATGATTTACGGCAGAGATCGAGATCGACAACTCCGCGGATTTTGAGGACTTGCGCGCCGTTGTAGGGATGAATGTTTTCCCACTGGCGGACGAGTTTCTGGAATACGTTAAATTTCGCGCGCGCGGATGCGATGGATGGAGCGTGATGGGCCGTCGCCCGGTGGACGGAATCTGATTCGGACCACTGTTTAAGCATCGCAGGCCAGATGGACGACTTCGTTATACTACAGAAGCGGGTCCCCGGTCAGTTGCAAAAATCGGCAAAACGTTCAGTCATTTTCAGACAGAGTCTGGATCGGTCGCGTGGCGCGGTGGATGCGGTCCCTGACGGCGTCCCACATCTCGCCGGCGGGCGGCTCCTGAATGCAGATCGCGCGCGGGCCAATCTCATCGGCCTGGCGCAGGGCACGATACAGTTGCCGAGCATAATCCGCGGCGGACCCGGGCATTTGTACGACCGCGATCGGATCGAACGATTCGCGCAATTTTTTTTCCAGTTCAGAGGGGCCGATTATCAGGAATACCATTGTCCCGCCAAGTCGATCGGGGAATAATTTTTGAATCTTATCGATATCCGATTCGCTGAAACGAAACGCGGGCGCGCTGGGGGCGTAGTGGATGGGTTGGCGGCCGGGGCTTGGGGATGAATCGACCGAGACGAAATTTTCCTGGAAATTGACGGGGCCGATGATGGCTTCGATCTGCGCGCGGCTGATGGCGCCGGGGCGCAAGATTGCGGGGCGAGGTGATGCGAGGTCGATGACGGTGGATTCGATTCCGACAGCGCAAGGACCGCCGTCGAGAATCAGATCGACTTCATCGCCGAGTTCCTGGCGGACGTGATCGGCGTTAGTGGGGCTGACGCGGTTGGAGCGGTTGGCGCTGGGCGCGGCGACGGGGCCGGCGAATTTTTGAAGAAGTTCCAGCGCCAGGGGATGATCAGGGCTGCGGATGCCGACGTTGGGTAAACCAGCGGTGACGGCTGGCACGATTTGAGGATTTTTGGGCAGCACGAACGTGAGCGGGCCCGGCCAGAATTCGTCGGCGAGCCGGCCGGCGGAATCGGGCCAATGCGAGACCCACTTGCGTGCGATGGCTTGATCGGCGACGTGGACGATCAGGGGATTGGTGGATGGACGCCCCTTGGCGATGAAAATTTTCTGGATGGCTGATGGGTTGGTTGCGTCGGCCCCGAGTCCGTAGACGGTTTCCGTGGCGAACGCCACGAGCCCGCCCTTTCGCAGAATTTCCACCGCCTTTTCCACTTGGCCGCGATGATCCATCAGGAATGGATCATAATCGCGGCCCTGTCAACGATCATCAACGGCGCCACCACCAGCGATGATAACCGGGACCCGTGCGCACCACGCAGCCGACCGAAAAAAACGGGGCCGACAGAACGAATGCGAAAAGCAGTGTGATCAGGATTCGACGTAGAATGCTCATATTAATTAAATATATAGCGGGCTGGTCCATTTGATAAGGGTGAAAAAGTTGCCGATTTTTGGGGGTCAGGGCTGATCGACGAGGCCATGGCCGATGAGCCATTGCGTCGCTTTGGCGGGGTCGGTGCAGATAAGAAAAACCTCCTGGACGGTGCCGGGACCGAGATATAAGCATTTGAGACCGGCCGGAGTGGGGTACTGGATTTTTAGCTGTCGGGCGGAGGAGGCGCGGCGAACTTTGATTCGACCGGGTACGATGCGCGAGACGAACGGGCACTGCTTGACGATGCGATCGAGAATCGCATCGAGTCCCTCAACGCGGCCGTGCTGACGCTTGATGCGGCCGAATTTCATGGGATGAGTATAGGTGGTGCGCGCGGATGTTGTAATATTTTAAGACATGGGCGAGACGCCCGTGCCACATAGGAGCAGTCGAACATGGAAAATAACCCGTTGAAAGTTGGCCAGCCGGCGCCGGATTTTGAACTGATGAATCAGGACAAGAACAAGGTGAAGCTGTCGGATTATCGTGGAAAACGAAAAGTGATCCTGCTGTTTTATCCGATGGATTTCAGCCCGATCTGCACGCAGGAGCATTGCACGTTCGGACCGGAACTCGGGCGGATCGCCAAGGATGATGAGACGGTGGTTTTCGGCGTGAGCTGCGACAGCCCGTTTTCGCACGCGGCATTTCGCAAGCAATATGGGATTCCGTACGATCTGCTGTCGGACCCGACTCGCAAGATGGCCAAGGCGTATGGGATGTGGGCGGGGGAGGAGCCGTACAACTGCACGAAACGCGGCACGGTCATCATCAGCAGGGACGGAAAGGTGGCTGTCTACCAGGAGCAGCCGATGAAGGACCCGCGGACGGTCGATGCGCTGGAGAAGGCGTCGCTGATCGCCGATGAGCTGGCGAATCGGGCGGATGAATTTGGGGTGGGGGTTTGAAGAGCATGCCAAATGCCGATTACCAAATGCCCGCTGGGTTGCCGTCTCCGTTTTGCCAGGCGGGTTTGGCGGGATACAGCGATCGCGCGATGCGGGTGGTGGCTCGGCGCAGGGGGTGCGGGTATGCCGTCACCGAGGCGCTGCTGGATGTGATTTTGTGCAACGGGGGCGAGGGGCTGCGGAAATCGATCGATATCAATGATGAGGATCACCCGGTCGCGGGACAGATCATCGGCAGCGACCCCGAAACGATGGCGCGTGCGGCGGGGATATTGGCGGAAGCGGGATACGATGTGATCGACCTGAACTTCGCGTGTCCGGTGAAGAAGATCAGGAACAAGGCGCGCGGCGGGCACATGCTGATGGATGTGGATCGCGCGAAAAGCGTGATGCGCGCGGTGCGGGAGCGCATCGGCGATCGGGCGCTGACGGTCAGCTTGCGGCGGGGGTATGACGATTCGAGGGAATCGGAATCGCGATTTTTCCAGGTGCTGGAGGAGGCATGGTCGCTGGGTTTCGCGGTGGCGCGGGTGCACGCGCGAACGGTGGAGCAGAAATATTTCGGGACGGCGCGATGGCCGTTTCTGACAGCGCTGAAAAAGCAGTATCCATCGCGCATGATCCTGGGCAGCGGGGATGTGTTCACGGCCGAGGATGCGGTGCGGATGCTTCGCGAAACGGGCGTGGACATGGTGTGGATCGCGCGGGGGGCGATCGGGAATCCGTGGATTTTCCAGGATGCGGCGAGATTGCTGGCTGATGCAGATGCGAGAATCGAACCGCCGCGGATTTTCCAGCAGCGTGATGCCTTGGCGGAGCATTTTCAGATCGCGGTGCAGATTCACGGCGAATCGCTGGCGGGTCGGCGGATGCGGAAGATGGGGATCAAGTACAGCCGGTTTCATCCGATGGGCGACGCGGTAAAGCGCGAGTTTATAAGCGTACACAGTCTGCGGGATTGGCAGGGTGTGCTGGATCGCTGGTATGGCGAGGATGTGCCGGGGGTTTGGCCGGGGGTGAATGCGGCGGATGAGGTGAATGAGTGCTACTCGAGCGCGGAAGCGAACATCTGACCGACATCCAGAGAGAAACCGTTGACAACGGAAGATTCGGCGTGGTCGCCGGGTTTGAAGGTGCCGCGCTCGACGTAGCGATCTTCCTGCAGCGACAGAACGATGACCTGTGAATTCAACGGATCGACGATCCAGTATTCGGGAATTCCTGCCCTGGCATATTCGAACCGTTTCATCTCCAGATCGCGGCGGCGATCGTCATTGCTGACGACTTCGATCACCCAATCGGCGCCATTCCAGAATTCGTTGGTTCGCCGGGAGGCGTTGGATTTGAGCATGAACGCGAGGTCGGGCTCGCGGATTTTGTTGGGGTCAAGCCGGATTCGCAGTGGGGCGAAAAGGATCTTTCCCAGGTCAGCCGCTCGCACATAGATCAGAATTGCCTCGTACAGAAACGCGACGATGTTTTGATGCGCCTGAGTCGGCATTGGAAGGACCTCGACATTTCCGTGCGAGAACTCTACGAGATGATTGCCGGGAAGCGCCAGATATTCCTCAACCGACCATTGGCCCTGGTTGGGGAACAGCTTGGCGATTTCCCAGGCGGGCTCGCCGGTGATCTGAGATTGGCGAGATGCGGCTACGGAGGCCATCGGAGGATATTATATCACGATCCATGCACAGTCGCACCCCGCCTCGAAATCGATTGGCGAAGGTTTTGCCGGAGGAATGGCGGAAATTTCTGGTGTCGCGCGGGGTGCCGAAACGTAAATATACTGCGGTGTGCCGGGCGACGCTGGCGGGAGGGCGGGTGATTGAGGAGCTGATTGTCGAGGAGGGGTGGATTATCGCGCTGGGGAAACAGGGGCTCAGTGGGATTTTCGAGCAGCGGATTGATTTTGATCCGCGGTTGATTTTGGAACTGGACTTGTTGCAGGTGGTGTGATGCAGCGCGGTGCTGCGCACCGCCGCTAAGTGTCAGCCGTTGGTGCGGCGGGGGACGTTTCTTCGGGCGACGTCGGCGCCGAAGGTTTGGTTGTGGCCGACTTGTTTCCCGCCGCTGGCGTGGCCCGTCGAATACTTCTGAGTATTGGGGGCGATCTTATCGAGAATTCCGCCGATGTTGTGGGATGGTTTGGACAGGGATTCTTTCAGGTTGCGGAAGGTACTGGATTCTGTTTTTGGGCCGGTGGATAGGGGGTTGGGTATTTTGTGTCCCACCATCGCGGCTGCTGCGGCGGCGGATTGGGAGGGGTCAATCAGCGGCGACGCTGAGGGAGATGCAGGGGACTTGCGATCGGATTTCTTTTTGGATTTCGTTTCCTTGGCCATGTCTTCATTCTAGCGGAAAGAAGGTTAAAACGAAATGCAACCGCCGAGCCGCCGAGGACGCCGAGGCAGACGCCGAGAAGAGAGGTGGTTAGAGGGTTTCGAGGCGTTGCTGCTTGTCGAGTTCCAAAAGAGCGTCGAGAAGGGGGTCTAGGAAGCCCTGCAGGATCTGGTCGAGGTTGAAATTTTTCTCGCCGCCGCCTTCGCCGCCGAGGCGGTGGTCGGTGCAGCGGTTTTGGGGGAAGTTGTAGGTTCGGATGCGCTGGCTGCGGTCGCCGCTGCCCATCATGGCTTTGCGGGCGCTGGTGAGGGCGGCGTGCTGCTTGGCCTGTTCGGCTTCATAGAGGGTGGCGCGAAGGAGCGCCCAGGCGCGTTCCTTGTTCTGGGTCTGGCTTTTGTGCTCGGTCATTTTGAATTGGATGCCGGTGGGCTTGTGGAGGATTCGCCAGCCGGTTTCGACTTTGTTGACGTTCTGTCCGCCGGGCCCGCCGCCGCGGCAGCCGAATTCTTCGACGTCCTTGGGATTGATGTCGATTTTAACATCGGGCAATTCCGGCAGGACGGCGACGGTCGCGGCGCTGGTGTGGATGCGGCCCTGGGCCTCGGTTTCGGGAACGCGCTGCACGCGATGGCCGCCCCCCTCGAAGCGGAGTCGGCGAAAGGCGCCGCGACCGCGGATGTTGGCGATGACTTCCTTGAACCCGCCGCGATCGGTCGGCGAGAAATCGCTGACGTCGAAGCGGTAGGATTTCGCTTCGCAGTATTTGCGATACATCTCGTAGAGATCGCGCGCGAAGAGCGCGGCTTCCTCGCCGCCGGTGCCGGCGCGAATTTCCAGGAAGAATGAATCGACGGCGTTGTCCTCGGCGGCGACGAGTTCGTCTTTCAGAGATTCAAGCAATTGTGCGGCGAAGGTTTGTGCGGCGGGCAGCTCGGCGGAGGCGAGGTCGGCCATCTCGGCCTCGGCGGTGTTTCCCGCCATTTCCTGAAGTCCGGAAATATCGGTCATGAGCCGGCGGTATTCGTTGTAGCGGGAAATGATGGGATCAAGCTGGCCGGCTTCCTTGCTGACCGCGACGAGTTTTTGGGGGTTGGATTGGAGGTCGGGGTCGGCGAGGGAGGATTGGAGCGTGTCGTAGCGCTGGCGCATTTCTTCGAGCTTGCGGATGAGGGGAGTGGGGTCGGGCATTTTGAATTTTATGCGTTGGTGCGAGAAAAACGCGCCCCGCAAGCGGGGCGGCTGAACGGGGGAGGGGAGCGGGCGCTAATTTTCGGGGGCGCGGGTTTCCTGCTGAGGCTGGAGTTCCGGGGCGGGGTCAGAGGCGGGCGGGGTTTCCACCAGTTGGATCGAATCCTTCTCCGTCGCCTTGGAGACACCGAATCGAATGTTGGGAAGACGCGCGACGGCGACGCGCAGCGCCTGCTGCCAGCGCATGGCGATCTTTACCAGGTCGGCATCATCGGAAGTGAAGCGGCGCTGGTGCGTGACGGCAAGCTGGTCGGTTTCGTAGGCGAGCAGATCGATGGGGGGGCCGACGGTGACGTTGGATTTCATCGTCGAGTCGATAGAAAGGAGCGCGTACTTGGCGGCTTCCTCGAGCGTGGTTTTATCGAAGCGGATGCCGCGGTCGAGAATGGGGCGGCCGTATTTGGTTTCGCCGATCTGGAGATAAGGCGATTCCTCGGTCGCCTGGAGCGGATTGCCCTGCGGATAGATCAGGAAGAGCGCAGGCGGTTCGCCCGCGACCTGACCGCCGAGGAGAAAGTGGACGTTGAATTTGTATTCATCGCGCTCGAGCGCGCTGCGATCGAGTTCGGCGACGGTGCGGATTTCGTTGCCGATGATCCGGGCGGCATCGTACATGGAGGTCGCATCGGCGAGGCCTTTGCCTTTTTCGAAATCGCGGCGGAGAAGGGTGATGACCGACTGCGTGCAGGAGAGGCTGCCGCTGGCGAGCAGGACGAAAACGCGCTGGCCTTCCTGAACGAAGTTGTACATTTTTTTACAGGTGTTGACCTGGTCGTAGCCGGCGTTGGTGCGCGAATCGGAGGCCATGACAAGGCCGAACTTCGTGACGATTCCAAGACAATATGTCATGGGGGTCTGGGATCCTTTCATCCTTCAAATCGCGGTCGCCGTGGGGTATGGTAGCAGGCAAATCGCCCGGTGCAAAAAAACCTGCAGAACTACGGGGATTTATCGGGATTTCACAAGGAGAGGTTTATGGCCAGCGCAATCGCAGCCCAACTGTATACGCTGCGGGAATTTACCAAAACGCCGGCGGACATCGCCACGACTCTGCGGCGGGTGAAGAAGTTGGGATATGACGCGGTTCAGCTTTCAGCGCTGGGGAAGATCGACGCGAAGGAACTGGCGGGGATGCTGCAGGGAGAGGGGCTGACGTGCTGCGCGACGCATGATTCGCTGGACCGGATGCGGGATGACACCGCGAAGGTGATCGAGGATCTTCGGCTCTGGGGTTGCAGACACACGGCAATCGGCGGGTTTTTTCCGAAGAACCCGCAGGCGAAGGATTGGCCGGAATTCGCGGAGAAATTCAGCGCGGTGGCGGAGAAGTTTAAGGGATCGGGCATCGGGGTGGGGTATCACAATCACAGCCATGAATTTGTGCGATACGACGGCAAGCCGGCAATGGAGATTCTGCTGGAGAAGCTCTCAAAGGAGATTTGGTTCGAGTTCGACACCTATTGGATTCAGCACGGCGGCGGCGATCCGGCGGCGTGGATCAGGCGGGTGAAGGGGCGCATCCCCTGTGTGCATTTCAAGGACATGGCGATGGGAAGCGATGGAAAGCAGCAGATGGCGGAAATTGGGGAGGGGAATTTGAATTGGCCGGGGATTATTGCCGCGTGCCGGGAGGCGGGAGTGCAGTGGTATATCATCGAGCAGGATATTTGTCAGCGGGATCCGTTTGAGAGTCTGGGGATCAGCTTGAGGAATTTGAAGGGGATGGGGATGGAGTGAATTCGCCCCACGGCAGCGCCGTGGGCGTTAAAAGATAAGCAGTGGGCTTATTTTTTTGCGGTGACAGTTGCCGTGGGGACGGGGCGGCGGACTTCGGGGACTCGGACGGTGGTCTGGCAGTGGGGGCACTTGACCTGCTTGCCGCGCACTGTGTCGGGCACCGACAAAATCTTCCGGCACTGCAGGTTGGGGCAAATGATCTGAACGGCCATAGCAGATATATCGGTAGATTATCGGTACGACTTGAATCGTAACCATTTGTGGACGGATTGTAAGATTGGTCAGGGTAATGCTTTGCGTAAGCCCGGTGGAAGATCTTCCACGGCGAAGGCGGGATGGACCTTATATGGCGTGTATAGCGGGTCGCCGATGAAGCTGATCATCCAACTCGTCATCGGATTGGTTTTCCAGTAGACCTCTGCAAGCGTGAGCTTTCCGGTGAGGAGCAGGGGGAAGAAATCATCGGGCTTGGGGAACGCGCTAAGGTACGGCTCGGCGACGGCGCCGAGGGTGGCGACGACGCCATCGCTGAGAAGACCGCGGACCCACTCGGTGGTGGGCTCGTGGAGCACGGTCATCTCGAAGCTGGCGACGTGGTAGCCGACGGCGCCGGGGTTAAAATCGCAACCGGGAATGTAATGGCTGACGCTGTACCAGCCGCAGTAGCAGGCGACATTTTTGGCATAGTGGGGCGGGAAGACAATGTCCTGGTCGTCGAAGGCGATCTTCAGGTTGGTTTTGGTGCGGACGAGGAATGCGAGGTGGCGAAGGGTTTCGTCAAACTCGCCGAAATTATTGAGGTTTCCCTTGTCGTCGATAGGTTGGATGCCGCGCGCGTCGATAGCGATGATGCCGGTGAGCCCGGTTTTTTCGACCTCGACGCTGGTGCGCATCATTTTTTCGACGGTGGCGGGATCTGGCCCATCGAGGCGCATGACCATGAGCGTCGGCGGGGTGTTGCCGACGAACTTGAGATTGAGCGGATTCTCCAGCCAGCGATGACGCGGATAATACGTCCACCAGAGGAGCGCGAGCTCGTTGTCGGTGGCGGCGCCGGTTTCATCCGTCACGAGATATTCGGCCTGAGCCACCTGGACGCGCAGGGCGCCGACGAGGCCGAAATCGGCGGCGCTGATCTGGCGCAGCTTGGCGCGGGCGGCGGGGTCCCAGCGGAGATCTTCCAGATCGGCGACCTGGGCGCGGTCGGCTTCGACTTTGTCGTGCAGGCGGGTCCACACGTCGCGTTGGTCGGGGGTTTTATTGGGATCGGCGCGCTGGCTGGGACCGATACGGCGGTCGAGTTCGGCCTGGCCGCCTTCGACTTCGAGGAACTTGACGAGCCGCTGCACGGCGGCCTGGCGCTGGGCGGCATCGGGCATGGAGGGGATTTGCGCGGTGGTGGCTTCGATCGCCGCCTGCGACCGCACGATCAGCGCGGACAGCGACTGGCCGGTGGAGGGCTGAAACGTGGGATTGACGGTCGACGCGTAGGATTCGAGATCGGTGATGGCGGACTTCAACTGATCGGTGGTGGCGGCGATCGTTTCCCTGAGCTGCGCGAGTTCCTCGTTTTCGGCGGGGGTGTTTTGTTTGTCGCTGACGCGAAAGGGCACGCCATAGAACGTAAGCAGGCATTTGATTTTTGATTTGAGCTGATGATCGGTGATGAACTGCCGGAGTGGAGCAACGACGCTGATTTCGTAGGTGGAGAACGCCATCTCTTCGGAGTTGGGAACATCGAGCGCTGCGATCTGCGTGGTCGGCACGCCTCGAAGCTGGCAATAGAGCTGGGCGAGTTTCTGGCTGTCGGGGGAATTTTTATTGGTGACGAGAAGGATTTCATCCGGCTGAAGCGCGAGGGCGGGGGCGATGAAAAGCGCGATCACACCAAGAGCGCAGGCGCATCGCAGAAATCGTTGCAGGGGAATTTTCACAAAAGCATTCTAGGTCGGCTGCGAAGAGGTTTCAGCCGAACTCGACGAAACCAGGGGTGGGCGATCGAGCGAGCCGGTGGCGCCCGCGCCACCGGCGCCGGCGGCTTGCTGATGCTGAACGCTTTCGATCAATTGGATGAGGGCTTTGACTTCCTGGATGGATTCGGGGCTGCCCCACATGAGGACGCGATCGACATGCCAGTTGCAGCGGTCGAACGTGCACGCCTCCAGGTAATAAACGGTTTCGCGAAGCACGAGCGTGCAGGCGAGGAATGTGCAGCGGATGAACGCCTGTCCGCTGATGTAGATGGTCTGGTTCTGGAAGGTAACGCCTTCGTGCTTGGTCAGGAGCATTGTTTGGCCTCGTGGTTGAGAGGGGTATTTTGACGGGTGCGGAGGGAAATGCAAACGCGATGCTGCGCATCGCCGCCAAATGGGGTTGGGGCGAAAATTAAGACTTGTTTAAGGTGTGCGTTTCTCTAGAATCAGCGGCTTGGCGGCGGTGGGGGAGACGCGGGAGATTGGATCCCGTTCGATGTTTGAAAATTATGAGGTTGATGGACTTTACGACGAGGTTTTCTCGTCGGATGGGAGGCCGCGCAAACATTATTCGCCGCTGATGCACCGGCTCAAGGCGCTGGGGAAGGATGCGTTTGAGAAGCGCCGGCGGATGACCGACATTCTGTTCCGCAACCAGGGGATCACGTTCACTGTTTACAGCGACACGCGCGGGGTGGAAAAGATTTTTCCTTTCGACCTGGTTCCGCGCATCGTCCCGGCGGATGAGTGGGACACCATCGAGCGCGGGCTGGTTCAGCGGATCACAGCCCTGAATCTTTTCTGCCAGGACATTTATCACGGGCAGAGGATATTGCGGGAAAAGATTATCCCGCCGGATCTGATTTACGGCGCGAAGATGTTCCGGCGCGAGATGTTCGGGGTGAAGGTTCCGCGCGACATTTACATTCACATCTGCGGGACCGATCTGATTCGCGACAAGGATGGGAAATATTACGTGCTGGAGGACAACGGCCGCACGCCCAGCGGGGTGAGTTACGTGCTGGAAAACCGTTCGGTGATGAAGCGGGTTTTCCCGTCGCTGTTCAGCGCGTACCGGGTCCGGGCGATCGAGGATTATCCATTTAATCTGCTGCAATGTTTGAAGTACATCGCGCCGCATCATGTGGATGATGCGGGGATCGCGATCCTCACGCCGGGGATTTACAACTCGGCGTATTTCGAGCACAGTTTTTTAGCCCGGCAGATGGGTGTGGAGCTGGTCGAGGGGCGCGACCTGGTGGTGGACAAGGGATTTCTGTACATGCGGACGACCGCGGGGATGCGCCGCGTGGATGTGCTGTACCGGCGGGTGGATGATGATTTCCTCGATCCGCTCTGCTTCCGGCCCGACAGCGTGCTGGGCGTGCCGGGGCTGATGAACGCCTACCGGGTTGGAAACCTCGCCCTGGCCAACGCGGTGGGCACGGGCGTGGCGGATGACAAGGCGATCTATCCGTTCGTGCCGGACATGATCAAGTTTTATATGGGTCAGGAAGCGATTTTGCCGAACGTGCCGACGTATATCTGCGCCCGGGAGTCGGATCGGAAATATGTGCTGGAGCATCTGGACGAGCTGGTGGTGAAGAGCACCAACGAATCGGGCGGGTATGGCATGCTGATGGGGCACCAGGCGACGGCCGAGGAGCGGCAGAAATTTGGCGAGAAAATCGCCGATGATCCGCGCAACTTCATCGCGCAGCCGGTGGTGCAGCTCAGCCAGCATCCCAGCCTGATTGAAGATCATTTTGAAGGCCGGCGCGTGGATTTGCGTCCGTACATCGTTTACGGGCAGAAGGTGATCGTGATGCCCGGCGGGCTGACGCGGGTGGCGCTGCGCAAGGGAAGTCTGGTGGTCAACAGTAGCCAGGGCGGCGGGAGCAAGGACACGTGGGTTCTGGAAGAGGATTGAATTGAAGATGGATAACATATGACCGTGGCACAGGAACCAACCCCAGTGGGCATGCCGGGCATTTTCGGCGTAGCCGGCGATTCAAAGTCCAAGCCGGACCGGCCGATGCTCGCGCGCGATGCGGATGCGATGTACTGGATGGCCCGGTATGTCGAGCGCGCCGAGCACGTGGCGCGGCTGCTGCTCGTGAATTCGAATCTGCTGATCGACGTGGGCGATCTCGCGCCGGCGCTTCAGGCGCGGCAGTGGCAGAGTTTACTCACGATCTTCAGAACGGCGGATTTACCGGATGGCCCGGATTTGGCGCAGCGGGTGGGGCAGTATCTGACGTTTAACCTGGACAATCCCAACAGCATTTTGAATTGTCTGACGCACGCGCGGGAGAACGCGCGCGGGATTCGCGAAAATATTTCCTCGGAGATGTGGGAAAACCTCAACGCGCTATACTGGTCGATCCGCAGCGATGACACGCCGAATCGGTTTGATGATTCGCCGGACGATCTGTTCCGGTCGGTGATGACGGGATCGATGCTGTTCCAGGGATTGACGGACCAGACGCTGGCGCACGATCAGCGCTGGCAGTTCACGCAGCTCGCGAAATATCTGGAGCGCACGGACGTGACGTGCCGGGTGATCCAGACGAAATACGATATCCTCAAATCCAACGAGCAGATATTCGACAGCACGCTGCGGAATCTGCACTGGATGGCGGTGCTGCGGAGCTGCTGCTCGATCGAGGCGTACCGGCGGCAATACCTGGGCGACATGGACCCGACGCGCGTGGCGGGGTTTTTGATATTGGAGCGGAATTTCCCGCGCAGCATCCGCTTCAGCGTTTCGGGCGCGCTGGCGGCCATCAGCGCGATCCGCGCAAGCTCGCGCGGGAATGTGATCGATCCGACCGAGAGAATCCTGGGCCGGCTGGATGCGCAGCTCGAGTACGCGGAGCTTTCGGAGATTCTGACGGAGGGAATCCCGGCGTATCTGCAGAGAATTCAGACGACCGTCCACGAGGCGGCGATGGCGGTGCAGCAGTCGTATTTCATGCATTAGAAAGATTCGTTCATGCTTCTAAAAATTGTCCATCAGACCGAATTGCAGTACAGCGATTTCATCAGTGAGTCGATCATGGAGCTGCGCATGGTGCCGCGGCAGGAGCAGGATCAGCATCGGCTTTCGTTCGACCTGGCGATCGGGCCGCCGACGACGGTGAGCAGTTATTTCGACTGGCTGGGCAACACGGTGCATACGTTCAGCGTGAACATGTTTCACCGGAATATCTCGATCATCGCGACGAGTGTTGTGGAGACCGATCGGCCGCGCAAGGAACCGGAGCGTTTTCGCGATCAGTGGCCCGCGCCGCCCGAGGCGTACGATTACACGGCGTACGATTTTCTTGGATTCGGCGGGCCGATCATCGACTGCCCGCAACTGCACGACCTCGCGAAGCTGCTGGCGCCGCGCGAGGGGATCAGCGCCGGCGAACTCGCGCTGCGCATTCTGCACCTGATCGATGAAAAGTTCACGTACAAAAAGGGAATCACGACGGCCGCGAGCCCGATCTCCGACATCCTGGCGACGGGATATGGCGTGTGCCAGGATTTCACGCACCTGATGATCGCGCTGGCGCGGGTCCTGAAAATTCCGGCGCGGTATGTCAGCGGGTTTATCCATCCCGATGCGGAGAAATATCGCGGATATACACAGACCCATGCGTGGTGTGAAATGCTCTTTCCCTCGGCGGGATGGGTGGGATTTGACGCGACCAACCGGTGCGTGGTGGGTGGGAATTTCGTGAAGGTGGCGGTGGGGCGTGATTTTCGCGATGTACCGCCCAACCGCGGAGTCTATCGGGGCAGCGCGAGCGAGACGATTGATGTGGAAGTCAAGACCGACGAGCTGCCGGTGATTCCCCCCGAGCTGGCGGCGGAGCGGATGATGTCGCTGGAGATTCCGGCCTATCCGACGGGCGCGGCGGCGCTGCGCGGGCTGGCGGAGTTGCAGGAAGTGCAGCAACAGCAGCAGCAACAGTAAGCTCGGAAGTTTTCAGCTGGGGTTCAAAACGAAGAATAAATGCAATGCGGGGGAGGCGGGAGAAAACCCATAAGGCCTCAAGGTCAGGCCCACGGCGATGTTTGGGGTATGGTTGGCATGCAGTTCCGCGACAAAGCAGAGAGGGACCGATAAGATACAAAAGCTGTAATGTTGAGGGCTGTTCAAGATTCAAGTATAGGCGGCAAGATTTGTAACTTTGCTGGAGTCGGCGCGTGTCAATGGAAGAGAACGAGCGGCCCCCGCAGCCTGCGGAAAGCACCACAGAGCTTTTTGAGCGAGCTGTGCGGTTGCATTCGCGGAGACTGCTCGCGATAGCCCGGGCGATCGTGGGAAACCGCGCGTCGCCCGAAGATGTGGTGCAACAGGCATTTATGAACCTGTACCAGCATCGCGACCGGTATGACTGGCGCGAAGCGGGTGGGCTGATGCGGCGTACGGTGGTGAATGAGGCGTTGCGGATCCTGCGTCAGCCCCGCATGTCTGTATTGCCGGATGATGCGGGTGACCCGGGCCCATCGCAATCACCCAGCCGGCATATGCTCGAGGGCGAAACGGTCCTGCAGGTTCGCCGGGCAATCGACCGCCTTCCGGAAAATTTCCGGGCGGCTTTAGTTTTGTGCGAGTACGAAAAAATGTCGTATGCCCAGATTGCCGAGACTTTGGATGCCAGCATTCCACAGGTGAAGACCTGGATTCACCGCGGTCGGCGGCAACTGGCGGAGATGCTTCGGGCGTATGCGGATCAGACCTGATGGTCGATGAAGGAGCGTAGTGGCTTTAGAACAGGCAGGATTCCCTATGGCAGTCAACGACAACGACTTGGATTTGCTTCACGAATACGTGGACGGCGAGCTGCCCGTGGCCGAATGCGAGGGGCTTTGGCGGCGGCTGGCGATTGAGCGCGAGATGGCGGCGGAACTGGAGCGGTTGCGGTCGGACCACGCGGTGCGGGCGATGGTATGGAAGAGCCTGGAGCCGGAGGAATCGACCGTCGCCCGGTTGGAAGCGAAAATCATGCGGGCAAGCCGGCGCGAGGATTTCATCTCCTGGGCGGGCAACGCCCTGCGGATCGGGGCGTCGGCGGCAGCGCTGATCCTCTTTGGTATCAGCGTCGGTTGGATGGGAAAAGATCGCTACGGTGGAACTCCGGTGGTTTCGCATTCCTCGCAGACGGATGTTCAGCATGTCGCATCGTCGGGTTTGGGCGCCGGTGCCACACCGGCGACGAAATACAATGTCGAGCTTCGCGATCGCAGCGGGAAGCTGATCGCGCCGATTCAGCAGTTTGATTCGCTGGAAGACGCCAGGCAATTTGCCCACGACGTGCAGGCGGGTCAGAGTTCACCGGGCGGCGCCGACTGGAACGTGGAGCCGGCCGTCAACAAGTTTTAATCTCCCCAATTCTTCAATAACCCGCGCCTGCGGACCGTGGCGATGGTGAAAGTGACGCATCAATCTCAAATCAAAACGGAGCGGATGGCGGCGCTGGCCCCAAGAATGATTCTTCTGGGGGCGGTTTTTTTCGGGATGATTCATCGCGCGGGGGCGCAAACAAATAATACTCCATCGACATCGGCAGATTCTCCCACCACCCGGCCATTGCTGGATGAGTTGAATCATGAAACGGAGATGCTGTTCAAGCAGGTAGCGCCGTCGATCGTGCGGGTGGAGTTGCCGATGCCGACGAATTTGCTGCTTCCGGCGGATGATCCGCTCTCCAAGTGGGAGGGGAAGCTCGACCCGGATTCGCTGCGACGGCTCGAGGAATTGCGCGGGATGTCGGGGGGATCGCTGGCAACGGCGGAAATTCGACCGGCGCAGGCGATGGTTTCGCCGGCGACGCAGGAAGTTGCCGAGCCGGGCACGCGCATCATCGTGATGCGGGTGGATCGCGTGACGCCCAACGGAATTGGCGTGGTGCTGGACGACCAGAATCATCTGCTGATCCCAAGATTTGTCGATAAGGCAGCGTGCCAGGGACCGGTGCCGGTGGCGATCGGCGACGGCCGCTGGGCGACGGCGACGTTCGTCGCGTCCGATCCGCAGGCCGATGTGACGCTGCTGCAGTTGAACACGCATATCAAGACCAAGCCGGCGACGATCTCGACGGAAAATCCGCAGATGGGCGCGTTGCTGCTGGTGATGTCGCTGAATCCCGGGGCGAATCGGCTGGCGGTCTGGGAAGGGTGGGAGCCCGATGTGGCCGCGCTGGTGAACACCGATGGGTCGATCGCTGGATTCACTAAGGAAGGGCATTACCTGTCGGCGGCGGCGTGCGAGCCGGTGGTCCGGGAATTGATGGATCATGGATACGTTCGGCGGGCGATACTCGGCGTCATTGTGGACGCGGTGGGCCCGGACGATCCGGTGCGGCAGAGCAATCCGGGGCTGGGCGCGACGCCCGCGCTGCGGATCGACCAGGTGATCGCCGGCTCGGCGGCGGATCGCGCGGGGTTGCAGCAGGAGGATCTGATTTTAAGTTTGGCCGGTGAATCGGTCGGCGATCCGCACGCATTCGCGGCGGCGATCGCCAATCGGCGCGGGGAGACGCAGATCATGATTCTGCGCAATGGGCAGCAGCATATGGTGGATGTGAATCTGGCGGGGGATTGAGGGGGAACGCGCCGCACAAGTGCGGCGGCTAAGCGTGGAGACGCTGCTCACGGATAATCCCAAAATCTCCTGCAGATCGTAAGCGCACGTACAAAGCCCACGGATGGCTATCCGTGGGCTTTATTATGTTGCGCGAACTTCGGTCTTGGCGGAAATTCAACCCGGTGTCGGGAGCGGGCCGCCGCCCAGGGTGACGTCCGGGCCTTTGATGTCGGGGGCGGGCTGGATGACGACGCCGCGGCGGCTTTGTTCTTTTTCGAGCAGGTCGCCCACCGTGGGCTTGGTGAGAATCTCGCCTTTCATCACGCGATCGACCTCGGACGCATCGAGCGTTTCGTAGCGCATGAGGGCCTTGGCGACCGCTTCGACGCGGTCCTTGTTGGCCTCGAGGATTTTGCGGGTTTCATCGTAGAGGCGGTCGATCAGGGCCTTGGTCTCCTCGTCGATGGCGCGAGCGGTTTCGTCGGAATAATCGCGGCTGCCACCCACGTCCATGAAGCTCATCTTGGAATCATCGTCGCCGTAGAAGACGAAACCGAGGCGGTCGCTCATGCCCCAGTCGCGGATCATTTTTCGAGCCAGCGAAGTGGCCTGGCGGATGTCGCCGGCAGCGCCAGTGTTGACGTCGCCGGTGAAAATTTCCTCGGCGATTCGGCCGCCGAAGCAGACCTTCATGAACGCATAGCACCATTTTTTGGAATGGGACATGCGGTCTTTTTCGGGAAGCGCCATGGTGGCGCCGCCGTAGTTGCCGCGGGGGATGATCGTCACCTTGTGGATCGGATCGGAATCCTTTTCGAGATATTGAACGACGGCGTGACCCGCTTCGTGATAGGCGGTGGCAATTTTTTCTTTTTCGTCGATCACGCGGCTCTTTCTGGCGCGGCCCCAGCGAACCTTGTCGCGGGCTTCCTCGAGATCGTCCTGCTCGATGAATTCCTTGCCGGCGAGGGTTGCGCCCAGGGCGGATTCGTTGATGATGGCGGCGAGATCGGCGCCGCTGAAACCGGGGGTGGCGCGGGCGAGCCGCTGCATATCGACGTTCGGCCCGAGCTTCACCTTGCGGCTGTGGACCTTGAGGATTTCCATGCGCCCCTTGACGTCGGGCAGGGGAACATAAATCTGGCGATCAAATCGGCCCGGCCGGGTGAGGGCGGGGTCGAGCACGTCCACGCGGTTGGTGGCGGCGCAGACGATCACCTGGTCGTTGGTATCGAAGCCGTCCATTTCGACGAGGATGGCGTTGAGGGTCTGCTCGCGCTCATCGTGACCGCCGCTGGAAAATCCGCTGCCGCGGCGACGGCCGACGGCGTCGATCTCATCGAGGAAGATGATGCAGGGGCTGTTGTCCTTGGCCTGCTTGAAGAGATCGCGGACGCGGCTGGCGCCGACGCCGACGAACATCTCGACGAAGTCTGATCCGCTGATGCTGAAGAAGGGGCAATCGGCCTCGCCGGCGATGGCCTTGGCGAGAAGCGTTTTTCCCGTGCCGGGTTCGCCGACGAGGAGCACGCCGCGGGGAATTCGGCCGCCGAGGCGCTGGAATTTCTTGGGGTTCTTGAGGAACTCGACGATTTCCATCACCTCATCCTTGGCTTCTTCGATGCCGGCGACATCGTCGAAGGTGATGTTGGTGTGGTCCTTGGCGGTGATTTTGTGTTTGCTCTTGCCGAAGCTGCCGAGCATGCCGCCCGCGCCGGCGCTGTTGCGGAGCTGGCGGAAGACGAAGAACCAGATAAAGCCGAAGATCAGCAGCCACGGCACCAGCGGCAGCAGGATGTTCATCAGCAGGCCGGACTCATTTTTCGCGTCGACGCTGGTTTCACCGCGGCGACTCATGAGGGTGGCCAGATAAGTGCCGGTGGAGAACGTGCCTTCAGGATATTCGGTGCTGAAATATTTGTTGTTAGCGGCGGCGCCGGGGATCTGAACGCCGTCTTTCACTTCACCCTTGACGTCGTTGCCGTCAATCGTGAACTCTTCGACCTTGTGCGCATCGTAGAGGTTCTCGAAATCGGACGTATGGATGGGCGTATATTGCGTACTGGTGCTGCGGAGAAGCATGACCAGCATGATGGCAAGGCTGATGAACAGCACCCAACCGAAGAGTCCGCGTCCGATGCGCATGCCACCCCCGTTGGGATTAGGGCGGCCATTTTTTCGGAAAGGTCGTTCTGGTGGCTTTGGATCTGACATATGAACTACATCCTTAGAACGGACGCATCAGTGAATCGTGCGACGGCCTTACCGATCGCAAGAAGCATCGACGACAAAAGTAGCGGCGTCGATCCAATATCGGCGTCTGAGGCATCATAAGCAATGGTCCGGGGATATTTCCAGCATCAAACACCGTATATGCCTCCCAAGCCACAAAAACCACCATCAGGACGGGCAAAAATGGGTCACAGATGCAAAAATGACACAGGCCGGCGCATCGGCGACTTACCACGGGCCTTCCATCTCGTTGACGATGCCGGTGGCGAGGCGTTCCACGGCGTTTTCCGAGGCGGTGTACTGGCCTTCACCGAGGCTGGGGAAGTAGGTTGTCGCCTGCTCGAAATTCTGCCGGGAGACGAGGATTTTACCGGTGCGGAGGTCTTTCCAGGTGAAATTGACAATGATGGAGTATTCCGATTCCTGCGGCGTGGCGGTGTAGGGATTCAGCGACAGGCTGGACGGGGTAATGGCGACGATTTCGCCCTCGAGGATGGTATCCGCCCGCTCGCGCGGTTCGATTTTATAGGGGGTGAATTCCTCGATCTTTTTGTCGAGCGAATCGGTGAGCTGAAATTCCACCCCGCGGTGGAAATCGCGCGACGTAAAGACGGGCACGGCGACGCTGTGGATGCTCTGTCGAAAGACCGAGCCCCAGTGCCAGGAGGAATCGGAATCGCCCTGCTGGTATCCGCAGCCGGTAAGAAGAATGAAAAGCAGGCCCCGCGCGAGGTTTGGAGCGAAGGTCTTCACTGCAGGCCCGCGCTTTCGGAAGGTTCGGTGGTGGGGGCGTAGCTTGATGCCATCGGGGGCGGAGTTTCGCTGGCGTCGATGGCGGGCATTTGTACCAGCCGTTGCCGCGCAATATCCGCTTCCGGCAGATTCGGATATGTCTGGGCCAGGAAACGATATTCGTACACCGCGCCGCGCGGCTGATGCGTGCGCTCGTAGAAATCACCAACGTCCAGCAGCTTTTTGGCGAAGGCGCTGTCGATCTGGTCGAGGACGGTCTGCACGTTTTCCTCGGCGGCGAGGTCGGGATATTCCCGCTGGATGACCATGAGCTGGGCGCGGGCGTCAATGATGTTGCTGGCGTCGAACTTCACGCCGCGGAACTGGGCGAGGGATGAGAACGCGGCGCGGAGCTTGGCGCGGGGAATTTCGTCGCTGTGCGGGTAGCTGGCGATGTAAGCGTTGTAGGCGTCTTCGGCGAGGTCGTAATCGGCGTCGTTGAAATAGTAATCAGCGGTGGCCTTGAGACCGCGCTGGGCAAGGGGCGAGCCGGGGGAGCGCTGCTGGATTCGCCACATCATCTGAACGCCTTCGGTGCCCATATCCAGAAGACGCATACCGCAGAACTTTTCCTTGTACCCGTTGAGATAATCGGTGGCGACGTCGAATTGCTTCTGAAGGGCGGTCTGGAACAGTTTGCTTTCGGGGTATTCGTCCATCAGCTCATCGCAGAAGAAGAAACATCTCACGCGGTTGTCGAGTTGCAGGTAGGCATCGGCGAAGAGGAGAAGGCAGCGATCGCGCAGCGGAGATTTTTTATTGAGCTTTTCCCAGGCGATGAGGAGTTTTTTCGCCGGTTTGGGGTTGTGCTGGACGAGAAACTGCTCGGCCTGATCCAGCATGGGGGCGTCGAGGCTTTGGGCGGGGGCGGGCTGGGGCGTTTGGAGCCACCGCCCGGACCGGAATTCCCAGGTCTGGGCATTGGACGGGGATGAATCGCCGGGGATTGGATTCACCCGCGGCGAATCGATGGCGGGGCCGTCATCAGCGCATGCGAAGCGGCTTAGCGCCAGGCATGTAAGGATGCACAGAATCAGCCGATGTCCCATCGGGGCGGATTGTAATCAGGCGAAGTGACGGACGAAAGCATTGGAAGTAATATCGGGAGCGATGTCCGGCGAAGAAAACTCGATTTTGCATCGACCGCGGCGATTGCGATTGTCGCCGTTGCTGCGCGGCAGCCTGGCGGGCGTGAGATTGCAGCGGCGCGACCTGATCCTGCCGGTGTTCGTGTGCGAGGGCCAGGGGCAGCGGCGGGAAGTGAGTTCGATGCCGGGCGTTTTCCAGATGTCGGTGGATGTGGCGGCGGATTGGCTTTCACAGAAAGCGAAGGAAGGATTTGCGGCCTACCTGGTTTTCGGCGTCATTGAAAAATCAAAAAAGGATGCGACGGGATCGCACGCGCTGGATGCGGACAACGTGGTCTGCCGCCTGCTGCGCGAAATGAAAAATAGGCGCAGCGGGATGATTGGGATTACCGATTTGTGTTTCTGCGAATACACGAGTCACGGACATTGCGGCATTGTCTCGGAGGACTGCTCAACGGTTGACAACGATGCGACCGTGAAATTGCTGGTGCAGCAGGCGATCAATCACGCCCGCGCGGGGGCGGACATCATCGCGCCCAGCGGGATGATGGATGGCACGGTCGGAGCGCTGCGGCGTGGATTGGATTCGGCGGGGATTAACGATGTGGCGATCCTGTCGTATTCCGTCAAATACGCCAGCGCGTTTTACGGCCCTTTTCGTGACGCGGCCGATTCCGCACCGCAGTTCGGCGACCGCAGGTCGTATCAGATGGATCCGGCGCGCGGCGTGGAAGAGGCGATCCGCGAGACGATGCTGGATATCGAGCAGGGAGCGGACATGGTCATGGTGAAACCGGGAATGCCGTATCTGGACGTCCTGGCGGCGGTGAAAAAGGCGGTGCACGTGCCGGTGGTGGCATACCAGGTGAGCGGAGAATACGCGATGCTGGAATCGGCGGCGCGGCAGGGCTGGCTGGACCGTGACGGCGCGGTGATGGAATCGCTGCTGTCCTTAAAACGCGCGGGGGCGAGCCTGATCATCACCTATTTTGCGGAGGCGGCGCTGCGGTTGCTTCCTCCCTGATTGGAAATACCCATACGATGCGCGCAAGAATAAAATCCAACAGCCACTTGCAATTTAGGATTATTCCGGGGATAATGAGTTTGTTAGTGAACTGTTCGCATAAGCGGGCTGGACAGAGGGACAAGAAATTGAATTGCTCCAGCCGATAGATGAATCAGGAGTCGCTTAAGCGGACAGGGCGGAGAGCGAGATAGCGAGAGAGATATATAAAAAGGGCAGAGCGGGCATCCATGCCCACCTCGGTTGCTCGAGGACCCATCCTGAAGGTCTCTCTGCCGCTGCAAATTTTTCTTCAAACGGATGATCCACGGATTTCTTGCCGAGTCCCTGGCAGGAAATCCGTGGATCGTTCCATTTGGGTGATCGATCCGGGGGCGACGCACAACCCGTCGTCGTCCATGGACTGATCTACAATCACCGCCATCGGCTTTTGACGTCCTGCAAACAAATGGCATCCGTGCCATTGCAGGGTCATGAGCGACAAGCGCGGAGCTTCCGTGCGCGGGCAGCCTGTCTGCCGATCGCGGTGAGCGATCCCTTTTACAACAACAGATTTGGGGGAGAAGCATCCTTCCCTGGATATCTCCATGCCCATTTTCAACGGTGTGATTTTAAGCCCGCACCGCTGAATTATGTGAAACAAACAACCGGCAATCCATTGCCAACCGAGTCAATCCTTTGATTCATCTCGCCGAGGCCCCGGTTGCGTTTTTTGCTCCTGGGCCGGCGGTCGCAGGCTTTCCTGAGCCCACGCCTCAATTATTTCGCTTTGCGCGATCAGTTTATTCCGCAGTTCGCGCCATCGATCCCGACTGAACAATTCGAGATGGTCCTGCACTCCCACTAATGTGACTTCCCGTCCCAGGTTTGCCCGAGTCAAAATGCTTTCGGGCAGAACCACACGACCGGCTGCATCGCAATCCACTTCAGCACCCAGCGAGAGGGTGAGATAAGTGAAACTTTTCTGCAGCTCGCTGGGCATCAGTCCGGGCGACAATTGTTTTTTAAACAGTCGCCGAAAATGACCCATCGTATACAGCCACGGGACTGAACCTTTCAGGGTTACGAACAGCGATCCTTCATCAGCCGGATCAAAATTCTTCCGAACCAGTGCTGGGATCGACAGGCGATTCTTGGGGTCAAGAATCAGATCATGCGCGCCCAGGAAGAAAGGTGTTCGCTTCAATTTTCAAATGCCCTGAACCACTCAGACCCTATTGGTGGCACACTTATACTTTAGCCGGGAAATGACTGCAAGTTCAAACCACCAAGAAACTGTTTAAAAATTCTAAAAGTTTTTCAGATGTGCGCAAAAAGGCTCTAAAAATAGGTGTTTCTAATCAGTTCGCCGCGTCAAGTCTCAGTGGATAACCTGTTGGGATCGACGCCCGATAAGCAGTTTACCCATTAAAGCAAATGCGGCAATCAGGAAAATGAGAATGATTTCGATCCAGCTTGCCGGAGAGGACGGCGCGGAACTTTGCGCGACCGCGCCGCAGAGAGGGCCGAAAATCGCGAATGAATTGGGGTCGAGCGTTGCACCATCAGTGATGAAGTCGGCGCGCAGATACCAGAGGAGCGGGCCGCCGATGCTCAGCAGGCTGGCGGCGGCGGCAAGCGAAAGCTGATCGCGCGGGTTCGGAAGGGTTCTGCGCCAGAGGTGAAGTGTGATGAGCCAGATACAAACGTAGACTTCGCAGCGTACCAGCGCGCTGGCGGGGGCATCGCCAAGATATGATGCCAACTGCGCCAGCGGCCACGCGGACGCTATCACGAGTATCGTCTGCCGCCAGGTGCGCAAGAGATGGGGGAAAATCAGCGATGAGACACCGACCTGAAAAGCCAGCAGCATTGGCAATGCCAACTGCTCCGTTGCGCGGGGCGCCCGTGCCCACAGCGCGATGCGGGAAGCACTAAGGAGCAGGGCAGCAAGCTGGCCGGTAAGCCAAAGGATAAACGCGATCCAGAATGGCGAGTCGAATTCACGTCTGGCGGAGGGGATCATGGGAGTGGTATTTCCATGATATGCGGCGGATATCACTGAGTATTTGCGGGAGAATCGACCTGGGCAGTGGCGTTTTGCGGGGTAGCGGGCTGCGGGCAGGTGACCCGATCGAAGCGGAGATCCAGCCAGGGCTGATTGTCATCGACCCGGTGGGCGCGAAGGTAGATGTCCTGAATAGCCGCGAGTTTTTGCGGGGCGGAGACTTCGATGAAAGCGTCTTTGGCGCTGGGGGGGCGGCCCCAGCGTAGTTGGGTGCCAAAACGCGTCACGAGAACGATTTGCGCCTGTCGATCGTCGCGTCGGCCGGCGAAATTGCTGACGTCGATATCGCGGATCTGATCGGCCCAGTCGGCATCATCAAGAAGGCGGGACATTTCCACGCCGCTTTGCAGATCGGCTCCCGGCCAGACCTGCCCGGCTTCGGGGGGAGCATGGGAAACACCATCGATGATCCGCAAATTGGTTTTGCCGTCGGCCCCGAGGAGAATTCTGGGGAGGAGGCTGGCATCGTATTGCTCGGGCAGTTTGATGCCCTGGGAATCGACAAGCCAGTAAAAATCGCCCCATTTCACGAGGGCGGCAGGCGTGTGGTAGTCGCAGTCAATTTCCAGCGTGTCACCCGGAGATGAGCCGTAGACGCGGCGAATCATGTTGACCTGCTTGATCCACGGGTTGGATTCGAGCGATCGGGCGGTGTCGATCAGAAGCTGGCGATTGAATGATGAGCGCAGGCCGATGGGCTGCGTGGTTTTGACGATCTCCCCGGCGAGGAAATCGCTCATCCACGCGGGGCGGTTGACGAGCACGACTTTCGGCGGCCGATCGGGGAACGCGAGCCGGCGATCCACGTACACCTGGCAGATACGAAACACGCAGACAATCGCGGAAAGGAAGATGACGGCGATCGTGGCATGAAGCGCGATGCGCCAGAGCAATTCATCCCGTTTCGAAGACGAGGATTTACGGCTCGGCGCGGAAGCCGATTTTTTGGTTCTGGGCATGGGCTATTGGTTTATCGGACGTGCAGGGGGAGCGCCTTGAACGCGAATTGAACTCTATAGGCGTTGGTTTACGCATGCCGCCATCAGGCGGACACGAGTTTTAGGCCGTGGGCAACGAAAGGCTGGAAATCAGAAACATTCTCGGTGGCAAGTCGTGCGCCAGAGCGGAATGCCACGGCTGCAATCATGCAATCGACCAGGCTACCGCGGCGGCGACCGGTTCGGTTGAACCAATTGGCCGCGACCGTTGAATCCTGAGATAAGAACGGCTCGGGAGCGGGAAAGAGTTGCGCTGCTTTTGCAATTTGTTCGTTGTTTACAGGTCCGCAAAGGAATTCGGTCCAGACAATCGCACTCAGAGCGACAGGCTCGGTGGCCAGCCATTTGCGAAGGAGAATTGCCTGCGGGGAGTTGGGGACAAGCCTGGAAATCAGAAAGTTTGTGTCGAGATGGGTCATTCCGCAGTAGCGCCGAGATTCCGGGTGGTGTTTAATCGCTCGCGGCGCGACTCTATTGCCCAAGCCTGTGCTGATACGTGGTCCAAGCCCATGATTTGCTGCAATTCGTCAAAAATGTCCAGTGGCGAACGTCTTTGCCCGGATTCAACAAGCACAATGACTTCGGCGGTTGCGCCTGATTGAAGTTCCGGCGAGCGAATTTCAATCCTGCCATCCTGCTCAACCTTAATTGTCTGACGAATTGCGGCAACCATGGAATTCAGTTTAGCACATTTGGATGGGATGCGTCAGTAATTTAAGGGCGGTGAGAACCCATGTTCTCCACCATACAACAACCGCGCTCGGCGGCGCGGCGGACGAGGCGGTCCACCAGGGTACCAAAGGCGATCCCGGCGTGGTTGGCGGCTTCGGGGAGGAGGCTGCGGGGGGTGAAGCCGGGAAGAGTGTTGATTTCCAATAGATACGGCTGATTCGAGGAGTTCAGCATGATGTCGATTCGGGCGAGATCGCGCGCCCCGACGATGGCGTTGGCGCGGCGGGCCAGTTCGCGGCACTCTTCGACGACCTGCGGGGGGAGGCCGGTGTCGAAGCGATGCTCGGTTTCGCTGGAACGATATTTGGCTTCAAAATCGAAGAACTCTCCCTTGGGGACGATTCGAATCGGGGCCAGCGGTTTTTCTTCCAGCAGGCCGACGGTCAGCTCCACGCCGTCGATGAATTCTTCGACCAGGACGGAATCGTGAGTTGTCAAAACTTTATCGATGGCATCGGCGGCTCGGGGCGAGCTTTCGGCGGTGGCTTTGCAAACGTAGACGTCGATGCTGCTGCCGCTGTCGATCGCCTTGACGACGCAGGATTTGGGCGGATTGGAATATTGTTCGCCGCGGTGGATCACGCGGTAGGGAGGTGTGGGGAGCCCGGCGATTCCCCACGCTTTTTTGGTCTCCACCTTGTTCATGCCGAGGCGCGAGGCCTTGGACCCGCTGCCGACGAACGGCAGGCCGCGGTCTTCCAGAATTTCCTGAAGTTCACCGCTTTCCCCGAAAGCGCCGTGCAGGACGGGGAAGATCACATCGGCGGGATGATCGAGGCCGGAAAGATCGGTGGGGGAGACATCGCTGGGGAAAACATCGTGCCCGATGGACTGAAGCGCGTCGATGACGGCTTTTCCGCTGACGAGGCTTACTTCTCGCTCGGCGCTGGGACCGCCATATAAAACGGTGACTCGCATAAATCCTTCAGAGCCTAGGGCCAGATCTGCACTTCGCTTTCGAGGTGGATCTGATTGCGGTCGAACACTTTTTCGCGGATCAGTTTGATGGTGGTGTGGATATCCTCGGCCGTGCAGCCGGGATGAGCGATGATGAAATTCGCGTGTTTGGTGCTGATCTCGGCGCCGCCGATGCGCATGCCTTTGAGACCGGCCTGGTCAATCAGCGCGCCGGCGCTGAGGCCGCGGGGATTCTTGAAGATGCACCCGGCGTTTTTCGTATTGAGCGGCTGGGTGTTTCGTTTGTACATCCAGATTTCCTTGGTTTTGCGGAGGATCCGCTCGGGCTCCTCCGGCTCGAGGTCGAGCGTCGCGCCGAGGATGAACGGCGCGGAGATGTTGGTCGTGCGATAATCGAACACGAGATCGTCTTTCTGACGGGTGTAGAGATTTCCGTGGCCGTCCATCACTTGGACGGAATGGACGATGGAGCCGATATCGCCGAACTTGCCGCCGGCGTTCATGCGGATGCCGCCGCCCATCGTGCCGGGGATGCCGGCGAGGCACTCAATGCCCGCAAGCCCCTGGCGAATGGTGCGGAGGACCAGTTTCTGCATGTCCGCGCCAGCGCCGACTTCCACCTGGTGTTTGCGAACCTGAACGCGGCGGAAATGGTCGGCGTCGAGGCGAAACACCGCGCCGTCCACGCCGGCGTCGCTGGCGAGAATATTCGCGCCCAGCCCTAGGATGTACATTCGGATATTGGATTCCGAGCAGCGGCGCGCGGCCTCCTGGAGTTCTTCAACGGAGGTTGGGCGGACGAGCCATCGGGCCGGGCCGCCGATGCGATACCAGGTGTGTCGCGCCAGCGAGGCATTTTCCTCGACGATTTTTTCCAGGCCGGAAAATGGATTGGACAATTTCAGCATAGTTCGATCGCATCCTTCAATCGGTTGTCAACACCCTCCCGATTTCCCAGATGTTTCCCGCTCCCATGGTGACGATCAGGTCGTCCTCGCGCGTGTTCTGCTTCAGGTGCTCGACGATCTTTTCGAACGAATCCAGGTGAATGGCTTTCTGCCCGTTGGCCTGGATGCGTTTCACGAGATCGGCGGCGGTGACTTTCTGCCGCTCGGCGTCGCTGTCGCGGACAAAATAGATGTCCGGGACAATCGTTTCATCCGCCTGCACGAAGCTGCGGGCGAAATCTTCCAGCAGCGACCGCGTTCGGCTGTGCTGGTGCGGTTGAAACACGCAGATCAACCGGCCCGGTTCAAACCGCTCGCGCAGCGCCTTGAGCGTGGTGCGCACTTCCGTGGGATGATGGCCGTAATCATCGACGACGGTCGCGCCGCGGAAGCGGCCCATGACGGTCATGCGGCGATCGACGCCTTCGAATCTTCCCATCGCGTCGATGGCGTTCGCGGGCGAGATTCCGCATGCACAGCAGGCCGCCACGGCCATCGTTGCGTTGAGGAGATTGTGTTCACCGGCCACGGAAAGACGCAAAGTGCCCACGCGCTGATTTCGATACGATACTTCGCCGCGATAGCATCCGTTGTCAATGCCCAAAACGCGCGTGGACCAAATATAATTTTCTTTTAGCGCCACGGTTTCGACGGGCGCGGCGATTCCGCTGAGGGCGCGGGCGACCTGGCGATCATTTCCGCAGGCGACGATGAGGCCATCTTTTGGCACGCGCCGGGCGAAATCGCGGAAGCTTTCGACGATTTCGTCGATGTCGCGGTAGTAATCGAGATGATCCGGCTCGATGTTGGTGATGAGGGCGACCTTCGGATGAAGGTTGTGAAAGCTGCGGTCAAATTCGCACGCCTCGGCGACGAACACATTTCCACCGCCGCTGTGGCTACCGCCGCCAAGCTGCGGGACCGTGCCGCCGATGACGAAGCTGGGATCAGCGCCGCATTGGGCGAGGGCGAAGCTGATCATCGCGCTGGTGGTCGATTTGCCGTGAGTGCCCGCGACGGCGACGCCGAAGCGCTCCCCCATCACCATGCCGAGCATCTGGGCATATTTGACGGTTTTAAGCCCGAGGGCGCCCGCGGCGAGCATCTCGATATTTTTATCGGGCACGGCGGCGGTGCGGACGACGAGATCAATTTTGGAATTGAGCAATTCGCCCGATTGATTCCGCGAAATTTTTGCACCTTTTTTGGAAAGGTCGAAGGTGATGGGGCCGGAACTGGTGTCGGAACCGGAGACAATCGCGCCCGCGTCGAGGAGCATGCGCGCCAGGCCGCTCATGCCGGTGCCCCCTACTCCGATAAAATGCACCCGCTTGCCGCGGAATTGGCTGGCGGCCTGCGCTTCCGTTCGCGTTTCGGTGATGGCAGCGTCCATGCTTGTCTTATCGTACAACTGACTCGATTGACTTTCTAGAAGTTTATTTGATCAGCGCGTTGATTTGCGGCTCGCCCATTGCCCGCCGGGTATAATTTTGCGCATGCAAATCGCACCCTGGCTTGTTTACGCGCTCCTGGGCGCGGTGATGGCGGCGCTGGCGGGAATTTTCGCAAAAATCGGAACCGAAGGGATCGATTCCACGTTCGCCACGGCGATCCGCGCCACGGTTGGAACGATTTATGTTCTGCTGGTGACGACTCTCCTCGGTAAATGGCCGCACGCCCGAAATCTGAATCTGCGCGCTCTTGTCTTCATGATGCTGACCGGCATTGCCGGGGTCTCTTCATGGTTGTTCGAATATCACGCGCTGACCTTGCCGGGAGGGATGATCTCGAAGGTGGCTGCGCTGGATAAACTGAGCGTCCCCCTGACCGTGGTGCTGGCCGTGCTGCTGCTCAAAAATGAAAAGCTGATGAGCTGGAATTGGATTGGGGTGATACTGATCGTCGTGGGTGCATATCTGGTGGCATATCGACCTGCGAATCCATGAATCGAGCCCAGCTTCAAACCCGTCGGGTGCTCGACCGGCCGGGTCCGAGCTTGGCGGCTTTGGGCAACGGGGATTGGTGGGTCATTTTGCCGCTGTGGCGGCGGGCGATCAGCGCCTGTTCCTTGGTGGATATCGTTGCGGGGGCGATGCGGCCCAGGGCGGCGCGGGCACGCTCCACTTCCTTGTCGCTTCGGTAAATCTGGGCGACTCGTTTGAGGATTGCGGCGTCGGGATTGGGCTCTTCGCCGCAATGGTCGCAGAACACCGCATTGGAATCGTACGTATGTCCGCAGTGAAGGCACAGGTTTTGGGAGCGGCGGCTGGCGATCAGGCGGTCGCGCTCGCGCTGACGCAGGATCGCCTCGGCAATGCGGTAAAGGATGGCGAGCAGGCCGAGAATCAGGATCAGCGGATGGAGCGATGCGAGAATGGCCACCGCCAGAAGCCAGAGAACGACCGCGGCCATGAAAAATAGATAGACCTGAAGCGGCGGGATTCCCTGTCCGTTGCGGGAGACGGCTTCGTTGATGTAGGTGAGGATCCCGAAGGCCAGCACGACCGGCCAGATTGTCCAGCCGTGGGCGAAAAGAAGGTTTACGAGGGCGCCAATGGCGATGGAAGCGGCCACGACCAGGTGGGAGAACCGTAAATCATGACGGATGAATTCCTGCCAGGCGGCCGTCAGGCGAGGTTTGATCGTGTTCCAGTCCATGCCCGTCATCGGCTTTAATAATAAGGACTTGTAGGAATTTGTTCTATTTGGCAGTATAATCAACGGCCACCCAAGGCGGCGGAAAATATGCGGGCGTTGCAGTTCAAATTTGTTCCAATAGTTGTAGGTGCTTTGATTTTTTCGGTGGTGGGGATTGCGCCCGCTGATGTGCTGCTGCCGGCAACTCGACCATCGCAGCCTTTGGTGCGGCAATGGATTCCCCGCGGGTTCCACGCGGTTCGGGATGTTCCATATCTATTGCATGCGCGGCGATCGCAGATGCTGGACATTTATGGGCCGGATGTTCCGACGGCGCCGCGGCCGCTGCTGGTGTGGATTCATGGCGGGGGGTGGTTCAGCGGGGACAAGGCACTTCCACCGGGGATGGGAACGCTGCTGCGGGGATACGATCTGGCAAGCATCAATTACCGGCTGAGCAACGAAGCGATTTTTCCAGCGCAGATTTACGACTGCAAGGCGGCGATCCGTTTTTTGCGGGCGCACGCGCGGGAGTTTGATATCGATCCGACGCGGATCGGAGCCTGGGGCGAATCGGCCGGCGGCCAACTGGCGTCGCTGCTCGGGACGACCAACGGCAGGGCGGAATATGAGCCGCTGGGCGCAAGCCTGGGCGGCTCCAGCGCGGTGCAGGCCGTATGCGACTGGTTTGGACCGTCGGATTTCGTTCACAATCCGCAATTTCACGGGTTCACGATCCGCGCCGAGAGCCTGCTGTTTGGATCGATGAATTCGCCGAACTCGACGCAAGAGATGCTTGCCGAAGAGATGTTCGCCAGCCCGGCCCAGCAGGTGGGTCACGCGCCGCTGGTTCCGTTTCTAATTATGCACGGCGAGCTTGATCCCTATGTGCCGGTGCAGCAAAGTGAAGTGCTGTATCAGAAACTTCGGGCAGCAGGGGCGCCGGCGAGATTGGTGATCATTCCCAAGGGCGGGCATGGCAACGGGTGGTTCCGCAATCGCGATGACATCGCGATGGTCTACAACTTTTTCGATCGCTGCTTCATATCGAGCAAACCACGGCCGTTAACGCCTGTGCAGATAACGCCAGTGACGCGCGTGGTCACAACAGCCTCGGTGCTGGTGGCGACCACGCGTCCCTCCCATTAGTTTTTCTCGTCTGATAACTGTTCAATTCTGGCGGACTGGGCGATGCTTATGACCTGGGGGGAAGGTGCCGATAGACACTTCATGCCCGAATCTAACGCGCCTACAGTCTCAAATGGGGGTCGTGCGGAAAAAGAAGCCCTGAGCAAAATCAGGAAGCGCCTGGCGGATCATTTTTTCGCCCAGGCGCAATCGACGGCCGATCCGGTTGCGGATGCCGCCGCTCGGAAGAAGATCGAGGAAGAGCTTCCGCATGCGCTGCGCGCTTCCGATGCGCACCTGCCGGAGAATGTGCGGCAGGAGATCGTTCACGCGGTGATCCACGAGCTGTACGGCTTCGGGCCGATTCAACCGCTGCTGGATGATCCCACCGTCACTGAAGTGATGGTCAACCGCGCCGACCGGGTGTACGTGGAGCGCAACGGCAAGCCGATGCGCACGGATATTACTTTTGATGATGATGCGCATGTCCGGCAGGTGATCGAACGAATCATGAAGCCGCTGGGCAAAAAGCTGGATTCCACCAACCCTCTGGTGGATGCGCGTCTGCCGGATGGGTCGCGCGTGAACGTGGTGATTCCGCCGGTGGCGATCGCGGGGTCGTGCATCACGATCCGCAAATTCAGCCGCAAGCGCCTGGGGATGGAGGACCTGATCAACTTCGGATCGATCACCAAGCCGATCGCGGATTTTCTGCAGGGATGCGTACAGGCGAGATTGAACATCGTGGTGTGCGGCGGCACCGGTTCGGGAAAGACGACGCTGCTTAACGTGCTGTCGAGCTGCATCGGGCCGGATGAACGAATCGTGACGATCGAAGACGCGGCGGAACTGCAGCTCAGCCAGGACCATGTCATCACGCTGGAAGCGAAGAAGTCGGGCACGGACAGCGGCGCGGAAGTGACGATTCGCGAGCTGGTGCGCAACGCGCTGCGCATGCGTCCGGAGCGGATCGTGGTGGGCGAGTGCCGCGGGTCCGAGGCGCTGGACATGCTGCAGGCGATGAACACGGGTCATGACGGCTCGCTGACGACGCTGCACGCCAACAGCCCGCGGGACGCGATTTCGCGTATTGAGACGATGTCGCTGATGGCCGGGATCGATTTCCCGATCCGGGTGATCCGAGAGCAGATCGGCTCGGCGATCCAGGTCATGGTGCAGCAGTCGCGCATGCGCGATGGGTCGAGAAAAGTGACCAGCGTGACGGAGATCGCCGGAATGGAAGGCGACCGCGTGCTGATGCAGGAACTGTTCAAGTTCAAGGAAGTTCCCGGCGCCGCAATGGGCAGCAAGGTGGAAGGCTGCCTGATGCCGTGCGGATTGCGGCCGGCGTTCATGCACAAGCTGGAGAACGCGGGCGTGAGAATTCCGCCGGAGACTTTCTCGCCGGCCTCGGTGAACCGTATGAAAAACGCGGCGTGAATCCGGCGCAAGCGCGGTGCTGCGCACCGCCGCCAAATAATGGATTGGCGCGCGCGCGTGGATGGCGACAATGCGGGGCATGAAATATCGGCGACTGGGAAAGACGAATCTGCGGGTTTCGGTCATCGGGGTGGGGACATGGCAATTGGGCGGGGAATGGGGCAAGGAATTTTCCCAGGTTGATGTCGATCGCATGTTCGATGCGGCGCGGCATGCGGGAATCAACCTGATCGACACGGCCGAGTGCTATGGGGATCACACCTCCGAAGCGTTTGTCGGCAGCGCCATTCAGCGCAATCGGGGCAGTTGGGTGGTGGCCACCAAGTTCGGGCACAAATTCCATTCCCACATGAACCGCACGGATGAGCGCACGGCGGGACACGTTTTGAAGCAAGTCGAGGATTCGCTGGCAGCGCTCAAGACGGATTACATCGACCTTCTTCAGTATCACAGCATACGATTCGACGAATTTGACAACGATGAGCTGACGAAGGTGCTGGAGGATTTCATTCGCTCCGGCAAGGTTCGGCATCTGGGGAATTCCATTTCCGGCCAGACGCGAAAGAATATCGATCAGGTCGAGAATTCGACGCGGCGGGGCGTGGAGGCGATCCAGGTTATTTACAATCGGCTGGATCGGACGCCGGAGGAGCAGGTGTTTTTATCCTGTCAGAAGCAGAATCTGGGGGTGCTGGCGCGCGTTCCGCTGGCGAGCGGATTTCTGAGCGGAAAATATAAGCCGGGCAGTTCGTTTGGGCCGGACGATGTTCGCGCCGGGCAGGACCGGGCGCTGATCGATCAGCGGCTGCGTGAGGTGGAGGAAATTCGGCGCAAGGAAGTTCCCGCTGGCGTGAACATGGCCGAATGGGCGCTGGCGTGGTGTTTGCTTCATCCGGCGGTGACAACCGTCATCCCGGGTTGCAAGGACGAGAATCAAGTCCGCACCAATGCCGCGGCCGCGGAGCTGGCGATGGTGAGCGAGGATCATCCGCAGGCGTGGAAATAGACGCGATCAGGATCGAAGCGGTGAAGGTGGAGGAGATCGTCGATCTCCGGCATCGGGTGCTGCGCGCGGGATTGCCGAGGGATGCGGCGATTTTCCCTGGGGATGAGGATGCGGGCACGGTTCACATTGCGGCCAAGGATGGGGAAAAGATCGTGGGGTGCGCGACGGTGCTGGTGAACCGGTGGGAAGGCAAGCCGGCATGCCAGGTGCGGGGGATGGCAGTTGATCCGGCCTGCCAGGGCCGGGGAATCGGTATGCGGCTGCTGGCGGAGGTGGAGCGGATCGCCCTGGGGCAGGGGATTCACCTGATCTGGGCGAATGCGCGCACGCCGGCGTCGCATTTTTATTTTCAGAATGGATGGGAAGTGGTGTCGGAGATGTTCGAGATTCCGACGGCGGGGCCGCATTACAAGATGGTTCGGCGGATATAGTAGAAACCAGAATACATTGAACCGCAGAGATCGCGGAGAACGCAGAGATAAGAATTTTGGTTGCTCCTCTGCGTACTCTGCGCTCTCTGCGGTAATATTCTTTTCATGGCAAGCGAAAAGTCATGGCAGGCGCGGATCGGTGAAGGACCCGATGCGCTGGCGCAGAAATTCGTGGAATCGATCAGCTACGATCGCCGGCTGTACAAGCACGACATCGCCGGGTCGATCGCGCATGCGACGATGCTGGCGAAGGTGGGGCTGATCACGGACGGCGAGCGCGACAAAATCGTCGAGGGATTGAAGTCAATCGAGCGCGATATCGAATTGGGGAATTTCAAGTTCGATGAGAGCCTGGAAGATATTCACATGGTGATCGAGGCGGCGCTGATCGGGCGCGTCGGCGAGCCGGGAAAGAAGCTGCATACGGGGCGAAGCCGGAATGATCAGGTGGCGACGGATTTAGCGATCTGGTTGATGGATGCTTCAAGAAAAATAGAAGAGGAATTGGTTTCCCTTTGCAAAGCATTCGTGGCGCTTGCTGATCGAAGCGCACAGGTTGTGATGCCGTCGTACACACATTTGCAGCGAGCGCAGCCAATCGTCGCCGGTTCTGAAAGTCTGGCGTGGGTGAATTCGTTTTATTCTGACGTTCATCGCATCGCATATTGGGTGAAATCAGGAAGCAACGAATCAAGCGAGCAATTGCCGCTCGGAAGTGGTGCAATTGCTGGTTCCTCATTGCCGATTGATCCGGCGGCGGTCGCTAAAGATCTCAAATATTTTCCGCATCCAAATCACGTCGGGTGGTCCTATTTTTCAAAGCCACCGGCAAGCAGCATTGAACGGACTGCATCGCGCGATCACGCATGTGATTTTTTATACGTATGCGCCCTGATCTCCATGCACCTTTCCCGCTGGGCGGAGCAGTGGATTATTTACATGTCCACGGAGTTTTCGTTTATCAAGATCGCGGACAAGTACACGACGAGTTCTTCGATGATGCCGCAGAAGCGGAATCCGGACATGCTGGAACTGATCCGGGGGCGGTGCGGGAATGTGTATGGGGATCTCTTTGCGCTGATGACGATTTTGAAGGGGCTGCCGATTGGGTACAACCGGGATTTGCAGGAGGATAAGCGGATTGTGTTCCGGGCATATGACACGGTGAGTGCGTGCCTGGAGATGGCGACGGCGATTGTGAATTCGGCGAATTTTGTGAAGGAGAATATCGAGCCGACGCTGGATAAGGGGTTTTTGGATGCGACGTCGCTGGCGGAGTTTCTGGTGACGAAGGGTGTGCCGTTCCGGACGGCGCACCATATTGTGGGGACGCTGGTGGCCAAGTGCGAGAAGGAGGGGAAGACGGCGCTGGCGCAGCTTTCGGTCGGGGATTTTAATGAGGCGATGAAGACCCACGGCAGCGCCGTGGGCGTTACTGATGAAATTTATCAGGCGCTGGGGGCGCGGAATGTGGTGAAGCGATATCAGAGCGCGGGGGCGGCGGGGGGGAAGCCGTTTGAGGAGCAACTTGCGGCGTGGAAGAAACGGCTGGGCGTTTGAAGGCGATATCGGAGGGATTGGACGATGCGGCGCGTGGTCGTGGTGGGCACGAGCGGGGCGGGGAAATCGACGCTGGCGCAGGAACTTGCGAGGCGGATTGGAGTGCCGCATGTGGAACTGGATGCGCTGCATTGGCGATCGAATTGGACGCCGACGCCGACGGAAATTCTTCGGCCGCGCGTGGAGGCGGCGATCGCGGGAGATGGATGGACTGTGAGCGGGAATTATATGACGCTGCGGGATTCGATCTGGCCAAAGGCGGATACGCTGATCTGGCTGGATTATCCGATGCCCCTCGTGATGTGGAGGGTGATTCGGCGAACGGTGGGCCGGTGCATCACCAAGGAACCCTTGTGGGCGGGTAATGTCGAAACATGGCGATTGTCGTTTTTCGACAAGGAGTCGATCATCGTTTGGGCCTGGACGACATGGCGGAAGGTACGGAGGGATTATCCGAAGCTGTTTCGGTCGCCGGCTTACAAGGGAATCCGCAAGTACCGTTTCAGATCGCCGGGGCAGACGCGGGATTGGCTCCAGCGAATCGAATTTGAAGGCCCAAATGCCGCGCATCATTGATTACCCGGTCGTTCTGCGGCAACTCGAATCGGAGGGGCTGAAGTGTCAATATTTCAATAGCGGATCGTTTGGGTTTGCGGACTTGTCCGTTGCCCAGGTGCGGGGATGGGTGGGGCCGCCGGATGAGACGATTCGAGACGAAATGAGGCGCTTTGCGCGGGGCGTTGGGGAGCCCTATGTGGATCGGTTGGTTAGTCGGGCATTGCGGGCCTGGAAGTTGGTTTTGAGCGGAAATGTCTGGGTGATGCCGGCGAGCCACTGGTCGTTTGAACTGGAACATGGCAATGGGGCGTGGTTGCCGGGGTTACTGGGGGAGATTGGGATCGATCCAAACTGCTTTATGGGTCTTACGAACGCGGCGGCGATTGAATTTCAGCTAGCCGAGGAGCAGGCATTTCGAAGACTTATCGAGGGTTTGCTGGACGGGCTTGTGGCGAGCGATTTCACGCTGGCGTTTCCGGGTCGCAAGACGGTTTGTACGCTCCATCATCACAAGCAGTTGTGGTGGATGACGATGGATGACCTAATAGCGCGGGGGCTGGACGCGATCGAATAAGATGATATCCATTTATATGGTTGCTTGAATCGGGCCGGGGAATGCATAATATATGAGCAATTAGTTTGGCTGGTGTTGGGATTTAGCTTTCCCGCAGCAGCCACGGGCGGTTCGCCATAGCGGATGGTGAATCGCTGGAGAAGAATCTCGATTCGACGTTACGATATGAACGTGGTCATTCTGGGAATTCTCACGAAGACGATCCTTCTGGCGCTGGGCGCGTTCGGGCTGTTGCTCGGACTGGTCCGGCGTGCGCGGGGAAGCGGACGCCGGGTTTTGCCCCCGGTGCTGCTGGCCCTGCGACCTGATTTGTCGCCGGTGCGGGTAAATACCCGCCGGCTCATCAACATGCCTTCGCGAGCCCCTCCCGGATCTGAGCCTCCCGTGGATTTATTCACGCGCTTTGGGTCGTGCTGACTTCGTTCGATCGTTCGGTCACTTCGTCGAGTTGATGGTTTTTTTCCAGGATATCCGCGCTTTGAATTCGTTCGCGAATGCGGATGAGTTCGGGTGGGACTCATGGAAATTGTCATCGGAATTGTGATTGGTGTGATTGTCGGGGCCGGGATGGCGCTGGGGGCGCTGAAGGTCATGGGCAACACGGCCCTGAACCGGGGGCGCCTCGAGGCGGAACAGATCAAGAATAATTCCATTGCCGAGGCCCAGAACAAGGCCAAGGAAATCGAGCTTGCCGCCCGGCAGGAACAGATCAAGCGCAAGGAGCAATTCGAGCGCGATATCGAGCAGAAGCGGAACGATTTGAAGAGTCTGGAAGGCCGGCTCGACAAACGGGAGGACACGCTGGATCGCAAGCTGGACACGCTGTCGGTGAAGGAAAAGAATCTGGACCAGCTCGAGGCCAAAGTTTCCAATCGCGAGAAGTCGATTGCAGGCAAAGAAGAGCAACTGAACCAGGTTTTGCACGAGCAGCGCGATCGGCTGCTGCAGGTCACGAATCTTTCGCCCGAGGCGGCAAAGGAAATGCTCCTGAAGCGCATCGAGGATGATTGCAAGCTCGAGGCCGGGGCGACGATTCTGCGGATCACCGAGCAGGCGCAGGATGAGGCGAAGGAAAAGAGCCGGCAGATTATTCTGCAGGCGATCCAGCGCTACGCGGCGGAGCAGACGGCCGACCACACCGTGAGCACGGTGACGATTCCCAACGATGACATGAAGGGTCGCGTGATCGGGCGCGAGGGGCGCAACATCCGCGCGTTTGAAAAGGCGACGGGGGTGGATGTGATCATCGACGACACGCCGGGCGTTGTGGTGGTGAGCTGTTTCGATCCGGTGCGGCGCGAGGTGGCCAGATTATCGCTGGATCGTCTTGTGCAGGATGGGCGAATTCATCCCGCGCGGATCGAGGAAGTAGTGACGGGGACGACCAAGGAGATCGAAGAGGAGTTGATTCGCCTGGGCAAGGAAGCGGCCCAGGAGGCGAACCTGCAACTGGCCAAGCCGATCCTTCCGATGCTGGGCCGGCTGGCGTTCCGCACCAGCTACGGGCAGAACGTGCTGAAGCATTCGATGGAGGTGGCATATCTGACGCAGATCATGGCGGATGAGCTGGGGCTGGACGGCAACCTGGCGCGTCGCGCGGGGTTGCTGCACGATATCGGCAAGGCGATGGATCACGAGCAGGAAGGCGGACATCCGCAGCTTGGCAAGGAATTTCTGCGGCGCTTCGACGAACCGGAAGCGGTCCTGAACGCGGCCGAGGGACATCACGGCGATGTGCCGGCGACGACGCCGTACACGGCTCTGGTAATGGCGGCGGACGCGATCAGCGCCAGCCGGCCGGGAGCGCGGCGCGAGAGCCTGGAGCGATACGTCAAGCGTCTGCAGGAGTTGGAAGACCTGGCGATGACATTCGAAGGCGTGCGGCAGGCGTACGCGATCCAGGCGGGCCGCGAGGTGCGCGTGATCGTCGATGCGAAGCTGATCGACGACCGCATCAGCGCGAAGATCGCCCGGGACATCGCGCAGAAAATTGAGCAGGATTTGAATTATCCCGGGGAGATCAAGGTGACGCTGATTCGCGAAGTGCGGTCGGTGGAGTATGCGCGGTGAGATTGTGCGGGTTTGGAGTTCAGGTTTTGACGCGGGCGGTTGAATACTTCACAATCGCATAACCGAATGAAGGAGTCTGAATGCCAAAGTTGATTGTCGACAGCGTGGGAACTTTTGAAGTGCCGGCGGGGAAGCGGCTGGTGCTGGCGCTGGAGGATGAGGCGAAGATCGATCAGTTGCATTCGTGCGGCGGTCTTGCCAAGTGTACGACGTGCCGGGTGCGGTTTATTTCGGGGGAGCCTGAGAAGGTGACGCAGGCGGAGCGCAGCGTGCTTTCGGCGCGCGGGCTGGGCGGGACGCATGGGCTGCGGCTGAGTTGCCAGATTGTTTGCGATCACGATATGGAACTGGTGGCCGAGAGCCGGCTGGCCGGCAGTGCGAAAAAAGACGTGGGTCCGCGGCCGGCGGATCAGATCGAACCGCCGCCGGTGTGGAGCTGAGCGTTTCCGCCTGGCGGTGAAAATTCTTTTTAACCGCCCGCTTCGCTCAAGACGCGAAGAACGCGAAGGAGGAAGCCGAATTTTTAAAAGCGGATCGGCAATTCATGCGCGTTTTTCAACCGCGCGGCGGGATTTTTGAAATTGATTTTTGGAAACCAATCTTTTCGGCTTGAATTTCAAACACTCAGAGTCCAGAATGCGTTCCGTTCATCAGATACCCGACCGATAACCGGACGGGGGTTTGATGGCAATATTGACATTGATGGTCGGCCAATGGACTGGCCGATAGACCGAACGGTTTTTCCGAGCACTTTTTCGGAACGTTTCGGGCTTTGGGAATTCGCTGCGCGAGCTAATCGGCGTGATTTCCAGCCCAAGGACGGGCAGAGATGGACAGCTTTCTCATCCACGGCGGACATCGACTCAAGGGGATCATCGAAATCAGCGGGAGCAAGAACTCCTCGCTGCCCATCATGGCGGCGACGCTCATGGCCGAGGGCAGGACAACGCTCAAGGGCGTTCCCCGGCTGGTGGACATCGAGTCGATGACCGAACTCCTGCGTGAGCTCGGTTGCCGGGTGTATCGCCACGAATCGTCCAACCAGGGGAGCGCGCTGGGACCGGCGCTCAATGGATCGCTGGATATCGAAGTTCAGGATGAGAAGCCGTGCGATGCGGAGTATGACATCGTCAAGACGATGCGCGCCAGCATCTGCGTGCTGGGTCCGCTGCTGGCCAAGCGGGGCAAGGCGGTGGTGAGCATGCCGGGCGGGTGCGTGATCGGCGACCGGCCGGTGGATCTGCACGTGCGCGGGCTGAAAAAGCTGGGCGCGGAATTTCGCGTGGAAAATGGAAACATCGTCGGCGAAGTGCGGGGGCGATTGAAGGGATGCCGGATGTATCTCGGCGGGGCGCTGGGGCCGACGGTTTTGGGGACGATCAACGTGATGTGCGCTGCGACACTGGCGGAGGGTGAAACGGTGCTGGTGGGCGCGGCGTGCGAACCGGAAGTTTCCGATTGCGCGGAGATGCTGAACAAGATGGGGGCGCGGATCAAGGGGCATGGCACACCGGAGATTCGCATCGAAGGCGTCGAGAAACTGGTCGGAACAGAGCATCGTGTGATTCCCGACCGAATCGAATGCGGGACGTTCATGATCGCGGCGGCAGTGACCAACGGCGATCTGGAACTGCGGCATTGCAATCTCGATCATTTGATTGCTGCGACGGATCGACTTGAGGAAGTCGGCGTGCGCATCGAAGAAGGGGAGAGCGGCTCGGTGCACGTATCGGCCGCGCGACGGGTCAACCCGGCGGAGATGACGACCCAGCCGTTCCCGGGATTTCCAACCGATCTCCAGGCGCAACTCATGGCTCTGCTCTGCCTGGCGGATGGGATCAGCGTGATCACCGAGCGGATTTTCCCCGATCGTTTTCTGCACGTGGGTGAACTGAACCGCATGGGGGCGCGCATCCGCAAGGAAGGCCCGACCGCGATTATCCAGGGCGTGCGCGAATTGCAGGGCGCAACCGTGATGGCGAGCGATCTGCGCGCCAGCGCGGCGCTGGTGCTGGCGGGGCTGGTCGCCAAGGGGACAACGCGAATCGATCGCGTCTATCACATCGACCGTGGCTACGAAAAGATCGAGCACAAGCTGGCCGCGGTGGGCGCCCACATCGAGCGCGTGAAGGAAGAGAAGGCGGCGACCACGGTGTCGATGAGCGCGGCGGTGGCGTGAATTCATTGCGCGACGCTTCGTCGGCTTGTGTATGTACAGTCCTGTCAGATTCCTCACTGCACTGACTTCGGCGCGCTCAGTCGAGCCGTGGCAATAATTCTTCTCTTTATTTCTGAGCGATTCTCGCGCAGCACCGATCCAGTTTCTCCATCAGCAAATCAATATCGTCCGCGGTGATGCTCAGCGTAGGCCGCAGGCGGATGCTGTTGGTTCCCGCGCCAAGCATCAGCAGCGATTCCTTCTCCAGCGCCTGATCGAGATAATCCGATTTGCTCAGCGGCGATTGCAGGCTGAATCCCTGGTATAAGCCGATCCCGCGCGGATTGTAGATAATCTCCGGAAATTTCCCGGCCAATTCCTCAAGCCCCGCGCGCAATCGCGCAGCCTTCTCCGGCACCTGCTCGATCAGCTTCTCGCGCCGCACGATCTTCATCTCCTGGACGAAGCGCACCATGTCCGCCAGGTGACCGCCCCACGTGCTGTCCAGCACGCCGCGGTCTTCCATCGGATAGAGCATGTACACCACGCCGCACCCCAGCTTCTTGGCCGATGCCACCGCCTGCGGGGGAAACGGCAAATCAAACTGATCGATCGCCCAGAACGTCCCCGCCTGTCCGCCGGCGGTCTGCACTTCGTCGAATCCCAAAAAAGTGTCGTACCGATGCGCCAGTTCGCTCAGCGACCGGAAAAATCTCGGCAGCGCGACGCGATGCCCGCCCGCGCCTTGCAGCGGCTCGACGATGATGCCCGCCACCTCATCGCCGTAAAGCTGCAATACCCGCTCGATCACCTCCAGGCTCTCATCCGTGAACTGCTCGTTCTCCGCTTCCGACCGCGCCGAATCGATAAACGGAAACGGCACCTTCAGATTCCCCGTGACGATCCCATGAAAATCGCGGGTGATGACCGGATCATTCGAAAGCTGCGTCACGTTCAGCGCGAAAATCGTCCGTCCATGAAACGCCTGGTCGAAATGGATGAACCGCCCCGCGCGCGGCTCCTTGCCCACGCGCTTCAGCTTCTGATGGCGAAGATTGATGAAATATTTCATCATGTTCTCCACCGCCTCCGCCCCGGAATTGACGGCGTACACCTCCAGATGCTCGTTGCGCATCTTCGCGGGGGCAAGCTCGTGCACCAGCCGGTAATAATCCAGACACTGCGTCGTGAGAAAATCGGGATTGGCCGTTTTGTTGTTCGCCGCCAGCACCAGCTCGCGCAGATAGTTCTCTTCGCTCAGCCCCGGATGATTGTGCGCGATCAGCTTCGCCCCGAAATATCCCGCCCAGTCGAAAATCTCCCGCCCATCCACCGTTGCAAGCCACGACCCGTGCGATTTCGCCAAATCCACCACGAACGGATACGGCTCGGCAATCACATACCGCGAAAGCTCGGCGAGCATGTCCTGGGTGGAAGGCATAGAAGGCAAGTCCCAACTTTCAAATCAAAATGCGGTCGAGGAGCGGCTCCGATTTCTGAAAACGCGCAAAGTTTTTCAGAAAATGATCGACCGTCCGGTCGAACTCAGTGTCATGTCCGCCGGCGGTGTGCGGCGTGATGAAACAATTGGGCGCCGTCCATAGCGCATGATCAGGCGGCAGCGGCTCGGGTTCCGTCACATCCAGATATGCCGCGTAAATTTGTTTACTCTTCAGCGCATCGATCAGCGCCGGCTGATCGACCGTCGTTCCCCGCCCGATGTTGTGAAACACCGCGCTGCTCTTCATCAGTGAAAACCGCTTGCGATCCATGAAACCGTTCGTCGATGAATGGGACGGCAGAATATCCACCACGTGATCCGCGCCCGGCAGATACTTTTCCACCTCCGAAATTGGATGCACGGCCACCGCCTCATCGCCGCGCGGCGAACGCCGAAAGCCGTGAATCTCCATTCCGAAAGGTTTCAGCAATTCCGCAAGCCGTTTGCCGATCGCGCCGTATCCCAGGATCAGCACCGACTGCTCCAGCATCAGACGCGAATTCCCCCGCACGCTTTTCTGCGGCCAACCGTGCGGCCCGAATTGATTCGCCATCGCCGCCGGCAGATCGCGCGATGCCGCCAGCATAAACGCCAGCGCATGCTCCGCGCACGGCTCGTCAAACACCGATGAGCTGTTGCTGACCAGAATTTTCCGATCCGCCAGAGACCTTCGCAAATCCTCCCGGTCATATCGCGTATACCCCGCCGTCGTCAGGTGCACCCAGCGCAGCCGCGTCAGCGTCATGAGCTGATTGGGATCGGGCTGCCCAAACGCAACATACGCATCCTCGAGCAGCGGATCGGCCCCCGCGGCGCTGAGAATATTTTTCGACTCCGCGCTCACGATCAGCCGATTCGGCGAAATCGCCCCCGTTAATCGCGCCATGAGCGCTTCGGGCAGCGGCACATTTGTCCAGATGTTCAGCATCCGACCGAGAATAACACGCCCCGGCCCGATGCGGTATGATGAACCCGCCGCCGCATGATTCTCAGCGCCATGCCCATCATGATCGCCGTGCTGTGCCTGATGGCGATCGCGTATCGCTATTACAGCGCGTTCCTCGCCGCGAAGGTGGCAACGCTTAATGACGCCCGCCGCACGCCCGCCGAGGTTTACAACGACGGGCAGAATTTCCATCCCACCAATAAATGGGTGCTGTTCGGGCACCATTTCGCCGCCATCAGCGGCGCGGGACCACTGATCGGCCCCGTCCTCGCCGCCCAGTTTGGATATCTGCCGGGATTGCTCTGGATCGTCATTGGCGTCTGTCTCGCCGGCGCCGTGCAGGATTTTCTGGTCCTGGCGATCAGCATTCGCCGCGGCGGGAAAAGTCTCGCTCACATTGCTTACGACGACATGGGCAAACTCGCCGGCTGGGCCGCGATCCTCGCCATCCTCTTCATCCTCATCATCGCCCTCGCCGGGCTGGGAAGGGTGGTCGTCAACGCCCTCGGCGGTTCAGCCGTCCCCATTCCACCCGGAAGCAAACAGGTCTACTCCGCCAACTCAACCGTCGCCGCGCTCCCCTCCGGCGCTTTGCGCTTCTCGCCCGGCTCCGATCTCCTCTGGAACGACGGCAAATCCCGCGTCCATTTCAGCGAAGGAATCACGATCCGCGCTAAATCAGCTCCATCGGCGGCCGGCTCCATCACGCTTCCCGCCGGCTCAACCATCGTCGTCCCCGGCAGCCCGTGGGGAACATTCACCATCGCGTGCACGATCCCCATCGCGCTCTTCGTCGGCCTTTATATGTACAAAATCCGCAGGGGTCGCGTGGTTGAAGCCTCCCTCATCGGCGGGGCGCTGACGCTTCTCGCCACCTTCGCCGGCGGATGGATCGCCGGACACCCGATCGGCGCATATTTCAATCTCACCGCGCGACAAGTCGTCTGGGCGATGGCGATCTACGGCTTCGTCGCCAGCGTGCTGCCCGTCTGGCTGCTGCTGACGCCGCGCGATTATCTCAGCAGTTTTCTCAAGATTGGAACGATCATCGCGCTGGTCCTGGGAACAATCATCGCCAATCCAAAGATGCAGGCGCCGATGTATAACTCCGTTTTCGCATCCGGCGGCCCCGTCGTCGGCAGCGGCTCCGCCGCCGTACCCGGGCGAATTTTCCCCTTCCTCTTCATCACCATCATGTGCGGCGCGATCAGCGGATTTCATTCCCTCGTCAGCAGCGGCACCACGCCGAAAATGATCCGCAGGGAATCGGATGCCCGAACCATCGGCTACGGCGCGATGCTGATGGAGGGTTTGGTCGGCGTCGTCGCCATGATCGCCGCCGCAACGCTTCCACCGGGCGATTATTACGCGATGAACATGGACCTCGCCAAAGGCCCCGCGTATCACGAAAAGCTCTCCTGGATCGGCGCGGACATCGATCACCTGAACGTGTTCGACGACTACACGCAGGAATCTCTCCGCGGCCGCAGCGGTGGGGCGGTCACGCTTGCCGTCGGCATGGCCAACATCTTCCAGCAGGCTGTCAACCGTTTCGCCGCCACCGGCGCGGATGCGATGCGAACCATGTGGAAATACTGGTATCACTTCGCGATCATGTTTGAAGCGCTCTTCATTCTCACGACCATCGACGCCGGCACCCGCATCGGACGATTTCTATTGCAGGAAGTCCTCGGCCTGCTCAGCCCCAAACTCGGTCGCCCCGACTGGTGGCCCGGCGCGATCCTCAGCACATTCCTGATCGTCGCAGGCTGGGCATACTTCATTAACGCCCAATCCTTCGCCGCCATCTGGACCATGTTCGGCATCGCCAACCAAATGCTGGCCGTGATCGCTCTCGCGGTGGTAACGGTTGTCCTCGTTCACGAAGGCAAGCGGCGATATCTCTGGGTCTCCGCCGCCCCCATGCACTTCGTCGCCACCACCACGACGACCGCGGCGGTGGAAATGCTGGTCGGCCATCAGATCACGCTCACCACCCAGCTCGCCAAATCCTCGCCCGATTACGCCGTCGTGACCTCCGTCCTCATCAGCGCCGGCCTGATCGTCGGGATGCTCGTCTGCACTTACACCATCGCCGGCGTCGGCATCTGGCGCATCTGGGGCAACCCATCGGATCAGGAACCACCCGTCCCCACCGGCGCGATTCCCGAGGTCGAGGGCGAAGGCGCGTTCTAAAACATTGAACCGCCTAGAATGCAGAGATCGCTGAGAAATGCGGAAACTTCTCTGCGTCCTCTGCGTCCTCCGCGGTTCAAATTCCTTCTTAACCCCGGAAAATACAAAAGCCGCCAGAGACCTCGCCATCCGCTCGAAGTACGCCTAGAATTGATTCATCCGCCTCATTGACATTGGTTTGCAGCGATTTATACTCTTGCCCCTTCCGAGCTTCCGGTACGCGCTAATCGCGCCGAGTTTTTCCCGGAGTTTTCGGAAGGCGGCGCGTGGCGCTGGCACAGGTCAGCTCGTGCTGGCATAGCTCAGCGGTAGAGCGCCACCTTGGTAAGGTGGAGGTCCAGGGTTCAATCCCCTGTGCCAGCTCATTCGAAATTTTTTACCGCCGCGGTTACTTTGGGCGTCGGTGAATCAGGTTGCTTTAGACAACGGCTTTTTTTCAGACAACTGTTCTGGAGGTTACGGACATGGCAAAGGGTGTATTTGAACGCAAGAAGCCCCACGTGAATGTTGGCACCATCGGTCACATCGACCATGGCAAGACCACGCTTACCGCCGCGCTCAGTGCGCGCGCCGCGGCGAGGTTTGGCATCGAGGCCAAGGACTACAAGTCCATCGCCAAGGGCGGCACCGAACGCGACGCCACCAAGACGGTGACGATCTCCGCCGCTCACGTCGAATATGAATCGGAAAAGCGCCACTACGCCCACGTCGACTGTCCCGGTCACGCGGACTACATCAAGAACATGATCACCGGCGCTGCCCAGATGGACGGGGCGATTCTCGTCGTCTCCGCCGCCGACGGTCCCATGCCCCAGACGCGCGAGCACATCCTGCTCGCCCGCCAGGTCGGTGTGCCCAAGATTGTGGTCTTCCTCAACAAGATCGATCTGGTCGACGACCCCGAATTGCTCGAACTGGTCGACATGGAAATCCGCGAGTTGCTGACCAAGTACGGGTTCCCCGGCGATACGACCCCCATCATCCGCGGGTCGTCCCTCCCGGCCTATCAGAATCCCAAGGACGACAAGGCCTGCAAGCCCATA